>Ga0210388_10003998_pt1 | contig 11527 bp, 10 predicted proteins | sample IncBWC19OmetaG_FD_155485 | JGI IMG/M metagenome (GOLD analysis project Ga0210388, IMG submission 155485) | Forest soil microbial communities from Barre Woods Harvard Forest LTER site, Petersham, Massachusetts, United States - Inc-BW-C-19-O ... | reverse complement strand
GGAGCTTTGGACAAAGCGCTATCCAAATATGGCGGAAGAGAAAATTCCGCAGATTCACGACGCGGAAGTGCTGAAAGTTCTGGAGCAGGAATCGCACGGCAGCTTCGCGCCGCTATCGAAGTGGGAGTACAGCAACTCGGGCTATGCGGTGCTGGCGATGATCGTGGAGAAAGTATCGGGCAAGCCGTTCGGCCAATTTCTGCATGACCGGATTTTCGCGCCGCTCAAGATGAACCAGACCTTGGCTTATGAAAAAGGCAAGAATGAAGTCCCGCACCGCGCCTTCGGGCACACGAAAAAAGATGACGGGTGGGTAGAGACCGATCAGAGCCCGACTTCGGCAGTGCTCGGGGACGGAGGGATTTATTCGTCGCTTGAAGACCTGGAGAAGTGGGATCGCGCACTGCGCGAGCACACGCTGCTCAGCGAAGCCGAGATGCTGCCGGCACTGACTCCGCCGCAGCCGGCAAACGGGCTGGATAAATATCCCGACGGGCCGGTTGTCCTCTACGGCTTCGGATGGTTTCTGTATCCCTACAAAGGCCACAAGCGGATGTCGCACGATGGCGAAACCATCGGATTCCGCACCACGATCCAACGCTTTCCCGACGATGGGATGACCATCGTCGTGCTGGCGAATCGCACGGATATTAATCCGGAAGAATTTGCGTTGAAAGTTGCGGATTTGTATTTGAAAACGAAACCGTAGCGCGGCCCGATCTGCCTGACGTTTTGCAGACTTTCAGGCGGTTGGCGGGGCTGGAGCCGCGGGTGGGGCCGGTGCGGCTGCCGCTTCGTTCACCAGATCCTTCAGTTCCTTGCTAGGCTTGAAGAACGGGATTTTCTTGGCGGGAACTTCGACCCGCTCTCCCGTCTTGGGATTGCGGCCGACGCGTGGCTTGCGCTGGCGGGTGCGGAAACTGCCAAAGCCGCGGATTTCGATCTTGTCGCCGGCGCGCAGGGAACGCACCACGCTGTCGAAGATGGTCTCCACGATTACTTCGCTGTCTTTCCGCGTAAGTTCCGCCAAACGCGAGACTTCGTCAATCAGATCGGCTTTGGTCATAGATCCTTCTTGCTTCTTCCCGGCGATCGCCCTTAAGTTCTAAGCGGCCGCTAAGATCACAGAAACATCGATGCGCGCAGGTTGCTCCGGAGGCCGGAGACTGCGGCAGCATCCTCTATAACCTTCTCAAATTTCAGGGGTTGTGCGCAAGTTATGGTTTTGAGACGTGCTTTCAGCGGGGAACGATGGGTGTACGCTCGGCAAGGCGCTCTTCTTCTTCATTTGCTCTCATCCAGGTGCTGATTGAGGTGAGTTCGGTCTCGCTGGCCTGGATGCCGAGGGCTTTTCTGAGCCTCCGGCGCATGCGGAAGGCGGTGATCCAGGCGGAAACGGTGGTCACAGTTACGAAGATAAGAGCCAGTACAAGTCTTTCCGGTTGCATACGCTACTCCTGCCGCAGAGCATTGAGGCCTGAGACCTAAAACCTAACACCCATCGCCAGCCCTACTTCCACAGGTAGTAGAAGCCGACCTGCTGTTCGAGCATTTTCTCGCGGCCGGGCAGGAACTGGGAAACGTCTCCGAGCAACAGATCCATCAGCGTTTTGCGGTCGCGGTCGGGATGGACCAGAGTGGGCTCACCCTTGATTCCGACGGATTTGGCGGTGTCAGACACGGCGGTTTCAAAGTCGCCCACGCCGTCGATCAGTTTCATCGACATGGCCTGTTGGCCGGTCCAGACTTTGCCGTTGGCGATCGACTTCACGTCGTCAAACTTCATCCCGCGACCCTCGGCGACCGCCTGGACGAATTGTCCGAACATGTTGTCGATGAGCGACTGCATGTAGGCCTGCTCGTTGGGCGTGAGGTCGCGGGCGGGATTGCCGGTGTCTTTGAACTCGCCGGTCTTGATGACGACGTCTTTCAGCTTGGCCCACTTCAGCAGATCGCCATAGTTGACCCACTGAGCGATCACGCCGATGGACCCGACGATACTGCCTTCGTCTGCGTAAATCTTGTCGGAAGCGGAGGCGACGTAATACGCTCCGCTGGCGCCGACGGTTTCGATCGAGACCACGATTTTCTTTTTCTTCTCGTTGTGGATGCGCTTGACTTCGCGATAAATCTCCTCCGACGCGGCCACGCCTCCTCCGGGAGAGTTCACGTGGATGATGATGGCCTTGATCGACGAGTCGTCGGCGAATTTCTTGAGTTGGCCGACCACCGGCTGCGGCGAAAGAATCACGCCGTCCAGATCGACCACGCCGATGCGATCCCCGAAGCTGGTGATGCCGGCGTCGGTGCCTCCGGCATGAAGCGTGAGGTAGACCAGCGAAAACACGGCCAGCACGAAGAGGAAGAATGCTCCTCCACCGATGAGGACCCAGAGCAGGGTGCGCGAGCGTCCGTCAGACATGGGGAAAGTTTAGCACTTCGCAGAGGCGGCGACCGGGATTAGGGAATCGATCGTCTTCAAGGGAAGAACTCGCGGACGATGGCCTCTATTTGCTCGCGCCGCCACGTTCCATCCAGGCCCTCAGCCAGTTCGGGTCGTTGTTGTTTTCTTGCGAGATCTCTTAGCAGCGCCCTTGCCGCTTTGTTCGGACGCTGATTCGACAGAAGCCGATCCAGGCTATCCACTATTTCGGAGGGACTGCCCCAGCGATCTGCCTCACGATCGGGGATTTCGATGTCGAAGGCTTCCTCGAACGCCATGACCATCTCGACGCTGTCAAGACTGTCCATTGTTCAGCCCAGCTGAAGTTTGAAGAAGGTTCGTATCAGGGCACGCCTTCAAGGCGTGCCAAGAAGGCGCTTCTGTGCTTCGGCTTCAGCCGCTGCGGGTTGCCTTGGTTCCTCCGCAAAAGCCCCCCGATATTCTACTCGCACCCAGGCGTTACCACCTTCAGCGCCGCCCGCTCCACCCCCACTTCTACCGGCGTGCGGCACACAAGTTCCCCGTCGGCATAAACATCCAGCGGATGCTCCGTCTCCACCCGCACCCGCCCGCTCTGAAAATACTCCACTTCCTTAATGTTCAAATGGTGCCCGCTGAAAATCGTCGGAAACATGCAGAACAACTTGAAAGGATCAACGCCCCCCACGATGCACACATCAAGCAGCCCATCATCCATCTTGGCCTGAGGCGCGATCTTCATCCCCCCGCCGTACGTGGGAGTATTAGCGAAAGCCGCCAGCATCGTAGGCCGATCGCTGCGCGTCGCCCAATCCTCGCCGCCCTCCTCCTGCGTCAGAATCTTCATGGGCAGTGCGGCAAACGTGAAAATCGTCGGAGCCAGACTCAGCGCATACCCACCATGCCCGCGCAGCCAGCGCGGCAACCGGTTGGCGCGCTCCGCAACTTCACCATCCAGCCCCACCCCCGCCACACAGCAGAAATACCGAGGGTGATGTGGCGCGGGCGCCCCGCCCGCGCTCTCGACCGGAGCAATGACTCCCAAATCAACACTGCGCAGATTGCCAGCCCCGCCACAAAATTTCCGCCACGCCGCCAGCGAATCCCGCACCCGCCGCAGCCCCAGCGCCCGCGCAAAATCATTCCCACTCCCCGCCGGCACCACCAGCACGGGCAAGCCCAGGTTTACCAACGGGCTGAGATGGCGGTGAATAGTGCCGTCGCCTCCGAAGAGCAGGATGATGTCAGCTTGATCGGCGGACGCGGGCATGCCCATGCGCCAATCTATATTCGTTTGCTGCTGAAAAGGCTTCAGGTTTTTCGGAGAACATCCCAGCCCGAGGATTGCGGACGCGCGCATTGGACGTGCCGAGAGTATCAGAGTGGCTGGGGGATCGAAATCGGAAGCGACTTGGGTCCGGTCGCGCCCCGAAAGGCCCGCATGGCCCTTTCGGGGCCTTTCGCAACCGGGTCCTGTGCTGGCATGATGGGGTTAGCTGTTTTGCCTGGAGGTCCGTGCCTTGCGATTGTGCCGATCGAAATCTGTATTTGTTTGGGTAGCGCTGAGTTTGATGCTGGCGGGTTGTGGCGGAAGCCATATGGCTACGGTCACGGCGCCATCCATCACGACTCAGCCCTCGGACCAGTCCATCATGGTTGGGCAGACCGCGACCTTTTCGGTGACGGCCGCCGGAAGTGATCCTTTGAGCTACCAGTGGCAGAAGGGTACGACTGCGATCACGGGCGCGACGACGGCGAGTTATACCACTCCATCGGCGGTTGTCGGGGACAACGGTTCGCAGTTCACGGTGGTGGTCAGCAACTCCGGCGGCAGCATCACGAGCAATCCCGCGACCCTGACGGTGAACACAATCGGCGCCCCGACGATCACCCAGCAGCCGTCGAGTCAAGCGATCACGGTGGGGGAGACGGCGACTTTTTCGGTGGCGGCGACAGGAACCACGCCGCTGACCTACCAGTGGCAGAAGGGCACGACTCCGATCGTGGGCGCGACTTCGGCCAGCTATACAACTCCGGCGGCGGTTTCCGGCGACAATGGATCGCAATTCCAGGTTGTGGTTACTAATCCCGACGGGTCCATGCCCAGCGACGTGGTCACGCTTACGGTGAACCCATCCACTGATGTGGTGACGTATCACAATGACGTTGCCCGCACCGGACAGAATCTGACGGAGTCGATCCTCAACAGCGGCAACGTGAATTCGGCAAAATTCGGCAAGCTGGGGTTCTATTCCGCCGATGGCCTGGTTGACGCACAGCCGCTATATGTTTCAAATCTCGCCGTGCCGAGCAACGGCACGCATAACGTGCTGATCGTGGCAACGGAGCATGACTCGGTCTACGCCTTCGACGCCGACTCGGGGTCAACCATCTGGCATGCCTCGATGTTGAAGGCTGGCGAGACCACTTCGGATAAACGGAGCTGCACCCAGATTGAGCCCGAGATCGGGGTAGCGGCCACTCCGGTGATCGACCGCACGCGCGGTGCGAACGGCGTGGTCTATGTGGTTGCTATGTCGAAGGACGCTTCAGGGAATTACCACCAGCGCATTCACGCCCTCGACCTGGCGCTGGGCACGGAATTGTTAGGCGGGCCGACCGAGATTCAGGCGAAGTTTCCGGGAACCGGCGACAACACGGACGGCACGAATGTGATTTTCGATCCGGGCCAATACAAAGAGCGGTCCGGGTTGCTGCTGCTCAATGGCGTAATTTATACGGGCTGGGCTTCGCATTGCGACGTGCGGCCCTATACCGGATGGATCATCGGTTACAGCGCCTCGACCCTGGCGCAGGCCAGCGTTCTCAACGTGACGCCAAACGGCAACGAAGGCGCGATCTGGATGGCGGGAGCGGGACTGGCGGCGGACAATTCGGGAAATATTTATTTCCTCGATGCCAATGGAGAATTTGATGAGACCCTGACTGGCGGATTTCCGAGCAGCGGTGATTTTGGCAACGCCTTCATGAAAATTTCTACTTCAAGCGGACTAAGCGTTGCGGATTATTTTGAGATGGGCAACGAGTCGAACGAAAACTCGACCGATGAGGATCTTGGGTCCGGTGGGATGATCGTGCTTCCCGATCTGAGCGACGGGCAGGGACACACCCTGCACCTGGCGGTCGGCGCGGGCAAGGACACGAATCTTTATGTGGTGAACCGCGACTCTATGGGGAAATTTGTTTCGCAAAGCAATAGCACGATTTATCAGGAATTGGCGGGCGCTTTGCCGGGCGGAGTCTGGGGAACGCCGGCATACTTCAACAACACGGTGTACTACGGTTCGGTGGGCAGCCCGATTCAGGCGTTCACCATCACCAATGCCAAACTTTCCACCACTGCCACCGCGCACACGGCAAGCAATTTTGGATATCCGGGCGCGCTCCCCAGCGTCTCGGCCAGCGGCGCCAGCAACGGAATCGTGTGGGCGATTGAAAACAGCAGCCCCGCCGTGCTGCACGCCTACGATGCGGCCACGCTGAACGAACTCTACAACAGCAACCAGGCCACCGGCAGCCGCGATCATTTCGGCGCCGGCAACAAATTCATGACTCCGACGATCGTGAACGGCAAAGTGTATGTGGGCACGCCGGATGGCGTGGCCGTGTTTGGGTTGTTGCCGTAAAGGGGCGGGGTTGTTCTGATGTGGGGGCAGCCGCCCCCGGCTGTCCGCGGAGCGCAGCTCCGGCTTTTTGATTCTAGCGACGCAGAAGCGGGAATTGGAGGGGTTTTCGTGCGGTTGGAAAGAGTATGTTCGAAAGTAGGAATGCATATTCCTGGTGAGTGATGCGAGCTTCGCTCGCCCGGACAGCCGGGGGCGGCTGTCCCCACATGGGGTGCTACCAATGTATTACGGCGATCCTCAGCTTCTTCCCGACGCGCAATGCCAGTCGGACGGGTGACGGGCCCGTCAGGACTATTCGCGGCTCCCTCTGAATTATGTTCTCCAACCGGACGGAACCCTGCTTGAGCTTTCTGCCGGCATCAGTACTTGATTCCGCCAGACCACATTTGAGCAGGAGACGATCGAGCCTGACTCCGATCCTTCCTTGCTCATCGGCTGCTCCGCCGATTTCTGCGATCGCAACGGAAACCTCTTCCACGTCTTCCGGTACTTCGTCCTTCTGAAATTGTTTCGCCCAATCTTCGGCGGCTTTGGCCGCTGCATCTGCGGAGTGAAAGTCAGCTACGATCCTGCGCGCGAGTTCTTTCTTGGCAGTCATGGGATGCGCTTCGCGTTTCATCTTCTCGATGTCGGCGACCTGCACATCGGTGAGCAGTTCGTAGTAGCGCCACATCATCGGGTCGGAGATGCTCATGATTTTGCCGTACATCTCGAGCGGCGGTTCGTGGATGCCGATCGCGTTGCCCAGAGACTTCGACATTTTCTGCACGCCGTCGAGGCCTTCCAGAATCGGCGTGGTCAGCACGACTTGCGATTCCTGGCCGTAGGAGCGCTGCAGTTCGCGGCCGACCTGCAGGTTGAATTTCTGGTCGGTGCCGCCCAGTTCCACATCGGCTTCGAGCGCGACTGAGTCGTAGCCCTGCACCAGCGGGTAGAGAAGTTCGTGCACGGAAATCGGTTTCTCTTCCTGAAATCGCTTGTGAAACTCCTCGCGCTCCAGCATCTGCGAAACCGTGTATTTGGCCAGCAGGCGTACAAAATCGTCGGAGGTGAATGCGCCCATCCAGCGGCGGTTGAAGTCGATCACCGTTTTCTGGGGATCGAGAATCTTGAAGACCTGGGTTTTGTAAGTCTCGGCATTCTGCTCGATCTGTTCGCGGCTGAGTGGCGGCCGGGTGATGGAGCGTCCGGTCGGATCGCCGATCATGCCGGTGAAATCGCCAATCAGAAAGATGGCGGTGTGGCCGAGATCCTGAAAATGTTTCAGCTTGCGCAGCACGACGGTGTGGCCCAGATGCAGGTCGGGAGCAGTCGGGTCCATGCCCAGCTTTACGCGCAACGGTTTGCCCGTGGCTCGCGACTTCTCCAGCTTGGCGCGTAGTTCGGACTCGCGGATGATTTCCGCGGAGCCCTTCTTGAGGTACGTGAGTTGTTCGTCTACGGGGGCGAAGGTGGACACTGGGTCATTATAAGAGGAAGAAAAGGAAGAATTGCAGATTTGAGATTTCAGATGGCAGATTTCAAACCCTTCGCTGTCCGCAGCGAGGCTACGAAGATAGCGACCAATTCGTCCGTTCCTTTAACAGTGAAGCGGACTTGCCGGTATGGTGCTAACCTGGCTTCGAGGTAGGCTCTGGCAAAGGCGGATTGCCATGAGCGCGAAGCTCTTGGTGCGGCGCTTCAAGTCGTCGGAATTGGTGGGGCCAGCCACGAACAAATCTGAAATCTTAAATCTGAATCTGAAATGTACTCACCTTGCATCTCGGATTGATGTGACGTTGATCACAAACCGCCTCCCGAGGGCTGTGGATTTCCCTTCAAGCACAATGTTGATCGCTTCGGTATAGGCGATGTGCTCCTGTTCCAGAATGCGCTCTGCCAGTGTGTGTTCGTCGTCGCCATCGAGCACGGGGACGGTTTTCTGCACGATGATGGCGCCGTGGTCGAGTTCTTCGTCGACGAAATGCACGGTGCAGCCGGAAACTTTCACGCCGTAGGCGAAGGCTTGCTCCTGGGCTTCGAGGCCGGGAAATGCGGGCAGCAGCGAGGGATGGATGTTCAAAATCTTGCGCGGAAATTGTTGCACGAACCACGGCGAGAGCAGACGCATGTATCCGGCGAGGCAGACCAGATCGACGTTGTGCTGCTTTAACGCGGCGACGACTTCGCGGTCATGTTCTTCGCGCGGCTTGCCTTTCGAGGGAATCACCAGCGCATGCAGGCCGCGCTCGCGCGCAGTTGCGATGCCCGGTGCGTCCGGCTTGTTGGTGATTACCACGCTGATGCGCGCGTTGGGAATGCGGCCGGCGTCGATGCTGTCGGCGATGGCGACGAAGTTGGAACCGCGACCGGAAAGAAGGATGCCCAGGGAGTGCATTTGATTTCTGATTGCAGATTGTAGATTGCAGATTTCTGATCGCCAGATTCCCGAAGGGGCTATAGGTGCTGTGACACAGGTCCTTAGGCTGAAATCTGAAATCTACAATCTGAAGTCTGCAATTTCAGCTGTACGTCACCTTGCGCTCGCCTTTGACGATCCGGCCGATGGTGTAGGCTTTTTCGCCGACGCGTTCCAACACCGACTGGGCTTTCTTGAATTTCGCCGATGGGATGACCGCCAGCATACCCAGGCCCATGTTGAAAGTGCGCAGCATTTCGTCCTGGGGAACATTTCCCAGTTGCTGCAGGTGTTCGAAGAGCGGAAGTACGGGCCACGAGCCCAGTTCGATGACGGCTGCGGTGCCACGGGGCAGAACCCGCGGCAGGTTCTCGGTGATGCCGCCGCCGGTGATGTGGGCCAGGGCCGCCACGCACTGGCCGTCAATCAGTTTCTTCAGCGTCGGCCAGTAGCTCTTGTGCGTCCGCATCAGTTCGTTGCCGACCTTGTTCTTGATTTCGTTTACGTAGGTCTCGGGCGAATAGTGCGCGACTTCAAACAGGAGCTTGCGAGCCAGCGAGTATCCGTTGGTGTGCAGGCCATTCGAAGGCAGGCCAAGGATGATGTCGCCGATCTGTACGTCTTTGCCGGTGATGATTTTTTCGCGGTCGACCACGCCCACAATAAAGCCGGCCAGGTCATATTCTCCGTCGGGATAAAAGCCCGGCATCTCGGCGGTTTCGCCGCCGATCAGGGCGCAGCCGTTGTGCTTGCAGGCGTCGGCGATGCCTTCCACGACTTTCTCGGCGATCGTGGGATCGAGCGTGCCGGTGGCCAGGTAGTCCATGAAGAACATGGGCGCGGCCCCCTGCACAGCGATGTCGTTGACACAGTGGTTTACCAGGTCGGCGCCCACCGTCGAGTGCAGGTTCATTTCAAAAGCGACTTTCAGTTTCGTGCCTACGCCGTCGACGCTCGAAACCAGGATAGGGTCGGTGTATTTGGTCTTATCGATGGCAAACAAGCCGCCAAAGCCGCCAATTTCGCTCAGCACGCCACGGGTAAAAGTCTTGTGGGCCAGGTACTTGATCCGCTGCTTGGTGCGGTTGGCGCGGCTGATGTCCACACCGGCGTCGGCGTAGGTCACGGGCGTGGGGCTGGGTGTGGGAGTTTTGGCCACAGATTCTTCTTCCGAGTCTCTCGTAATCCTTTGTGTGGGGTTAATGCCGGGTGCCGATGCGACAATGGTTCCTAAGGCCGCTCATTGTAGCACGTTCAATATGGTGGCCTGCGAGCGCGACAGACTGGCTTTGGAATCACGGACAGACTTGAATCGAAGCGGCAGATACACTTCGCACCACTCCGCGGGCGCGCACGCCCGTTCGGCAGCGCGGAGCCGGACTAGTGAGCGATGAAGTCCGAGAAGAAGTACGCCAGAACTCCGAACAGCGCCAGTCCGCAGATGCCGTAGCAGGTAAGCACCCAGGCGCCGCGGCCTTCATGATGTCGGATAGAGGCGGTAGAGGTAGAGGACTGCTCGGCATTACCTGAAGAGACAACAGGGGCCCGATCTTCCATGCAAAAACCTCCCGGAAAGATCGTGGCGCAAGTACATTATGCGTCACGCCTGGCCCCGCATCTTGGCGAGGCAAGGTTATCTGAGCGGAATTTTACTCCCATTGGGGTGATCGGATTAGAAAAATATGATGAAAGCGGTCAGACGCAGGTGAAAAATAATTTTCATATAGAGAAAATCGATTCCCCCTGATAATCGGCTTTGGCCTGCTTCCGCCGGGGCACTCGGAAATTCGGAATCACTCGCAGGTGGGAAGTACATGGGATAATAGCGGATTAGCGTGTTCCTTCCTCTTATGCGTAATCGGTGCTTAGTTTTTCTCTTATCTTGCCTGCTGGCGGTCAGCGCGAGTGCTCAGCAATCCAGCCAAACCTCCTCGACTTCCACGCCTCCGGCCAAGGGCCCCGGCACGCCCAATGTTGACGACAAGGGGCACGGGTACGCCGAGGAATCGTTCGTTGTCGAGCAGATGCGCACGCACTATCGCTTCGAAACAGACGGCACCGGACGCAAGGAAGTCACGGCCCGCATTCGCGTGCAAAGTGAAGCCGGCGTCCAGCAGTGGGGACAGTTGCAGGTGGGGTACAACTCAGCGAATGAGCGCGTCGAGATTCCCTACGTGCGCGTGCTCAAAGAAGATGGCACTGTGATTAAGGCGGGCGACGATGCGGTGCAGGACCTGAGCGCGCCGGTCGAGCATGAGGCGCCGGTCTACACCGACTACCGGCAGAAGCACATCACCGTGCCGGGGCTGCGTCCGGGAGAAATCCTCGAGTACGACATGGTCACGGTGATTCACACACCGCTGGCCGCGGGCCAGTTCTGGACGGAATACGACTTCGATAAGAACAGCATTGTGCTCGACGAAGAAGTCGACGTCGATGTGCCCGCGAGCCGCGCCATCAAGCTGAAGAACAAGGCGGGCCGAGAGCCGAAGATCAGCGAAGAAAAAGGACGGCGACTGTATCACTGGTCGAGCTCGCACCTGGAACGCGAGGACGACGACAAGAGCAAGGACAAGGATAAAGACAAGAAGAAAAAGAAGCGGCGTCCCGATGACGATCGTCCGGATGTGCAGCTGACGACCTTTGAAAGCTGGGAACAAGTCGGCCGCTGGTACGCCAGCCTGGAGCGAGACCGCCGCAAGCCCTCGCCGGAGGTGAAAGCGAAAGCCGACGAACTTACCAAAGGCTTCAGCAGCGATCTCGACAAGACAGAAGCTCTTTACGATTTCGTGGCCATTAATTTCCGTTACGTGAGCCTGTCGCTGGGCGTGGGCCGATACCAGCCGCATGCATCGTCCGATGTGCTGCATAACCAGTACGGCGATTGCAAAGACAAGCACACGCTGCTGGCATCGATGCTTGAGGCCGAAGGACTGCATGCTTCGTCGGTGCTGATCAACTCGAGCCGCAAACTTGATCCTGATGTGCCCTCGCCCTCGCAGTTCGATCACGTCATCACCTTGCTACCCCTCGACGTGAATGGGACTAAAGAAGAAGTAT
>Ga0210388_10003997_pt1 | contig 11527 bp, 6 predicted proteins | sample IncBWC19OmetaG_FD_155485 | JGI IMG/M metagenome (GOLD analysis project Ga0210388, IMG submission 155485) | Forest soil microbial communities from Barre Woods Harvard Forest LTER site, Petersham, Massachusetts, United States - Inc-BW-C-19-O ... | reverse complement strand
GTGGAGGAAGATGTTGAGTTTCGTGGCTCCCTGGGCGAGACGGGAGGCAGTCGAGAAGACGGTGGAGATGCCGACGACGAAGAGGAAGGTGGGAAAGACCAGATCGGTGGGCGTGAAGCCGTTCCAGACGGCGTGCTTGAGCGCCCAGTAAGCGTGGTGCTCGTCGCCGTTGTTGTTGACCAGGATCATGAAGGCGATGGTGAGGCCGCGGAGAATGTCGACGGAGAGCAGGCGGGGCGGTTTGGTCGGGGCAGCGATCGTCATTCCTGTTGGGGTCCTTGGTGATGTCTGTTCAGTGTATGCCGTAAGTTTCGGATTTGTGCTATTGAAAGAAACAGCCGGTCCTTCGACTGCGTTCGCTTCGCAAACTCCGCTCAGGATGACAACTGAGTGGGGGAAACAGCCGGTCCTTCGACTGCGTTCGCTTCGCAAACTCCGCTCAGGATGACATCTGAGTGGGGGAAACAGCAGGTCCCTTCGGCTTCGCTCAGGGCTGGCTCTTCGACTCGCTTTGCTCGCTCAGGATGACATCTTAATTACTGGGTTATCTTCAACTCGCGGGCGATGGCGGTTGCGGCGTCGTAGACGCTTCCCTCGGGCGTGGGTGAGTAAGACTGGGTTTCGTGATTCCACTTGTCTCCGAAGGCGTACCAGTCGATGGGTTTCGGTGGTTGTCCGGTTGTGAGCGATTCGCTGAGAGTATCGAAGTACATCTTCCAACGGACCGTGTAGTAGTCGCGGGTGAGCCCGGCCCAGTCCTTGTTGCCGTACTCGTGCAGGTTGCCGTCCTCGCTGGCCTTGCGGTTGCCCCAGGTGGTGAGGATGGAGCGCGCGTCCAGGTTCAGGCGATCCAGTTCCTCGGGCGACGACGACCATTCCGGAACGTAGGAAAGCCAGCGTCCCAACAGGAAATAAGGGTTGGTCTTGAGCAGGTCATCCTGTAGCTGCATGCGGTGAAGCCATTCGGCGGTGATCTGGGCGAAGGCGGTCTTGTCCTTATTGTCGTAGGCGGTTTTGATCTGCGGCAAAAGCGTTCGCGCGCTGTTGGAAAGCACCTGGCGGGCGACGTCGACCAGGTCGTATTGATAGGTTTCGGTTGAGCGTAGCGCGGGCTTTACTTTGAGCAGCGCCGTGAGAGCCGGTGCGAGGTCGGAGGGGTTGTAGCGGAGCTCATCGGGGGCGGATAGGTCGGCGTGCTTTACGGTGAGCGAGGGCTGGGCGTTGAAGAGGGAATCGGCGGGAGCATCGCGCTCGCCGTGCCCGTTCACACCGTCGGCGCGGTAGCTGTACGCGGTCTTGAGCAGGATGTCCCAGGCGCGCCGTGCGTTGTCGTCGGGAGCTCCGTAGCGGCGGGCGGCCCAGGCGTCGGTCCATCCGGGCAGATCGACGGGTGAATCGTGCCAGGCCATCTCGGTGTAGAGATCGAAGGCGAAGGGGTTGGTGTCGAGGCCTTCGGTGAAGACGGCGATGCCTGCGATTTTGCTGCCGGGTTTTGCGGCCATCGTCGGGAGCCGGACGGCGTAATCGTAGAGCGGAGCGCCCATGGTGGTGCGTCCGCCAAACTCCCAGAGGCCGCCGAAGAGCCAGGGCGCGCCGAGGAAGTCCTGTTCGCGGTGTTCGCGGGGATTGCGGCCCTGCTCGATGTCGGCGATGAGGAGATGACTGCGATCTAGGGCGGAGAGCAGTTCGGGGTCGGGCTCCTTCTGCCAGGCCATCATGAACCAGATTGCTCCAGGATGCGAGAATTCGAGAGCGACCTGGATGGCTTTCGCGCCCTCGGCTACGGGGACGTCGCCGGCGTTTCCGCCCTCCTGAAAGATGTTCATGTCGAAGATGGAGGCTTCGCCGAAGAGCTCCTGCTGGTGACGGTAGAAGGATGCGGCGAGTTTCGCGAACTGCGGATCTCTTGGGTCGAGCCAGCCGGGACGGGTGAAGCCGTTCCACACACCCTGAGGAACGACGTGGGTTCCGGGGTGGATGGTCGCGAAGTCGGCGGGGACGATGCCGTAGTAGCCGGGCAGCACGGGATGGATTCCGAGGCTGCGCAGGCTGGCGATGAGCTGCTTCGCGGATTCGGCGCGCTTTTTCAGGAGATCTAGCGAGATGGGCTCATCGAAGCAGCACATGTTGCCCATGAGCTGCCAGTTCTGGTGCGCGGGCTGGGTGATCCAGGAGCGAATGGCTTCATCGGAGTAGCCGGCGTCGCGGAAGGTCTGGTAGAGGACGAGATCAGTGCCACGCTCAATGAGGACGGCATTGATGCCGCTGAGGGCGAGGATGTCGATCTCGCGCTGCCAGCGCTGCTGGTCCCAGTAGGGCGCGGAGTATCCGTCTACGTTTTCGTTCAGAGCGTAGCGCCAGGGATAGAGAGCCCTCTGTTCGATGGGATTTACGGGCGCGGGCAGTCTGAGATCCGGCGGCCCAAGCTGCAGACCGTTGGTCGAGACCTGCAGATGCGCTACGTATTTGAGATACCAGTTGACTCCGTAAAGGAGGGTGGGGATGGTCGCGGCTTCGACTTCAATGTGGCCCGCGGTTCCGGTGATCCGGAAGCTGTCCTGATTTCCCGCAACTACGGAGATGACGAGATGGAATTGCGGCGCGAGACGCGGCATCAGGCGTTCGAGCACGTCCTGCGCTGGCTTTGTGAGGGATTGTGCGCTGGCGAGAGAGGTGAGGCAGAGCAGCAAGGCGAGGGTCGTGCGCTTCCAGATCATGTTGAACAATGTAATGGCAAATGGCGATGCTGTGCACCGTCTGATTGAAGAGGAGTCGATGGTCTGCGTTTCTGAGATTTCCCGGTGGTAGGCTGGGGAAGAAATGAAGCTTAAGATTGCCGCTATTCGTTCGGGCTCGGACCCGGTGGGAAAATTGCCCGGGGGATCGTTTCATCGCTGGCTGGAGACGCCGCTGATCTGCCCGAAATGCGATGTGACGTACAACATGGCTGTCGAGTGGGAGCAGGCGAATGACCGATTCTTTTCGGAGAGCTCACGGGCGCTGATCAACCTGCTGAAGAAGGCGATCCTGATGGGGCATTCGACGAATCACCAGGTGGCGCATTTCGAGACTTCAGGCGTGGTGGTGAAGAGCATTACGTCTCCCGAATCTTAGAAGCTTTTCTGGACGATATCTGGCTCTGTTGACAGCTTGTTTGGTGGAGGATCGGCGGTTGCACGAGAAGCAAGCAGGTCCTTCGACTGCGCTTCACTTCGTTCCGCTTCGCTCAGGATGACAACTTTGCCTGGGCGACTTTACATAGGCATTAAAATCTACCGCTTGGTCGGAAATGTTGAATCGACCTGAACCGCATCCACATCTTTTGTGCAGGAGGTCATTTCAATGACCAGTGAGAAGAAAGTAGCGCTCGTTACGGGCGCCAATCGCGGAATCGGTTTTGAGACTGCACGGCAGTTAGGACAGAAGGGCGTCACGGTGGTGGTTGCGGCGCGTACGTCGCAGGCGGCGGAAGAGACAGCAGCAAAGCTGAAGTCGGAGGGGATTGACGCTTTTCCCGTGAAGCTGGATGTGACCAAGGCAGAGGATCGTACAGCAGCAGCGAAGACGATCGGCGATAAGTTCGGCAAGCTGGATATTCTCATCAACAATGCGGGTGTCGCCAGCGCAGATGGTTTTACCCCGAAGACAATTGAAACGACGGAAAGGGAATTGCAGACGATTTTTGAGACGAATCTGTTTTCTGTCGTTGCTCTCACGCGGGAAGTGCTTCTGCTGCTCAAGAAGAGCGACGCCGGACGCATTGTGAATCTCTCGAGCATTCTGGGCTCGCTGACGCTGCATGCCGATCCGACCAGTCCGATCGCCGGGTTCAAGGCGTTTGCCTATGACGCTTCCAAGTCGGCGCTGAATGCATTCACGATCCACCTAGCTTTTGAACTCAAGGATACGAAGATCAAGGTGAATTCGGCGCATCCGGGCTGGGTGAAGACGGAAATGGGGACCGACGCGGCTCCCATGGAAATTCCCGACGGAGCGAAGACGAGCGTGGAGCTGGCGCTGATCGGAACGGATGGACCGAACGGACGCTTCATTCATCTTGGCCAGGAACTTCCCTGGTAATTGAGCAGACGATTCAGAGCAGGCGGTGCTGCGCCGCCTGCCTGAGGGACAGCGGATGTCCCGAGTGTGAAGGAGGGCCTATGTCGAAGGGTGAGGAGACGCGGAAGCGGATCATTGCCAAGGCTGCTCCGCTTTTTAACAAGAGGGGTTTCGACGGCGCCTCAATGCAGGACATTGTGGCGGCGGCCGGTCTTCAAAAAGGCAGCTTATACGGGCACTTCGCGAGCAAGGAAGAGCTGGCGCTCGAGGCATTCGATCTTGCGTGGGCTGAGACATGCAAAGCCCGGGCGGGAAATCTGGACGAAGCAGCGAACAGCGTGGACAAGTTGAAGCTGCATGTCGAAAACGTGGTGACTCAGCGGCCATTTCCGGGAGGCTGTCCGCTTTTGAATACGGCAATTGACGCCGACGATGGCGATGCTGCGCTGCGTCGCCGCGCGCAGAAGGCTTTGCAGAGCTGGAACGGCCTGCTGCGGGCAATTGTTCAGGATGGCAAGGACAAAGGCGAGATCAAGAGTGAGGTCGATCCGGAGTATGTTGCCTCTCTTATCATTTCGCTGTTGGAGGGCGCCTCTTTTTCATCGCAACTGGAGCGGACGGGGCGTGCGCTGCTGATTGCGCAAAAGCATTTGAATGCCTATCTCGAAGACGAGGTTCGCGCTGCCGGTTGATCGCGGAGCGGGGGGGCGATTGTCTGTTGATCCATTTCAACTTCTGCGCGAGCTAGATCTTCCTCAAGTGACCGGATGACCTCGGGCAGTTCCTCGATCGGCACGGGCGGTGAATACAGGTATCCCTGTGCTTCATCGCAGCCTTCGGCGAAGAGCAGATCGCGATGAGCGGCGGTCTCGACTCCCTCGGCAATGATCGTGATGTCGAGGCCCCGGGCCAGGGCGATGACCGCGTTGGTGATCGCTCTGCTGCCGGAGTCGATGGTCATGTCGCGCACAAAGGATCGATCGATTTTGAGGCGATCGACCTGGAACCGCATGATGTAGGACATGCTGCAGAAGCCGGTGCCGAAGTCATCGATGGCAATGCGGATGCCGATGGAGCGCACGTCATCGAGGATGCCCATCGCTTTGGGTGAATCGCTGACGAGGACGCTTTCCGTGATCTCCAATTCCAGAGAGGCCGGGTCGAGATCGGCTTCGGTCAACGCCTGGCGAATGACGCGCGGAAGATTATCCTCGTGAAATTGTCGTGCGGAGATATTGACCGCGATGGTCAGTGGTTTTCCGGTCGCGAACTGCAGGCGCTTCCCGTCACGGCAGGCGGTTTGCAGGACCCATTCGCCGATTGGCACGATCAGGTTGCTCTCCTCAGCAATCTGTATGAATTCACCGGGCATGACTGTGCCGAGTTTTTCGTTGTTCCAACGAAGAAGCGCTTCGACGCCGAAGACTTTTCCGGTCCTCATCAAGACCTGGGGCTGATAAAGCAACTGAAATTCGTTTCGTACGAGAGCCTGATGGAGAGCCGTCTCCAACTCGCGTTTTCTGGATAATGTTGACGCCATTTCGCGATTGAAGGTCTGGAGACCCTTTTTCCCTTCGGCTTTTACCTGGTACATGGCTGCATCCGCGTTCTTGAGCAACGTCTCGGCATTGTCGCCGTTGTCGGGATAGAGGCAGATGCCGATGCTCGCCGTGGGCGAGACTGCATGGATTCCGAGCGTGACGGGAACTTGCAGCGTGAGGAGCAGTTTTTCTGCGATGTGTTCAGCTTCGGAAGCGGAGTGCAGCTCGTCAAGCACAGCTACGAACTCGTCTCCTCCGACGCGCGCGATGGTGTCAGAGGTGCGCAGGAATTGCTGGAGGCGCCTGGCGATCTGCACGAGCAATTCATCCCCGATGTGGTGCCCCATCAGGTCATTGACCCGTTTGAAGTTGTCGAGGTCGATGACGAGCAGCGCGACCTTGCTGCGATGCCGGTCGGCGTGGGCGAGGGCGACACCGAGACGGTCATGGAGCAGGGTGCGCGTGGGCAGCCCGGTCAGAGCGTCATGATGGGCGAGGTGCGCGATGTAGTCGGCCGTCCGCTTGCGTTCCGTGATGTCGTAGGCGATGAGGATGAGGCCGATGGTTTCCCCGGAAGACGTGGTCAGCGAACTCACGGTCAACTGTGCGTCGAAGCGGGAACCATCGTGCCTGTAAAACTTCCATTCTGCTTCCTCAACAAGTCCGCGGGTCGGCTTCGCCAGCAGAACTTCGATATTGGGAGCGACCTGGGTCTGCAGCTCCGTACTCAGCTCGGCGGCGCGCTTTGTCAGTTCCTGGGTGTCGAGAAGAATCAGCGGCGTCTGGTGGCCGACGACCTCCTCGCTGCTGTACCAGAGCATGCGCTCGGCAGCCGGATTGAACGCGGTGATGGTTCCGGAGAGATCGGTAACGATGGTGGCAAACGGCGAGCTGGCTATGATCGATTTCTTGAAGGCGGCGAGCTTCTCGAGTTTCAGCTCATTTTCCTTAAGGGTGCTGATGTCTGTCGCGGTGATGGCGAGCCCGTCGTCCAGTTTGAGAACCTGGTAGCGCAGCCAGGAGGCATTGATGCTGGGTGATTGAACCGGGAACTCTTCCTCCAGCGCTTCTCCGGTTTCCACGACGTGCCTGTATTTCTCGAAGAAGCCATCTGTCCGGCGGGGAGGGTACATTTCGCAGAGGAGCTGTCCGTCGAGGGTGTGCGGAGTGCCGGAGAGCAGGCGGGCGCCTCTGGCGTTCGTAAAAACGATCCGGAAATCCCGGATTGTGCCGGTGGTGTCGCGCACGCTTTCGAGGATGAAGAAGGCGTCCTGGCTGCCTTCGGAGGCGGCGAGGAAGCGGCGCTCGTTTTTTTGCGAGGTATCCGCCTGATGGAGAAGCTGCCGGATTTTCGGGATGTAGAAGGGCAATGCGGCGGCGGTGATGAGCGAGGCTACCGCCGTGACGAGCTTGACATCGCCGGCCAGCCAGTACAGCGGTATCCAGAGAACGACGATATCGATGGCGTGCGTGAATCCACAGGCGACGATGAAGAGGCCAAAAGCGACGAGGATCCAGGCGAAGGGAAGGAGTTTTCTCTCTCGATTGACCAGCCAGGCCAACGAAACCGAGATGGCGAGGTAGGACAGAAAAATGAAGGTGTCGGAAACGACATGCAGAGAGAGGAGCTGGGGGTTCCATAAATAGCAGAAGCCATGAGGGAGGTAATTCTGAGAGGCGACGTGGGTAACTGCTCCAGGCCAGAATGCCCAGATCGCGCCAGCCAGACAGATCATGACGGCAGGAATTCTCAAATATCCCCGCATCGGGCGAGGAATAAAACTGTTCATCAACCGCACCTGCTATGGCTCGACGGATTTGGCCTCGAGAAGAATCTCCTGGTACTGAATTCAAGTATTTGCGGCATCTTGAGGGGGCGGGAGCACGGTGCCGAGGTTACTATAGTGCCGATCGCAGTGGTGAGAGGCTATCACGGTACGGGTACAGGGGTGAAGAATGATGACGCCATTCACCAGGGCCAAAAAATAACCCTAAATTTTTCAGACATATCGAAACAATTCATTCCTAACGCCTGATTTTTTTCTTGCGCTCGCCTGGGAGCAAGTCTACGAGAGCGTGTTCCTTGACCCTGGCCGGGGCTAGTGGCCCATCGCCTCTTTGGGAGCGTCGTGCCGGGGCGGCTTGCGCATGATGAAGGGCAGCGGGATGAGGCAGGCAATGATGACGCTCAGCGCCCAGAAAGCGTTCTGATAGCTAAGCATGGAGGCCTGGCGGAGCATGGTCTGGTAGGCCGAACCGGTAGCGAGCTGGGTAGCCTGGTCGGCGCCGCGTCCGAGGCTCATGAGAGCAGCCTTAGTGGCATCCATGAAATGAGCGTAGGCGGGGCTTCCGGGAATGACTCTGGCGGCGAGCGCCGACTGGTGAGTCTGCTGGGTTCGCTGGATGAAGGTGGTGAGCATAGCAGTGCCCACCGATCCGCCAAGGTTGCGGGCGAAGTTGGAGAAGCTGGATATCTGGTTGTTCTTGTCACGCGGAACCCCGACGTAATTTAGGGTACTGATGGGGATGAAGACGAAGGAGAGGCCCATGACCTGGAACATTCTCCAGAGCACGATAGTGGAGAAGCTGACGTCAAGGTCGAGGCGGGTGAGGTTGTAGAGTCCTACGGCAGTGATGGTGTATCCGAGGGCGACGAGGAGGCGGGCGTCCATCTTGCCGACGATGCGGCCGGCGACGGGCATCATGATCATGAGGACGACGGCTCCGGGCGAAAGCGCCATGCCGGCGCGCTCGGCGGTGTAGCCCATAAGTAGCTGCAGAAACTGCGGGATAAGGACTGTCGAGCCGAAAAGGACCATTCCGAGAACGAACTGCAGGAAGACAGCGGTGCCAAAATTCCGGTTCCGCAGCAGCTTGAGATCGACGATGGGGTCCGGGTGTCGCCACTCCCACCAGACGAAGAAGACGAGCGCGCAGGCGGCGAGAATGGCGAAGAAGGTGATTTTGGGATCGCCGAACCAATCCTTCTCCTGACCTTTGTCGAGCACGAATTCAAGGCAGCCGACGCCGAGTGATACGAGGCCGAGGCCCACGGTATCGATGCGGCCGATGTTGCTGGTTTTGAGCTTCAGGTAGGGAGGGTCTTCGACCATGCGATGGGTGAGGTAGAGGGAGATGAGGCCCACCGGCACGTTGATGAAGAAGATCCAGTGCCAATTGAAATTGTCGGTGATCCAGCCGCCGAGCGTGGGTCCGATGGCGGGGGCGCACACTACGGCCATGCCGTAGACGGCGAAGGCCTGGCCGCGCTTAGCTACGGGGAAGGTATCGGCGAGGATGGCCTGCTCGCTGGGCGCGAGACCGCCTCCTCCTACACCTTGCAGAATGCGGGCCAGGATGAGAAAAGGCAGAGTGGGCGCGATGCCGCAGAGCATCGAGCAAACGGTGAACATGATGACGCAGGCCATGTAAAAGCGCTTGCGGCCGAAGCGGGCCATGAGCCATCCGGAGATGGGCAGGATGATGGCGCTGGAGACGAGATAGCTGGTGAGAACCCAGGTGGCTTCTTCCTGGCTGGCTCCGAGGGATCCGGCGATATGCGGGAGGGCGACGTTGGCGATGGAGGTGTCCAGGACCTCCATGAAGGTGGCTAACGTAACGGTCAGCGCGACGGCCCAGGGATTGTGGGACGGCTTCCAGTCATGGATGTCCGGTGGCTGTTGTGGCAAAACGCTCCCTGTCGCTCTGGCTGGCTCTGAAAATTAATCTCGCGTAAGTTAGCGAAATTTTACCCCAGCGGTACCGCGATCGAGGTGCTGGAGTGCTTTGCTGTCATCGGCCGTCCGATTCCGGACGCAGCCTTCTGGAAACGTACAGGTGCCCTCAACAGAATTGCGGGATAGAGATTGTTTTCAGGGGCTTACGGATTCATTTTTTTGGCCTTGGGGTTGCAGATTAAATTCCGATCTCCCGAGGGATACCGATGGCCGCCATTTTGATGGATATTCGCTATGCTCTCCGCCAGCTTCGCCGCTCGCCCGGCTTCGCGTTCACCGCGATCGCGACTCTGGCTCTGGCCATTGGAGCCAACACTGCTATTTTCACGCTGCTCGACCAGGCTCTGCTGCGCGCGCTGCCGGTGCATGACGCGGAGCGGTTGGTGGTGCTCAACTTCGCCGGAAATTATTCGGGGCACGTGCATGATGAGGGCGGCGATACGCCGGGGCACAACCACTACTTTTCCTATCCCATGTATCGCGACCTGCGGGACAAGAACACGGTTCTGAACGGCTTGATTGCGGCCGAGCCGCTGACGGCGGGTGTGACATGGAACAACCATGCTGAGGCGATCCCGGCCGAGCTGGTGAGCGGGAATTATTTTCAGGTGCTGGGGGTAGGGCCAGCGGTGGGACGGGTGTTTCTGGCCAGCGATGAGAGCGCCGATGGAGCTAATCCAGTGGCCGTGCTCAGCTTCGATTACTGGAAGACGCATCTTGGCGAAGCCGCAGTCGAGGGCAAGACGCTACTGGTTAATGGTTCGCCGTTCACGATTGTGGGTGTGGCGGCTCCCGGCTTCCACAGCATGGTTTGGGGACGCAGGCCGGATATCTACGTTCCGATCACGATGCAGCGGGTCGTCGAGCCAGACTGGAATTATCTGAATGAGCATCGCGCGTACTGGCTGGGCGTAATCGGCCGCCTGCGCGATGGTGTTACGCCTAAGCAGGCGGCGGCTGCGCTCGATCCGCTTTTCCGGTCGCTGCGGACATCGGAGTTCACGCTGGAGCCCGACCAGTCGGCGCGAGCACGCGAGCAGTTTGTCGGACAAAGCCATCTGCATGTGGATGCGGGAGCCAAGGGTTTCTCTCCTGCGCGTGACAATCTCCGCACACCGCTGAGCATCGTGATGGGGATGGTGTTGCTTGTAGTGGCGATGGCGGGGGTGAATGTTGCGAGCCTGCTGCTGGTGCGGGCGGCCATGCGCGGCCGCGAGTTCTCCATGCGCTACGCGCTGGGGGCGACCAACGGACAGATCGTGCGCCAGCTGCTCGCCGAGGGGCTACTGCTGGGCTTTTTGGGAGCTGCCATCGGCGTGCTGATTGCGCCGCAGGCGCTGCGGCTGCTAATCAGCTGGCTGGCGGGACGCACGCCGGATTCTTCGCCGTTCACAGCTACGCTGGACTGGAGAGTGCTGGGTTTTGCGGCCGCTACGACGCTGCTGGTGGGGATATTGTTCAGCCTGGCTCCCGCGCTGCAATTCTGGAATCCGCGGCTGGCGGAGGCGTTGAGGCAGCAGGCGGGCACCGGATCCGGAGGAGCGCTGCGGCTGCGTAAAACCTGCGTTGCGCTGCAGCTTGGCTTCAGCCTGCTGCTGCTGGTAGGTGCGGGACTCTTCGTGCGCACGATCCAGAATTTGAAGGCTGTCAATCCGGGCTTCGCGACCGATCATCTGCTCACCTTCTCGCTTGCTCCGGAGATGGCCGGCTATCCGTCAGGGCAGGTCCCAGCGGTAGAAGAGCGCGCTCTGGATGCGGTAGCAGCCGTACCTGGTGTTCGCGCAGCAGGTGCGACGAACGATCCGGACCTTGCCGACGACAACGTGGACGGCGATGTGATGGTGGCGGGATATGTACCGAAGTTGAATGAGGAGTTCGACGTGGAACTCCCCGCGGTAAGCGATGGATATCTGCAGACGATGGGCATTCCGCTGCTTGCGGGACGGTACTTCAATGCCGGCGACAGCGTAACGGCGCAGAAGGTGATCATTGTGAACGAGAGCTTCGCGAAGCATTTCTTCGGGGATCCACGGAATGCGCTGGGCCATCATGTGAGGCGTCCGGAGCGCCCCGAAACGGACGCTGTGATCGTGGGTGTGGTGCGCGACGTGAAGCATACGAGCGTTCGCGATCCGGCAATGGCGACTGCCTATCGTCCTTTTGTGCAGACCGGGAGGCCGTCCGGGCTTA
>Ga0210388_10003996_pt1 | contig 11527 bp, 8 predicted proteins | sample IncBWC19OmetaG_FD_155485 | JGI IMG/M metagenome (GOLD analysis project Ga0210388, IMG submission 155485) | Forest soil microbial communities from Barre Woods Harvard Forest LTER site, Petersham, Massachusetts, United States - Inc-BW-C-19-O ... | reverse complement strand
GACCTATCGTGGATCACGAGACGATAACTCCGGGTTGCACACGCAAGCGTCGTTCAACACCGGCAGTGCGGATGCCGTTCGGTGTCAAAGCAGGCCGCGGTGGCCAGCGTAGTTTTGGTCGACGTCCAGACCATGCTCCTTGATAACCTCGGCGGCAGCAGCCAGTGCTGTTGCGATGGCAGGATAGCCAACGTATGGCAGCGCCTGGATGAGAACTTCCTCGATTTCTTTCAATGTGAGGCCGTTATTGAGCCCGCCCCCCATGTGGATGGCGAATTCATGGGGCTGACGCATGGCAATCATGACGGACATCGAAACGAGGCTGCGGGAGCGCCTGTCCAGACCGGGGCGAGTCCAGATATCCGCAAAGACCTGGTCGACCGCGTAGGCAGCGATCGCGGCACCGAAGGTGATTGAGTCAGCGGAAGCGCTGAGCTTTGCGGCCGCCTGGTCGCCCATCATTTCGCGGACTACATTGATTCCGGCTTCTCTATTCGTCATGATCGAGTCCTCTTGTAAAGCTCAACTGACTTCTCCAGCCCAATACTACTCGAACGGCTCGAGGACACATAAGTCCTGATTAGCGCGCTAACCTGACAACTGGGTGCTGGAACCAAACCAGGACCGAGATCTCAGATACCCATGCAAGCGGCCGCCCCAATAACATGTGTATTTGGACAAGCCCCGACTGGCCTGGACCGATCACCAGAAACAAACGATTTGCGCGACCAGGTTTCTGGAGGTTTTTGACACGGGGCAGCGATGAAATCGGCTCAAATGACCGAACGGCTGGCGTGCTACTGTTCCGCCGGTCCCTGAACCAGCTTCAGCGCGTCACGGTACAGGAAAGGAACCCAGAACACGGGTTGTTCCTTTGAACCGCGCCGTTGGAAAAAACCTACGTCCGCAAGCTGCTCTGCCCGTGCGTGCGCTTCCGTCTCGGACACGCGCCATATTCTTGCGAGTGTAGCCGGGGTTTGCTGGGTCTTTTCGCCCTCAAGCTTGACGAGCATTTCTCTTAGGGCCGGATGCTCGGCGCAAAGTGTCTGGTCGTATCGGGCTTTTGACACCTCGGGCAGTGCGCCTTTCAATGCGCTGCGATCAAAGAGAGCCTCCCCCGAAGGTTCCGGTTGGCCCATCTCGATCTGTTTGATCTGTTGATCGCGCGCGGCGGAAAGGAGGTGGATAAGCTCGCGAGGCGCAGTTTTGTCGGAGCCGTCCGCAGTTCGCGTGAGCATCCAGTCGAGCGTTGTCGATTTGCGTTCTCCCAAATCGACCTGTGCTGGGAAAATTCGATAGAACAGCTTTTCCTGTTCTCCAGCATCGCCCAAGACCTTCGACGCATCAATCTTGTAGTAATCCTTTATCGCTTGATTGTGCAGGGCGCGTCGGATCACAAGATGCAGGAGAGATCGTTCGTTTCGCGTCGACGCCCTCGGGCTGACCCGTCGTCGAACTGACCTTAACGCCCCCGGAAACCGAATCGATACGTCGAACACAGTCAAGTGCTGCACGAAGCGATCGGCGCAACGACCATTCAGACTCAACCAAGTGGGCGTCTTCAAGAGCGGAGACGAGATCCCGCACTTTGTCTCCGGGTGTTTTCGACAGCTTGAAAGCCGTGCCGATTAACGACAAGAAGTAAAGCTTCCAAAGTCCTCGAAACTGCTCTTCAGTTGTGGGAGGGTCCGACACAAGATCGTCAAAAACCGGAGTACCCCGGATCGTTTCGCAAGCGGCCAGAAGAACTCCGCGCTTTTCCAACTCATCGCGCTTTTTTCGAAGCAGCGAATAAAGCGCGCTTTTTCCTGACCCTTTTGGGCCGTACACGACATCAATGCTGCCCGACAGCACCTTTTGCCACTGGTCCGTCTCAACGAAGTATTCGATCAGCGTGTCGGCTTCGTCTTCCGCGATACGATGGCCGAAAGTAATAGCTTTTAGAACGTCTTTTTGTCCAAAGCTGGCCCCGGGGCCCACAGTCATTGCGCGACACAGACGCGACACGGTCGCGACCGGCACGCGAGCGCTTAGCGATTGTACACCGACGCACCCCAGAACTGCACGTCTCGCAAATCACCCTTCGATGTCTAGCCAGAAAAACGTCGGCGCATTCCCGTCTCCTGCAATTGAGCCAGAGCTACGTGAATTTATCGACGAGCTGCTTGTGCCAATGCTTGTTCAGGCCGCGCTTCGGGATATTGCTGAAGAAAATCGGCTTGCGTCTACCGCTCCCGCCGTAGCAAACTCTCCGCGGAGCGCCAACGAGTGATCCCCGCACTCCGCTGCGCCGCTTACGCTCGGTACTCTACCGATCGGCAGAACCCTCTCTCCACCGAAGATCAGCTCGAAAAGTGTCGTCAGTATGCCTTCGAGCACGGCTGGTCGTTCCTAGAGCGGCAAGTCTACACAGACGAGGAAATGTCCGGAGCCACGCTCGAACGCCCTGGGCTGAGACTTTTACTGGAAGCCGCTGACCGGAAGCCGCGGCCATTCGATGCTATCTTGATCGAAGACGCGAGTCGATTGTCCCGCAAACAGGCAGATGTCCTGAATTTGTGCGAGCGGCTGAGCTTCGGCCGGCGTGAAAATACATTTCATCTCGCAGGGCATCGACAGCGGGGACGAGAAATTCCAGCTTCTGTTACTTGCGCGCGGGATGATCGACCAGCTTTTCCTGGCTGACACCGCGAAGCGGGTTCGCGCGGACTTGAAGGGCTGATTCGCCGCGGCCTTCACACTGGCGGCCGCTGCTTCGGATATCGGAGCCGTAAAGACCCAGATGGAACACGGCTCGAGATTTACGAACCCGAGGCAGTGGTCGTGCGACGCATCTTCCACTCTTATGCCGATGGGCAGAGTTTGAAGGCGATCGCGAAGAAGCTGAACGCAGACAGCGTGGTATCGCCGCAACCGCAGCTAGGACGCATTTCGCGCTCTTGGTGCACGTCTTCGGTCCGAGTAATTCTCCGTAACGAGCGCTACAGAGGGAAAATCGTTTGGTCCCGCAAACACAAGGTTCGCGACCCCAAAACCGGCCGACGGGTATTCCGTGTCAAAGAAGGAGAAACGCCCATACGCGGCGCCGACCAGCCCGAACTGCGAATCGTCCCGGAGAAACTCTGGCGCGCGGTCGAAGAGCGGCGAGAGTTGGTGAAAAGGGTTTACGAGAACGCCGGCACGCGGCCAGGCCTGCTTCGGGCGACCGCGATAAATGCGCCCTACCTACTTTCAGGACTCCTGAAGTGCGTGAAGTGCGGCGCCAACCTTCAAATCGTCGCCGGTCGCGGCCGAAACCATCCGAATCAGACTTATGGTTGCCCGCTGAACTTCCACCGCGGCGATTCGGTTTGCTCGAATCGCGTTCGCGTCCGGCGCGACATTCTCGAAGCAAAGCTGCTCGCCGGCCTGCAGGATAAGGTTTTGCGCGAGGACGTGGTGAACTATACGCTCGACCGGTTTGAAGAGCAGCTTGAGAAGGCGCTAGGAAACATCGGCGGGGAAATGGAGCAGATGCGCAAGCGGAAAGCGGAGCTAGAGTCCGAAGCTTCCCGTCTGACCGCCGGCCTCGCCAGTGGACTCTACTCGGTGACAGTCATGGCGGAGATCGCGCGGCGCGAAAGGGAACTGGGGGAGATCAGCGACCGGCTACTGTCTTCGCGACCGGATTCAGTGCGGTCCCGAATCAAGAAGCTGCGCGAAAACGCCGTTGCCCGGATGCGTGACATCCGCGAGGTCTTTAACGGTGACACGGTGACGGCGCGCGCCTGGCTCATCAAGCACGTCGAGCGAATCCTGATGGACCCGACCGGGGGTGTCTATGTCGCCTCAGGGAATTGGAACCTACTAGGCGAGGGACAGATGGAGTGTGCCGAGGGGCAGAGTTGAACTGCCTACGCCGGCCTTTTCAGGGCCGCGCTCTACCGGTGAGCTACCTCGGCACCGGGATAATCTGAGATTTTACGGAAAAGCGGCGGCGCAGGAAAGCGAAAACCGTCCTATTTCGCGGAGTCGTCGAATTCCTTCATCCAATCACGGGACTTGAGCACTTCGCGCGGTTTAGCACCGTCGGCCGGGCCCACGATGCCGTCCTTTTCCATTAGATCGATCAGGCGCGCAGCGCGGCCGTAGCCGATGCGTAGGCGTCGCTGCAAGGTTGAGGTCGAGGCGCGGCCCATCTCGCAGCAGACACGCACGGCATCGTGGTAAAGGTCGTCGTCAACTTCCTCACCGGCCTCACCGTCGCCCCCGCCGTTCATGGCGGTCTCATCTTTCGGCGGCTTCAGCAGTTCCTCGTTGTAAACAGCCTTCGCCTGCTCGCGCCAGAAATCGCACACGCCAGCGACTTCGTTTTCATGTACGTACGGTCCGTGAATGCGGTGCAGTCGGGACGATCCCGCCGGGAGATAGAGCATGTCTCCCTTGCCGAGAAGCGATTCTGAGCCGTTGGTGTCAAGAATGGTCCGCGAATCGACCTTGCTGGCCACGCGGAACGAAATGCGCGCCGGGAAGTTCGCTTTGATTAATCCAGTGATCACGTCGACCGACGGTCGTTGCGTCGCCAGAATCAAATGAATGCCCACGGCGCGCGCCATCTGTGCCAATCGCGTGATCGATTCCTCGACGCCATTCGTATCGACCATCATCAGGTCGGCCAATTCGTCGATGACGATCACGAGATACGGCAGCGGGCGGTGTTCTTCGTCCTCGGTCTTGTCGAAGAGCGAGAGCGACTGACTCTTCTCGAACGTGCGATTGTACTGGTCGATATTCCGGACGCTGCGCTGCGCCAGCAGCTTCAGCCGGCGCTCCATCTCGCGCGTGGCGTTGCGCAAGACGTTTGCGGCCACTTTCGCATCCGTCACAACCGGCGTTTGAAGGTGCGGGATATCCGCGTAAAGGCCCAGCTCAAGCCGCTTGGGATCGATGAGCACCAGTTTCAATTCGTCCGGCGTGGATTTGTACAGCATGCCCATCAGCAGGGAGTTGATGAACACGCTTTTGCCTGTGCCTGTCGAGCCGGCGATCAGAAGGTGCGGCATCTGCGTCAGATCGGCCGCGCGTATACGTCCGATCAAGTCTTTGCCCAGCGGCACGGAAAGCTTCGACGAGGAATGCGAGAATTCAGGCGATTCGATGACGTCGCGGAGCGCAATCGTCTCGCGCCGGACGTTGGGCACTTCGATGCCCACGGTCGACTTTCCCGGGATGCGCTCGATCAATATCGATTCCGCGCGCAAGGCCAGGCACAAATCTTCGCCCAGCCCCGTGATGCGGCTGTACTTGATGCCCGCCTCGGGCTTGAACTCGAATGTGGTGACCACAGGACCGGGATTGATCTGCGTGATGTGCCCGCCGACTTCAAACTCGGAGCACTTCTGCTCGATCGCGCGAGCGCACTCTTTCAGTTCGCTCTCGTCCATTTTTTCGCCGCGCTCGGCCGTCCGCAGCAGGCTCAGGGGAGGCAGCTTGAAATTCGTCTTGCCGCGCGAAATTTTCGGCTCAGCGGCTTTTTTCGACGGCGGAGGCGGCGTCGGATCGTGGAACTGGATCACGTGCGGGCCGCGTTCGCCCTGCGCGGGCCTGTTATCGATGGCTTCGACCTGTTCTTCCTCGTCTTCTTCGACTTCCTTAGTCGAGACGCGCTGCTGCGCCACGGGCTTGCGGCCGGCGATCTTGATGTCCTCGACCTGTTTCCGCAGGCGTTTCGATTCGCGCTCCTCACGCCACGCCTGCACGCGCGCGAACCATTGGCCCACCAAACCTTCGGCTGCCAGCGGTTTCTTCATCCATTGCGCGGCGGTGCGGAATGAAAAGCTGGTGGCCATAAACAGGGCTGTCAGCAGCGTGGCGATCGAGACAAGATTCGCGCCCACCGGATTCAGCGCCGCGCGCAATCCTTGCGCCAGCAGTTTACCGACTAGCCCGCCGGCCGGCAGCGCGCCGCGAACCTCCGGCATGTGGATCAGCGTCACTTCCGCGGAAACCGCCATCAGCATCAGCCCCCAACCGACGAGCTTTGTCGTCGGCGCCTCTAACAGCTGGCTGCGGAACCAGCGCATCGCGACCAGAAACATTCCGATGGGGAACAGAAACGCTCCGTACCCCGCGAACTGGAAAAAGAGATCGGCCGTGTGCGCGCCGACCGGACCAATCCAGTTGCGCGCAGGTGCAGACCCGGGCGGCGGCGCCGAGACGTTGAACGACGCGTCCAGCGGGGAATACGACAGCAGGCTGAGCGCCAGCAGTACCGCCAGGCTCAAGCCCACAAAGCCGATCATTTCGTTGAAGCGTTTGTTTTCAGTTGGCGTGAGAACGCGCACTAAAATCTCCTAGGCGATTGGGGAAGGCCGTGAGCGCAAGCGACGTCGCGGGCCGCGGGCGCAAACGCCACCGCAGCAACCGCGACGCCTCAGGGCTGGGTCGCGCCGGCGCTGTGGCGCGGAACCCGTTCGGAGGAACGCGAGTACGAAGGAGACTATAGCAAACGGTATTCGCGGCTGCACAACGATATTGGATGCTCCCTGTTCCAGCAGCGCAACTTTGCCGCGCCTTATTTGGACCAGGAAGGCGCCGACGAGGCGTATCCGAACGATGTCGGGGCACAATTCTGCCTCAGGGTTTCGAACCTGTGCCGAGTCCGGCGTTACCTTCTCTTGAGTGGCAGTACGCGGCTGAGTTTCTTCGCGCCGAGCTTGGCCTTGGATTTGGATTTGGGCATAAGATCCTCCGGATGCTGCGCGGTTTGCAATCCAGCTGCGAGACGTGGCTCGCGCCAGCTTGCGTGTGCCGAGGGTACCACAGATGACGGTCTGGGGATCAAGTCGGAGTGAAATCCGCAGGGCTTTCTCGACTTAGCGCTCGAGAATGTCTTTGTAATAATTTAACGAGATTTTTTTCGGCTGGCTGGGCAGGTTGAATTCGATCGTGCGCGTAGAGTCGCCCACCATCTCAACCTGATTCAGCCGCACCATGCCCTTGCCGAGATCCGCAAAGACGGGAATAAACATCGCGAAGTTGGGCCCCACTTCACTCTGGGTAATTTCCATCTTCACGTGCGCTCCGCCGCCCGCGGCGGGCGTGATGTCATAGTGCGACTCGTAGTGTGGCACGTCTGTTCCATAGACCCATTCCTGAAAAAACCAGTCGAGCCGGCCGCTTTTCAGCAAATCAAGTCGCGGGGGAATGTGTTTGTTCACGACGGCCATGAACGATTCCGTGGAAGCCGGGGAGGTGCGGTGGCTATCGACGAAATCATGCATCGTGGCGATGAAGACTTTGTCCTTGTCGGCTGAGGGCGCGTCGTCTTCGTACATCATCGAACGAAGCATGTTCAAAACGTAGGCGCCCTTCGAATACGTCACGTTAAAATATGCGCCGAGCGACCGGGGAGAATCCAGGCGTTGGCCCAGCCAGATCGGGCCCGCATCGTTGGGCGCGACGCCGAAATTGTTTTTCTCGAGGATACGCCTCTTGAGCCGATCCCAGAAATCGAGGTAGTCGTGTTCCCACCTGCCGGGCATGGCTTGTTGCATGAACAAGCCCGCCGAAAACTCAGCGAAACCTTCGGACAGCCACTGATCGTGGTAGGAAGCCCATGTCACGCTGTGTCCCCACCACTGGTGCGCCACCTCGTGCGGCGTCACTTCGCGCACAAATCCAGTGGCATTGGCGTCGATGGTTCCAAATAGCAGCCAGCGCTGCGTCGAATCGATGTAGGCCATGATTGGGAGATAGACGAGGCCGGGCCAGGACTGCCCAAACGACATGTTCGGCTGCTCGGTGATCGAAATGCCGTCGTACGGTGCGCGCCCGAAATAAAATGTGCATAGTTGCATTTGCGCACGCGTCTGATCGAGCATGTAGTCGGTCATCTTCTTCGGCGACATGCCCGATAGCGGCGTGGCTCCCTGTCCCGCATCGCCCAGGCGGGGAATCTCTCCGGGTGCCGACGGCGACTGTGATCCTACGTTGCCGTCTGCGTACTTCTTCAGGTAGTCGGGTAAGTCCGTCAGATAATAGCCCGAAATTTTGTAGCTGGTCTTGTCGTCCACGATGTCCGCGCGAACATACTCGCCGTAATTGAAGCCCGCCACTGCGACGGGAATCGGCGTTACCCAATGGCTTACGGCAAATCCGTCCTCGACCGATTCGCCTTCGAGCTTCCCGACCGAGATGACCTTGTTCCTGGGCGGCACCTTGAACGTCAGATCGTAGAGCGCTTTTTCGCCGAAGCCGTTCAAGTTCGGATACCAGGATTCGCGCGCCGCTACGTAGTAGCTTCCGTTTCCCGCGTTGAATAGAACCTTGTCGCCTTCGTACTCGATCGTGATGGCGTGGTCGCGACCGACCGCCGGAGCTTCATCCAGGATCGCGTAAAACGAGCCATCCCGTTTCCGGTCCTCCTGAACGTAATGCAATTCCTTTCCCGTCTCGTCTGTTACCCGCGTCACGCGCAGATTGGGCAGCAACCCGAACTTCATCACGCGTTCACCCTGCACCAGCGATGCGAAGGTAATCGTCGCCCTGGCATAGAGATGGTCATTCTTCGCCACCGCGGTCTCGATTTTGTAATCACGGGTTGCGAACAAACGCCGGTCTTCCAGCGAGCTCGCGGTGTGAGCCATGAGCTCGCTTCGAAAGTGGTTCGAATACCAGATGCCGTCGTTCATCCCGTCGCCGGCGAAATTGATCAGCGCGACTTCCTCGGGTGAGTCCATTTGCGGCATCGCTCCCACGCGCGCGCGTATGTAGAGCCTCAGGTCCTTGTGCGAAGCGCCCTCGACATAGGCGTTGATGAAGATCGGATGCTGCGGATTGTAGATGCTCGCCAGTTCGTCGGCGTCCACGTTGTCGATCGTTTCGCCTTCAAACATTTCCTGCGTCAAGCCCGTGGGCACCTCGTGGCGATGGCGAACCCGTTCCTCCCAGTGGAGGAACACGGAACCGGCTTCCGGCGGCGTCTCGACCTTCGGGTGCTCGGGTTCGTGAAACTTGGGGATCGCGTCGCGCGAATAGCGCAGCACCACGCTATTGAAGTCTTCCTCGAGTGTGGCTCCGCCCGTGCGCCGCGCCAGTTCCTTGGCGTCCAGCGCGGTGACCGGTTTCAGGCTGAAATGGCCCTCGCCCGTGAAAACCGCTCCGGTTTCCACGCCCTCGATCGGCGTCAGGTACGTCAGCGTGCCCGTCTTGAAATGAATTGTGCCGACGTCCAGGTTCAGCGTTACGTCCTCGACCTTGACCGAATCGCCCAGGCCGATATTTCGCAGCTTGACGTAATCCGGATCGGAATTTGCGTATCCTGCGCTCCGCCCGGTGACAATCACGGTGGATTGTTGCGCGGCTAGCGTGAGGGTCAGTTCAAGGTCTGCCGCGCCCTGCAGATCGACCGTCTGGACCACCGGCTCGAATCCCGCCTGCGTGATCCGCACAGAATATTTCCCCGGCTTTAGGTCGGGCGCTGAAAATTTTCCCTCGGCATCGGATGTCAGCACGACCGGCGCGCTCAGACCGCCGCCGGAGATTTCAATCCGCGCGCCCGGGACCAACCGGCCCTGCGGGTCTTTCACAGTTCCGGTAATTGTGTCCGCGCGGAGCACCCCTGCCGCGCCGGCGCAAACCGCCAGCACGAGCAGTAGTCGGCCGAGCTGAAATCGCATGAGGAGTCTGGGGAGCTTCAACGGCCGTAGCGTACTTCATTACTGTACGAAATCGCAACTGCGACGGGCAAGGGCGTGCGTGAAAAGCATCCGGGTTTTCCTAATCGGCGGTTCTGGTCCGCCTAGGACCCGAGTCTCGACAACCAGAGTAGCAGCGCGCCGCCAACCAGAATTCTGTAAATCGCAAATGGAACGAAGCCGTGCTTGCGGACCCAACCCATGAACCACGCGACCACCCCATACGCGACGATGAACGATACAACGACGCCGATAATCAAAAGGACCCACCCGTGCGAATCGATGCCGGAGACCCCGATGTCGTTTTCGCCTTTGCCAAACAGCGATTTCAGCAGGTCATAACCGGTCGCCGCCGCCATTACCGGCATCGAGAGAAAAAATGAAAACTCGAGCGCTGAAGCACGCGACATTCCGGCGATCTGTCCGCCCGTAATCGTCGACATCGAGCGCGACGTACCCGGAAACACGGCTGACAGAATCTCGCAGGCGCCGATCCAAACCGCCTGCCCCACGCCCATTTCCTCCATGTGCCAGGTGTGGATGCGCCCCGTTTGGGCACTTGCATCAGCGGCCTGTCCCCTCGCTTCGGCCTTCGCGTTAATCGCGTCCACTACCCACATTACGACGCCCCCGATCACCAGAGACGCTCCCATGATTTCCAGGCTCTCCAGATGCTTGCCGATGATTTTGGAGAGTAGAAGCGATGGAACCGCTGTCACCACGAACGCAATCGCCACCAGGCTCAGTGGATGCGTCAGGAGAGTGCGGTCCCCGCGTTCTCCCCCAGGAAACGTCGACAGGAACTTCGCAATCCGGCTGCGAAAATAAATCGGCAGGCACAAGATCGCGCCGAGCTGGATTACGATCGTGTACATCTTCCAGTAACCGCTGTCGAGCGGGATATGCAGCAGCGACTCCGCGATCCGCAGATGGGCCGTCGAACTGACAGGCAGGAATTCGGTGAGGCCTTCGACAATCCCGAGAATCACGGACAGTAAGTAGTCGCTCAAGGTTCCTCGCGTTGATGCAGGTTTCGAATGGGTGCTTCAGGGGATCGATTTACTCATCGAAAAGGCGTCGCGACCATCCGGATAATAGCTTTTGATAACTCCTCGAGTACGATAACCGTGCTTCTCCCAGAACGCAATCGCCGAAGCGTTGTCCGTCGCCGTCTCAAGCTCTACCTCTTGCACGCCCGCCGCAGCCAGCCGCCTCTCGGCTTCCGCCAGCAGCAGGGTTCCAACCCTGGCGCGCCGGTAAACTTTCAACACGTCGATCGTCACGATATATCCCACGCGCCGTTCGTGCGCGGCTACTAGGAAACCGGCGATTTTCCGCCCCGCCTCCGCAACGACGCAGTCCGCTCCCGGCAGAGCCAGGTACGCGCGCAACTGCCCGCGCGAATAAGCGATTGCCGGCTCGAAGCATTTCTTGTCGATTTCGTGCAAGACCTCGAAATCGGACGCCGCCGCGTAATCCCGTAGAACGATTTTCATGGAAGATTTTTGAAGGCTGCCTAAACGCGCCGCAAGCGCGATGTCATTCGCGGCTAGACTTCGAGGATAACCGGTAAAATCAGGGGACGCTTGGAGGTTTGCTTATTCAGATAGCGCTTCAGGTCCACCCGAATCTTTTCCTTGATCACGCTCCAGTCCATTTTTTCCTCGGCACTGGATTCCTCCACCGTCTTCAGCACCACCTCGCGCGCCTTCGCCAGGATCTGATGCCCGTCGTCGTTCGGCAGGAATCCGCGCGTCACGATCTCGGGTGGAACTTCGATCTTGCCCGTGTGCTTGTCGATGGCCACGATGGGGACCACCACGCCGTCTTCCGATAGATGCTTCCGGTCG
>Ga0210388_10003995_pt1 | contig 11528 bp, 10 predicted proteins | sample IncBWC19OmetaG_FD_155485 | JGI IMG/M metagenome (GOLD analysis project Ga0210388, IMG submission 155485) | Forest soil microbial communities from Barre Woods Harvard Forest LTER site, Petersham, Massachusetts, United States - Inc-BW-C-19-O ... | reverse complement strand
AGGACCGGGGTTTCTACCGCGGTCCTATTTTGTATATTTGTAAAACTGTAGAAATAGTTCTACAGAGGATACTGTAGTTAACAGAATTATCAATAAACATAATAACGGTATATTTTTTGCTTAATGCATAAGGAGACTTAAATTAATCTTATAATAATAATTGTCAATATAAATTAGTCAGGTTTATATTAAAAAGCAGTTGAATACTACATCATTATGATTCTTATTGTTGATGACAGACCTGAAAATGTATTTTCTCTTAAAACCATCCTTGAGCTTCATTCATTTCCGACAGATACAGCATTAAGTGGAGAAGAGGCATTAAAGAAAACACTTAAGCGATCTTATGCTTTGATTATTTTAGACGTGCAAATGCCTGGGATGGATGGTTTTGAAGTTGCAGAGGTTCTTTCCGAAAATAATCATACAAAAGATATTCCCATTATTTTTCTATCCGCCGCAAACACAGAAAAAAAATTCATTACAAAAGGCTATTCATCAGGTGCAATTGATTATATAGTAAAGCCTATTGACACGGATATATTGTTATTTAAAGTAAAAACATTCTATAAACTTTATGAACAAAAACGAGAATTAAATGTTGTACAGGAAAACTTAAAGCTGGAGATAGAATTTAGGAAAAAAGCCGAGCACCAGGTTTTAGAAAAGTTAAAAGAATTGCATTCAACGCTTGAATCTATTCCTCAAATTGCGTTTACTGCCACTGCCGATGGTGTGATAGATTTTGTGAATGAGCATTGGTACCAATATACGTCATCAACAAAAAACTTTCCACCTAATCATCCTGATGATCCGTGTATCCAAAAAAAATGGGAGAAAGCAATTGCAACCGGAGAGCCATTAGAAATGGAACTACGAATTAAAAAATCTGGCGAGGAAAATTACCGATACCATTTGGTAAGGGCTCTTCCTGTAAAAGAAGAAGATAAGATTGTAAAATGGGTAGGTTCATTTACTGATATTGAGGAGCAAAAACAGGCAGTAAAAAGAAAGGATGAATTTTTAACGATAGCGAGTCATGAATTGAAAACACCTTTAACAAGCATAAAAGCATATGTGCAATTGTTAGACATGATGATCGCTAAAGAAGATAAAGTAAAAGCATATGTAGATAGAACTTTATTGCAGGTAAACAAATTGGATAACCTTATTAATGATCTGTTAGATATTTCGAAAATAGAAAGCGGCAAACTTAAATTTGAGATAAAGGAACTGGATTTTGATAATTTATTGAATGCAACTATTGATGCGCTTCACCAAATTCATCCCGACTTTACTTTTGTTAGAATTGGAAACGCTACAGCTAAAATTCATGGTAATGATGTTAGGTTAGAGCAGGTGATCATTAATTTCATTAATAATGCCATTAAATATGCACCCGAATCTAAAGTGATACATCTTATCACAAAAATAAAAGATGAGCATCTTTATTTTGGTGTAAAAGATTTTGGCGTCGGCATATCACAAGAAAACTATGAAAATATTTTCACCAAATTCTTCCGTGTTACGGAGGATGGATTACCCATACAAGGCCTTGGTATTGGTTTATATATATGTGCTGAGATTCTGAAAAGGCACAATGCAAAATTTGGTGTAGAAAGTGAATTAGGAAAAGGATCCACTTTTTATTTTTCTATCCCTATCATTTCATAATATTTTCTTAATAATTATTATACCTATTATTAATGCAACAATTAGCTTTAAAACGTAATCTCTTAATTGGGTTCAGTATCTCTTTACTGATACTGATTCTTAGTTCAGTAGCCTCTTATATTAGCATCAAAAGTTTATTGAATAGTGCTCAATTGGTAGAGCATTCTAATCTCGGTAGTAAAAAAACGAATGAGATAATATCAACAATGAAGGATGCTGAAACCGGCCAGCGTGGTTTTTTGCTTACGGGAGAACCTGCTTTTTTAGAGCCTTATAATGGAAGCTATGATAAGGTTTTGGGAATGATTGCAGATGTAAAGGATCTTACAAAAGACAATCAAGAGCAGCAAACGAATATTGATGCACTTAGTAACATAATTGTAAGAAGGTTCTCTATGTTGCAGGATCTTATTGATGAAAGAAAAGCGAATGCTGCCATCGATATTCCCAGATTAAAGGAAGGGAAAGATTTTATGGACAGCGTTCGGATGGTTGTGAATAAAATGGACATGACAGAGCAGGATCTTTTGACTAAGCGTACAGCCGCATTAAATCAATTTTCTGCATTTACACCTATATTAATTTTGTTTGCAGCATTGTTAGCCATTCTTATCACTATTGTTTTTTACTTTAAAGTAAGAAGAGATATTAATGATAAAATAAGGTTGCAAAAAGCTTTAGAAGATAAGGATGAAGAAACTACCAATCGCATAAATGTTATTCAGAGTATAGCAGAAAAAATATCAAGCGGAGAATTTAGTATTCGTGTAAGCGATGAACAAAAAGATAATTTAGGAAGTCTTTCAGGTTCGCTTAATAAGATGGCTGCTGCTTTAGAAACCTCCTTTCAGGTGTTATCGGATAAAGAATGGTTGCAGTCAGGAGTTGCGCGTTTGAACGATTTAATGATAAGTGATGAAGGTCTTGAAAATCTTGCTAAAAAGATATTGGCGTTTATTGCCGGATATAGCGATAGTCTTGTGGGTGCCTTTTATTTAGTGGAAGGAGATAATTATTTATCATTACAAAGTGGATTCGCATTGAATAAAGAGACAGCTACTAAAATAAAAATTGGAGAAGGTTTGGTAGGCGAATGTGCTGCTATGAAAAAAGATATTTTGGTGTCGGATATATCAAAATATGATATAAAAATAAGTTTTGCTTCTATTGAGTTGAAACCAAAAAACATTCTGGTCTTTCCTGTTTTATTTGAAAGAGAAATTAAAGGGGTTATAGAAATTGCAACGCTTCATTCTTATTCTGTCCGGGAATTGGATTTTTTTAAAAGGATATCAGAAAATATAGGAATAGCGATCAATACTGTACAAAATCGTCAACGTGTGCAGGCTTTATTAGAAGAGACGCAATCGCAATCTGAAGAATTAATGGCGCAACATTCTGAATTGGAACACATGAATGCAGAACTGGAAGCGCAAGCCGAAGAGCTACAGGCGTCTGAAGAAGAATTAAAAGTACAACAGGAAGAATTGCTTGAAATAAATAGTACGCTGGAAGAACGGACTTCTTTACTGGAAGATCGAACACATCTTGTTCAGGAAAAAAATGTAGAGATACAATCCAAAATGGAAGAATTGGCTTTGTCCACCAAATACAAATCAGAATTTCTGGCTAACATGTCTCATGAATTGAGAACACCGCTTAATTCTATTTTGTTATTATCAAGACTAATGTCAGAAAATAATGAAAAGAATTTAACCACTGAGCAAGTGCAATATGCCAATGTAATCCAGAGTTCTGGAAATGGATTGTTGGAATTGATCGATGAAATACTGGATCTGTCTAAGATAGAAGCAGGAAAAATGAGTGTCGAATATTTGCCGGTATCGATAGAAAGTATTGTAGAAGAGTGTAGGCAACTTTTTGATCCTGTAGCTAAACAAAAAAACATTGAGTGGAAAGTTATTGTTAAGGAGAATACTTTATCCATGATAGAAACAGACAAGATGAGGGTGACACAAATAATTAAGAACCTGCTTTCTAACTCTTTTAAATTTACGCAGGAAGGTTTTATTCACCTGATTATTGGTATACCTGCAGATAAGTCTTCATTCATTTCCTTTACTGTTAAGGATTCCGGAATTGGTATTGCATCAGATAAACAGCAATTAATTTTCGAGGCATTTCAACAAGAGGATGGATCAACACGCCGTAAATACGGAGGTACAGGGTTAGGATTATCTATTAGCCGCGAATTAGCAAAACTATTAGGAGGAGAAATTACTTTATCCAGCAAAATAGGAGAGGGTAGCGAATTTACATTGTATGTTCCAATATCGAAGGAGGTAGCATTGTTATCGAATGATATTATTCAGGTTCCTGCTATCGATAAAAAGAGTGATGACAATGCCGAAATTGAAAAAGTAAGTAATAATTATTTACAATACACTACAACAGATATTCCCGAAGAAATAGAAGATGATAGAAATTCAATAAATGAAAATGATAGGGTCATATTAATTATAGAAGACGATACGGCTTTTGCAAAAGCTTTATTAGATTATACAAGACAGAAAGGTTACAAAGGTCTGGTTGCTGTAAGAGGAGATAAGGGAATTGAAATGGCCAATCAATACAAATTATTAGGAATCCTGCTGGATATTCAATTACCTGTAAAAAATGGATGGGAAGTAATTGATGAGCTAAAGAAAAATCCAAAAACAAGACCGGTGCCCGTTCATATCATGTCGTCTTTTCAATTGAAGAAAGAAAGTCTGGTAAAAGGTGCGATAGATTTTATTAACAAACCTGTAGCGTTTGAACAGCTCAATACAATTTTTGAAAAGATAGAATATGTTTTAAGTAAAAAAGAAAAGAAGGTTTTAATAGTTGAAGATAATTACAAACATGCCAAAGCGCTTGCTTATTTTTTAAGTACTTACAATGTAAACACGGAAATATTTCAAACCGTTGAAGAAAGTGTTAATTCATTGCGTAGAAATGATGTTGACTGTGTAATATTAGATATGGGGGTTCCTGATCTGAAAGCATACGATCTTTTAGAAACGGTAAAACAAAGTGCAGGACTGGAAGATATACCGGTAATCATTTTTACAGGCAAGAGCCTTTCGAGCAGGGAAGAACTTAAGATCAGACAATATGCGGATGCCATTGTTTTAAAAACAGCACATTCGTATCAAAGAATATTGGATGAGGTATCTATCTTTTTACATTTGGTGGAAGATAAAAAAGGTGCTAAGATCCTTTCCGGTATTGATAAAATGGGTGTTCTTGAAAATGTATTGAAAAATAAAGTCGTATTATTAGCAGATGATGATGTGCGAAATATTTTTTCAATGACGAAGGCTCTGGAAAAATACAATATGACAGTTATACCGGCGATGGACGGTAAAGAAGCATTACAATTATTAAAGGATCATCCCGAGGTTGATATAGTGTTAATGGATATGATGATGCCTGAGCTAGATGGGTATGAAAGTATCAAATCGATCAGAAAAAAACCGGCCACTAAAAAAATTCCGGTGATAGCTGTAACAGCAAAAGCGATGACAGGCGATAGAGAAAAATGTATTGCCGCTGGTGCATCGGACTATATATCAAAACCTGTGGATGTAGATCAGCTGGTATCATTATTGCGTGTATGGTTGTATGAAAAAGGCTATTAAAATAAATGGTTATGGTAAGTAAAAAAATAATTATAGTTGATGATGATGATCGTAATATTTTCGCTTTGAACGCAGTGCTTAAAGCAAAAGGATTTAAATGTATAGCTGCTACAAGTGCAAGCGAAGGATTGGAAATTTTACAACGTACAAAAGATATAGGCATTGCATTGATAGATATGATGATGCCGGAAATGGATGGCTATCAAATGATATCAGCTATAAAAAAGATACCGGGCTTACAAAAGTTACCTTTAATTGCGGTAACTGCACAAGCAATGATCGGAGATAGAGAGAAGTGTCTTGCTATGGGCGCTGACAATTATATCGCTAAACCTATTAATGTTGATTTACTATTAAAAATATTAGATAAGTATTTAACCGATGACGTTAGCCTCAAGTAAAATAGAATGGGAAGAATTAGAAAGTTTACTTGTTGATATTGCAGATCAATATGGCTATGATTTTTCACAATATTCCAGGGCATCGTTACAGCGTAGAATATTGTCTTTTTATTTGAAAGGCAGATTCTCTGGTTATATAGATTTCAGGAATAAGCTATTTAACGATCCTCATTATTTTATGTATTTTGTTGAGGAAGTAACCGTGAACGTTACAGAAATGTTCAGAGACCCCCATTTCTATAAAGTTTTGCGCGAAAACATATTGCCCATTCTCGGGACATATCCATTTATAAGAATATGGCACGCGGGATGTTCAACCGGAGAAGAAGTGTATTCAATGGCGATCATGCTGAAAGAAGCTAATATATTACACAAATCACTTTTGTATGCTACAGATCTAAACCCTACTGTTGTTAGACATGCAGAATCCGGAATTTTTAAAGTGAGTGCTATGAGGCAATACTCTGAAAATTATATTAATTCGGGTGGACAAAAAGATTTTTCTTCTTATTATAGCGCTAATTATAATCTGGCAAAGTTTGATGAAGAGTTAACCGGCAGAATGGTTTTTTCTACACATAATCTTGTGTCAGATTCATCTTTCAATGAATTTCAGTTAATATTATGTAGGAATGTGTTGATATACTTCGAGAAAAAATTGCAATCAAGAGTATTAGATCTGTTTGACAAAAGCCTTGATAATCTTGGCTTTCTTGCATTAGGCAGTAAAGAATCAATTAAATTTTCATCGATCGCACCTAAGTATATACACTTTGACCCTAAAGAAAAAATATGGCGCAAGGTGAAATAATTGAGTTAGTAATTATCGGAGGGTCGTCTGGTAGTCTTGATGCCATCTTAAAAATATTGCCCAAGCTTAGTAGCTCGTTTAATATTCCTATTGTTATTGTAATGCATCGGAATGTTGCCAGTGATTCTGTATTGGAAGAAGTATTAGCTTCACGTACATTATTGAAAGTAAAGGAGGCGGAAGAAAAAGAATTGATCACTCCTGGTTATATTTATATTGCTCCACCAGATTACCATCTTTTAATAGAAAAAGATCATACGCTATCTTTAGATTATTCGGAAAAAGTAAATTACAGCAGGCCAAGTATAGATGTAAGTTTTGAATCCGCAGCAGAAATTTATCGGGAGAAATTAGTCTGTATTATTTTATCCGGAGCCAATGGTGATGGCGCGGAAGCCGTTGCTTATGCAACTGAAGTAGGAAGTAAGATCATTATTCAGGATCCTCGTGAAGCAATAGTATCGTTTATGCCGGAACAAGCGATAGAACATACCTCTATAAATAATATATACTCCATTCAGGAAATAATTTCATTTCTTAACAGCCTCTAGCAAATATTGGATTTCTCTGTTACCGCTTTGGTAATGATCTGTTCAAGCTCAGTCAGCTCAAAAGGTTTTTGCAGCATATAATCAGCACCTGCTTCTCTTGCTAATTGTTCTACATGGCTGTTAGCACTAAAAAATATTACAGGTATGTTTTGCATTTCAGGTGTACCCTTTATTAGTTGTACACTTTTGACACCGCCAATATCGGGAAGCCAATTATCCATTAATATCACATCAGGATCATAGTCTGCGATATCTTTAATTACATCTCTGCAATTATTTTTGCAAAGAACTTCAAAACCTCTCATACGTAAAATAGTTGAACAAACTTCCAGTATATCAACATCGTCATCATATATAATTATCTTGTTGGGCATGTATAACTAAAGTTAATGTAAATTTTTCGGTTAATGATTAAGATAACGTTACAATTTATTAATTAAGATGATGCACGAAGCTTGGCCTTGTACGATGATCACCTTCAGCAATTGCCTGTATAAGCTTTGCATTAAATGCAGGCAGATCTTTTGGACTACGGCTCGTAATAATATCTTCATCAACTACCACTTCTTCATCAACCCAAATGACACCTGCGTTTTGCAGATCAGTCTTTAGTGATGGGAAAGATGTCATTTCTTTTCCACTTATCATCATTGTTTCAATTAGTAATTGTGGGCCATGGCAAATAGCAGCAACTGTTTTTCCAGCTTCAATAAATTCTTGTGCAAACGAAATGTATTCTTTTTGCAATCTCATTTTATCAGGATTGATTACTCCTCCGGGAATTATCAATGCATCATAATCTTCACTATTAACTTTTCTAAGATCTACATCTACCGCTAATTCTATTGACCACTGATCATTATCCCAAGCCTTTACCTTTCCTTCCTGCATAGAAATTATATGAACGATTGCACCGGCATCTTCTAAAGCTTTTTTGGGGCTTGTTAATTCTACTTCTTCAAAACCATTCTCAGTAAGAATGGCTATTTTCTTATTTTTCAAAGTATACATAATATAATATTTTTTTTATCGCACTCACCTTTTGCACTAAAGTTCAAAAATTGTACCGTTTAACTATCACTATCAAATGCTGGTGTACTAAGTCTGTACACTACTTTTTGGGGAATTATTTCCACACGTCCTTCTCTTTTATTAGTTGTGGGTCATTAAACTCTCTGCTATCATAGGTTTGTAAACGGTACAATAATTTCTATGGTTACTTCTAAAAATAACAATCAGGCCTTCTTTCCAATAATCGCTACAATTCACTAAATGAAAATATTTACAAAGATCATCATCGTCGTTTTACTTCTTGCTACAACGGGAGGGTACTGGTATTGGCAGAAAAACAAAAAGCATTTTGTGAAAGATTCTATAGATAATGCGTTAAAGAAAAAAACGGATAGCCTTTATTATATTCATTATGATAGTTCTAAAATAGATGCAGTAGATGGGGATGCTTCTTTCTTTAATGTTTCTCTGCAATCAGATTCAATTCAGAAAGAGATACTTAAAAGCACGGATAGCTTACCGAATACTTTATATAATATTCATGTTGCTGAGGTAAAAGTGGTAGGTGTTGATATGGCGGGACTATTGGAAAATGAGAATGTAGCGGCAAAAAAAATATTTCTAAATAAGCCAATTGTTCAAATAATTAATACCGGTTCTGATAAAGCTATGCCATCTACTTATAATGATACGTTGGAATTATATAAAAGAATATTGGGTCAGTTTAAAAGTATACACGCTGATACAATAAGAATTAATAATGGAACTGTTTTAATTACCGATAAAAACGGGAAAGCTTTAACTACATTAGAAAATATTAATGTAGAACTATATAATTTTCTGGTAGATAGTACGCATGATTATAAAAATATTATAAGCTATTTTATTAAAGATGTTAAGGTAACGGTAGATAACATTCAGTTGCCGGAATCAGATAATAATACACGCATTAATATCGGGACATTAATTTATGATGCTCCCCATAAAATTCTTCACATAGGTGAGATACAGCAATATAAGACAAATAGCACGCAGCCTCTTATTGATCTAAAGAATATTAATATAAATGCATTAAACACAGATGCTTTTATATTAAATCAGCAATTAAGGGCCGGTATGGTGACTTGTGACGGCGGCCTTGTAACGATCTATAAAAATGGAAATAAAGCAAAGAAAAAGAATCCTGAGATCAATTTCTCATCGGATATTATTGATGAGGTAGAAGTGGATGGTATGAATTTGAGTAATACTAAAATCATTATAATTGACACATCAAGATCAAAAGAAAATCCTTTTGTTTTAAATGATGTAAAGTTTGCTGTGTCTAAAGTGTATAATGTTACGGATGGAAGTAAGCTTAGTGATATAATAAATAATGCAGCATGGCAATTATCTCTGGGGAGTCTATCGTTTTTTACAAAAGATAAATTATATAACCTTAATATCGAAGGTGTTCAACTCAATAATGTTACATCATCTGCCAGTATAAAAAGTATAAACGTTCAGCCACAGTTTTCAGAAGAACAATTTGCTAGAAAAATTGGTCACCAGCAAGATAGGTATGATTTTGTCTTTAACGATATTTTATTAGAAGGGATTAATTTTAAGAAACTCATAAATGATAATATGCTGGAAATTAACCAGGCATCGGTGCAGCCTATTCTCAAGATATTTAATGATCGTACAGCTCCTCGGGATACCTCTACTAAAATTAGTAAATATCCTAACCAACAATTATCCTCAATAAGATTTCCATTCTATATAAAAAAGTTGCATGTAAATAATGGGTATGTTGCGTATAAAGAAAGATCAAAAAAATCGTTAAAGGCTGGTACCGTTTTTTTTAGTCGTATAAATGCAATGATCAATAATATTACAAACATTAAAGAAAGAGTAAAAGCTAACGAGATATTGACTTTGAATGCGACTGCACTTTTTATGGGAGTAGGCAAACTTACCACTCAATGGAAATTGCCTATGAATACGACTGATACAATGTTCAATATAACCGGTAACTTAGGACAAATGAATACAGTCGTTTTAAATTCGCTTGTAGAACCTCTTGCTATGGTATCTGTAAAAAAAGGTAATGTAAAAAAACTTGATTTTACGATTCATGGTGGTAATTATAGATCTACAGGAAATATCTTGTTTTTCTATAACGATCTAAATATCTCGGTGCTTAAAAAAGATAAAGATGATCAATTAAGATCAAATAGTATAGAAAGTCTTCTTGCTAATGCTGCCATAAAAAATAAAAATCCTGTATTAGGTGAAAACCGGCTTGGTCCAATTGATTGTAGTAGAGATACGACCAAATCATTTTTTAATTTTTTGTGGAAGAGTGTTCTTTCTGGAGTTAAAAAAACTGTCTTGTGAATTTTTTAGGTGGCATGTTCTTTGAAAGTTTTATCTGTAAAGGTTTTCACAGTATATTTAATTTATAAAAAATGAATAAGTGTTTAATAATTAGTATATTTTTAATCGGTATATCTATTGCAGGTAATGCTCAAATATTGAAATGCGTAGATCCTTCTTATATTGCTTTTACAGCGAAGGTTGATAATATTAAAAGCATGGATCAGGGGATTTATATAAACGTACAAACAACCATCACAAATAATTCTTCAGATACATTGAGGTATTTATCTATGTCTTGTTCCTGGGCAAATTATTATGTGATAGATTCAAGAGCCTTTCATCTCCCAACTTCTGAATGTGACAAGGATACGGCTTTGTTGATACAAGTTGCGCCGCATAAACGGCAAGAAACAATGTTGAGGCTCATATCGCTTCTTAACACTAAACAATTACATAGTGTAAAATTTAAAATCGGGTTCAAATTCGTGCAGGCTTGTGATACGGATAAAGCTTCAAAAGAATTAAGGAGATCTAAAAATACAATTTGGAGTAATAGCCTGATGCTTAAATAAAAGCATGGATTTCTTTTCGAAACCCATGCTTACCAAATAGAGTAGGATCAAAATTCTATTTAGACTTAAATATTGTAACTCCCAATAGAAAACTAAGCACTACGAGAACTACAAATACAAAGAAAATAGTTTTAGCTATTGAAGCGGCTCCAGCTTCAATACCTGTAAATCCAAATATCCCTGCTATGATAGCGATTACAAAGAATATCAGTGTCCATCTTAACATATAAATTCATTTTAGTTATTTATTATCATACAAAATTGCTACCAACAATTTAATATGATTAAATCGGGTTACATACAACTGGTTATGGGAAAAAATACCTGCTTACTATAAAAAAATGTAGAAGTTTCTCCTCGTAATTAAATAGTTTGATAAATGGTATTAATAAATATAACTATGGTATTGTTTTTGAAAATGTAATGACGGACCTAAACCAATCACCAACAGTTTATACATTTCAATTATGAAGATCCTTATTTTAGATGACGACAATGACCTT
>Ga0210388_10003994_pt1 | contig 11528 bp, 6 predicted proteins | sample IncBWC19OmetaG_FD_155485 | JGI IMG/M metagenome (GOLD analysis project Ga0210388, IMG submission 155485) | Forest soil microbial communities from Barre Woods Harvard Forest LTER site, Petersham, Massachusetts, United States - Inc-BW-C-19-O ... | reverse complement strand
CTTCACACCAGCAATGCCAGATTCATACTTCAAAACGGAATAGAAGGGTCCAAATGAGTCCCGTCGGGAGACAAATGCAGAATCGCAAGTTTGGTTTTTACCTCCTTTGCACCGTCATCGCAACCTTGGGAACGATCATCGCAACCTCCGTAGCCGCCGCTCAAGTCGCAGACGGGCCGTGGATGAATCCCAAACTCTCCCCAGAAAAACGTGCGGATATGGTTCTCAAGCAGCTCACTCTCGACGAGAAGCTGGCTTTGTTGCACGGGAACGGGATGGCTCACGCGCCGCAGTGGCAGATGCCCCTGTCCCACCTTGCCAACGGCGGTGCTGGATACGTTGAGGGAGTCAAGCGATTGGGAATTCCTCCCCTGGTAATTTCCGATGCGGGTTATGGAGTGAGAGACAGCGGGGCGAACGGACGGTATTCGACAGCTATGCCTTCGAGCTTAGGCGCTGCGGCAAGTTGGGATCGAGACTCCGCTTGCGACTTCGGTACTGTGATTGGCCAGGAACTTCGGGCACAAGGTTTCAATATGACCTTGGGTGGCGGGGTGGATTTAGCTCGCGAACCTCGGAACGGCCGCAACTTCGAGTATGCGGGCGAAGATCCTCTGCTTGCAGGCACGGTCGTCGGCAACCTTATGAAGTGCGAACAGGCTCAGCACGTGGTTGGCGACATCAAGCATTACGTGATGAATGATCAGGAGACGGGACGCTTCTTTGTGAACGCGGTCATTTCAAAGCGCGCAATGCAGGAATCCGACTTGCTCGCGTTTCACATCGCCATCTCCCTTGCCAATCCCGGCGCGGTGATGTGTTCCTACAACCGCATCAATGGCGACTTCGGTTGTGAGAACTCCTACACACTGCAAAACGTGCTCAAGAAGGATTGGGGCTTCCAGGGTTTTGTGATCTCCGACTGGGGAGGCACTCATAGTACTGGGAAGGCGTCTGCCGCAGGCCTTGATCAGGAACAGCCTATGGCTGACTTTTTCGGTCCGAAGCTTAAGGCAGCTGTGGAAGCTGGGCAAGTTCCGATGTCAGAAATCGACGACCATGCGCGCAGAGTCCTATATGCCGAGTTTCTATCGGGAATAGTGGACGACCCGCCGCAGTTGGGCGTGGTGGATGTCGAGAAAGGATTTGAAGTCTCACAAGCGGTCGAGGAGAAAAGCATTGTTCTCCTGAAGAACAGTCCGGCGATGCTTCCGATCGATCCGTCCAAGATCCACAGTATTGCAATCATCGGTGGACACGCGGACGTGGGCATGATTTCGGGAGGGGGCTCGGCGCAAGTGGATCCTCCCAGCGGCAACGCCATCATGCCACCGGGAAAAGGCGCCACGAACTGGCAGGGTCACATCTGGTTCCGAACCTCTCCCTTGAAGGCGCTCCAGGCGAAACTGCCTAATACGAAGATTGACTTCGATCCGGGAACGGACGCGAGGTCGGCTGCAAAGCTCGCCAAGGGTGCCGACTTAGCGATTGTCTTCGCTTCGCAGTGGCTGTCAGAAGACATGGACGTGCCGAGCCTTTCACTTCCGAATAGCCAGGATGCATTGATCGAGCAGGTGGCGGCAGCGAATCCGCACACCATCGTCGTCCTCGAAACCGGGACTGCCGTCACGATGCCATGGATCGACAAAATAGCGGGCGTAGTCGAGGCTTGGTACGCCGGAAGTTCAGGGCACAAGGCGCTGGCAAACGTGCTCGTTGGAGATGTTAATCCGTCGGGCAAGCTCCCGCTGTCTTTCCCGAAGAGCGAAGCGGATCTTCCGCATCCTGGTGCGCCAAAGATTCCATCCGAGAGCCAGGTACACGCTGGAGATGTTGCCGACAATGGTGCGCCTTCGTCGCAGGCTTCGGCTCACGCTGGTTACGCTGTCCACTACGATGAAGGTCCCGAAGTTGGCTACAAGTGGTACGACGTGCAGCATAAGCAGCCGTTGTTTCCCTTCGGCTTCGGTTTGGCTTACACCACCTACGCATACTCCAGCCTAAGCTTGGATTCAGCTACTAAAACTGTGCGCTTCACCGTTAAGAACACCGGAAACCGGGCGGGCACTGAGATTGCCGAGGTGTATGCCAGGCTCCCCAAAGGTACGGACGAGCCCTTCAAACGATTGGCCGGGTGGAAACGCGTGACGCTTGCACCCGGCGAATCGCAGTCGATCGCTGTTACGATCGATGACCGTGTTCTTCAGACCTTCGACGAAGAAAAAAATGCCTGGAATTTGACGAAGGGCGAATATCAGGTGATGGTCGGTGGCTCGTCGGACGATACGCCTTTGCTGGCGAGTCTAGAGGTTCGCTGACGTCTCTGAGACTTGAGGAAACCCATCCATCTAGAGAACTGAGAGTCTGAACCTGGCGTTGCAAGACGCGTGAAAGTGCTGTGCAAACCGTTGGTCCTGGAGCAACTGACTGATGAATGTACCGGTAGTTGTCGACCGCACCAGCAGCGGCAAAGAGCACTTTGAAGTGCTCGATGGCTTAAGAGGGAGCGCGGCTTTCCTCATTGTGATCTTCCATCTCTTCAACTATTCGTTCGGTTTTCAAGGGCCTTGGGCGCTTGTCAAACACGCCTATCTCGCTGTCGATTTCTTCTTCGCGCTCTCGGGCTTCGTGGTCGCCTATGCCTATGATGACCGCTGGACGCGAATGACCACACTGCAGTTCTTCCGCATCCGCCTCATCCGTCTTCACCCGCTGGTGCTCATTGGCGCGACCTTCGGCCTGCTCGGCTACCTGCTCGATCCATTCAGCAAGATGATGAACCGCGGCCCGCTCTCCATGGTCCTGCTGGCTTACCTCACCTCGCTGCTCCTGCTGCCTTCCCCGCCCATCGCCGGCCGCCACAATGAATCCCAGGCGCTCAACGGCCCAGCCTGGTCCCTCATGCAGGAGTATCTCGGCAACATCGCTTACGCCCTCATCCTGCGCCGCCTGCGCACCGTCTTCCTCGGAATTGTCTTTGCCATGTCCGGCCTTGCTCTCATCTGGGTAGCCGACTCAAAGGGCTCACTCGACGGCGGCTGGGACTATCCCAACATCTGGATGGCGCCACTGCGTCTCACTGTCTCTTTCGTGCTCGGACTCTGGCTCTATCGCATCCATGACCGCATCCGGATGCCGAAGATAGGCCTTCTCTTGCTTTCCATTATCCTCGTCGTCTGCTTCCAGATGCCGAAATTTGCCAAGACAGGCGCGCTTGATTGGAACGGACTCTATGACGCGGCGTGCGTGCTCATTTTGTTTCCGCTGATCATCCTCTGTGGAGCGCACTCCAACGCCGGCACGGGCTTGATCAGGCTCTGCAAATTCTCAGGACGCCTCTCGTATCCCCTCTACATCACGCACATCGGTTTCGTTTATGTCCTTGCGGGTTATGCGTGGACCAGGCATCCAGGCACAGGGGCAATCATCTTCTGGATATTCGTTGTGCTTCCACTCGCGATTGCCGTTGCATGGTTCTTTCTGAGGTTCTTCGACGAACCGGTTCGGGCTTGGCTCACCCGCCGGTACGGCATCAAGCGGGCAACCGCATAGCGCAAATCGAGAGCGGCCTTCCAAAGGGAGGGACAGCACGCACAGAGTAGAATCGGAAGGATTTTTGAACTGCTCGTTACTAACCAATGTTTCTTTTTGAGGACAGGGCTATGGATATGACAAAATTCCGGGTGTTTGGTCTGCTCCTGGCATTGATTGCAACGGCCATCATGCCTTCAGCAAACGCCCAAGATCGTTTGTTCAGCGATGGGGCAAAACAGAAGGCCGAGGCCCTTCTGAAACAGATGACCATTGACGAGAAAGTCGGCCAACTTAACGAATCCTCCGGCCTCGTGGTGCCTGGGTTAGCGGCCGAAAAGCCAGATGATCTGATTGCCAAGGGTGGCGTGGGTTCAATCCTCTGGCAGATGGATGTCAAGGAGATCAACCGGCTACAACATATCGCCATCGAGAAGTCTCGCTTGCATATTCCCATCATCTTCGGATTCGACGTGATTCATGGATATCGCACGGTCTTTCCGGTTCCGCTCGCGATGGCATCCTCGTGGGATCCTTCGGTGGAAGAGCAAGCCCAGCATCTAGCGGCAGAGGACGCACGTGCCGCCGGAATTCAGTAGACCTTTACTCCAATGGTGGACATTGCACGCGATGCTCGCTGGGGCCGAATCGTAGAGGGGGCCGGTGAGGATCCCTACCTGGGTTCCGCGATGGCCCGTGCGCAGGTTCGCGGATTTCAGGGCGAAAAGCTCGGGCCGAACAGTGTCCTGGCCTGTGTCAAACATTTTGCCGGCTATGGCGCTGCTGAGGGCGGTCGCGACTACGATTCGGTCTACGTACCTGAAGAGTTGATGGAGAACGTCTACCTCGTGCCCTTTCATGCGGCAGAAGAAGCGGGCGCGGGCAGCTTCATGAGCGCATACATGGATTTGAATGAAGTGCCTGCAACCGGGAATCATTGGCTGCTCACAGATGTGCTGCGGAAAGACTGGAGGTTCCAGGGCATAGTTCTCTCGGATGCATTTGCTGTAGGCAGCCTTGTGACCCATGGCTATGCCCGCGACGGAGAGGACGCAGCTTACAAGGCGATTACTGCGGGCCTGAATATGGATATGGCAAGCCTGACTTACTCGCACAATCTCGCAAAGCTTGTGCAGGAAGGGAAAGTCAATGAGAGCTATCTCGACGAAATGGTTCTTCCGATCCTGGAAACCAAGTACGATCTGGGCCTCTTCGAGCATCCCTACGCCGACGAGTCAAAGGTAGACGCCGTCCTGAGCCGGCCCGAGGGCCTCGTCCTGGAGCGCAAACTCGCTAGCCGTTCGATGGTATTGCTTCGCAATGAAAATCGCGTACTGCCTCTGTCGACGAGCTTGAAGAAAGTCGTCGTCATCGGCCCCCTGGCTGACTCAAAACAGGAAATTGAAGGCGGATGGACAGTGGAGGGCCTGTTTTCACCGGGCGGCGGAAAGAGCCATCCCGTCACAGTCCTCGCCGGAATCAAGAACAAACTCGGCCCGGATGCGCAGGTCACGCTCGTTGCAGGCCCCATGCCTGCCCGCTTGTACCCCGGATTGATGGACGCTTTCTCAGACAAAAAGCCCGCTCCTCCTCCCACACCCGAAGAGATTGCAGATTGGATTGCGAAGGCAAAGGAAGCGGCCGCGGAAGCCGATGTTGTGGTAGCTGTAATGGGAGAAACGGCCAGCATGAGTGGCGAAGCGGCGTCACGATCCAGTCTCGACCTTCCCGGAATTCAGGAGCAGATGCTGGAAGCAGTTACAACGACGGAGAAGCCGGTGATCCTGGTTTTGGAGAGCGGCCGGCCGCTCGACATTCGCTGGGCCGCGGAGCATGTGCCCGCGATTCTCGATGCGTGGTATCCGGGCACGGAGGGTGGAGACGCTGTGGCCGATGTGCTTTTTGGAGATGTGAACCCTGGCGGGAAACTGCCAGTGAGCTGGCCACGCTCGGCAGGCTCCGAGCCGCTTTACTACAATCACACTCGCACTCACGAACCCGAAGATGCGCCTGGATTCACGTCCCGCTACTGGGACATCAACTCCAAGCCGCTTTACCCCTTTGGATACGGACTGAGCTACTCCGCCTTCAGGTTCGCCAACTTGCAATTGAGCAAAACCAGCATGGGCATTGGCGAAACAACGGAGGTTTCCGTCGATATGACCAATACTAGCTCCGTCGCTGGGGACGCCGTCGCACAGCTTTATATCCATCAACGCTACGGTTCTGCGTCGCGGCCAGTCCGACAGCTGAAGGGATTCGAGCGCATCGCCCTTCAGCCCGGAGAAACAAAAACCCTCAAGTTCCCGCTTGGAAACGACGAACTCAAGTATTGGAATCCGCAGACGAAGCAATGGATCGTGGAACCGTCCGAGTTTGACGTGTGGGCCGGCGAAGACTCAACGGCAAGCTTGCACGTCGATCTCAAAGTCACTCAATAGTGCGAAAGTTACGCCGAAATCAGGTGGTTACTCGGACGCTTTCGTGCTAAATTTCCGGAGGACAAAGTATCGGCAAACACTGACTAGGAGCTGTTTCATAACCGGCGATAGTGCGTTACGGGCATACGCTCCGGGGCTAAAGCCCGCGATTTTCCTGGTCGTTGGCGGCACGGCTGAAGCCGTGCCCTTTCAAAGCTGGGTTATGAAATGGCTTCTAACTAAATGAGACCTACCCGCACCGTTCGAGATGTGTCCATCAGAGCAGCGCGGTCCTCGTCTCGACTACTTGATTGTTTTACAGACATCGAAGCTGTCAATGGAGATGACCTTATGAGTCGTGTCATTTTGAAAACCTTTACAAGATTTCTTTTTGCACTACTCGTTCGCCCCTGTGTGATGGGCGTTGCTTTAGTGTCGCTCCTCGGTTCGGGTGCGGCTGCCGCCGCTAACGCTCAGACTCCGATTACGGCATTGCATGCCGGCTCGCAACCCGTCTTCCGCCTCGATGGTGGCAACACGACCTACGCCTTTGGCGTGAATGAGCATGGCGAGTTACAGCAAATCTACTGGGGCGGCAGGCTTGGAGAGCATGATGTCATCGGCCCGGTCAAATCAGAAGACGATCTAGCCGGCTTCGACTCCTCGTACAACAACACGCCGCAGGAGTACGCGGGTTGGGGTGCCGGGCTATTTCTAGAACCCGCTCTGAAGGTCACCTTTGCAGACGGCAATCGCGACCTGGTCCTGCACTACGCTTCGAGCAGCAAGCACAATGATAACTCTATCGATGTCGTCATGAAGGACATCAGCCGCGCGGTGATCGTGACGTTGCACTACGATATCGATCCCGAGTCGGGTATCGTCGCTCGCTCGGCGACAATCGAAAACCATGAACCGAAACCAATCATGATCGAGCAGGCTGCGGCTGCGGCTTTCTCACTCCCTGCCGCGCATTACACACTGAGCTATTTGAGCGGACGTTGGGCGGGCGAATGGACGCTGAATGAGGAGGCTATTCACCAAGGGCAGCGTGTGCTGGAAAGCCGGCGCGGATCGACAGGGGTTCAGCTCAATCCATGGTTCGCTATTCGTAAGGGTAACGCGGATGAAGAGCACGGCGAGACATGGTTTGGGGCGCTTGCGTGGAGCGGTTCATGGCGTATCACCGTCGAACAGGATGCGCTCGACAAGGTGCGCGTGACAGGCGGCTTCAATCCATTCGACTTTGGCTATCCTCTCAAGCCAGGCGAGAAGTTGGAGTCGCCCGTCTTTTACGCAGGCTACACAGATCACGGCATGGGCGGCGCCTCGAGGCTGTTGAACCGCTTTACGCTGACGCATATCCTGCCCCAGGCACCGAGTCCCAAGCTGCGGCCAGTGATCTACAACTCTTGGGAAGCAACCCAGTGGAATGTGTCCGAAGCCGTAGAGGGGGCTCTGGCGGAGAAGGCTGCGGCCCTGGGTGTCGATCGCTTTGTGATGGATGATGGCTGGTTTGGCCAGCGCAAGAACGATCACGCGGGATTGGGAGACTGGTATGTGAACAAGGAGAAGTTCCCCAACGGGCTCAAGCCTCTGATCGACAAGGTGCATTCCTTGAATATGGATTTCGGCTTGTGGGTCGAGCCAGAGATGGTCAATCCCGATTCGGATCTCTATCGCAATCATCCGGATTGGGTGCTGAATTTCCCGGGGCGCCCGCGCAGTGAAGAACGCAACCAGTTAGTCCTGAACCTGGCCCGGCCGGATGTGCGCAAGTACGTCTTCGATGCGATGGACAAGCTGTTGACCGAGAATGATATTGCCTTCCTCAAGTGGGACTACAACCGAAATTGGAGCGAGCCGGGATGGGACCAACTCCCCGCGGACGAGCAAAAGAAAGTCTATGTTGAGTTTACGCGGAACTTCTATTCGATCTTAGCCGAGCTGCGCGCTAAGCATCCGGGAGTGGAGATCGAGAGCTGCTCGGGCGGCGGCGCACGCGTCGACCTCGGCATTCTGCACTACACCGACGAGGTGTGGCCCTCGGACAATACCGACCCGCTAGACCGGCTGACGCAGCAGGATGGCTTTACACATGCTTATCCGGTCCAGACGATGGCGGCCTGGGTAACAGACTCGCCGCATTGGCTCAATAACCGCACGAGCTTGATGACCTATCGGATGCTGGTTTCGATGCAGGGCGTTCTAGGCATCGGCGGCAACCTTAACAATTGGACCAACGAAGATATGGCAATTGCCAAGCGTTTGGTCGCGGCCTATCACCAAGTGCAGAAGACGATCACGCAGGGAGATTTGTATCGGCTCATTTCTCCGACGAATGGCGGCGAATTCTCCGCCACAGAGACCGTCTCGCCGGACAAATCACAGGCTGTATTTTTTGCCTTTGTGCATTCGACACAGGAGGGACGCAGTTTTCCGCGCCTACAGTTGCTGGGGCTCGATCCCAAGGCGACCTACGCACTCGGCAGCATCGAAGGCAAGGCAGCGGAGGGAACACCAGCGGAAGCCTCTGGCGCGTGGTGGATGAATCACGGAATCGAGGTTGCACTGCAAGGTGACTTCCAGGGCGCGGCCTTCCGGCTGGATCGCAAGTAGCGTGAGGGGGCATGGAGGCTGTCGTCTACGTCGTGAGGCGGAGCGGGGGGCGAGGTTGATGGCCGGATTTTCGTCTCCGAGTGTGAGCAGAACCTGATCTCGTAGATCGAAATCATCGGAGGAACTTGAATGAATCGCAAGATACCAATCAATGTGTCTGAAGATACCGGGCCCGACCATGTTCGCTTCGGAACACGCGGTCGGAATACGTTCCAGGGGCCAGCGTTCTACGATTATGACTTCTCGTTGGGTGAAGGACGCGCCCCTAGGCCGCGTGCTAAGTGCTTAGTGCGCTTGCTGATTCTTATATTGATTGCTGGCTCAGTCTCGATGGCACAAACAAATAGTGCTCTGCGAAAACCTGATTCCGGCCCAACAGCGGCTAAACATCAGATTCTTCCCGATTTTGAAGCGGATCCTTCGGCGCGTGTGTTTCATGGCCGATTATATGTTTATCCGTCACACGACATTGCAGGCAGCAAAGACTGGGATATGACTGACTGGCATGTGTTCTCAACCGATGACATGGTTCATTGGAAAGATCATGGAGTGATCTTCAGCCTGAAAGATATTCGGTGGGCCGATAAACACGCATGGGCACCCGATTGTATCGAGCGTAATGGAAAGTATTATTTCTATTTTCCCGCGGACGATCAGATCGGCGTCGCCGTGTCGGATTCCCCGACAGGCCCCTTCAAGGACGCATTGGGGACACCTCTTGTTGGAAGGATGGAAGCAGGAGCCGACGTCCGTTCTATCGACCCAAATGTTTTCATCGATGACGATGGACAGGCGTACCTCTATTTCGGCAACAGCCACGATCACGTTGCGGTAGTGAAGCTGAAGCAGGACATGATTACGCGAGACGGACCAATCCAAGTATTGGATCTGAAAAATTACCACGAAGGTATTTGGGTCCATAAGCGAAACGGTTTGTACTATTTCAGCTACCCGTCATACCGGGGCGATATGGTGGCCAATCTAATGGAATACAGCGTGGCGAAGAACCCGCTGGGCCCGTTTCAGTACAAAGGAGGCATCCTGGATAACCACTCGCGAAATATTCACGGGTCTATCACCGAATTCAAAGGACGATGGTGGCTCTTTTATCATGTGGCCGGCCCAAGTCCATATGAGCGCCGCGTCTGCGTTGCCCCGCTTCACTACGACAAGGACGGCAACATCTTACCTGTCCCGGAGTCTGACCTGTGTCGAAACCCATCATCCATATCTAGATCGGCTCCATAGGACGAAGCTGCTCCCGACGATACCCGACACGAGGGTTGAGCCGCGTGCGTATCGGCTATGTACAGTCAGCGCAATTAAACAAGGAGGCAAAAGATGAAGGTGCCGATTAGAAACAATGCGGTGTTGCATGTGAGCCTAATGGTTGCAGCACTCTGGGCCGCCGGTCACTGTGACCTCGCGTGGTGCCAGAAGGTCGTGACGCCGGGTTATCTGTTCAACGAAGATCCGACATGCAGAGAGTTAAATGGACAGTTCTACCTGATCACGACGCAGGATCCTTTCACCGTGCAGTTCGAGAGGCCGAACGAGTTCTACAAAGGGATGTATGCATATCATGTGTTTACGACAACGGACTTTGACAATTGGACAGATCACGGTTCAGTGCTCACAGGCCGCGATGTGACTTGGAATACCGGTGAAGCGCTCTGGGATGGCGACGCCGCGTTTCCGGCAAACGGCAAGTATTATGCGTTTGCGCCGTTTCGTGTGAACCCGCCCAGCGAACTGAACTACGGAATATTCGAGATCGGCGTTCTGACTGCTGAAAATCCGCTCGGACCCTACAAGGATGCCCTCGGAGGCCCGATGAAGACTCCGGATGGAAAGCCGCTTGTTGGACTGAGTCCATGGGTCGTTTATGACGACGACAAGCAGCCTTATCTCATTTGGGGAGCGGGCGACACCTCCCAGCACTGGATCAAGATCGCGCGATTGAAGCCGAGTCTTACTGAACTTGCGGAGACTCCGAGAGATGTTGAAGTACCGAAAACCGCATGCGGTCAGCAAGACTACTTGGAAAGTCCGCTGCCGGTAAAGATTGGCGGGAAGTGGTACTTGACCTACGTGGCTTATAACGATCCGGCAGATATCTCAGTTACTAATTCAAAGAAGTCCGGAGATGGACAGTCATGCTCCACGAATGAAAGGTATCTCAACTACGTCACATCCGATAGTTTGTTTGGCCCTTACAACGGACCGATTCGTCACTTGCTGTTGTCCGCAGGAGACGCAGACGAGTCAACGCAGCAAGGGATTTGCGAATACAAGGGCCAACGGTATCTCGCTTACCAGATCCCTTACGACAGCGGCCTCTCAGACAGAGAGGGCGTGGAGATGACGGAATCGTCCATCTCCACCACGCAGGACCACCACAGAATGGCAGCCGTCACCAAGTTAGACGTGCTCCCGGATGGAACGCTCCGACAGATTGACCCAGGGCGGGATCAAGGTGCCGGCACTCCGGGTGTGACGCATCTGGTGCTGGATGCATTTGCGCCGCGACGCGAGGCGGCGGAATTTCATGTTCGAATCAACGTTTCGGAAGAAAAGGGATTGCTGGGCGAGTATCAGATGCAAATGGGCGACGGCGGCTATCTTCTTTTTCGCAACGTCGATTTTGGAGGGGGCGCCGCGACATTTCATGTCGAAGTCAGCTCGGAGTACGCTGGTGCTCGGGATAGATCACTCGAAATCCGCTTAGATAATCCTGCCGGAGAGCTTATCGGTGAGGCGAAGGTTGAGCTCACGGAAGGGAGGACTAACTATCGGACGTTGACAGTGCCAGTGAGTGCAAACGCAAAGGGTATCCATGATCTATGCGTGATAGCGAGGGGTCACGGAGCGGCGGGACAGACCAGGCTTTTCAATATCACATCGTTCGGCTTTACCAAACGCTGACTTCACGTTTGATCGGCGCCTGGAATTCTGGAA
>Ga0210388_10003992_pt1 | contig 11533 bp, 11 predicted proteins | sample IncBWC19OmetaG_FD_155485 | JGI IMG/M metagenome (GOLD analysis project Ga0210388, IMG submission 155485) | Forest soil microbial communities from Barre Woods Harvard Forest LTER site, Petersham, Massachusetts, United States - Inc-BW-C-19-O ... | reverse complement strand
TGATTGAATTCGACGAGGGCCACATCGATCCATCCGACCCGTGCCAGTACATTCCGAACTTTGCCGTCAGCAGGCGCTAAACATAAGAGTTGCGGCCTGAAGCGACCTGATTGTCGCACGGCAACGAAATAACGCGATGGGGGTCACAAGCGGAAGCCGAGTGGCTTTCCGGACCTGCGTCCGCTTTGCCATCGTGGCCGCTACAAGGCTAATCGGCGACCGCTGCTTCCTGAACGTCCGCTTGCCTTTCGCCGCCGTTGGAGCGTCGAGCGGCTCGGTAACGGCCTGGCGATTGTCCGTTATGCCGGTGAAACAACTTCGAGAACGCCGCCGCTGTCTCGTAGCCGACCCGGCTCGCAATCTGTGCGATGGACTCATCGCTGGTTTCGAGCAGGAATCCCGCTTCCGCCATCCGGCGTTCGATCACATAACGTTGCATGGACTGGCCGACGAGCTTGGAAAAGCGCGCCGAAAATGCCGAGCGGCCGAGCCCGACGCGACGGCCAAGGTCGCTCAGGGTCCAGGGCCGCTCCGGGTTTTCGTGAATCAGCTTGAGCGCCGGTCCAATATGGGGGTCAGAAATGGCCCCGAGCCAGCCGCCTTGTCCGGGACTGAGCGAGGAGATCCAGCTTCGGAGCACCTCGACAAAGAGCACTTCGGTCAGTCGCGAAAGCGCGACGCTTTGGCCAGGACGCTCGAGCGCGGATTCGCTGACCATGCGGCGCAGGATTGCTTCAAGCCAACCGCCATCTGCCGTCGGCTTTAGCAGCAGCACGGGCGGAAGTAGCTCCAGCACATTGCCAAACAGCGGCCGTGACACCGTGAAATTGCCGCAGATCATGGTCGAGTGCGGCTTTGCACGGCTGCCGTGACGAATGACGCCAAACCGTGACGACGCTCGATCGATATCGATAATCCGCAAGGGCTTGGCCCGGCGATCCGAATAAAACACATGAGGCTCGCCGCGTGTGATGACGACAAAATCGCCCTCGGTCATCTGGATTTCCTGTCCCTGTGCGAGCTCGAGGGTCGTCGAGCCCTGGCTGAGATAGTGAAACAGCGCGTAGGGGCGTGCCGGCAGCTCGAGATGCCAGGGATGGCCAAGCTCGAAATGAAACAGCAGCGTCCCGCCGAGACGAACGCGATCGAGCACTTGGGCGAGTATATCCATGTCGCGGACCTTAGACGGTGGACGAGCCGACATTAGTCCGGTGGACGATTGGACACAACATCTGGACGATTGATCCCTATCGTCCGAGAGGCGCGCGGAATAGGTCACGTCGCGGCGGGCCGACGTTACGAGCGGCAGCCATTTCGCCAACGGCAAATGGAAGAACCGCAGCCCTGCTGGAAACGCCTGTCCATTCCCCCGGACTGATTTCGTCCGACATGCCAACAGGAACAAACAATGCGAAATATCCTCCTCTCAGCCGCTACCGTCCTCATGGCCGGAGCAGCACTCATTGCCCCCGCCCATTCCGCCGAACTGCCCAAGGGAGCGGTCCACAACATCGTGCTCGTGCACGGCGCTTTCGTGGACCAGACGAGCTGGCAGCCCGTTGCCGATATTCTCACGAAGAAAGGCTACAACGTCACGCTCGTGGAAAATCCGCTTACGTCGCTCACCGCTGACGTCGACGCCACCAAGCAGGCGCTCGCGAAGCAGGATGGCAGGACCGTTCTGGTCGGCCACTCCTGGGGCGGCGTGGTGATCACGCAAGCCGGCAACGATCCCAAGGTCTCGGCACTGGTCTATGTTTCCGCCTTCGCGCCCGAGGTGGGCGAGTCCCTGGCGTCGCTCGCAAAGGCCGGCCCGCCGACCGAAGGCGGCAACGCGATCCATCCCGACGCAAAGGGCGATCTGTATATCGACCCCAAGGTGTTTCCGTCGGCCGTCGCGGCTGACCTTCCTCCGGAAATCGCCGCGCACCTGGCCAACTCGCAGCTTCCGTTGAACCACGTTGCGTTCGAAGCTCCCGTCGACGTCGCGGCCTGGCACGACAAGCCGACGTTCTATGTCATCAGCACAAAGGACAAGGTGATCGCGCCCGAGGCCCAGAAGTTGTTCGCGGCCAGGATGAAGGCCCAGACGACGGAAGTCGCTGGCAGCCATGCCTCACTCGTCGTCCATGCGAAGCAAGTCGCTGAGGTCATCGAAAAGGCAGCGCTCGTGAAGTGATGCTACCGCTCCCGGCGCTTTCGCGCCGGGAGCGCGCACGCTTGTTCAGAGAATGCAGAACGCATCGGACCGCGACGGCGCAAGCAAGCCAAAGCCGCGGTCCCCCACATTCGATTATTTACGCCAGCATCCGGAGGATGACATGACTCAACTCGACATCGCGAGCCAGGACGTAGCCACGCTCGAAACGGCGCCGACCCGTTACCTCGAAGGCAACGGAATCCGCTTCGCCTATCGCCGCCTCGGCCCAGCTACCGGAACGCCACTAATTCTCTTGCAGCACTTCTCGGGCAACATCGATGCGTGGGATCCCGCCGTCGTCAACGCTCTCGCCACCGATCGCCCGGTCATCGCATTCGACAACGCCGGGGTCGGTCGCTCGACAGGCCAAACGCCTGACAATATCGCAACGATGGCGAGAGATGCCGTCGCCTTCATCAATCTGCTCGGCTTTTCCGAGGTCGACCTGCTGGGCTTTTCTCTCGGCGGCTGCGTCGCCCAACAGATCGCCGCCGAGCACCAACGGCTGGTCCGGAAGCTCATCCTCGTCGGCACCGCGCCAAAAGGCGGAGAGGAACATCTGTTAGCGGTTCTGCAGGATGCGTTTTCGAAAACCGATGCGCCCGATCCCCGACTGCCGTTGTTCTTCACGGAGTCGTCCGCCAGCCAGTCGTCCGGCTTGGCCTTCCTGAAGCGGGCGAAGGTGCGCAAGGACGATCGGGACACCGATAACGGCCCCGCGGTAACCGATCCGCAGGCCAAAGCGCTGATCACCTGGTGCGCTACGCCCGATCCCGGGCACGCCATGCTGCACGCCATCCGCCAGCCCACTCTTGTGGTCAGCGGCAGCGATGACACCATGCTGCCGGCGAGCAACGCCTATGCAATGTTCAAGGAACTAAGCAACGCTCAGCTGATGCTCTATCCCGATTCAGGGCATGGCGCCCTGTTTCAGCATCACGAGATGTTCGTCAACCACGTCCGAATCTTCCTGGATGCTCAGCCCGCGGCTGCATGACTGCCGGCGCATTCCAACGCACTTTATCCATGAGAGCTATTACGGAGGGACAAATGACAATCGCTAAAGTCGAGGTGGAGCGTTTCAGCCTCACAAGTTCAAAACCGTTCGACGCTGTTGTGGCCGCGCTCAAGTCGGCGGTCGGGCAACCCAATATCGTCGAATTTTTCCAGGAGACGAGGGCGACAAAATCGTTCCCGGATTTGGTGCGCGTTGTACAAAAGAGCCTCGGCCGAACAGAGCTTATGCTCTTCGCGGAATTCGACCTGGGCGACATTCTGCGTCGCGAAGCTGGATCCAAGACGCCCAGGATCATACGGTTTGTCATCGGCAATCCACTCATCATGAAAGAAATGGTCAAGCACGTGCCCGATGCTGGATCTTACGCTCCGGTCACGGTGCTCGTTGATGAGCGCGCCGATGGCGTGCACGTCTCTTATGACAAAATGGAGAGTTATCTGCGGCGCTACGGCAATCCGGAAGCGCTTGCGGTCGCCCAGAATCTCGATGCAAAAATCACAACCTTGCTACGCGAATGTACAAGCTAAGACGTCCTGATGACGTTTTCGGCCAATAGAAGTGCGTAACTCATGCCAATTGCGGAAGGCGACGGGCGTTGTCATGACGCGAGCCAGACGAAGGAAACACTCTACATGCACAAGGCGATTCTTGTCGCTCTGACCGCCTCGGCTCTTTCCATCGGAGCTGTCGCGTTTGCTTCCCCAGTCAGAAAAGAGCCGCTGGATGCTGCGGCCCTCAGCGCGATCAAATCGAAATTCGGCAGGTTGATGGAATTAGCCAACAAACACGATTTCAAGGCTCTCCATGGCATGTTCTGGCAATCGCCCTCGGCACTATTGGTGGCCAAGAGCGCGATCCAATCCGAGGGGAATTGGGCGGGCTTTTGGGGCAATGAGGCGATTGATCAAAAGCTGCATGATATCGGTAGCTCCGGTCCAGTCGTGCTCGAGCCGGATGATTCGAAGCTCAGGGTTGTCGGCCTCACGCGTGACGTCGCCGAGTCCTACGTGCCGATGAACATCACGGTCTCCTATGCGGGACAAGATGGAACAGCCAGGCCATTTCTAATGATCATCAATTGGCTTCGCGTCGGGAAGGACTGGAAGGTCGCTTCCGAAATTATTCTGCCGGTGCCGCCCGTACCCGCCGCGAAGGGCTAGGCACCAGGCCTTGACTGTTCGGCACCGACGCCTCCTGCGGCATGTCCGCTTCGGGTCTTGGCCGGGTAAAAACGGCCTTAAAGGGCGTCGGTTTTGCAATCCAGAACCGGCTCGGTCTCAGGCCACGATCGCGGCCATCAGCGGCTTGGTCCCGATGATGTTGATGACCCGTGTCAGGTTATAGGCCAGAACCGAGAGAGCCATCTCGGCGGCTACTTTTGGAAGCGTTTTCGTGAGGAAGTGTGTCGCTCCCATGCGGGCCTTCATCGTGCCAAACGGATGCTCGACTGTCTCGCGACGCTGGCGCATGGCTTGTGGGTTCGCATCAAGGCGCTGCTGCACAGCATCGAGCAGTTGCTCATGCTCCCATCGCGGAATCCGCCGCTCTGGCCCGGTCGTACATTGCGATTTGAGCGAACAATTTTGACAGGCTGTGGTCCAGTAGCGCCTTATCCGCTTGCCATCTTCCTCGCTCGTAAAGCGATAAGGCAGTTGCTCCCCAGCTGGACAGCGATAGGCGTCCTCCTCTGGAAAATAGACAAAGTCCTGCTTGCCGAAGCGCCCCTCCGATTTGGCGCCCGACGTTTGCGGCTTGGGCAGGGTTACCTTGATGCCGGCCTCGTGGCAGGCGAGGATCTCCGGGCTGCTGAAGTAGCCACGATCGGCAACGGCCTCGAGCGTCTCGGTCTTTAGAACAGCCTTCGCCTGTCTGGCCATGTTGGCGAGTTGGGCCCGATCTGAGCCGCTGTTCGTTACCTCATGGGTCACAATCAGATGGTGCTCGGTATCGACGGCGACCTGCACGTTGTAGCCGACGACGCCGGAACCGCGACCACTCGTCGCCATTGAGCGGCTGTCGGGATCGGTCAGCGAGATTTGTTGGTCAGGCGAAGCCAGCATCTGTCTCTCGTAGACAGCAAGCTTGCCCATTTGCTCCTTCAGTTTTGTGAGCTTCTCGTGAAGCCTCGTTACCTTCGCGGCCAGCTCTTCAGTGGGTTCCTGTCGGTCGGCCGTGTCAAGCTGGCTCAAATACCGCGCGACGCTCTCCTCCAGCTGAGCACGCCGCCGTTCCACCTTCGCCCGTGTAAAGTTCTTGTCCCGGTTGTTCACGGCCTTGAACTTGCTGCCATCGATGGCGACGCTCGCCGTCGCGAGAAGACCCATCTCACGGCAGAGTTCGATGAAGCGCGCACATACCTTGCGTAGCGCCAGGCCATTGTCTTTGCGGAAGTCCGCGATCGTCTTGTGATCGGGTGCGAGCCGACCCAGCAGCCACATGACCTCGACATTGCGTCCAGCCTCTCGTTCGAGCCGCCGGCTCGACTGAACCCGGTTGAGATAGCCGTAAATGTAAAGCTTCAGGAGAACCGAGGGGTGGTACGAGGGCCGACCAGTTGCCGCCGGCTCAACCCCTTCAAAGCTCATCTCAGCCAAGTCGAGCGTCTCGACAAACACGTCGATCACCCGAACAGGATTACCCTCGTCAATAAAATCATCGAGGCATTCGGGCAACAGCGTCGATTGCCCACGATCCGCCTCTTCTACAAAGCGCCGCATCAATTCCTCCGAGAATCACGGAAGAATCATAACCGCGGCACTGCCGTTTTTACACAGCCAGGGTCACGACCGGACGTCCGCCTGCTAACGAGCACGTCTGCCTTTCGCTCGAAAGCGGAGATCGACGGCTGGGCCGGGAAGTCCGCTTATGCCAAATGCTACATTGGGCGCAGGCATTAGCGGTGGGCCAAGTATCCGCATATCGCTGATCCACATATCGCCGATGAGATGAGCACTGGGCCGTCAAAGCGCGCGGCAAGCTTTCCGCTCCTTATACCAAAATTGAAACGATGACTTTCGGTCGTTTCTATTTCGCTGGTTGAGCCGGCAGCCATATCATTGCTGCACAAACAAGGAGTGCTTCGATGAACCAGCAAGCCAGCAACAATAGCGTCCCGCTATCGGTGGGCGCAGATGTGAGCGGTATCGAGACGCTGCTCAACCGCAATCTTCCGGAAGTATTCGGCGAAGGCGATCCGGCTCGCCGAAGGAGGGCCATTCAGGAACTCTATGCCGAGGACTGTGTGCTGTACGTGCCGCCCGGCGCTTTCGTCGGTCACGACGCACTGGACAAGTTTGCCGGCGATCTACGGGCGACGCATCCACACTATGTTTATACGCCTCTCGGCTCACCGCAGGTTCTGCACAATTCGGGACGCTTGGCGTGGACCTCGGGGCCGAAAGGCGAAACGCCCGCGTATACCGGCGTGGATTTCATCATCGCACGGGACGGCAAGATCGCAGCACTTTATGTTTATCTCGACTCGCCGCCGACCTAATGCGCGAGCGGAATCTCGCGCAGGTTCGCTTCGGGTCCTGCGCGGAAACTGCCGGGCGCGAGTAACGCGTCAGCTCCGACGCTCAAAAGCGGACATCTTCAGGCCGGACCAGCAATGTCGTCGACTTCTAGTGCGCCATCGCGACTTCACCCGACAATTGCTCGCGCCTGGCATCGATCCGCAGCATCACGACGACGATGGAGCCCACCAGCGCGCAACCCGCGAGTAATAGGAGGCCCGCCGTGAAGTTGCCCGTCAAATCCTTCAGGTAGCCCATCGCGTAAGGACCGGCGAAACCGGAAAGATTGCCGAGCGAGTTGATCGCAGCGATGCCGGCCGCGGCCGAGGCACCGGTGAGGAAACTCGCCGGCAGCGGCCAGAACATCGGAGGTACCGCGGAGATGCCTATTTGCGCGAAGCAAAGCAACGCCATGATAACGATCGGATTGGAAATGAGGCCGGCCAGTCCGACGCCTATCGTGGCCATCAAAAGTGCCGTCGCAACATGGCCCTTTCGTTCCATGGTCCGGTCTGAATGGCGGCCAAGCAGCACCATGCCGATGGCCCCGAAAACAAAGGGCAGCGCCGCCAGCAATCCGGTCTGGGTGTCGCTGACGCCAAATCCCTTGATGATGGTGGGTAAGAAAAACGCCACGCCGTAACTCGCCGCGTTCAGGCAGAAATACACCAGCGCACACAATAGAATTCTGACATCGGTCAGCGCCTGCCAGAGCGACAAATGTTCGACCTTCTCCTTGTTTCGCTTCTCGGTGGCCTGGACGTTCTCGAGCCAGGCGATCTCATCTGCTTTCAGCCAGCGGGCCTGGCTCGGGAAGTCGGTGAGGTAGATCAGGACGCCGATGCCGACCAGAACGGAGGGCAACGCCTCGAGAATGAACAGCCACTGCCAGCCTTCCAGTCCCCAACCCGACAGGCCCAGCAGCATCCCGGAGATCGGAGATCCGATGATCGACGAAATCGGGATCGCCAGCATGAACAGGCTGATCACCCGGGCGCGGTACACGGCCGGAAACCACAGGGTCAGATAGAAGATGATGCCGGGAAAGAAGCCGGCCTCGCAGGCGCCGAGCAGCAGACGCAGCGAATAGAAAACACCCGTCGTCGGAATTCCGGTCGCCGACGATATCGATGGGATGAAGGCGAAGGCCGCCGAAACGATCCCCCAGGTGATCATGATGCGTGCGATCCAGACGCGCGCGCCGACCTTTTCCAGGAAGATGTTGGAGGGGACTTCGAACAGGAAATATCCGACGAAGAACAATCCCGCGCCCAGTCCGAAAGCGGCTTCGCTCAGACCGAGCGCCTGGTTCATGTGCAGCTTGGCGAAGCCGACATTGACGCGATCGAGATAGGCTACGAAATAGCACAAGATCAGGAACGGAATCAGCCGCGTCATGACCTTGCCGATGACACGCTTCTCGATGTCGTCCATAGCGAAGCCTCCCGTTATGTCATTGAAGGCCTCTTTCAAGCGGGCTCTTGGTTTTACAAAACTATGACGGTCGCGGCCGATGAGTGCAAATGGGTTTTTGATGGTGCACTGCAGTTGATGGCGGGCGTCTTCTGGCAATAGACCGTAACGAGATGTTACTTTGTGAAGCGTGGCGCGTGCCGCATGTTCGCCAGAGCGATAAGCTCTGCGCCTGACCTTCCGCCAAGGCGCCTCTCCCCTCACCCTTCGGCAATATGCCCGCGAGCTTCCATTATATCGTCGCCCTTCCAGCGGCCGCGCTGGTCTGGCTTGGCAATCAAGGAACGCGCGCGATCGCCGCGCTCGTGTTCATTGGCATCGCCGTGCCACCGGCCGGCGAACTGCTGAAGCCCTATGTCACCGAAGCGATCTTCCTCCTGCTCTGCGCCTCGTTCGTGCGGGTCGATCTTGGCAAGTTGCGGGAATATCTGCGGCGCCCCGGCCTTGTGCTTGCCGCTACCGCCTGGACCATGCTCGCGGTGCCCCTGTTCTTTGGTGGCATCGGGCGCTTGACGGGTGTCGATGTGCGCTCGCCGGATCTCTATCTCGCCTTGATGCTGCAGGCCGTGGCGTCTCCCATGATGGCCGCACCGGCGTTCGCGGCCGTGATGGGACTTGATTCGACGCTCGTGCTGGTCACGCTCGTGATCGGCACAGGCCTTGTCCCGGTCACCGCGCCGCTGTTTGCTTACGTTTTTCTCGGCTCCGCGCTGACGCTCTCCCCGCTCGCGCTCGGGCTGAAGCTGCTCGCGATCCTGGCGGGGTCGCTGTGTGTCGCCGGCGCAATCCGCTGGCGCGCCGGCAGCGAGGCGATCAAGCGGCACGCCCGCCTCATTGACGGGATGACGGTGATATTTCTGTTTGTCTTTGTTTCCGCTGTCATGGGCAATGTGGCTGGCGGATTTTGGTCCGATCCTGTCCGCACGCTGAAACTGACGCTGCTCGCCTTCGCGGTCTTCTTCGCGCTGACGGGCGTCACCGCGCTGATCTTTCGCAAGGCCGGCTATGAACGCGCGATGGCGCTCGGACTTATGGTCTCGCAACGTAACATGGGACTGATGCTGGCGGCGACCGACGGAATTTTGCCGGGAACGACGTGGCTCTATTTCGCGTTTTCCCAGTTTCCGATCTATCTCGCGCCGCAACTGCTCAAGCCGATCGTGCAGCGGCTGAGCAAGTCTGCACCCTGACCTGCCCGCGCGGCGCAGCGATGGCGGCGGCATCCCGTCGATAGCGTGCCGACCATCGCGGACAGAGGGCGGGTTATGCGGTTGCCAACCCGCCCTGTTTTGTCAGGCTGCCTTGGCGACTTTATCCGGTGCGGCCTGCTCCATGGCGCGCATATAGAGATCGAGCATACTCTCGCGCTCGTCGCGTTCCTCTTCGTCCTGCTTTCGCAGTTTGATGATTTCTTTGAGGATCTTCACGTCGAACCCTTCGCCTTTGGCTTCCGCAAACACTTCCTTCTTTTGTTCGTTCAATTCCTGGATTTCAGTGTCCAGATTTTCGACCCGTTCGACGAACGCGCGAATCTTGCCGCCGGGAATGGTGACGTCAGACATGGAGCCTCCCTGTTTAATGGAAGGGTGAAAATGCCCGCAAAAAAATAACCAATGCGTTAACCTCAAAAGTTACGCTGAAAGGTGCTTAACGCGGAACCCGGCGTCATGCCGGGCCCAAGAAATATCGCTACGCGCCCGTCACCCGCCAGATGACATCGCCGACATCGTCGGCCACCAGCAGTGAGCGATCGGGCCCGAGCGTGACGCCGACAGGCCGGCCGTAGGATTCCCGCTCGTCGGGTGCCAGGAATCCGGAAAGGATATCACGCGCTGGACCGGAAGGCCGGCCATTCTCGAACGGCACGAACACGACCTTGTAGCCGCTCAACGTGCTGCGATTCCAGGAGCCGTGTTGACCGATCGCCATGCCGTCGGGAAAACCCGGAAGCGTGCCGGCCGGTATCCAGCACAGACCGAGCGAGGCGGTGTGGCCGCCAAGCGCATAATCCGGCTGGATAACCTTGGCGACCATCGCAGGATCCTGCGGGACCCGATCGTCCACCGTCTGCCCCCAATAGCAATAAGGCCAGCCGTAAAAACCGCCCTCGCGGACCGAGGTCAGATAATCCGGCGGCGTTTCGTCGCCGAGGCCATCGCGTTCGTTGACGACGGTCCAGAGCATTCCCGTGGTCGGCTCCCACGCCATGCCGACAGCATTGCGCAGGCCGCTCGCAAAGATGCGGTTCGAGCCGCTTGCTAGGTCCAGTTCGTAAATCGCCGCGCGACCTGCCTCGACCTCCATGCCCTCGTCGGCGATGTTGGTGAGCGAGCCGACGCCGGCATAGAGCTTTTTTCCGTCGGCGCTCGGCAGCAGGCTCCGCGTCCAGTGGCCGCCCGGCTTGAAGGTGACAAGCTTGCGCCCCGCAGCCGTGATCCGATCGGCGCCCGCCACATAGGGAAAGGCGACGACGCCATCGGTATTCCCGACATAAAAGCTGTCGCCAACCAGCGCCATACCAAACGGCTGGCTCAAACCCTCCATGAAGGCCCAGCGTTTTTCGGCGATCCCGTCGCCATCGAGGTCCCGCAACAACGTGATGCGGTTGGCGCTGACGCCAAGCGCGGCGGCGCGCCGCATCGTCGCCTGCATCGCATACTGAAACATGCTTCGGACAGGACCGGCGACCTGTGTCGCCTCGGCCACCAGCACGTCGCCATTGGGCAGCACGTTGATCCAGCGCGGATGCTCGAGGTTGGCGGCAAAGGCATTGACCTTCAGTCCGGGTGCTGCGACCGGCATTTGCCCTTCGCGCCAGCCCCGCGCCGTCGGCATCTTGAGCGTCGGAATCGCCCCTTGCGGCTTCGCCGCAGGAATAACCGGCGCGCCGCCCCAAGCAGCCTGGGGCTGGATCCCCTGCATCCGCCGCCATTGCAACGCGACCGCGCCGACCAGCGCGACGATGCGCGCAAAAATGCTGGACATACTCATAACAATCCCCTGTTCACCGCACGCGCCCGATCGCCGGTGACAATATTTCACCGCACGCAAATAGTCAGCGAGATTACCCTCGTCCGCTTTGGCGCCGATAGTGTTGCAAAAGTCGAAAGTTGCAGCGGTCCAAATTTTTGGCGAAAACCCGAAGCGCCAAGAGGTCGATGATTCGTATAGTCTCAGTCGCGCTACCGAGGTCGCCCGCGAATTTGGCGCAAGGCGATGAGTTCTCTCAGATCATTACACCAATAACGCGCCAGCGGCCCTCAGAAATTTTGCATCTCCTGCAAAACGACTTTTGCAACACTATCCAGTCAACAGCAGACCTTGATC
>Ga0210388_10003988_pt1 | contig 11538 bp, 10 predicted proteins | sample IncBWC19OmetaG_FD_155485 | JGI IMG/M metagenome (GOLD analysis project Ga0210388, IMG submission 155485) | Forest soil microbial communities from Barre Woods Harvard Forest LTER site, Petersham, Massachusetts, United States - Inc-BW-C-19-O ... | reverse complement strand
TTGGGTTCGTAAAGGGACGCGCCGTTTTAGGCTGCCTGGCCGCCGACTACGGTGGCGATTACGGCCAGGGCGCGATCGATGGCGAGGCGGTCTACGTCGAAGTGCGTGACCATGCGGATTGTACTCCTCCCCGTGGCTCCGCTGAGAACCCCATGTTTGCTGAGTCCGCCGACGACTTCCGCGGCGGTTTTGCCGGATGGCGCCACGTCGAAAATCAGAATATTGGTGACAACCTTTTTCGGATCGATCGAGACGCCGGGGATTCTTGCCAGGCCCTCGGCCAGATGCTTGGCGTTTTCGTGGTCGATATGCAGGCGCTTCGGCGTTTCCTCAAGCGCGACGAGTCCTGCGGCGGCAAGCACCCCCGCCTGGCGCATTCCGCCACCCAACAGCTTGCGCGTAATCCGAGCTTTATCGATAAAATCGCGCGAGCCCACCAGCATCGAGCCGACCGGCGCGCCGAGTCCTTTCGAGAGGCAGAACATCACCGAATCGAATTTCTTTGTGATCTCGTTGACGGGTTTTCCCAGCGCGGTTGCGGCATTGAAAATTCGCGCGCCGTCCAAATGCACGGGCAGGCCGGCGGCGTGGGCGCGGTCGCAGATGTCGTCGGAAATCGCGGGCGGATAGACCGTGCCGCCGTGCATGTTGTGCGTGTTTTCGAGTTCGATCAGAGCTGTCTGCGCGCGGTAATAGATGTGCGGGCGGATCAGCGGCTCGATCAAATCCCAGGTAAGCGTGCCGTCTTCGGTCGGGACCGTGTTGGGCATGCAGCCGGCAATCGCGCACATGGCGGCCATTTCGTAGAGATAAATATGCGCCTGCGCTTCGCAGATAACTTCCGTGCCGGGGCGCGTCCAGGTCTTGATTGCCGTGAGATTCGCCATCGAGCCCGACGGGAAATAGAGGGCGGCTTCGCGGCCGAAGATTTCGGCGGAGCGGGCTTGGAGGCGGTTGATCGTCGGATCTTCAGCGTAGACATCATCCCCCACCTCGGCTTCGGCCATCGCGCGTCGCATGGCGGGCGTCGGGCGCGTGACCGTGTCGCTGCGAAGATCGACCACAGATTGAGGCGCGGAGGCTGTGGACATGATTTCGACATCATAAACGCCTAGAAACCTAAGTCAAAGGCTTACCACAGAAACTGTTGAGTTTGCAGAGAGAGCGCCGAGAAGGCGAAGCATCACCGCGGAGACCATTAGGGCTCGCAGAAAAACCGGCGCCAGCTACGTGCGGCGTGCAGTGTGCAGGATTACGCTGCCGAAATTCCAGGGAGTGATGCGGATGTCGGTGAAACCGTGTTTCACCATCAGCGCGGCGAGTTCCGGGGGCGACGGGAACTTCCAGACGGAGCCTGGCAGGTAGGAGTACGCTTCTTTGTCGCCGGAGATGGCGCCGCCGACGCGCGGCAAAACATTCTCGAAGTAGAAGCGGAACAATCCGGCCATCGGGCCGGTTTCTGGCTCCGTGAATTCGAGGATGCCGAGTTCCCCGCCCTTGCGCAAGACGCGCGCGAATTCCACGAGGCCCAGCTCGTAGTTCGCCAGGTTGCGGAAGCCGAAGGCGGTGGTAACCAGGTCGAAGCTCTGGTCGGCGAAGGGCAGATTCAACGCGTCGGCCGCCGCGAAAATCGCGTCGCGATCGCCGGCCGCCGCCTTCTTGCGGGCGCGCACCAGCATTCCTAACACGAAGTCACTGCCGACGATCGGCTCACGATAGTTGCTGAGACGCGGCGAGCCGTCGTTGCGATCGATATCACCCAGGCTCGCGGAACGGATGCGATCGAGCGCGAACGTGAGATCGCCCGTGCCGCAGCAGAGATCCAGGACCCGCGCCTGCGGGCGTTCGAGGATGTGGTGAAACCGCGCAGCGGTGCGGCGGCGCCAGATGCGGTCCAGCGAGAACGACAGCAGATGGTTCAGGAAGTCATAGCGCGGCGCGATCCGGGTGAACATTTCGCGAACGTGCGCGGAGGCTTCGCGCTCGTCGGCGATGCCGCGCGGGCGCGTCCCGGAAAGAGCTGGCTGTTTTTGCGCCGGTGTCATTCGAAGAGGAGGCCTATTTGAAAAGCTGATCGGCAAGAACCGGCAAAGTCTTAATGGTACGTTCCACGATCGGCCACGGAACGTCTTTGCCCCACTCCGTTTTGCCGATGCGGCGCGGCAGCACCCACAGAACGCGGCCGGCGCGCGCCTTCTTGTCTGAAGCCATAATGCGCTGAAGCTGCGACGGACTCAGATTTCCCAGCCGCGGCAGCGGCCCGACGCTCACGATCAGTCCCAGGATACGAATAGCATCCGCCTGCGGCAGTTCTTTCAACTGAAGCGCCATGCTCGTTACGGCGAGCATGCCCCAACCGATGGCTTCGCCGTGGAGGAAGCGGCGATAGTTCGTCGCCGTTTCGAGCGCGTGGCCGAGCGTGTGGCCGAAATTGAGAATCTGGCGCAGGCTGCCTTCGCGCTCGTCTTTGCTGACAACGCCGGCCTTGATCGCGATCGAACGCGAAATGATGTAGTCGAGCGCTTTCGGGTCGCGGCGCAGTATGGTGTCCATGCGCCTTGCGAGAAATGCGAACAGCTTCGGGTCGGCGATGACCCCGTATTTCACGACCTCGTACAGCCCGGACCGGAACTCGCGGTGCGGAAGCGTACGGAGCATCTGCGGATCGACGATGACGAGCTTCGGCGGGTAAAACGCGCCAACGAGATTTTTCCCCTCAGGCAGATCCACCGCGGTCTTGCCGCCGACGGCGCTATCAACCTGCGCCACCACCGTCGTCGGAATGTGAACCAGCCGTACGCCTCGGAGATACGTAGCCGCCGCGAATCCCGCGACATCGCCAACCACGCCACCCCCGATCGCGACGATTGTCGTGCGGCGGTCGGCTCCCGCGCGCACAAGTTGGCGCGCGATGTCTTCGACCGTCGCGAGGCGTTTCTTCGATTCAGCGTCATCAAAGAGGATAGGGCGGCGCCCGTTTTCCGCTGCCGGAATCGCTTTCGCGACGGCGCGGCCCCAGTGGCGCCAGACCTTCGGCGAAGAAACCAAGAATATGCCGGTTGATTCGCCGAGGGCGGCGATCAGCCGGGAGGCTTGCCCGAGCGAACCGGGCGCGGAAATCACCGAATAGGTTCCGGAGGAGCTGTTGACCTTAACAGTCGGCATGCGTGGACTGAAAATGTAGCATATGCGCGACGCGCGAAACACTTCGACGAGCACGTACGTAGTGATTTGCGGAGGCGGAGGGCGACGATGATGACGTTTGTTCTGTGGTGCATCCTGCTTTTCTTCTGCTGGCCGCTGGCCTTGCTCGCCCTGGTGCTCTATCCGATCATTTGGTTGCTGTTGCTGCCGTTTCGGATTGTCGGGATCGCGGTGGATGGGGCGTTGGAACTGGTGCGGGCGGTTATCTTCTTGCCGACGAGGGTGTTGCGAGGTCCGCGGCGGGCGTGACGCCGCCGAGCGCTAAGGGACGTGGCCGGAGAGCCTCGGGTCTTGGCGCTGCTGGTCAAATCCGAAACAGGATCGCGCGCGTCACGCAATTTGACCCGAACTCGGCCCGCCGGGTCGGCAGAAAGACCTGACCAGGACGCTCGTGCTACAAAGGTCAGGGCTTCGCCGTCGGGGCGGACATCGAATCCACGAACATTTTTGTGAATTTCGGCAAATCGAGATCAAGCTGCGCGTGGACCAGTTGCAGATCGATTGGTGGCTTCAGTTCCGGCGTCCATGCCAGCGTGTCGCCGTAGCTCGGGCCATGGCTCAGGTCGATATCCATATACACGTCGCGGGTTTTGGTGATGATGCTGGGATCAAGCCACGCAGCGGCGGCCAACTCGTCCCACAAGTAGTAGCGATCCTGCGACCAGCTTGCAATATAGCGAGCGGCCGGATTGTGCGATTTCGAAATTGCGTCGAGCATTTCCTGGGTGAACATCGCCTTGATCGAAATGTCCACGGTCGTCAGATCGATCCGCGGCCAATGCGCGCGCAGCACGATGTGCGTGGCCTCGGGGTCGAACCAGAAATTGAATTCGTGGCGCGGGTTGCTGGCGAATTCGGGATCGTCGGTGCGCGGGTTCAGGCTGCCACCCATGATGACGATACCCTGCGTCAGCTCGGCGAGGTGCGGATCGATCGCCAACGCGAGCGCGACATTCGTCAGCGGACCGGCGGCGTAAATCGTCACCTGATGCGGGTGCGCGCGAACCTGACGGATCAGGAAGTGCGCAGCGTCTTCGTCGAGCGGCTTCGTGTGCGGCGCGCCCTCCGGCAGCGGAACCGCGTCCCACGGGCCATGAATATTCCGGCGGTCGGACGCCACACCGACGACACCATTCGGAGTTTGCACCAAGTTCGTAGGCCCCTGCCCCCAGGCACCAAGCCATGCGACCCTGCCATCCAGTTGCGCGGCCAGCCGCGTCTCTTCCTGCGTGCGGACGAGAGGAAATACCGCGCCCGGAACCACCGGCACGTCCGTGCGGCCGATCAGCTCGAGCATCCGCAGCGTGTGCTGCACTTCTTCGTCGCGCCAGGCATTTCCTGTGACGATGGTAATGCCCAGCACCTGCGCCTCGGGCGACTGCAGCAGCACCATCATGGCCATTTGATTCGAGCCGCCGGGACCGGAGCCGTCCTGATCGATCAGGACCATGCGCTTCTGCGCGCAGGTCGCAGTCGCGGCAACCAAACAGATGAGAATTGCGTAGAAAGGTTTTCGCGCCCGCTCGCAGTTCATCGTTTTTGCAGCTCGTTGACGGATTCCAGGATTACGTGGCCAACGATGGCTAGATTGCGCGGGCTGATTTTGTCGAGTGTATCCTGCGTGGTGTGCCAGTAGCCGAGCCCTGTGTAATCGGTCAGGTCGATCAAGTCGATCGTGGGGACCTTGCGGTCAAGGAAGGGCAGATTGTCGTCTTCGGTGCGCGTCGTCTGGGCGACGAAGACGGACCGATAGCCAAGCCGCGCCGCGGTATTCCAGATCATGTCGTTCAACCACTTCGGTGCGTCATAGTCGCGCTGGATGTGAAGGTTGTACTGCCCGACCATGTCGGCCAGGATGACCGCGCGAACACTCTTCAAATCGCCAGACAAGGCCATGCGCGCGGCGAGCTCGCGGCTGCCGTAGACGCTGTCGGAAGTCAGCCAATCGAACGTGGCCTGGGTTTCTTCGCCATCGACGAAAGCGATCCAGACGGAATTCGGCTGCTTCGGTTTGCCGCAGAGATCGCGCGCAATTTCCAGCATCACTCCCGTGGAAGAGCCGGCGTCTTCCGCGCCCACGAAATTATCCACGCGCTTCGTGTCAAAATGAGTCATCAGCAGGATGATTCCCGGACCGGTGCCGGGAATTTTCGCAACAATGTTCTTCATCGGGAGGTCGCCCATCGGCGAGGGCGCCTTGAACGCCTGCTCTTCCACCGCGCAACCGTAGCTGGCGAGTTCGGCGTGAAGATAATCCTGCACCTTGGTGATCGCGTCGGAGCCGGAGGAATGCGGCCCGAATGAGACCAGCTTCGCGACTTGCTCGTAGGCTTTCGCGCCGTCGAAGCCGCCGGTTTGCGATGCCGGAGGCGCCACATCGGACGCCGGGATGGCGATATGGGCCGGAGTCGATTGTGCCGCGGAGGATGAAGCATCGGCGGAAGTGACCGGCTGGGCCGCGCCGTGGTTGCAGCCTGCCGCAAGAGCCGCCGCGAACATGCCCATCGCGGGCGCAAACCGTCGGAAGGCATTCCTCCTGGAATCCATCAACTCGCCTGCCCCCCATTCATCAGCGCCTGCCTGCGTTTCTTGCGGATGACCACATACGACACGAGCACGCTGATAAAGTACAGCACGATCATCGGCGCCATGAAGATGAGCATCGTCGTCGCGTCAGGCGAGGGAGTGACGATGGCGGCCAGTACCGTGATCGCCAGCATCGCATAGCGAAAATTCTTGAGCAGGAATTTCGGCGTGACGATGTTGAAAATCGAGAGGATGAAAACGACTACCGGCATTTCGAAAATCACGCCGAGGCCCACGAGCACCACGAGAATCGTATCGAAATAGTCGTTCACGCTGATCCATGGGCTGATCGGCCCGCCGGCGGAGAACCCGATGACCTTTGTAAGTACCAGCGGCAGCAGACCGAAATAGCCGACGCCGATGCCGCACAAAAACAGAAACATCGCCGAGAAGATGAAGCTCGCAGTGGCACGGCGCTCGTGCCGGTAAAGACCTGGCGCGACAAAAAGCCAGATCTGGTACAGCACCCACGGCATGGCGATGACCAAGCCGAGATAAAGACCTAAATTGATGTAGAGACCGACGTAACCTGCGGGACTCGTGAAGTACAACTTATCGTCGAGGTGGTTCGCGCGCAGCGCGATGATCATCGGCTGGACGATGAAATTGATGATGCGCTTGGCAACCGCCAAGCCGATGACCATACCGACGCCGATGGCCAGCAGCGCGCTGATGATCCGCTTGCGCAGCTCGACCAGGTGATCGAAAAACGACATGGCCGCGCCGGCTTCCTCCTCGGCGCGTGGGCGCGGCGCCGTTTCAGGAGTTGCGGCCGTCGCCATCGGTTACTCGTTCGGATTTGTGCGCGGGTTCGGCAGGCTTGTTCCCGTTCGCCGGCTCGGATTCGTGCTCGGGGAAATCCATGCTCATCAGGTACGGATCGTGCATGGGATCGCCCGGCTGGGTATAGGCGCCGCGGGAGTCTGCCTGCGGGCCAGGATCGGGTGCGGGCGGCGGCGCGGGATTCGTAGCCGCAACGGCGGCGGCATTCGGCGGATTCGATGGGACGGTTCCCGGCGCAACGGCGTCGGCGGCCGGCACAGATGTGACGGCAGGCACCGCAGCAGCGGCCACACTGCGCCGCTGGTCGGCCTCCCGCTCCAGATCGCGCAGGTGACCCTCAAACGTAGATCGCAAATCTCCTGTAACGCGGCGGAATTCCGCCATGATCTTGCCGAGGTTCCGCGCCAGCTCCGGTATCTTTTCCGGGCCGAACACGACCAACGCAACGATAAAGATTACAATGAGATGCGGGACGCTTAACATTCGCGGGCTCGACGGCCGTCGCTCGGGCCGTAACGAATCATAGAAGAGGGCTCCGGGCGTGTCAAACGACCGGAAACCAGTGTGTTATACTCGAATTCCGGGGCGAAAAGAGGATCCATGTTGACCACAAATCGAACGTCGGAAAACGGGGCAGCGAAAACGGAATCTGCCGGCTCGCCCACGCGCGGCGTTTTACTGCTGATTCTGGTGCTGGCGGTTTCGGCTGCGCTCGGCGGACTCTTCGGACCCGGTCCCACGGCCACCGCTTCCAGTTCGGACGATACGCAGGACTCCGTGAAAACTTTTACGCGCGTGCTTTCGGTCGTCGAACGCAACTACGCGGATCCTGTCGACACGGATAAGGTGATTTACGACGGCGCGATTCCTGGAATGCTGCATGTCCTTGATCCGCACTCGAACTTTTTCGATCCCAAGCAGTATGCGCTCTTTCGCGAAGAACAAGAGGGCAAGTATTACGGCGTGGGCATGGTCGTGGCGCAGCGCGAGAATCAAACTGTCGTGCAATCGCCCTTCCCGAATTCCCCTGCCGCGAAAGCCGGAATTCGCCCCGGCGATACGATTCTGAAAGTGGACGGAAAATCCTGCACCGGCCTGACCACCACCGAGGTCGCAGACCTGCTCAAAGGCGCGAAAGGAACTCCGGTTCACATTTCGCTCGGCCGCGAAGGCTGGGACAAGCCGATTGAAGTCACCGTGGTGCGTGACGAAATTCCACGCCCCGGCGTGGAATATTCCGAGATGGCAAAACCCGGAATCGGGTATGTGCGCGTTTTCACGTTCAACGAAACGACGGATAGCGATTTGAAAGAGGCGCTGAAACAGCTCGATGTCTCCAAGCTCGATGGGTTGATCATCGACCTGCGCAACAACGGCGGCGGCCTGCTGAATCAGGCCGTGGGCATGTGCGACATGTTCCTTGACAAGAACGAGCTCGTGGTTTCGCATCGCGGACGCGCATCGGCGGAGCGGCCCTATTACGCCCTTCAGGGAAATCAGGGCATCGAGGTTCCGCTCATCGTGCTCGTCAACGGTCAAAGCGCATCGGCTTCGGAAATCGTCTCCGGCGCAATTCAGGACCACGACCGCGGCTTGATCGTGGGCGAGACGAGCTTCGGCAAAGGCCTGGTGCAGACGCAATTTCCGCTGAGCGAAGATACCGCTCTGTTGCTTACCACCGCGCGTTACTACACCCCGAGCGGTCGCCTGATCCAGCGCGATTACAAGAACCAGACCCTCTACGATTACCACTACAACCCGCAGCCGCCGCAGGCTCCGGAAGTAAAACTCACCGACACGGGACGCCAGGTTTATGGCCAGGGCGGAATCACCCCGGATGTGTCCGCTCCGGCGCCGAAGCCCGATGATTTCGAACAGCTGCTCGAGCGGCGCGGAGTGTTCTATCCCCTGCCCCAGGGAGTGGGCGATTTTGCGCGTTATTATCTCGGCGCGCGGCCGGACGTGACGAAGGACTTTGTCGCCGATGATGCCGTGATCCAACAGCTCCGAAAATATCTAAACGAACAGCACATTTCATTCACCGAGAACGATATCCAGCAGAATCTGCCGTGGATCAAATGGGAAATCAAGCGCGAGGTCTTCACGACCGTTTTCGGCCTGAATGAGGGCTATCGCGTCGCGCTGGAAAACGACCCGCAGCTCGAAAAGGCCATCGAATCGATTCCGCAGGCCAAGGCGCTCTACGCGAATGCGCGGAAGATCGTCGCCGAGCGCGAATCCGGCTCATCCACCAACCGATAGATTTCGTCGAATGAAGCGGAATCGCGGCTATTTGGCGGGGGCTGCGCCTGCGGGACTGTCCTTCATAGCGGGCGACGCAATCGCGGTCGTGGCCGAAGCAGCCAGCAGTTGCGTGAGCAAGATCTTCGCTTGGGGCGCGTCCTTGGAGTTCGACGCGATCTTCAAGAACTCCTTCAGCTGCGTCGTCTCTCCCACCACATTCCCCGCAGCTCCGTAAATCTGCGCGAGCACCAAGTGCAGTTCCGGCAGATGGTGCCATTCATCGAGCTTCACGGCCGCCTGCGCGTGCATTTCGGCCTGCACTAACTGATGCTGATGCAGGCCGGCGTCCGCCGCGAAATATAGCGAGTACGGATTCCCGATCGGGTCGAGCGCCAGGGCTTTCTGCGAGAGTTCCGATACCGTCGGCCAGTCGGAGATCTCGGCGGCGAAATCGGCCAGGCACAGGTAGGAAGCGACATAGTTTGGGTCGATTTCCTCCGCCTTCGCACACGCCGTTTTCGCCTGATCAGATTTTTTCTCCTGAACCAGCACCTGTCCCAACACGACCCACGCCGCGGCGTAGTCCGGGTAGAGATCGATCGCTCTGCGCAAATGGTCTTCGGCTTCGACCGTGCGCTTGCCTTTGAACGCGCCGCAGGCCTTTTGATATTCCCCCACGGCCCTCGCGGGAATTTCCAAGCGTTTGGCGCTGACGGTGGGACTATGCACGCCCGATTCTGTCCACGAATTGCATGATTCGGAGTCAATCATGCGGCCAATCTCGCCGGATAGGTCTCCCAGTGGCGGAGGCGGGTTGATCGAAGTGAACAGGTTTGGTGTGGTATCAGGGAATAAGCCGGGTTGGGCAGTCGGCCCCGACGTCCCCGGAGGCGTGGGCGCAATACCCGTTCCTCCGTGCTGCGCGAATCCGGGCGTGGCACAAAGCAGGGCCACGGCAATCGCGCATCCGGGCAGAAAAGTAATGCCTGCTCTTCGGAGAAACTCGAGACAGCAATCCGACGCGCTGGCCCACCCCGGGCCAGGCAGCTTGCTGCACGTTCTGCCCGTAGCCACCACAGTGCCACAATCGTAAACCCGACGCGGCTGCGCAGTCCAATTTCTTTTTGTGGACCGCGAACCGCGAGCACACTCCCCTTCGCCTCAACTCGCAGAGGCTCGCGGCGTTCTTCCTGCCGGCAACCGCCAGAAATCATGCGTCCGCTTTCGAGCCCGGGCTGAGCCTTCAAGCGTCAACGACACGCGACGAAGCGTGCGTTGCTTGAGAGGTCCCTGCCTTCAGGCAGGGGAGTGGTCACCGATTGACGACACCACTCGCTTGCCGCCCGCACGAAACCGCCGCGCTCCCTCATACTGGGACCTGCAAAAGACCCCCGGTTCCCTTCCGGACCAGCACTAGGAGAATCGCCATGGATCCCGTCAAGCCCCAGCCGCCCGTAGCACCAGTGCCAGCCGCCCCAGCGCCAGGACCGGCGCCTGCAGGCAACCAGATTCCGGCTGCGTTGGCAGCAGCCGGCACGCCGGCGGTGACCGCGACCGTTCCCACGCCACAGCTGATCGCAGCCATGGTGAAGTCCGCGGAAAGAATCAGCGACCTGATCTTTTCGCCCGGGCGCGCCCCGCAAGTCGAGGTCAGCGGCCAGCTCGTGCAACTGAAAATTCCCGGTGTTGGCCTACTGATGCCCGAGGACACCGCCCGCATCGCCGCCGACTTGATCGGCCGCAACGATCACGCCGTGAACAAACTCCGCACGGAGGGTTCCTGCGACATATCCTACAGCCTGCCGAAGCTATCGCGATTTCGTGTCAACATATTTACCCAGCGCGGCAGCTGCGCGATCGTGATGCGCGTGATCGCCACCAACGTGCCGGATTGCAAATCGCTCAACCTGCCCGAACAGCTCGGCGAGGCGGCCAACCTTGCGCCCGGAATCGTTCTGGTCACCGGGCCGACCGGCAGCGGCAAATCGTCCACGCTCGCCGCCCTGGTCAACAAGATCAACGAGGAAAAGGCCTGCCACATCATCACCATCGAGGACCCGATCGAATTCCTGCACTCGCACAAACGCTCAACCGTTCACCAGCGCGAGTTGCACAGCGACGCTCCCAGTTTCGCCATCGCCCTGCGCGCTGCGCTGCGCCAGGCGCCCAAGCTGATCCTGGTCGGAGAAATGCGCGACCGCGAAACGATCGAAGTGGCACTCGAAGCCGCCGAAACCGGACACCTGGTCTATTCCACACTGCACACGATCGACGCATCGAAAACGGTCGAACGAATCATAGGTACCTTTCCCTTGAGCGATCAGAACGCCGTCCGTATGCGCCTCTCGAAGAGCTTTCGCTTCATCATTTCGCAGCGCCTGATCCCGCGGGCCGACGCCAAGGGGCGCGTGGCTGCCTTCGAAGTGCTGAAAGCCACTCTGCGCACGCGCGAATACGTGCAGAGGGGCGAAGGAGAGGGAAAAACCCTGCTGGACGCGATGCGCGACGGCTCAACCGAAGGAATGCAGTGCTTCGACGACGAGATCGAGAAGCTCATTCGCGCCGGAGTCATCGACGTCAACATCGGCCTTTCCTATGCTACGAACCCGGGTAATTTGCGGCTGCTGCTGGCCGACTTGCTCGAACAGCCGTCCGACCTGGGCTCGCTGATTTCGTCCTCGCGCACGAAACACGCACCGAAGCAGGAGCCGGCGATCCCGG
>Ga0210388_10003987_pt1 | contig 11539 bp, 7 predicted proteins | sample IncBWC19OmetaG_FD_155485 | JGI IMG/M metagenome (GOLD analysis project Ga0210388, IMG submission 155485) | Forest soil microbial communities from Barre Woods Harvard Forest LTER site, Petersham, Massachusetts, United States - Inc-BW-C-19-O ... | reverse complement strand
TCACGTTGATGATAGGTCTTGCGCTGGCTATGCCGTCGCGCGCAGCGACACGTTTCGAGATCAGTTTTCCGGCCTCGGTACACGCTACTCCAGTGACGGGCCGGCTGTTCCTGATTTTCGCTCAGGATGGCGGCGCCGAGCCGCGCCTCGAACGGTCCCAAGAAATGTTGGCAGTAGACGTACGAGCGGTCAAGCCGGACCAAGCCGCGGTGATGGATGGCGACACTCCCGGGTTGCCCGCTCGAAACATCGGTGGAGTGCCGCCGGGCGATTATTTCGTGCAGGCCGTTCTCAACGTGTACACCGAGTTCCACCGGGCTGATGGCCACACTATTTGGGCCCATATGGACCAATGGGAGGGTCAACAGTTCGAGTCCTCACCGGGCAATCTCGTCAGCGAGCCGCAAAAGATTCATCTCGATACGGCCGGCGGCAATTTCAAAGTCAATTTGAATCGGGTTATTCCGCCGATCCAGATGCCTGCCGATACGGAATGGGTGCGGCGTATCAAGTTTGAGAGCAAGCTGCTCAGCGAGTTCTGGGGGCATCCCATCTACATCGGCGCGACAGTTTTATTACCCAAAGGATACGATGCACATTCGGGCGTTCGCTATCCGGTCATCTACCTGCAGGGGCACTTCAGCATGGATGCGCCATTCGGATTCAGCACCGAACCCGATCCCGCGGGATACAAGAGCTGGGCGCGCCTGCGGGAGGAATGGGCCGCTCAGCATTTGAACAACATGCCGGAGCCGCCACCGGGCACCCACTATAACGGAGCATTGATGAACGTGGAGAGCGGCTACGAATTCTTCCGCGCCTGGAACTCAAACAATTTTCCTCGCGTGATCGCCGTCACTTTCCAACACCCCACTCCGTACTTCGACGATTCTTACGGCATCAACTCGCCCAACGCGGGCCCTTATGGCGATGCCATCATGGACGAGCTGATCCCGGCGATCGAAGCGCGTTTTCGCGCCATCCGACGGCCTTACGCGCGTGTCCTGACGGGAGGCTCCACCGGCGGTTGGGGCGCGCTGGCGATGCAACTCTTTCATCCGGATTTCTTCGGCGGCACCTGGAGTTTTTATCCCGACCCGGTGGACTTTCGCCGCTACTATGGAGGCGTCGATTTATATAAAGACGACAATGCTTTTGCCGACAAGCCCGCCCGGTATTTCGCGGGAGGAGGCCAAGGGAACCGTCGAAACAGTCAGACAATTGCATTTCTGGGAACACAGGATGGCGCATTCGAGTGGGACAAGCTTACGCCGGTGGGCGCGGACGGTTACCCCAGGCCAGTGTGGGATCTCGCTACGGGGAAGATCGACCGCGAAGTTGTGCAGTCCATGAAAGAGCATAATTACGATCTCAGGGAGTTTCTAGAACGGAATTGGCCAAGCATTGGCCCGAAGCTGGTGGGAAAACTACACGTGTTTTGCGGGGACGAAGACGGTGGGTTTGCCAATCTCGCGGTCTATCTGCTGGAGGACTTCCTGGAGGGCACGACAAATCCCTATTACGCCGGGTCGTTCCAGTATGGTCGTCCGCTCAAGGGCCATGGCTGGCAGCCCACCACCAATGCTGAGCTGGTTAAGACTATGGCGACGTTTATCGGGAGTCGCGCTCCCGCGTCGGAGCAGCCTGACGTATGGCAGTATAAATGACGAGCTCTTTGGTCGCAACGACTGAAAGCTTATTTCAGAGTGATGCGGTCGTATCCCTTGACCGCCGAGGTGTCGCTTAGGATCACCTTGTCACCGGGCTCGACTCCGCCCAGGATTTGGATCGTGTTGACCGACGCCCGTCCAAACTCGACCTTTACCCGCACTGCATGGTCCCCGTTCGGTTCCAGTTTGAACAAAGTACCTTCACTGGTGGGAGTACCCTCTACGGGCCGGCCGACCAGGACAACATCGCTCAAGCGATCGAGTTCGATTGTGCCGTCTATGTCAACACCCTGCTGAACTCCGTGCGGCAGCCCACTCTCGATCTGCACGGTAACAGTGCCCACCGACACACCAGGAGTGATTCGCGTCACTTTGCCGGTGGCGAGCTCGGCCAGATCGTGGAACTGCATGGAGACAATCTGCCCGGGCTGCACCTCCTTGATCAGCGTTGTGGGAATCTGCAGATCGGCCGTGGTGCCGGTGGTGAGCTTGCCGAGCCCGCGCACCGCCACCGACATGTCGCCTCGCTTCACCGTGTCCACCCAAATGGTGTTGCGGTCGACTACGCCACCGGGCGCGGCTGGGGCTGGAGCGCCCCTGAGCACAACCAAGCTGGCGCCGGACAGCACCGTCAGAGTGACTACAAAAGCTGCCATGGGCCCGATGACGGTGTGGGAGACCGGTTGCGATGGATCAGCCAGCCTGCGAATTCGATGCAAGAGAGAGCCGCCGTTGGCCGCGATCGCGGCACGAACATGGGTGGGCCGGCACGATTCCAAATCGGCCAGGGCGCGAACGTATGTTAGGGCGTCGCCACTAGCAGCCACCGCCAAATCGTCACAGCACAACTCGCGTTCCTTACGAATCTGATTTGAAACCCACCAGATCGCCGGGTGGTAGAACAGCACGGCCTCGAGGACACTCTGCAGCACGTTCACCAGATAGTCGTGTCTGCGGATGTGGGCAAGCTCGTGAGCTAGTAGAGCCTCGAGGTGCTCGGGCGCCAGCCCGGTGAGCGCGCCGACCGGCATTAATACCACGGGCCGAAACCAGCCGACCACGACCGGCACTTCCACCAGTGACGATACCAGCAAGCGGACGGGGTTGGACACACCGAGTTGCGCAGCGATTCTACTGAGTGCATCTTGCAGATGACGAGGCGTAGGGCGATTTGCATTGGACCGCAGGCGAGCAGTGACAAACGAACCACCCGCCAAGCGAATCAACAATACGACTGCACCCATGAACCAAGCCATCACGAGCCACGGCATGGCCCGCTCGAATCCACCTAACCAGGACCAGTACCAAGGCGCCGCCAAGCTCCCGCCCGAGGCTGCAAGCGTCACAGGAATTGCATGGACTTGCACGGATGCCGATTGCCAGGTGTCCGAACCTGCCAGGAAACCATACGTGAGGATCGGAGCGGACGCCATGGTGGCGAGGGTCAAACAGGCGAGCGCATAGCGAGCGCGAGCGCTGGCCGAGCCAGCGACAAGCCGGCGCACCCCAGCCAACAATGCCGAAATCAACGCGCCCTGCCACACGAAGTGAAGCAGTGTCCAGCCAAGGTCTGCGGCTAGAGGTTGTGCGAACAAAAGCTGTAGACTTTTCATCGGGATTTTCCTCTCTTCTCAAGCTGGTCCAGGATTCGCCGGATCTCGCCCAACTCCGCGTCGGAAGCAGGCTGAGCGGCCAACGCTCCTAAGACGAGATTTTTGGAAGAGCCTTCGAACGCACGCTGCAGCAAATCCGCGGCGATCTCCCTCTGGGTCTGTTCTTTGGCGACGCCGGCCTCGTAGACGTGCGAGCGAAAGCGCTCACTGCGAACCAGCAGGCCTTTTTCCGTCATCAACTGCATCTGTTTGAGCGTCGTGGTGTAACCGCTGTCCTTTGAAAGCGCTTCGTGAATTTCACGCACGGTGCTGGGCCCCAGACGCCAGATTGCCGCCAGTATATCGAGCTCAGCGTCGGAAGGCAGCGGCGTGCGCGGCGGATGTTTACGGCGAGAGCGGAGAGCCATGGTTCAGAGTTTAGTACGATCTTGATCGTATGTCAACGATATAAATCGTACTTTAATCAAAAGGAACATCCCATCGAGCATCAGTGGTTCCCAAAACCGGACACTTTTTGTCGTCCTCAATTTTGAAAATCAAGCATTTAGCGCGGCGCGGCGATTGCATTGCGGAGGTGATGCTTCTCCAGGAACTTCGCCAGGCAACGCGGGCGCTTTTGCGCGTCCCGAGCCTCACCACCATTTCGATTCTCACGATTGCGCTCGGCGTTGGCGCCGGCACGTCGCTATTCAGCGTGGTGAAGGCCGTCCTACTGAATCCGTTGCCATACCCCGATCCTGGGCGGCTCACCTGGGTAGCCGAAGTGAACGAGAAGGGCCGCCAGCAGCAGGTAGCGTACCCCAACTTCGTGGACTGGCGCCAGCAGAGCCACAGCTTCACCGCGATGACCGCCTACGCGGACTTCCCAGCGATTGTGTCGGGAGGCGAACTCCCACTAAGCACGGGAGGCGCGCTGGCGGACGAAAGTTTCTTCACGACATTGGGCGTGTCCGCCCATCTTGGCCGCACCTTCGCCACGGACGAAGTGAAGGTGGGCGCAGCGCCCGTCGCCGTGATCGGGCATGGGTTATGGCGGCGCGCGTTCGGCGGCGATCCCGCAATTATCGGCCGCAGGTTGCGCATGTCCGGCGTGGCGGCTACGGTCATCGGGGTCATGCCGCCGGGCTTTGCGTGGCCCGAGAACACGGAGATTTGGCTGCCGATCACCGCGACCGGCAATCCCGCATTCGCGGGGCGTACCGGACACAACTGGCGCGTGTTGGGCCGCTTGCAGCCCGGATCCTCGCTGGCTCAGGCGCAGGCCGAAGTGGGCGGCATCGAGCGGCGGATCAAGCAGCAGTATCCGTCGCCGTTCCAGGCCAAGGATGCGGCCGTCGTCGCGCTGCAGGAGCACCTGGTAGGCCAGGTACGGCCGGCGCTGTTGATATTGTTCGGGGCGGTAGGATTCCTGCTGCTGATCGTATGCGTGAACGTAGCCAATCTACTGCTGGTGCGGGTGACGGCGCGATCGCGCGAACTGGCGGTGCGCACCGCGCTGGGAGCCGGAAGCCACAACCTGATACGGCAGATGCTCACCGAGAGCCTGCTCCTAGGCGCCGCCGGAGGTACCGCCGGTTTGCTGCTGGCGTCGTTCGCCATGGAATTGATTCGGGTGCTGCTACCTCCTGAACTGCCGCGACTGGGTGAAATCCAGATCGATGGCGGCGTGGTAGCGTTCGCGATGGCGATTTCGGCCGCGGCTGGGCTGCTGTTCGGGCTGCTGCCCGCCTGGCGCGCCTCCGCCACGAACGTCAGCGACGCGCTGAAGTCGGGTTCGCGTTCGGCCACCGCCAGCGCAGCGTCGAAGCGGACGCAATCCGCGCTAGTGGTCTCGGAGGTGTGCCTGTCACTGGTGCTGGTGGCCGGCGCCGCGCTGCTGGCGCGCAGTTTCCAAAATCTGCGCTCCATCAACCCTGGGTTCCGCACCGATCACGTGCTGGTTTCGGCTACGTCGTTCCCCGAAGGCGCGATGCCGGTCGTAATTGCGCACTATCGCGACCTGCTGGACCGCATCCGCGCGATTCCCGGCGTCGAAGCCGCCGGCACGGCCTCCAGTCTTCCCATTACCGGCTTTCATCCCGACGGCCATTTCACCATCGAAGGAACGCCCGAACTATCGAGATCGGCGGATGCCGATTACGTTGTCGTCAGCCCCGGGTACCTGAGCGCGATGGGCATTCCGCTGCTCCGCGGCCGAGACTTCAACGATCGCGACTCTGAAAACAGCCAGCACGTCGCGGTGATCAATCAGGAGATGGCGCGTGTGTACTTCCCCGGGACCGATCCGATCGGCCAGCGGATCTGGTTCGACAGTTTCAATGGCCAGAAGAACTGGCTGGTGATTGTCGGTGTGGCGGGCGACACGCGCCAGCAGAGCCTTATGAAATCCGTGGATTCGCTGGCATATGTCTTATTCACGCAGCAGACTGACGCGGGAGTGCTAGAGGACGGCGACCTGGTGGTGCGCACGAAGCTGGACCCGGCCAGCGTCGCCGGCGCGGTGCGCAGCGCCATCCGCGCGGTGAATCCGGATTCAGCACCAACGCCGCGCACCATGGTATCCGTTCTGGCGGAATCTCTGGCGCGACAGCGATTCCAGATGGAAATTCTGGGGGCTTTCGCGGCACTGGCGCTAATACTGGCGGCGGTGGGGCTCTACGGAGTGCTTTCTTATATAGTGACTACCAGCCGCACGCAGATCGGCATCCGGCTGGCGCTGGGCGCGCAGCCTTCCGCCGTCTTCCGAATGATTACCGGCCGTGCGATGGCATTGGCCGCCGCTGGTGTGGCTCTAGGAGCGGTGGGATGCGTCACCATGCGGCGAGTATTGGCGGCACTGTTATTCGGCATCGGCCCCAACGATCCCGTCACCATCGCGGCTGCCGTGGGTGTGCTGCTGCTGGTGTCGGTGGCGGCGGCGTTTTTCCCCGCGTTGCGCGCCATGCGTACCGACCCGATGGTGGCGCTGCGGGAGGAGTAAGCCGCCTATGTTCACTTGCCCCACTTAACCCGGCGACGTTGGAACCAAAAAGGCACCGACTCCCTCACGGTCGCGGTTCGGTAACGCACCTTTTCCGAGCTGCGAGCTAAAGCGACCGGTGCTTGGACCAGGCCCGTCAACATTAGGCGAGATGCTGGTTGCCCAAAAATATCCTGCCAGGGGCTGCCAATCGGCGAGATCCCGCGGGAACGCTCAGGACCCGCTCTCGCGTTCGATAAGCCGTTGAAGCACAGTCCGCAGCTCGACTTTTCCTTTTCGAGAGCCCGCCTCGCCGCTCACGAATTCAATCCAGCCTTCGTTGAAGCCGTCGAGCATTTGAATGCGGGGTGCGGGATTCTTCATGCCCTGCGATTGGAACATCGACTCCCAAGTCTCGCGTGGCACGGCGACTGTTCGCACAGGACGGCGAAGCAGGTCTCCGAAGGTTGCTGCGATCTCATTAGGCGTTACACGGTGCGGCCCTTCCAACTCCACCACCGTGCGGCCGCTCCACGTGGTCTGGATAAGTTCGGCCGCCACACGCCCGATGTCGGCCGTGGCAACCATCGGCACGGGCTTGTCGAGGGGCTGCAGGAAGCTCGGGAACGTGCCGTTCTTGGCCGCCGGAGCAACGTCCCAGCTCGCGTTCTCCATGAACCATGCCGGCCGCAAAAAACAAATTGGAATCGACAACTCTCCAAGCGCCTGCTCGATTATGGAGTGCTGCGTGAGCAAGTTTGGTCGGGTCGCTTGCGCGCCGATGGTCGACAAGTACACCACTCGACTGGGACGCGCGGCGTCGATCGCCGATCGCAATGTGGCGGCTACAGCCCGTGCTTCCCGAAAGTCAGGCCACGGATCGAAGTTCGGTGGAACCAGCACGAAGACACCGGCAGTTCCCTTAAACGCCGCGGTAAGCCCGGCCGCGTCGTTGATGTCCGCCTGGACGAGATCACAGCCCCGCGCCGCCCAGGCCTCGCCTTTGCGGGTCTCGCGAACCACGCCCCGGACTGGCTGGCCCGCGGCCAGAAGGTTGCGCGCCACTTCTGAACCCACATTGCCAGTAATTCCAGTAACTGCGAACATTTTCTCTTAGCCAGCGATTTAGATTATCCCTCGTAACAACGTCCCGGATCAATTGGATCACCGCTCCTGAAACAGTATGCGCCGAATCTCCAACGCGACCTCTAAGAGTTTCGGGCTATCGGTGTTGTCCAGCAGTACAATCAACTCCTTCTGTTTCGGGATGCGTTCTATTACCGACTGGAATCCGAAGATTGCGCCGCCGTGCATCAGTACAGTTTCACCCGCGTTGGGGGAACCAGGCTCAGGAATGAGAATTCCCCAGCCGAACCCGTAGTTCTCCAGATTCGGCTTGAATAGCAACTCGCGCACATTTGCGGGAAGAAGTTGCTCGCCGTATAGCGCCTGGTCCCACAAGAAAAGATCGCCAACGGTCGTGTATAACGCACCGGCTGCGAATGGAATGGACATGTCGTAGAATCGGGCATTCTGTAAGCCATTGCTGGAACGCTGGTATCCAGAGGCACGGTGAGGAATTATTGTCTCGCTATGCGCATAGCCCGAATCGTTCATGCCTGCAGGCCTGAAGATGCGATCTTTCAAGAGTTGTTCGTACGAAATGCCGGAGACCTGCTCAAGAACTGCACCAAGCAGGAAATAGCCCGAGTTACTGTAATGGAACCGTGCCCCGGGTTCGAATTCCAAATCCCCACTGCAATACTTCCGGGCAAAGTCTTTGACGTTGTACGTTGTTCGGCTGGCCGGACCATCCAGAAAACCAGGGGCGGATATGAAATTGGGGATACCTGAAGTGTGCGAGAGCAATTGCCTGACAGTGATGCGATTTCCTGTGTCCTTACGGTAGTACGGCAGATAATCGGCGACGTGTCCGTCTAGCTTGATTCGGCCCTCGTTCACGAATTGCAGCACCAGCAAGGCCGTGAACTGCTTGGTCATCGATCCGATTTCAAATTTCGTCTGCAGGTCGTTGGGGATTTTCCATTCCAGATTTGCGTAACCGAAGGCGTGTTGATACACAATGCGGCCACCACGAGCGACGAGCACCGAACCGCTGAAGTCTTCAGCGGCTGCGTACGACCGCATGACTTCGTCTATCCGATCAGTCATCGTCGTCGAGGCTCGCTGCTGTGGTGAGGCTAGCGTCGCGATGATAAACGTAACAGGAAGGGAGGCAAGTCGGAGAGATCTCCAGGCACGATCTATCATTTGCGATCTGAAAGAATGATACCCCTAGGCGAAGCTCGAGTGGCTATCGGTCCCGAAAATCTTTGCGCCAAAACGGGTTTCCTCGCTTTATTGTGAGCACTAAGGTGCTGAACGCCTCCACCCCATCCAGCGGGTTCCTGGCGACAAATACCAAATTTGCCAATTTTCCGGACTCTACTGTTCCCATCTCCTTGTCCTGTCCGAGAGCGCGAGCTCCAACCGCGGTTGCCGAATGAATCACGTCCGCGGGCCGCATGCCCGCACGGTCTTGCAACAGCAGCAATTCATCCCGCAGAGGAGACCAATCCTTGTTATCTTCGTCCTCCGTATCCGTCCCGGTAGAGATTGCAACTCCGGCCTGGTAAGCAGCGTGGGTTACACGCTCCCCAATATCAAGCCGGCTCACAATTTGAGCTGGAGGATGCCCGGCAGGGCTAGCCTCTCTAAAGACCACTAACGTTGCGTCCAGGATGGTACCTCGGCGTTTCATCTCCCGCAGCAGGCTGGTGAGCCGGGGACCGAATCCATTGTCATACTGCTGCTCGGCCGCGGGATGCAGATGTGCTTCCGCGTAGGTTTTGGCGGGATTCGTTATCGCCAACATGGGCGCATGCGAAATGCTGTCCACGCCGGCCTCCACCACTTGCTTAGCCGTCGCCGGATAAACCGTGGCATGCGCCCATACCAACATGCCCTGGCGATGCGCTTCCTCAGTAATCGCCGCGACAAGTTGCGCGGGCACGTCAGCGTAGATTTTAATCGCGATCGCTCCCGTGCCCCGCGCTTCTGCAACGGCTAGACGCAGGTCGGTTTGCGGAGTCACTGCCCTCATCCACGGTACTTCGCCAGACACGGCGCCTCGAGCGGCATCATGGGTACGCTTATCCTTGAAGAAGCTCGGCCCGGCCATCAGTGCTGCGTAGTAAATATCGGGGCCGGCCACCTCGCCTAAAAGAGAAACACGGGAAAGTTCCGCCAGCTGCCTGGTATCTCCAGCCATGTCACGCTCGGCCGTGATGCCGCTGTAAAGGTCGCGGCGCATAAGGGATAAGGCCTGTTCGCGCGTTGAGTCGGTGGCGATGTGAACATGGGTGTTGATCAACCCAGGCAGCACATAAAGCCCGCTAACGTCCACTACTTTGCTGCCTGCCGGGGAAACAAGCTGGGATGCCGGCGCGATCGCCTGGATCCGTTCTCCGCGCACCAGAATGGACATGCTCGGTTTCGGGACGTTATCCGCGCCATCAATCAGCGTGGCTCCCTGATATACGGTGAGCGCGTCCGCTTGCGCCCAGGCGCCCGGATGATAGCCTGCCAGCAAAAGAAGCAGCGAAAAAGTAGAAACCGTATTTGCGCGCATGTCCCGCTCTCGTTAGATACTAACGGTAACAAATGACACGACGCACCTTCTTCAAGCGCGCAATGAATGCGGCGGTCGCCGCACCCTTCGTTCTTCGCCACAGCTACCGTCTATTTGCTCAACCGGCCCCGGAGTATCCGGAACGAGTGGTCCGCCTGATGCGTGAATCGCTGGTCATCGACATGTTGAATCAGTTTTTGTACCGCATCGATCAGAAGGATCTCAAGGAAAAGTGGCTGACCCAACCGGGCGCTTTCACAGCGGCGGATTTTGAAAGGTTCAAGGCCACTGGCGTTTCCGTCATCAATTTCGGTGAGGGCGCGGACAGCTTTGCCGATGCCGAGCTGCTCTTCGCCAAGTGGAACAGCTTCATTGCGCAATATCCCCAATGGCTGGCGCGTATCAACGATGCGGCCGATCTATCGAAAGTCAAAGACCAGGGCAAGCTAGGTATTCTCTTTGGGCTACAGAGCAGCGATCAATTCCAAAATCTCGACGATGTGAATCGCTGTTTTGGATATGGGCTGCGCGTTTCTCAACTGAGCTATAACTTCAGAACTCGCGTCGCGGACGGTGCGTTCGAGCCGTTTGACGGCGGAGTGAGTGAGTATGGCGGAAAAGTCATCGATCGCATGAACAGTATCGGCATGGCGGTGGATCTGGGTCACGCCAGCGACAAAACCAAGCTGGACGCCATTGAAATATCCAGGAAACCCGTCATTCTGTCGCACGGCAATTGTCGCGCCCTCAATCCGAACGCGGCCCGGTCCACCACCGACGACGCCATTCGAAAGCTGGCCAGAAAGGGGGGCGTCATGGGAATCACGGACATCGCCTTCATGGTAAAGGGCAGCGAACCGGTGGGCATCGACGATGTCGTCGATCATTTTGACCACGTACGCGACCTGGTTGGCATAGAACACGTGGGAGTGGGCTCCGACGCCGGCATCGAGAGCAACGATCTTGGGTCCGCAACCGTCTTGAAGAATCTTCTGGCGAAAGCCGATCCCCGCTATCGCGTCCATGGACAACACGAGATAGTGATGGGGCTGGAAGGTCCAACCCGGATGTACGAATTGACGGCGGCCTTGATAAGGCGTGGCTATACCGACGATCAAGTGCGCCTGGTTCTCGGTGGAAACTGGGCGAGAGTTCTAAAGGAGGACTGGCAGGCCTAAATGCGCCTTCCAGCGTCTGGCATGGTTGGGGCGGTCCCCCTGGACCGCAGCCGACGCCCTCGTCGGCTCGATGGGATAGCGGGTCCTGGGGGACCCGCGCGGACCTAGGGGTCCGCCCCACGATTGCGCCATCCTGCGCATGCTGAGACTGATCAACTACCCGGGGTGAAGGGAGAGTATCCTGGAAGGAAGCAGTACGCTGTGCCTTTCGAACCCATCGTTGTCGTTCTCTCTTCTGTGGTGATAGCCTGCATTGCTTGCTACGCTGTTCTTCGCCGGCGCCACCGCTGCGCTCACAAGGATCCGCTTTGTCGTCGTTCACGACCCTGTATCGCCTGCTACCGTGAGCTTTATTATGGACGCAGGGAAGGCCATTAGTTCTCTGGCCGGCTGATTTTCCTTTTCAAAATGAGATTGTCCCCTTGCTCACGCGCGGGGCTACAGAGAGCCGGGATTGTAGCCCCGCGCGTGAGCGAGGGGAACAGATG
>Ga0210388_10003986_pt1 | contig 11539 bp, 11 predicted proteins | sample IncBWC19OmetaG_FD_155485 | JGI IMG/M metagenome (GOLD analysis project Ga0210388, IMG submission 155485) | Forest soil microbial communities from Barre Woods Harvard Forest LTER site, Petersham, Massachusetts, United States - Inc-BW-C-19-O ... | reverse complement strand
CGGGTTCGTCAGTCCACGTGATCCGATAGGCGAATTGCGCGGGGTGACCGGGCAACAATGTTTGCGCGGTACGATAAAACGCCACGATATTATCGTTGCTCTCGCGCCCGGACGGAATCTCCACCAACTCGACCGCCCCGGCGCCCCACTCGCCTTTGGGTTCAACCCAGGCGCTGGGCCGGCGCTCGTACCGGGCATCGAAATCCTGAAAATCGCTTTGGTCGCGGGATCGCTGCACCAGCCCGTAGCCCTGCGGCGCGGTGGTGGTGAAAGTGGATACCTGCAGCTTGAGAGGATTCGCGAGCTGGCGAAAAATCTGTTCGCCGCTCGTCGTGGTGATCTGCAGCCCGTCCGAATCGTGTACCTCGGGCCGATAGTCATCCAGGCGGCCGCGGTTGGTTTCATCAAACAGAAACATCGAAGTCAGCGGCGCAATGCCGACGACGCGCATTTCGGCGCGCGGAAACAGGGTGAGGTCCACGTCCATGAAAGTCTCCACGCCGGGTTGCACGGTAAACTTGTACGCACCGGTGGTCGATTCGCTTTCCAGCAGGGCGTAAATGACGATCGCGGTGGCGCGCGCATCCGGCCGCTCGATCCAAAAGTGGGTGAACGCCGGAAACTCCTCCCCGGACGGCTCGCCGGTATTGATGGCAAGGCCTCGCCCCGACAGCCCGTACAGGAGATTTTTGGCCACCGCGCGAAAATAGCTTGCGCCCTGGAATACCAAAAACTCGTCCCAGATTTTATTCGAATTGATGCGGCTGCGAATCCTGAAACCCGACAGAGGCAGCGATACCTTGCCCAACTGGGCGGGCAGGGTGGGCGACATCTGGAACATGGCGGGAGTGGCGACCACATCGGTGGCCATGCCGTCCTCCACCGTGGATACCGTCACGGTAGTTTGAGGCTTGTTGCCGGCTCGCAGCAGCTCGACGCGAAACGGCAGTTTTTCCGCGCGCCAAATGCCGGCGTCCGGGTTGAAATGGATGCTGCGGTACTGTTCGGGGCTTAATTTATCGAGAGCGGCAGGCAGGCTGCTGCGCTGCGGGGCGTAGGGGGCCGATGCGCGCCGTTTGGCATCTTCCAACAGGGTCTCAAAGGTGAAGGGATAGCTGCCGAGGGGCTTCGCGGGCGGCGGGGCTTTGGCGCCATGCGCGGCAACCGCCGTCATGATGACGGCAAGTACTCCGATTGACTTGGCAATTGAAACCGGCAAGGCGATTACCCCGTACCACCTTTAAGGTGTGGAACTGATTGGCCGGACAGGCCTTAGCGCCTTCAATTATCTCACTAAGTCCCGCCCATACCTTGTAGGCGGATGTTCCTACTTAGCTCGACCGTGTCCTCGGCTAACCTTGATGAAACTGGCGTACTCTGTCAACGGTCATCGCGGCCCTAGGGCCAAGGTCCGCTCAAGCCCCTGATATGCTTGAGCCATGCCGGCAGCCGACACCAACGACCCAGAACCGCAGAACGCCGCCAGGGTGCTCATGGTGCGGCCGGCAAGTTTTGGATGGAATCCGCAAACCGCTGCCAGCAACGCCTTTCAAAGCGCCTCCGGCGAATCCGCTCGGACCCTGCAGCAATCCGCCGTTTTAAGCGAATTCGATGCATTGGCCGGCGCCCTGCAACGCGCCGGCGTGGAAGTGCTGATTGCGGCTGACTCGCCAGAACCCCCTAAACCGGACGCCATCTTCCCCAACAATTGGGTGAGCTTTCATCACGACGGTACGGTTGCGCTGTATCCGTTGCTCGCGCCCAACCGGCGTTGCGAGCGGCGCGAGGAGATCATCGAACAGGTTGTGCGCGAAGGCTCGTTTCGCGTTTCGCGCCTGGTCGATCTCTCCCATCGGGAAGCCGAGCAAAAGTATCTCGAGGGCACCGGCAGCCTGGTGCTCGATCGGGCGCACCGAGTGGCCTATGCGTGCCCTTCGCCGCGCACCGATCTTGATGTGCTCGGCGAATTCGCTCAGCAGCTTGACTATGAGCTGATGACCTTCGAGGCGCTGGACGGTGCGCAGCGCGCCGTGTATCACACCAACGTGGTGATGGCGATCGGCGCGGGCTTCGCAGTGGTGTGCGGCGACTCCATTGTGAATGTGGAGCATCGCGCGGCGGTCTTCGCCAAGCTGCGCGCCACGGGTCACGACATCGTCGATATATCACTGCGCCAAATGGGAGATTTCGCGGGCAATGTCCTGGAATTGGCGCCAGAGAAAGGAAATCTCATTGCCCTGTCGACGACCGCCTTGCAGAGTCTTACGCCGACGCAACGGCGCCTGTTGGAGTCGCACGCCGATCTGGTAGCGGTTTCGATTCCAAATATCGAACACTTCGGGGGCGGCGGTGTGCGCTGCATGTTGGCTGAAATTCATTTGCCGAAGCGGGCGCGAGTACCAGGATCACGCGCCGCGCTAGGGGCCCTTAAGTCTCCGGTGTCATAATCCGACCATGTTGGAACTTGGCGTCAAACTTGTGATGGCTTATCTGCTCGGCACCGCGCTGGGCAGTTTGATTTTGGGGATGTTTCGCGGCGTCGACATTCGCAGCATGGGCAGCGGCAACGCGGGCGCCACCAACGCCCTACGCACGCAGGGCAAACTGTTCGGGTTTCTCGTGCTGCTCATCGATATTGTCAAGGGGGTGGTGGCGGTGTGGTGGCTGCCGGCGGCGGTGCTGCCGGGTATCGGCGTGGACGCTGACCTGTCGCGCCCATGGCTCACGATGGCCTGCGGGTTCGCGGTGATCGTGGGACATGTCTATCCGGTATGGTTCGATTTTCGCGGCGGAAAGGGGGCGGCTACGGTAGTGGGTGTGGTGGCGGGGTTGGAACCGCGCTTGACGGTGCCGCTGCTGCTGAGTTGGTGCGTGGTTTTGTTGCTCTCGGGCTTTGTAGGCCTCGCGACCATGCTGTCGACGGTCGCCCTGCTGGTTGCCGTGTACATACTCGAGCCGAACAACGTCCCGCTGCTCACGTTTTGCGCCGCAGTTTCCGCATTCGTGATCTACACTCATCGCAGCAACATCGCGCGCATGCGTGCTGGGAAGGAGCACCGCGCCCGACGACTATGGCTGTTCCGATCGCGCGCGGCATAAAAACACCGCCGCTTCTTGCGCTGCTGGCAGATGGTGAATTGCACTCAGGCAGTTGGCTGGCCGGGGAACTGCGCCAAACCCGGGCAACTGTTTGCAAGGGAGTGGAGCGTCTGCGCAGCTTGGGCATCGAAGTTCAGGCTGTTGCGCACCAAGGATATCGGCTGGCCAATGGGGTGGAATTGCTGGATGCGCGCCGCCTCGCCGCAGAACTCGGCGCGCAGCAGAAGCCCTGCCTGCGCCGGCTGGAATTGCTGTTCGAAGTCGATTCGACCAATACGCGCCTGCTCGGCGCCGCACCGCCGCCGCCGGGAAGCGCCGAGGTCTGCATGAGCGAATTGCAGCACGCGGGCCGCGGGCGGCTTGGCCGGCGCTGGATCGCGCCCTTCGGCGCCGGCGTCTCGATGTCGCTGAGCTGGACCTTCAGCAATCCCGCAAGCACGCTGTCTGCCTTGAGTTTGGGCGTCGGCGTCGCCGTGGCGCGAGCCCTGACGCGCGCGGGTGCCGAGGGGATTACGCTCAAGTGGCCGAACGACATTTGGCTCCGCGACCGCAAGATCGGCGGTGTGCTGATCGAATCGCGCGCCGAGGCAGGCGGCACACATGTGGTGATCGGCGTGGGTATCAACGTGTCACTACCCGCGCTGGCGCGCCAGCAAATCGAAGCGAGCGGGGCGTACGTGGCGGCGGTTGCGGATGCCTGCGTTAGGCCCCCGTCGCGCAATTTGGTGGCCGGGGCCATCTTGGACGAGCTTTTGAGTATGCTGGTGGTGTATGAGCGCCTTGGGTTCGCGGCGTTTCGCGACGCGTGGCTGGCCTTAGACGCCTTGCACGGCCGTCAGGCTAACGTGACGATTGGGGAGAAAGCGACCCTTGGGGTTGCCCGGGGCGTGGATAGCGACGGTGCGTTGTTGCTCGAAACAGGGGGCGGTATGCAACGATTTGTTTCCGGCGAAGCCAGTTTGCGCTTGATGCGAGGCTGACGCTTGACGATTCTAAAGAGCATCGTGGTGGTCTTGGTGCTGGCCAACGTCTGCTATTTTTTGTGGCAACACGGCATCGCCAAGGCCCCTGAGGTCGACGTCGCAGCGGCGCCCGCGACGTTGAAACTGGCGTCCGAAAGCCCGGATAGCGTGCGGGTGCCGCCCTCGGAGCCGGTCGCGGATTCGCCGCGGGAGGCAGGCAGTTCCGGACTTTTGACCAATGTGAAACGCTGCATCAGCGTTGGGCCCTTTCGCGACGTATCGGAAGCCGCGCACGCCGCGTCGACGCTTCGTAGCGGCGGTTACGATCCGCGCCAGCGTGTCGCCGATGGCGAGGTATGGGCGGGCGTCTGGGTGTATCTGCCGCTGCCGCCTTCACGGCCCGCGGCCGAGCAAACTCTTGCCAAGCTGAAGGCCGGCGGGGTTGATGATGCACTTGAAATGCCGGGTCCTAACGATGGCTCGGTCATCTCACTGGGCCTTTACAGCGAACCCAAACGGGCGCAGGCGCGAGTCGCGCAAGCGCAGGCACTCGGTTTCAATCCCGGAATCGCCGATCGCAAGCGCAATGGCAACGTCTACTGGATCGACATCGATTTGAAGTCTACCGACGGCCTATTGAACCCCTCCGACCTGCAGGGCGAATCCGGCCGCATCGTACGTCTCGAAGTCAAAGGATGCCCGGCGGGTGCGCAGTGATGAAGGCCCGAGATGCAGTACTGCGGTTGACGAGCGCCATCGGGGCCTGCGTCGGCTATGGATGCCTTGCCGTTTTTTTGTGGCTCATCAGCCTGCAGGTGTACCGCTGGTTTCGCGACGGCGAGTGGACCCGTATCGGCATGAGCGACGGCGTGCGGATCGGGCTGCTGCATTGCTGCGTCAAGGATGGCGACACCGGCAGGCTCGCGACGCTGTTGCACTGGTTGGAGTCGCCGGTGAGCTGGCTGGGTATGCACAAGGTATTCGAGATAATCCCGGCGTCGCTCGCTTTGTTTGCGGTGAGCATCGCGGGAAACAGTCTGTACATCTATTGCAGCGATCGTTTGCGCAAGCCGTAAGAGCAGGCGCGCCGATACTACGGCAGCGCCTTAAGATTCGCTGCGCTGTTTGAGTCCGGAAGCTTCGGTGGCGACGTATTGCTGGATCATGCCGCGATAAAGGCGCGAAACAATCGGACCCAGCCATCCTGCGATCTCGAACGACAGCGCGGCCCGGCTACCGTCGCCCTGCGCTTCCACGAAATGCCCGGCCGTGATCCGAGCACCGGGCGCGTGGGTGACCCACGTAAAGCTGCGATTCTCATCGAGCTCCGTAACCTGCCAGACAGCTGGGCGCAATCTGGGTTGGACCACGCGCGCACTGCTGCCAACCCCAAACGGTCCGCGGTCCAGCCGTTGCACCTGGGTCACGGTCGAAGTCCATTCCGGCCAGCGCTCGACATCGAACAACACCGCTAACACCCGCTGCGGCGGCGCATTGATGTCCACTGCGATTCTAACCACGGTCACTTCGCCTCCTTCGGGTGCCTACTTGCTGTTTCCGGGTTCGCGCTCAGCCGCCGGCGGTTCCCCCTCCCAGAGATAGGCGACACTGCCGGCGGGCGCATTGTACCAACCGGGATCTCGGTAATCATCGTGCGCCAATCTCTCGCGAATCTTCATGACGGTGAACATGCCGCCCATCTCGATGTCGCCATAGCGACCCGAGCCGGTCATCATCGGCAGAGTATTCGCGGGCAGGGGCAGGTCCATGTGCATTTCGCTCATTGCGCCGCCGGTGTTCATGTAACCCGGTACCAGCGCCGCGATCTGCCCGGCCAGAGCGTCCTGTGCCGCGCCCAGGGAATTGGGCACGTTGTGGCTCATGCCGTTCATGGTGTGATGGCTCTTGTGGCAATGAAATGCCCAATCGCCGGCTGCCGCCGCGGTGAATTCGATGGCGCGCATCTGGCCGACCGCAATGTCCGTCGTTACTTCGGGCCAACGAGAACCGGGCGGGGTCCATCCGCCGTCGGTTCCTGCGACCACGAACTCGTGGCCGTGCAAATGAATGGGGTGGTTGGTCATCGTGAGATTGCCGACGCGAATCCGCACGCGCTCGCCGAGGCGGGCCACCATTGGGGCCGTGCCGGGGAAGGCGCGGCTGTTGAAGGTCCAGACATTGAAATCCAGCATCGTGCTGACCTTGGGAGTGTAGCTGCCGGGACTGATGTCGTAGGCATTGAGGAGAAGAACGTAGTCGCGATCCACCGGCATGAGCCTGGGGTCCTTGTGATGAGTGACCCAAAATCCCATCATGCCCATCGCCATTTGCGTGGTTTCGTCCGCGTGCGGGTGGTACATGAACGTTCCCGCGCGCTGTGCCACGAATTCGTACACATAGGTCTGTCCGGGCTTGATCGAGGGTTGATTGAGTCCTGCGACACCGTCCATTCCATTGGGCAGACGCTGGCCGTGCCAGTGCACGCTGGTGTGCTCGCTGAGGCGGTTGGTGACGAAAATGCGCACCCGGTCGCCCTCGACAACTTCGATGGTGGGTCCCGGCGATTGTCCGTTGTAGCCCCAGAGATGCGCCTTCATGCCGGGAGCGATTTCGCGAATCACCGGCTCCGCCACCAGGTGAAATTCCTTGACGCCGTTGCGCATTCGCCAGGGCAGGGTCCAGCCATTCAGGGTCGCCACCGGATGATAAGGACGGCCGTTCGGCGGCGACAGAGGCGGCTGCATGGCCGTTGAGTCCGTGGAAACGATCTCGGGAAGCGCCGCAAGCGCGCTCTTGGCCGCGGCAGCGGCCGCGACCGCAAGGCCGGCACCGCTCAACAATTTTCGACGTGTAAACATGATTTTTCCTCGCAGAATGCGCAGCCTTAGGGCACCGAATTACCGAGCAGCGCCGCATCGAGCTGCGACTTGGCGATCCAGAAATCGCGCACGCTGTGGATGTATGCGTCGATGCTTAAGAATTGTTCGCGCGCATCGGCGAGCAATTCGAAAATACTGATGAGCGAGGCGTTGTAGCGCAGCAGACTTTGCTCCGCGACCGCCTTGCGCAACGGCACCACCTCGTCGCGCTGGTATCTCGCGATGTCGTAGCTCGCCCGATAACCGCCATACGCCTGGCGAATCTGCGAACGGGCATCGATGGCCGCCTGGGCAAAGCGATCCACCGACCGTGCGTAAATCGCTTCCGATCTTTTGACGCCTATGGAGCCGCCGTCGAATATCGGAACTTCGAGGGTGACTACATAACCCGTTTCATAGGGTTGTTGGCGGGTTCCCTGCTGAACGCGCGTCGGACCTGCGTCGAGCACATTGACGAAGCGCGTGGCCTTGGTGAGTTTGAGGCTGCGGCGAAGTTCATCGATCTTGAGGCGCTGCATCTGCAAGTCGATTCGATTTTGCAGAATGGCGGCCTCGACGTCGGGAAGATCCTCGATGTTTTGCGGCAACTCGGGCAGGTGTGCCGCGAGCTGGAACGGCCGCTCGCCGGTCTCAAGGGCCGGCAGGCCCATCAAGCGAGTCAATTTCTCGCACGCAGCGTCCTCGCTCAAATTCGCCGCTGACATTCCGCGGAAGGCATCGGCATAAAAAATCCGCTCGCGGGACTCATCAACGCTGTTCCAATTGCCGGCCGCCACCATGCTGCGCGCCAGCTCGGCGCTGGTTTCGGCTGCAACAACGACCTGCCGCAGATAGTCAACCGACTCGCGCGCTGCGACTGCTGCAATGAATGCCTCGCGCGTTTCCGTCGCCAGCCGCATGACCGCAAGAACGATGGCGGTCTGCATCTCCGCAAAACGCTGTTTCTCGATGTCGTGCGCAAAGGGAAGCGTCAACAGCGACAGCACATTGAAGCTCAAGGTCTCTTCGATGTCGTACTGGCCCGCGGCGCTGGCGTGGCGCAGATCGAAGCGCGGATTCGGCAGGCGGCCGGATTGCACGAGGTCGGCTTCCGAAACGCCCAGCTCTTCGAACGATGCCTGCAGACCCCGGTTGTTGAGCAGGGCTATCTGCACGGCATCGTCCGCCGACAGCGGCTGCGCCAAAAGCTCGGCCACTTCGGCCGCCACCTTAGCCCGCTCGGCGTCGGTTCGAGGCCATTTGAGATCCTTGGCCAGATGCGTTCGCGTTGCGCCCGCAACGTCATTGAAGCCGCCGTCTTTGGAAAAGCCGGCACAGCCGCCAACAGAGAGTGCGGCAAGAATTACCAACAGCAATGGTGCGTTCATATCGTCCTCACGGCCGAGAGTGGCTGGGGAGCCCAACGTCAACAGAGGTAGGCGCGTCGCGCCTGGCGATTAGGCGGTTGGGCGCGGAGGGCGATCGAGGCGATCGAGAGCGAGTTTGGGCGGTGAGAACAGCAATCGAAATGAGGCCAGAGGACGTCGCGATCGCGGCGGGGTCCACTGCAAGGACGTCACGACAATCGCCGCGGAGCAGCAGGTTCCGCAGCTGTGGTGTTGCACTGCGGTGCCATGCGGGCAGTGATGTTCAGCGGCCGACGCCGTGTCGAATGCAGCGCAACTCAGAGCCGTCGCAAATCCCTGCAGCGGCAGCATCAGCACCAGCAGCAGCGCCAGCTTAAGCGTAGAGGTTCGATGCCGTTTCATACAAGACAAAACATAGCATCAGACCCGCCTAAATACACGTGAACTGCGTCCATACTACAATTCGAATCTCACGTTGGCTGCAACTTCGCGAGGGTTACATGCGTGTCCTACAAATCCTGGGCGCTATTCTGATTGCCGGAGGACTCTTTATTCTGATCAAGTCGCCTTCCTACTCGAGCGAAAAGAGCGTCCTCAAGATCGGCGACGTCGAAGCCAAGGTGACGCAGCAACACCTGGTTCCGCCTTGGGCAGGGGGCGCGGCGCTCGCGGCCGGCGTCATTCTCATCGTGGTTGGCGCTCGCAAGCCCTGAGCTTTGCAGGTACAATGTACGGTATCGAACACAGCGCTAATTGGCGCCATTGTGGTCCGCCGGCAGTGTCGCCCATCAGTCGCCCACCGCGGTCTGAAGCCGATGCGAGATGCCGTTATCACAACACCTATCGAGCCTCGAACCAACCAGCTGCTGGCTGCATTGCCGGAGACGGAGTGGACTCGCTGGCAGGTGCTGCTGGAAGCCGTCGAAATGCCCCTCGGCCAAGTCCTCTATGAACCCGGCGCGGGATTGAGCCACGTTTATTTTCCGACCACCGCCATTGTGTCGCTGCTGTATGTCATGGAAAACGGCGCATCGGCGGAAATCGCGGTGGTCGGCAACGAAGGCATCGTAGGAATTTCCCTGTTCATGGGCGGAGAGTCCACGCCTGGCCGCGCCGTGGTGCAAAGCGCAGGATTTGGATTCCGGCTGCGGGCGCAAACAGTCAAAGATGAATTCAACCGTGCGGGAGCGGTACTGCACTTGCTGCTGCGATATATCCAGGCGCTCATCACGCAAATGGCGCAAACAGCGGTGTGCAATCGGCACCACACCCTCGACCAACAGCTGTGCCGCTGGCTGCTGCTGAGCTTGGACCGATTGCCCGGCAATGAGTTGGTAATGACCCAGGAACTGATCGCCAACATGCTGGGGGTGCGCCGCGAGGGTGTGACCGAGGCTGCCACGAGACTTCAGCAGACTGGCCTGATTCGCTATTCCCGCGGTCGCATCTCCGTGTTGGATCGTGCCGGCCTCGAGAAGCGCACCTGCGAGTGCTACGCAGTCGTGAAGAAGGAATACGACCGGCTCTTGCCGCATACGACGGCGGTCTAGATCTGATATTGTCCGGGAGACATCCCCTGGCACCAACCACCGCGGTTACGCGGCTCTCGCGCGGAGTTGTCAATGAATTCAATTACCGCATTCCTGGTGTTTGTCTGCATCGCCGCCAGCCTGGCGGCCGGCCGATGGCTCAATCCTTACGCTGCTGCGGCGTTTTTTGTCGCCGCGGTTTTGATCGCGCTATCGCTGAAGATGGCCAATGTTTGGGAGAAGTTCGTCATCCTGCGGATGGGGAAGCTGCAAAGTGTGCGCGGTGCCGGGCTGTTCCTCATCATCCCGGTGATCGACAACATCGTCGCCGTCATCGACGTGCGCATTCAAACGACGGCCTTCAACGCCGAACAGGCGTTGACCAAGGATACGGTGCCCGTCAACGTCGATGCGATCATATTCTGGCATGTGCACGATGCTGAAAAAGCGGCGCTGGCCATCACCAATTATCGGGAGGCCATCGACCGCGTGGCGCAAACCTCGCTGCGCGAGATGATCGGCTCGTCACTGCTGGCGGCGCTATTGTCCGATCGCAAGGAGGCCGACGCGCAGTTGAAAATTGACATCGGACAAAAAACCGCGCCGTGGGGCATATCGGTGAGTTCCGTGGAAATCCGCGACGTCGCCATACCGGTCGCTTTGCAGGACGCCATGTCGCGGCAGGCCCAGGCGGAACGAGAAAAACAAGCGCGCATGATCCTCGGTTCGGCTGAGGCCGCGATAGCTGGCAGATTCGTCGAGGCAGCCGAGATCTATGCCGGCCATCCCGTCGCATTGCAGCTGCGGGCGATGAATATCATCTACGAGACCACCAAGGAGCGGGGGGCGACCATTCTGATGCCCACCTCCATGGTCGACAGCGTGAATCCCTCCGCCGCCACCTTGGCCCTGGCGATGGTGGGGAAGGAAATCCCCACACCGCCGGTTTAGGGCCAGGTGCCCGGCGGCCCCGGCGGCCGCCTATTCCTTCAGCTGCGCCCGCAGCGAGCGCAGTTCGCGGCGCCGCGCCGCGCTGCTCTTGGGGTAGCTTAACTGCAGCGATTCGAGGTGTTCGAGCAGGATGCGCGACACGATGAGACGCGCATTCAGCTTGTCGTCTGCGGGAACGACATACCAAGGGGCCTGCGTGGTGCTGGTCGCACTCAGGCATTTCTCATAGGCCTTCATGTACTGATTCCAGAATTTCCGTTCCTCGATATCCGCCGCCGAGAATTTCCAGTTCTTTTCCGGCGTCTCTATCCGGTCCAGAAAGCGCTTGCGCTGCTCTTCCTTCGACAGGTGCAGAAAGAATTTGATGATGCGCGTACCGTTGCGGTGCAAATGCTTTTCCAGATTCACGATGGAGCGATAGCGGTCGCGCCAGATGTTCTTTTCATCCGGCGCGCCGTTGGGCAGACCCTCGGCGCGCAAAATTTCCGGATGTACCCGCACGATCAGCACTTCCTCGTAATAGGATCGGTTGAAAATGCCGATCTTGCCGCGTTCCGGTAGGTTGCGTGTGGTGCGCCAGAGAAAGTCGTGCTGCAGCTCGATCATGCTCGGGTGCTTGAAGCTGAAGACCTGGCAGCCCTGTGGGTTGACTCCCGACATGACGTGCTTGATGGCGCTGTCCTTGCCGGCGGCGTCCATGGCCTGAAAAATCAACAGCAGCGCATTGCTGTTCGATGCATACAGCAGTTGCTGCTGCTTACTCAGGGCTTCGG
>Ga0210388_10003985_pt1 | contig 11539 bp, 13 predicted proteins | sample IncBWC19OmetaG_FD_155485 | JGI IMG/M metagenome (GOLD analysis project Ga0210388, IMG submission 155485) | Forest soil microbial communities from Barre Woods Harvard Forest LTER site, Petersham, Massachusetts, United States - Inc-BW-C-19-O ... | reverse complement strand
AGCCCCGGCGCGCTGGCCACGGTCAAGGCGCATCATGCCGCGGGCGACCTGCTGGTACTCATGAGCGCCAGCACCGACCTGTACGTGCCGCAGATCGCCCAAGCGCTGGGCTTCAATGAAGTCATCTGCACCGGCACGGTCTTCGATGAGTCCGGGCGTTTGACTGGCGCGCTCAGCACCCCCAATCGCCGCGGCCCGGAGAAGGTGCGCTGCTTCGAAGTGCTCAAGCAACGGCATGCGGGCCTGCAGAGCATCGCCTACGGTAATGCCGGCAGTGATCTTGCGCACCTGAGGTTGGCCGACTTCCCACGCCTGGTGAACGGCTCGCGCAGTACGATTCGTCGGGCGGCAATGATGGGTATCGTACCCTTCGCCAACTGGAGCGCGCCGGCTTAGAATTTCACTCCCCGGGCGCAATCTTTTGCGGCCCGCAGCGGTCCTTTAGCCAGATCAACGGAGATTCGCGATGAACGCAAAACCGTCCGGACGCATCCTGCCTTCGGAAATAACTCCCCTGGCCGCATTCCTCAACCGCCGCGAACTGCTGGCGGGCGCCCTGGCCAGCGGCGCACTCAGTGCCGCACCCCTGTCGCAGGCCGCGGAGGTCGCGCCAAAACCCGATCCGCGCTTCACGTTCACGCGTAATGCCAAGTATTCAGTGGCGCAGCCACCGAACAGCTTCCAGGACATCACTCACTACAACAACTTTTACGAGTTCGGCACCGGCAAGGAAGACCCGGCACAAAACGCGCACACCCTGCGGCCCCGGCCCTGGAGCATCGCCGTGGACGGTGAATGCGCGGTGCGGGGAACCTTCGGTTTTGATGACCTGATCAAGGGCCTGCCCCTCGAGGAGCGCGTGTACCGCTTCCGCTGTGTCGAAGCATGGTCCATGGTGGTCCCCTGGCTGGGCTTTCAGCTGTCGGGGCTGATCCAGAAGCTCAAACCCAATTCGAACGCCAAGTACGTGCAGTTCGTCACTCTCATGGACCCGAAGCAAATGCCGGGAGAGAAAGACGATGTACTGCAGTGGCCGTATGTCGAAGGGCTGCGCATGGACGAGGCCCTGAATCCCCTGGCGCTGATTGCCATTGGCGTCTACGGACAGGTCCTACCCAACCAGAATGGCGCGCCGTTGCGCCTGGTCACGCCCTGGAAGTACGGCTTCAAAGGCGTGAAATCGATCGTCAAGATCAATTTCCTCGCCACCCAGCCGCGCACTACCTGGGCGCTCTCCGCGCCCAGCGAGTATGGATTTTACGCCAATGTGAATCCCCACGTGGATCACCCACGTTGGAGCCAGGCCACCGAGCGGCCCATTGGCAAGGGACTGTTCGCGCCCCGTCAGCAGACGTTGATGTTCAACGGCTACGAGAACGAAGTGGCCTACCTGTACAAGGGGATGGACCTGCGCCGTAACTTCTGATGAGCGTCGAACAGCGCTACCGGTACCTGTACAAGCCCGGCGTCTTCATCACCAGTCTGGTGCCGGCTGCACTGCTGGTGGCGGGCGCCTTGGGCTGGTTTGGCCAGGATCTGGGAGCCGACCCGGTGGCCAGACTGCTGCACACCTGTGGCAAGACCGGCCTCAACTTCCTGCTCCTGACCTTGCTGGTCACGCCGGTGCGACGGTTGACGGGCTGGACGCATCTGGTACGCCTGCGGCGGATGCTGGGGCTGTTCGCTTTCTTCTACCTGGTTGCGCATTTCACGGTCTACCTGGTCCTGGACCGGCAACTGGACTACCAGAACGTGCTCCAGGACATCGTCAAGCGGCCCTACATCACCATCGGCTTTGCCGCTTTACTGATGCTGATACCGCTGGCGGTGACGTCCACCAACCGCATGATGCGGCGCTTGGGCCGGCGCTGGCAGAAGTTGCACCGCTTGATCTACGTGATCGCCATTCTCGGCGTCTGGCACTACTGGTGGCAGGTGAAGAAGGACATCCGCCAGCCCTTGCTGTACGTGGGAATGCTGGCGGTGCTCCTTGGGTTCCGTCTCGTGGTCCGCGCGCTGAATCGGGCGCGTGCGGCGGCGCCGACCACCGCCGTCACATCGACGTCCGCACCTGCCACAGCTCCGGAAAAAACCTGAGCTCCAGTGCCTTGGCGAGGTACGGCACGCCACTGGTGCCGCCGGTGCCGCGCTTGTGGCCGATGATCCGCTCCACCGCCTTCAGGTGATGGAAGCGCCAGATCTGGAACTGATGGTCCAGATTGATGAGGCGTTCGGCAAGTTCGTACAGGTCCCATTCCTTTTCGGCGTTGTGATACACGCCCAACCACGCCCCCGCCACCTGCTTGCTCGACTGGTAGGGTTCGCTGAAATCCCGTGACAGGTAGTCCTCCGGAATGCCATAGCCGCGGCGGCTGAGCAGGCGCAGCACCTCGTCATACAGCGAGGGCGCCGCCAGCACTTCCTGCAGCTTCTCGAAGCTCGCCGGATCATTGCGGTGAACGTTGATCACATCGGCGTTCTTGTTGCCGATGGTGAATTCCAGGATCCGGTACTGCACCGACTGGAAACCCGAAGAACGTCCCAGCACATTGCGGAAGGCCGAATAGTCCGCCGGCGTCATGGTCGCCAGCACGTCCCAGACTGCCGTGAGCTGGGTCTGTACGCGCGCCATGCGTTCGAGCATGCGAAACGACGGCCCGAGGTTGTCCCGGCGCACACAATCCAGCACGCCGCTCAGCTCATGCAGGAACAGCCGCATCCACAGCTCGGACGTCTGGTGAACGATGATGAACATCATCTCATCGTGCTGGTAGGACAGCGGCCGCTGCGCGCCAAGGATCTGGTCCAGGCGCAGGTACTCGCCGTAACTGAGCGAGGAACCCAGATCCCAATGAACCGGCTCATTGGAAAGGTCCACCCGCTCGGATTTGTCGTAGGGGCGATTGGTCATGATATCCAGGATGGTACACGCCGCCAGCCGTCGAGCAATTGCCGATCGAGTTTGCGGTACTCCGGGCAGCATGCCGCCACGGTGGCCCAGAACGCCCGGGAATGATTCATATGGCGGGTATGGGACAGTTCGTGGATCAGCAGATAACGCAGCACCTCGGGGGGCTGGAACAGAATGCAGCAGTTCAAACTGATGGTGCCGCGGGCCGAACAGCTGCCCCAGCGGGTCTTTTGCCGGCGGATACTCAAAGTCCGGTAGCTGAAGCCGAAGTCGCGCGCGCAGTCGGCCAGATGCTCGGCCAGGACGATCTGCGCCCGGCGCATCAGCCAGCGGCGCAAGGCCTCCGCGAGCTGCGGCGCTGAGCCGATATCGCCGGCAACAATCAGCAGTTCATCGGTGCAGGTACCCGGCGAGCCGTCCGCCGCCACCGGCGCCTGTGACTCACGGATCCGGATCCGTCCGGTGCCACCGGCCAGATGCACCCGCCAGGATTCGAACACCCCCGGCAGCGCAATGCACGCAGGCGGAAACGGGGTGTCGGGCGGCTTTTGCCGCAGCGCCGCCTGTCGGCGCGCTTCGATCCAGTCGCGATGTTGGCTCACGAAGGCGCTGACCGTCGCCCGCGGGGTGCGCGGCGGCACGACGACCTCGACCCGCCCGGTCCGATGCACGCGGACCGCCAGGCGCCGTGCGCGCCGGCTCTCGCGCACCACCCAGGGTTGCGTGTCAGTGTCGGACCAAAGGAAAAGCTGGTTCAATTCACTCCATGATAATCGACTCACCGAACCCTGCGCTGCTGCGGGTGGATAACCTCGTCAAGCGCTATGCCGACAATACCGCCGTCGATGGGGTGTCCTTCAGCGTGCCCGAAGGCTGCTGCTTTGGCCTGCTGGGGCCCAATGGTGCCGGTAAAACCACCACCATCGAGATCATGGAGGGGATCCTGGCGCCCACCGCCGGCACCATTCGCTACCGCGGTGAGCCACTCGGCGAGCGCTTCCGCGCCGAGGCCGGCATCCTGTTCCAGAAAACCGCCCTGCAGGATTTCCTCACGGTGCGCCAGACCCTGAACCTGTTTCGTGGCCTGTACGATCATGGCCTGCCGGTGGAGGAAGTGATCCGCCTGTGTGCACTGGAGAAGCTGCTCCAGCGCGACAACCGCAAACTCTCCGGCGGACAGCTGCAGCGCCTGTTGCTGGGCGTGGCGCTGGTCAATGACCCCTCCATCCTGTTCCTGGATGAACCCACCACAGGCCTTGATCCGCAGGCGCGTCGCAATTTCTGGGAACTCGTGCAGTCGATCAAGGCGCAGCGCAAGACCATGATCCTCACCACGCACTACATGGAGGAAGCCGAGCTGCTGTGCGATGAGATCGTGATCGTGGACCACGGCAAGATCATCGCACAAGGCGCGCCGCAGGCACTGTTGCGCCAGCATTTCCAGGCCGTGCTGCTGGAGTTGCCCGCGGAAGATTGGACACCGGCGGCGCGGGCGCTGGGCCTTACCTTTTTTGAGGCCGCCGGCCGGGTCGAACTTTCGACCAATGATCTGGAGGGCACACTGCGCACGCTGATGCAGTCCGCCGTGTCCCTGGCGCATCTGCGCATCCGCCCGCCCAATCTCGAAGACCTGTTCCTGGAACTGACCGGCAAGGACCTGCGCGCATGAGCCTGTTTACCGACATCCGCCGCAGCGCCAAGCGCCTGTTCGCCGTGTGGCATGCCCGCAACCTCGAATTCGTGCGCGATCGTTCCTCGCTGATTTTCACCCTGGGCGTGCCGGTAGCCCTGGTGGTGGCCATGGCGCTGATTTTCGGCGGCCCGCCGCGCCCGCTGTTCAAGGTGGGAGTGCTGGCACCCATGCCCGCGGCAGCCAGCTATCCCTTCCTGGGTGAGCGTTACTTCCAGTTCGTGGAACAACCCCAGCAGGCCGCGGCCATCCACCTCGTCTCGCGCAACGACCTGGACCTGCTGCTGGACCTGCGCCAGCGGCCCGCGCGCTACTGGGCGCTTGAGGATTCACCCAAGGGGTACATGGCCGAGAAGCTGCTGCTGCAGGCCGATCCACAGGCCGCGCGCCAGCCCATCGCGGGCGCCCCCACCCGCTACATCGACTGGCTGTTTCCCGGGGTGCTCGGCATGAACCTGATGTTCGCCTGCCTGCTGGGCGCAGGCTATGTGGTCGTGCGCTATCGCAAGAATGGCTTCCTGAAACGCCTCTCGGCCACACCGCTGTCGGCGTTCGAATTTCTCGCCGCCCAGGTGTTGAGTCGCCTCGGGCTGGCGCTTGCGGTGACGCTCATCCTGTATATCGGCATCGGCCGGGTGATCCACTTCCACAATGCCGGCAGCAACGCCCTGCTGCTGCTGGTGGTGGTGCTGGGTGCCCTGAGCCTCATCGCCTTCGGCCTGATCGTCGCCGCCTACTTCGCCAGCGAGGAAGTGGTGGGGGGCCTGTTGAACTTTCTGACCTGGCCGATGATGCTGCTGTCAGGCATCTGGTTCTCACTGGAGGGTTCGCCGCGCTGGATGCAGATCCTGGCACAGCTGTTCCCGTTGACCCATGTGCTGCAGGCGGTTCGCGCCATCACGCTGGACGGTGCCGGGCCGGCCGCGATCGGGGTGGACCTGGCGTACCTGGCCGCCACCACGCTGGTATTCCTGGCCGTGGGCGCCTATTCGTTTCGCTGGAGACCCGAATGACCTTGTCGTCCAATACCCACGCGTTCTACAGCGACAACACCGCAAGCGTCGCCCCGGAACTGCTGGCCGCCCTCGCGGCCGCCAACGAAGGACCGCAGAAAGCCTACGGTGATGATCCGTGGACACTGCAGCTCGATGCCGCGTTCAGCGACTTCTTCGCCCGGCCGGTGCGGGCGTTCGTCGTGACCACCGGCACCGCGGCCAACGCGCTGAGCCTCGCGACGCTGTCGCCGCCCTACGGCAACGTCTATGCCCATTCGGGAGCGCATGTGGTGGAGGATGAGTGTGGCGCCGTGGAGTTCTACTCCGGCGGCGCGCGGCTCACGTTGGTAGCCGGAGATCATGGCCGCATCGACTGCCAGGCGTTGGAGCAGTCCATCATGGTCCATCCGGCCAGTGTCCACACCGTGCAGCCCGCGGCGCTGACGCTGACCCAGGCCACGGAACTGGGAACCACCTATCGCCCCCAGGCCATTGCGGCACTGAGCGAGGTCGCCCATCGCCATGGCCTGCGCGTCCACATGGACGGCGCACGGCTCGCCAATGCAATCGATTTTCTGGATTGCCACCCTGCGGATGTGACCTGGCGCGCCGGGGTCGATGTGCTGTCGTTCGGCGCGACCAAGAATGGTGCCCTGGCGGCCGAGGCCGTGGTGTTCTTCGATCCGGCACTGGTGCGTGATTTTGAGCTGCGCCGCAAGCGCGCCGGCCACCTGTTATCCAAGTCGCGCTATGCCGCCGCGCAGTTGCTTGCCTATGTGCGCAGCGGGCTATGGCGGACGAATGCGCGGCGCGCCAATCGTCTCGCCCAGCAGGTCGCGGCGGCGGCCGCGCCCTATCTCCTGCATCCGGTGGAAGCCAACGAACTGTTCCTGGATCTGGGCGTGGCCGGCAAGGCCGCGCTGCGCGCCCAGGGATTTGGCTTCTATGACTGGGGACCGGCAGCCGGCCCCCAGGCGCGCGTGGTCGTCTCCTGGGATCAAACCCAAAGCAGCGTCGATGCCCTGTGCCAGGCGCTCACGGCTCCTGCAGCGGAGTGAAAATGCGCCAGGCCTGCGTCGGATGCAGCAGGGCCCAGGGTATGGCCTGCAACTGATTGCCGGGTGCACCCGGTACGACCACCGTCTTGGTGCCTTTGACACTGACTTCACCGGCTGAATCGGCGTCGGAGTCATCGCTCGCCATGATGTAGCGCAGTTGCGCGCTCGGCATGATGTGATTGAGCGGCGGGGTGTGCAGATCCAACGCGCCACGTGCGGGCGCGGCGGAATTCTTGCCGGGTTGCGTCGCCTTGGCGGTTGCAGCCGGTGACGATGAAGCCGCCTGCGCTGCGCCTTGCGCCTGCGCCTGGGTCATGCACAGGGTGGCCATGGCCAGTACTGCGAATGCGGGGGTGCAGATTTTGGACATTGAGCGCTCCTGAGAATTCATTGCATGGGGTTCCGATCCGGCCAGGGCGTAAATGGAAAAGGCGGCCGGTCGGATAAAAAGGTAAGGAATTCGATAACTTGAGATGTATAGCTCGAAATTCCCTTGCTGAATTTGAGCAGCTCGGCGCTGGACTCTCCCCCAAGTAGCGTGAGCAGCAACTGCGCGATCACCGTCACGGCGAGTACCCAGATCAGGATCCAGAACGCGACCGCGAACAGCAGCATATACAGCACACGGATTCCGATTGGCATGCGCTCCAAGGGGCTACCCCTTCACAATGTGGTCGAGCAGGCGATGCGCCGATTTGTACTCGGGCATCAGCAGCAAAGCGTGCTCCAGCGCCGCGCGGGCCGCAATAGCATCGCCACGATCCAGGTAAACCTGGGCCAGCCCCTGCCACGCCTCGGCCGCGCCCCAGGCCGGAATGCGCTCCAGGCCCTGTCGCTCAAGCTCGAAGGCGTCCACAGCGCTCTGGAACGGCGCCAATAGCTGGGTTCGTTCGCGCGTCGACTTCGCGCTCAGATAGGAAAGTTGCGCGGCCAGCAGCCGCACGCGCGGATCCCGGGGGGCGAGCTGCAACGCCGTTTGCATCTGGGCACGACTGCGCGAACCGGCGAAAGGCATACCCACGGTTCGTATGCGACTGCGCAAGTCCATGCACGATGATTGCAGGGCAAGCACTTCCGCATCTGTCGGTCGCACTGCCAAGGCATCGTCAGCGGAACTGATACAGTCCGCGGCCGCGCGACCGGCAACGGCCGCGGCATCGCCGCTGCCAAGGCGCGCAAAGGCCAGTTGCGCCTGGCGCAACTGCATCCATGCCAGGTAGTAGCTGCGCCGCGGATCGGCAACCGGCACGCCCGTGATGCGGTCCGCGACGGCCGCAAGATCGCGCGCGTCCTCGGTGTACCAATCGTATTGCACGCGCGATTCCACATCGCGCCAATCGGTGTCCGCGGCGCGGATCAACGACGCCATGCCGAACATGGCCGGCACCAGCAGCAGCGCAACCCGGGAAAGACGGAACATGGACGGCATTGTGCCAGAATCGTGCATGCACTCGACACCGGGCCTGATAGACATTGGTATCAATCTCGGTCACGACAGCTTCGATGCCGACCGCGAAGCGGTGATCGCACGCGGCCGCGCAGCAGGCGTGGTGCAGATGATCATTACCGGGGCCAGCGCGGCGGGCAGCCGGCAGGCCATCGCGCTCGCACGCGCAGCGCCCCGCCGTCATTTTGCAACCGCCGGCATCCACCCGCATCACGCCAGTGAACTTGACGCCGCCGTGCTGGCCGAAATTGAAAGCCTGGCACAGCAACCGGAAGTTGTGGCCATTGGCGAGTGCGGCCTGGATTACTTTCGCGATATCGCACCGCGCGCCATCCAGCAACGCGCGTTTCATCAGCAACTGGAGCTGGCCGCGCGGCTGCGCAAACCGGTGTTCCTGCATGAGCGCGATGCCCACGATGATTTCGTCAGCATTGTGCGCGAGCACCGCCACGGCCTGGTCGGCGGGGTCGCGCATTGCTTTACCGGCAGCGGCGAACAACTGCACCGTTACCTGGATCTGGATCTGGCCATCGGCATCACGGGCTGGATCTGCGACGAGCGCCGTGGCGCGCATCTGTTGCCCCTGCTGCGGGAAATTCCCGCAGCGGCCCTGCATCTTGAAACCGATGCCCCCTACCTGCTGCCGCGCGACCTCAAACCGCGTCCGGCCTCACGCCGCAATGAACCGATGCACCTGCGGCATATTGCCGCGGTCGTCGCGCAGGCGCGGGGTGAGACGCTGGACCAATTGGCGGCGACGGCGAGCGCGGCAAGTCGCGCGCTGTTCAAGCTGCCTTAGCTGCTGACGGGTCGGGCCTGCGCCATCAAACTGGGTCTGACGGCCTTGCGAATGTTGGCCCAGGGCAGATCGAAGGGATCGATGCCGCCGGGCGTACCGCCCTCGATCAGCGGGAAGTCCCGGGCCAGGGAATCGAGCATCAGCGTCCACTTGGGCAGTCCCTTGGGGAAGCGCGCCCGCCGCGTGAAGACGATGCGCCCTTCGACCGGCATGTCATCCCCGGCAATCGCCTTGACCGCGGCAATGCGGTCATAGAGCGAACTTTGCGGATTCACAAAAGTGTAACGATGCGGTCCGTCCATGACGGTCCACTCATTCATCTGGTCGCCACCGAAGACATTGCCGCGCACGTCGCGCAGGTCCAGCACCACGGCGCCGCGCGGCGTACGCAGCACGAAATCCACGTGGAAGGAGCTGCCCATGCCATCGGGCACCAGCACATCGACCAGGTGGTCCGACCCCACCGCCGCGACCGCCGCAACCAGCGCACGCCGGGCGCGACGCTGGCGATACCAGCGCCATAGCCAGGACAGCGCCCAGCCCAGCACTCCCGCGCCGGCAACCAGAGCCCAGGTGAGGGGTGGCAGTTCAGTCACCAGATCCACATAGGCTCCCTAGTTCATTCCCTGGCGCAAAGCATCCAGATCGGCCGCAATTTCCCAAGCCTTCGCGGGCAATTCAAACAGGCGTGCGAGCGATGCCGGCACGGTGACGCTGCGACCGATCAAGGGCTCGACGATCTCGCGGAACTTGGCCGGGTGCGCCGTGGCCACCACCACCCAGCGACCCTGTTGCCGCCGCGCGGCCGGCAGGCGCGCATAGACCTCGGCCGCCGTGGCCGTGTGCGGGCACCAGATCTGGCCGTACTCGCCGAAACCGCCGCGGATACGCGCGCGAATCTGCTCATCCGTCACCACATCGGCGCTGATTGTAGCCCGCAATTCATGAATGTCCGGGTACAGCGAGCACAGCCGCTCCAGGTTGCTCGGATTGCCGACATCCATGGCCGAGGCCAGCGTGGGGATACTCGCCCGCGGCGTGAAGGTGCCGCTCTCCAGCAGGTCCGGCACGGTGCGATTGACGTTGTGCGCCAGTACGAATTCGCCGATGGGCATGCCGAGGCGCCGCGCCCACAAGCCCGCGACGGCATTGCCGAGATTGCCACTGGGCACGACAAAGGAGACGGGCTCGCCGTGTTCCAACCAGCCCTTGAGGCTGGCGGCGGCGTAGTACACGGCCTGCGGCAGCAAGCGCCCCAGGTTGATGCTGTTGGCGGAGGTCAGCTCGTAGCGCTGGTTCAGCTGCGCGTCCATGAACGCGGCCTTCACCAGGCGCTGGCAGTCATCGAAGCTGCCGCGCACCCGAAAAGATCGGACATTGTCGCCCCAGCAGGTGAGCTGGTGCTCCTGGGTCGGGGACACCAGACCCTTGGGAAACAGCACCGACACTTCGACACCCGGCAGACGGTGAAAGGCGGCGGCGACCGCGCCCCCGGTGTCACCGGAGGTGGCGACCAGGATGTTCAGCGCACGCTGTCCGGGAGTACGCAGGCGTGACATGCACGCGGCCAGGAAGCGCGCGCCAAAGTCCTTGAAGGCTGCGGTCGGGCCATGGAACAGCTCCAGCACGCCCAGGCGGCCCTGCACCTCCAGCGGCACCAACGGCGCGGGAAAGCTGAAGGCCTGCGCGGTGATGGCCGGCAGCTGGCTGGCCAGCTCGCTGCCCTCAACCAGGGGCGCGAGGAACAGCGCGCCGACGCGAGCCAGGCCGGCAGCGGTCAGGTATTGCTCGGGTGGCAGGTCGATCTGCTCGCACAGCGCAGCGGCCCGGTGCGCCGGCCACTGCTGCGGCACATACAGTCCGCCATCGGGCGCCAGCCCCTTGAGCAGGGCGTGCGCGAAACCGGTGGTCGTCGAGCGTTCATCGGCAGGTTGGCGCGTACTGTGAAACAGCATGGTGGTCACGGCCCGATGACGCGCGCACCCGGGGAATTGATCTCAATGATCCACTCGTCGATGGGCACATTATGGCGGCCGAATTCCGCGCGCATGGCGGCCAGTACCGCCGCGGCCTGATGCTCCAGCGCCCAGGCGAAGACTGTCGGACCGGCGCCGGAAATCGAGCAGCCCAGGGCGCCGGTGGCCATGGCCGCGCGGCGCACGTCCGCGAAGCCAGGAATCAGGGTCTGGCGCTGCGGCTCGATCACGACATCCTCGAGCGATGCGCGAATCAGCTCGATATCGTCGGTGTAGCACCCGGAGATGAAGCCGGCCAGATGCGCGGTCTGCCAGACGAAATCCGACATGGCGACGCTGCTGCGCAGAATCGAGCGCGCATCCTTGGTGGACAGGAACAGATGCGGATGGACCATCACCGCACGCACGGCGCGCGGCACGGGAATCTGTTTGACATGAGGATTGTCGATGCCGACGGTGAGAACCAGGCCGCCAAACAGCGACGGGGCGATGTTGTCGACATGCATGGAACCGGAGGCGACGGCCTCTCCATGCATCGCGAACTTCAACAGCTCAAGCTTCGTACAGGCCGTGGGCAGCAGCGCATTGGCGGCCACCACGGCGGCCACGGCCGAGGCGGCCGAGCCCCCGAGACCGGAGCCCAGCGGGATGCCCTTTTCGATG
>Ga0210388_10003984_pt1 | contig 11541 bp, 6 predicted proteins | sample IncBWC19OmetaG_FD_155485 | JGI IMG/M metagenome (GOLD analysis project Ga0210388, IMG submission 155485) | Forest soil microbial communities from Barre Woods Harvard Forest LTER site, Petersham, Massachusetts, United States - Inc-BW-C-19-O ... | reverse complement strand
CGAATTTGAGAGCGGAGTGAACACTCCCGTCGTCGTCACTGTATAGGTGCCTGCCGGTGTGGTCGACGAAGTCTGGATCGTCAGCGTCGATTGCTGTATCGCGCCACCATAGAGCTGCAGCGGATTTGGCGAGAAACTGCAAGTTGTGCCCGCCGGCAATCCCGAGCAGCTCAATGTAACCGCCGCCGCAAACTTTGCCTGCGGAGTTATCGTCACGGTGGAAACTCCGGCCGCGCCCGGAGCAACCGACACCGCAGTCGGTGAATCGGAAATGCTGAAGTTCGGTCCCGAGCCCGTCAGCGCAACCGTTTGCGGACTGCCCGTGACGTTGTCAGCCACGTTCAATGTTGCCGTCTCCGGGCCATACGCGCTCGGAGTCATCACCAGCTGCACCGTGCAGGAAGCCTGCGGCGAAACCAGCCCCGTGCAACCGTTAGTTTGCACCGAGAAGTCGCCCGCATTCGGCCCAGTAAAGCTGTAGCCCGAAACGCTCAGATCCGCGCCTCCAGCTCCGGTGATCGTCAACGGCACAGCCGTTCCGGTCTTGCCCAGTGGCCACTCACCCAAGAACATCGTGCTCGTCGAGAAGCTCACGGCCGGTGCCAGCGGGACGTACCGGATCCGGTTGTTCCCTCCGTCCGCCACGTAAAGATTGTCCTTCCCGTCCACCAGCGCGCCCAGGTTCGACATGCGAGCGTCGATGGCCGGTCCCTTATCGCCGGCAAATGCGCCTTGATAAGACCTGGTCGGAGCGCCCGCCACCGTGCTGAATATTCCCGTAGCTGCACTGCAGCGCTGCACCAGGTTGTCATTGCCGCCCGAGATGAAAACGTCGTTCCCCGGATCAATGGCCAACGCCAGCGGATTAAACATCGAAGCCGCCGTGCACAAGCCCCCATCACCGGCGAACTTCGCCGCCGTAGTCAGCGCGTAGGTCTCAATGTCTCCGCTGCTGGCCACGTACTGCACCGTATCGTCCCACTGGTCATCGATCACGACTTCCCCGGTGCTGGTCACGACCACGCCGGCAGGGTGGTTAATTCTGGCAAGTGTCGCCAGGCCACCATTGCCCCGGTATCCCGGAAACCCAGTGCCAGCCACCGTGCTCACAGTGTTGGCGCTGACGTTCCACTCCCGCACCTTGGCTCCCTGGTAGTCGCTCACGTAAACATTGTTAGCTCCATCCAGAGTTACAAACAAAGGAAACTGGAAAATCGCGCCCAACGGTGGGCCGCCGTCGCCGCATGCTGCCGTCGCAACACAGGACGCGGTGTTATTCCCGAACACCGTGGCGATATCGCCCGGCGCAATGGTCACTATATTGGCTCCCGACCCGAATGTGATCGTAGTAGTGCCCGTGTTGACCACTCGGACTACCAGATTATTCGAGTCCACGATGTATAGATTGCCCGCCGTATCAAGCGCGATCGAGCTCGGGGCATTCAGCATCGCGCTCGTCGCGAGGCCACCGTCCCCGGAGAATCCGGCATTCCCTGTACCAGCGACCGTCGTGATCACCGCATTCGACAGACCCGGATTCGTTACCTTGCGTATGCGGTTGTTGCCTTGATCCACAATGTACAGATCGCCGGCCTGATCCTCGGCCACACTCCAGGGGTTCGCCAGCGTCGCGGCCGTCGGCACCCCGCCATCGCCACCCAAGCCTCCGCCGGCAATCGTGTTGATCGTCGGAGTGGTTCCGGCCGTTACCGAGCGAATCCGCTGGTTGCCCGTATCTGCGATTAGAAGATTTCCAGACGCATCCGCGAAGATGCCGACTGGACCGTCAGTCAGAGCAGCCGTTGCCGCCCCGGTGTCACCCGAAAAACCTTGTCCACCGGTGGTATCGACCAGCGTTGTAATTACGTTGCTCCCCTTGGCCACGTACCGGATCCGGTTCGAACTCGTATCGGCGATGTAAACGTCGCCCTTCGCATCGGTGAATACGCCCTTTGGCGCCCACAATAGCGCCGATGTTGGAGGTCCACCGTCGCCGCATCCGCTGTGCTGGTTAAAGCAAGAGAGTCCATTGCCCGCGAAGGTCGCGATGTCGCTCTGTCCTGCCGCCACAATCCGAATTTCCTGGTCATGAGTGTCGGCAATGTAAATGTTGCCCAAGCTATCCACGGCAATGCCGTAGGGCATGGTCAAATAAGCCTTGCTCGCCACGCCGCCATCCCCGCATGTCGGCTTAGTCCCCTGGGAGTTGGGGCACGGCAGGCTGTTGCCCGCCACCGTCGCAATATTGCCGGCCGCAATCGCCACGCCCGCAATCGTGATCGTAGCCGTACCCGTGTTGACCACGCGGATGCGATTGTCCGTCATGTCCGCGATATAAATATTGCCCGCTTTATCCACCGCGACTGCTTCCGGCAGGTTAAGATTCGCCTTCAACGCTGGACCGCCGTCGCCGCAGACTCCCGCGTGGTCGCACTTCGTTCCATTGCCGGCAACTGTCGTGATCTCGCCAGCAGGCGACACCATGCGAATGCGCGAACCCACCGCATCGGCCAGATAGATGTTTCCCTTCGAGTCAATAGCCAGACCGGCCACTCCGCCAATCAGCGCGTTGATGGCTTTCTTACCGTCACCCGCGTACCCGCCATAACCCATGCCCGCGAAAACGCTCAGCACGCCCGTCGTGCTCAACTTGTACACGTAAGCTGTGTCTTGCGCGGCAATATAGATGTTGCCCGCTCCATCCTTAATAGCCGCGGCCGGGCCGGGCAGATCAAGGGTCAACGGAGTAGTCGGGACGGCTCCTCCACCAGCGATCGTGTAAATGTAGTTTTGAGTGTATGTCTGGGCTTGCGCTCCGAGGGAACAGGCCAGGCAAAACGCCACTGCCCAGAGCCCCATGAAGCCCGTCCTGCACACGATGTTGCGGATCACACGATTAGAATTCACGAACCCTCCCGCAGAATTTATCGATCAGAATTTGACGATCTGAACTTGACGATCTGAACTTAACGATCAACGATATGCACCACAACGATGGGCCCCACGGCACTCTGTGTTCCCGGCACGCCACCGAACCGCCGCTCCGGCGTACCTGCACGAGCCTTTTGCAACCAGATTTTCTTCCTCTTAGGGTATCGAATCGGGGGGAGACCGGACTCTCCGTGAAAGGCCATGTTTAGAGATGGCACCCCACGGTTGCTGTCTACGCTATCCGGCAATGCAATAAGCTGCAAGAGGTAAAAAGCCTTGGTGTCGAAAGTCCCTACGTCTACGGAAGAAGCCCGTACACATCCAGCTCTGTCTCCGTGCCCACATACACTTTCCCGTTGGCCACCGTAGGTATAGCAAACCTCACGGCGTTGCCCGCCTGGTCCCGGGTTCCAGACTGCGTCGTGTTGTAAAGCTCGACCGCGGTCTGTGCGTTCAGGGCATGAAGCACCGCCGGCCCAGAGGTCAGCGACCTGCTCGTATCCAGCGCCCAGACAATCCCGCTCGTCGTGCCATTGGAGGAAATCACCGGAGTTGCTCCCGGCGAAGCCAGTGAATAACTGGATGTCGCGATCGGCGTGGTCGCGATAAGTCCGCCGCTCACCTGGAAGATCCGCAGCGTATCGTAAGTCCCCCAGTAATACAGGTTTCCCTGCCAAAAGGCTGGAGTGCTGAACATGCTGTGCCCCGCAAAGGCCGCCGGAATCTCTTCCACGATCTGCGAATTGTTCTTAAGGTTGTATCCGCCCATGTGCGAACGGTTCACCAGATAGAGGTTGCCGTCTTTCCCTGCTCCCACCGCTAAATAAGGATCGGTCGCGCCCGTCTGGTAGGGAAACAGCAACGGTCCTCCCGATCCCAAATCCAAATCTCCCAGACTCTCCCGCTTTGCGTTGTACGGTGTGAAGTAATCAACCGCTTTAAGTCCTCCGGTGGACGACAACTTCACATAACTCATGCCGTAGTCGCCACCGCCTTTATTCGCGTCAAACGTCCCGTTGCCGCTCATGAAGAAAATGTTTCCCAGCGTGTCGGCTGCCAGCCCGTCGCCATCCTGCCAAATCCCTCCCTGGTCGCCATTCGGTGTTACGCAAAAGGCGCTGGTCAACTCGAGAGTGGTTTCGTTGTAGCCAATCACCCAGCCATGGTAGGGAAAAATATTTTCCAACCCGTAAGACGCCCACGCGATGTACACCACCCCGTTCACCAGCAACAAGCCAGGCCGCTGGTTCGAGCGCAGCGGATCAAACGACACATACCCGCCCGATGAATTCGCTCCAGTGCCCTTGACCGAAGCCGAAATCACCACCGGACCCCCGAATTTCTCCGCGCCCGTGCTGATATCCAGGGCGTGCAGCCGCTGGTAATACGCGCCATTTTCCTTGGTCGCCGCCACAACGTACAGCGTCTCGTTGTTGACGTCGATCACCGGCGTACTCGTGATCCCGATCTGCGGAGTGATCGAGATCGTCCCCAGGTCCGACGATGGAATCGTCGTAACCCCCTTCGCCGGATTGATGAAGCTCGCGCGCCACAGCGGAGCCGCATTACTCCCCGTGTTGCTGTTGCCGTCAAACGCGTAAACGCTGTCGTTCTCCGTGGCCACGTAAACCACCGTGTGCGTCCCCTTTCCGATGATCTGCAGGTTGTCAACCACCAGAGGTTCCGCGTAAACCTGCCCATCGATCGGCTGCGAGAACAGCTTGCCAAATGAATTGACGTTCACCAGCGCCGGAGTCAGAACGGTTTCGTGGATGTTCTGCCCCGAGCGCAGATTATCGAAGTGATAAGTCGTCACATTCACTTGTGAAAATGCAGCGACCGCATGCAGTAGAAACGCCGCGAACACGCTGGCCAGAACTGCAAAGCTGCGCCCCGTACTCCCGCACAACGCGTGTAAGGACTTCACGTTCTTCGCCCCCGCAACGAAGTTTAAAGATGGACTAGAGACGATTCGAGACGGTTGTTGCTTCAGAAATGCCGGCACGCCCTGAATGTTAACCCGCAACCGAAAATGCCGTTGCGTTGCAAATGCTCAAATTCCAAATCGAATCGTGGAACCAGACTCTCACGCCAAAACTTCCCGAGCTTTCCCCTAACCTAACTTACCGTCACCGCTAGCTGCAACGGGTCAAAGGCTTGGAGTCGAAAGTCTTCACACATCACACTTTTTATTTTTCGCGCGAACCTATTTCACCCGCCCCAGTGATCGAGCGCGGTATACAATCCGTATTGTCTTTGAGGGCCACGCTCGAAGAGGTCGAACTCCCGTTTCGAATCCCCCCGAAACGCCAGAGGTAAAAGTCAACCCCACTTTTGCGGAGGGCATAATCATGTATCGATCCACTCTCCTGGGCGCAGTCTGCATTCTTATTATTACCCTGCCCTCGCTCGGTCAGGTCAGCGTTGTGACTTACCACAACGACAATTCCCGCACCGGACAGAACCTCGCCGAAGTGACCCTCACCCCTTCGAACGTCACCACCGGATTCGGCAAGCTCTTCACCATTCCCGTAGATGATTGGATCGTTGCTCAGCCTCTCTACGTGCCCAACCTGAATATCGGTGGCGGAACACACAATGTAATTTTCGTGGCGACGCTGAATAACACGGTCTACGCCATCGATGCCGACACTCCCACTACGACCTACTGGTCGCAAAATTACGGCGCTCCAACCTCGTTCGCCGGTCTTTGCCAGGATTCGAAGTACCAGAACGCGCCGCATGGCGGCGCCGGCATCGTCTCAACTCCTGTGATCGACGCCACGCTCGGCTCAATCTTTTTTGTTACAAAGACGGGAAACGGCAGCACTGGAAGTCCCTACGCACTGACTTTCTATGCCGTGAACATCTCCACCGGAGCCACAGTCGCCTCCACAACTGTGAATCCCGGAGCGTTCGACTGGAACCCCTATCTGCAGATGTCGCGTCCCGCCCTCGCCGAAGATCCGACCGGCTCCTACATCTATGTCGGCCTCGGCGCCACCGGATGCCAGGATTTTGAATACGAACACGGTTACGTAATGGCCTACAGCACGACCACCGGCACTCTCGCAGCCTCATTTGCCACCACCGCGGGCGCAAATAACAACGGCGGAATCTGGCAAGGCGGAGCCGGCCTCGCGCTCGACTCGGCCGGAGACATTTACTTCGAGACTGCCGACGCCAACTCCAACGGGAAAACCGCCTACGGCGACAGCATTGTAAAAATCAACACCGGCGCAAACAACCTGACCATCCTCGACTATTTCACACCCTACAATCAGGCCACTCTGCACAAGAATGACTTGGATCTCGCTTCCGTAGGACCATTAATTTTGCCCCAGCAGCAGGGCCCCTATCCCGATCTGCTCGTCGGCTCCGGCAAAACTGAAGAGATCTACGTGGTCGACCGCGACAAAATGGGAAAGTACAGGGCAAGTGGAAACACCAACATCCCACAATACCTTCCCACGTTGCCGAACCTGACAGGCTGTAGCGTTAAAGTCATCGGCAGTTCCACGGGTGCCACCTGCCGAAACGGCGCTCCCGTCTATTTCAACAACGGAACCAACAGCTTCGTCTACCTGATCGATGATGGCCAGAGTTCTCCGGCCAGCCTTAGCTTTCCCTGCGACGTTCTGCAATACACGTTGACGAACGGCTCGCTCTCGACCACTCCCACTGCCCAAGGATTCTTTGGAACGAACTGTCTCATGGGCAGTCCCTCGATTTCGGCGAACGGCTCGACCAACGGAATTCTCTGGTTCGTGCAGAGCAAAGGCACCGCAACCGCACTCCACGCCGTGGACCCAACCACCCTGGCCCAGCTCTACAACAGCAATGTGAATGTCAGCCGGGACTCCCTGGGCCTCACGGCCCGCTTCGTCACACCCACCATCGCGAATGGGAAAGTCTACGTAGGCGGCAAGGGCGACCTCGTGGTGTATGGCTTGTTGTCGCTGAAAGGTGCCTCGCGCCCCGTCCGCAGCGTCAAGTAGAGCCTAAGGAATTAAGACTAAGGAATAAGATTGTGGCGCAGGAAGGAAGAAACTTCGGGACGGGACGCCAACCTTGAGGACTGATTAACTTGGCTCTGATTCACCGGTGAGCGCGCTCCCGCAAACCGGTTGAAGAATGTAACTGCCTACGCCGCTCGCCCAGCCTTCCCGCTCTTGCGCCCAATCATAATAAACAGCGCTCCATCTTTGCCGCCGCCCATCAACATCTCCATTTCAGTTACCCAGCGAGTGAACTTTGTCCCCTTGTCGTGCGGCTCGAACAGTTTCTCTTCGTCGGTGAACGGGCCGGGATCAATCTTCGGAATGCTCGAGAGGTACTCGAAACCATTCGACTCAAACCAGCTCAGCAATTCGCTGTAAGTGTGCTTGCTCTCATGCGGATGCTTGTACTGGTCGAAGAACCAGGCCCGTTTTCGGTCCTGGTTATAGTTCTTGTTGCGCATGTGCGCGTCCAGGAAGCTCAGTTTGTCGGCGGAGGCGCGGAACAGGAAGCGCTTGAAGTCGGTGGTCAGCCGCCCAATCTTGTTATACAGCCCGATGATGATCACGCCATTCGGCTTCACCAGCCGCGCAATCGACTGGAACGCACCCAGCGGGTCAGCCGTATGGTGCAACACTCCGTTTGACACGACCAGATCAAAAACGCCGGGCTTGAATGCCGGACGGAACAGATTCATCTGCGTGAATCCCGCATTCTTAATTCTGCAGCGCTCGCGAAAACCATTGGCCAGGCGCAGAGAATGCAGGCACATGTCAGAACCGAACACGCGCCGGTTATAGTGCATCCCCAGAAAATTCGTAAGTTGCCCCGTGCCGCAGCCCACTTCAAGACACAAAGCTCCCTGCGGAATCTGCTCGCCCAGAAGCCGCGCGAACACGCCCCTCGTGGCCTTCTCCATCAGCGTCTGTTCCGAATCGATGTCGTCATAATTCGGAAACGGATTTTCCTCATAGAAAGCTTTCACGATGTCCGTGACGTCGCCCTTCTGCTGCGCCGGATCGTGGGGCGCGAACAGTTGCGGAATTCCGCTATCGACATTGAAGATTTTCTCGCAACCCTGGCAATGGATCTTTTCGCCGTCGTAACGCAGGCTGCCCCCGCAATAGGGACAAGCCATCACGTCGATCGCGCGTTCAAACAACGGTTGCGGTGCCGCTGGTGCTGCAGTTGGCGTTGCGAGCGTGGTCATTTGCATCCTCTATGCAATCTGCTTGTCGACGATGAAGTTGCCCAGAACCAGAGCGTCCATCTCGCTCTTGGAAAACGTATTGAAAGCGTTCGCCGGAGTGTTGACGATAGGTTCGCCCTTCAAGTTAAAGGAAGTGTTCAGTATCACCGGCACTCCTGTGGCTTGTCCAAAGCGCTCGATCAGCTTGTAGTAGCGCGGGCTCTGCTCCTTGAATACGGTCTGCAGACGCCCCGTGCCGTCCACGTGCGTGATCGCGGGGAGTGTCGCATGCTCTTTTTCCCTCACCGGCACCACGTACTGCATATAGCGCGCTGGACAGTGTTTCGCCGCGTTCGGCAGTTCGAAATATTTCTCCGCCGACTCCGCCAGCACCGACGGCGCAAACGGTCGATACGGTTCGCGGAACTTGATCTTCGCGTTCACGATATCCTTCATGTTCGGATTCCGCGGATCGGCGATGATGCTGCGATTCCCGAGAGCCCGCGGCCCCCACTCAAACCGGCCCTGCGACCACCCCACCACTTTCCCGGTCGTCAACTGGTCGACCACGCGATCCAGCAACTCGTCCTCATTATTAAACCGGCTGTGCGGAATATTGTTCTGCACCAGGAAATCGCTGATCTCGCCATCCGAGTTCTCGCGTCCCCAGTAGGCGTGCTCCATAGTGAAATTCCGCGGCTTGCCCAGCAGCGTGTTGTAGGCCCACAAGGCTGCGCCCAGCGCTCCGCCGCCGTCTCCCGCCGCAGGCTGAATGTACAACTCTTCAAATCCCGATTCGTTCAAAATCCGGGTGTTGGCTACGCTGTTCAGCGCCACGCCCCCAGCCATGCATAACCGCGTCATCCCTGTCGTCTTCCGCAGATGCTTGGCCATGGTCAGCAGCATCTCTTCCGTCACCTTCTGGATGCTGGCCGCAATGTCGGCATAGTGCTGGTTCAGCTTCGACAGTTCTTTCATGTTGCCCGGCGCGGTCCCGAAATACTGCGGGAATCCCGTCGCTTCGGTGAAGAACAAACTCTTTGGCGCGCGCGGCGCCCCAAACAGCGCCTCAAATTTCGGGCTGTAGGTTTGATACGTCGAGTGGTGAAAGCTGAAATAGTCCATGTCCAGCGCGAATGATCCATCCGGATTCTGCTGGATCATCTTCCAGACTTTGTCCACATAGCGCGGCACTCCGTAGGGCGCCATGCCCATCACTTTGTACTCGCCCTCGTTCACTTCAAAACCGAGGAACGCAGTGAACGCGCTGTAGAGCAATCCGAGCGAGTGCGGAAATTCGATCTGCTTCTGCAGCTTGATCTCGTTGCCCCGCGCCACTCCGTAGGTCGTGGTTACCCACTCGCCCACGCCATCGACCGTAAGAATCGCCGATTCATTGAAGGGCGAACACAAGTAGGCGCTCGCAGCATGCGAAAGATGGTGTTCCGAGAACAGCAACTTCTCCTTCGGCACCCCGATTTCCATCTGCAGCTTCGTCCCCACCCAGATCTTGTCCGTCATCCACGTAATCATGGATTCGCGAAAGACCTTATACGACTTCGGATAGGTCTGCAGCGTCATCATCATGATCCGGTCAAGCTTGCGGAAAGGCTTCTCGAAGAAGACCACGTAGTCCAGATCCTCGCCCTTCAGCCCTTCTTGATCCAGGCAGAACTTGATGGCCCTGCTGGGAAAGCCGTAGTCATGCTTGATGCGCGAGAAGCGTTCTTCTTCGGCGGCGGCCACTAAGACGCCATCTTTCAACAGCACCGCGGCCGCGTCGTGGAAATAGCAGGAGACCCCTAGGATATACACAGTGTTATTGCCTCTTTGCCAGCTCTAAATCGCCGGCGTCATCAGGATGGTCGAGCCACTGGGTTGGCAGACGTTTAATGCGCAACGGATCGGAGAACCAACGGGTTCCTAGCCCAAAGGGCACCAGAACGCCGTAGAAAACTGTCAGGATGACGCGGGCTTGAAAGTTCCCGATCTTGTGCGCCAGTTCCTTCCAGGCCTGCCACGCTCGTTTGAACATAAGGATATTCCTTCCGATTTACTTCCGGTTTCCTTCTAAAGATTCTCTAGATCCCAGCTTCGCCGCAGGCGCGACCTCGCCTCTCAGCGCTTTCTCCGTCTTCAACTCACCGCGACGAAACCGGCGTCGCGGCCTGCGCGGGAGACATTGCCTGAGCCGAATTCACTTGCGCCTGAGGAGTACTGCACGCGCTCTCATACGCAGGAAGAGTTGAAATAGTCTTGACCAGTTCCCCCGCGATGATCTGATGTCCCGCAACCGTCGGATGCGCGGGATCCATGAACATCGCGTTCTGATCCTTGGTGCTGATGATCGGAATCATATTCACCATGGGCACATGTTCCTTCGCCGCAAAATCAATCATCGCCTTCTGGAACGGGTGCATCGGCATCTCCGGCGTCTGCCCATCGGAGCCCAGCATCAGGAATACCAGCTGAACATGGTGCGACCGGCACAGGTCCAGGCTCTGCTGCAGGTTCCTGTTGAACTGGTCAACATCCAGATCATCCATGCCCTTCAGCGTGTCCAGAGTCCCGGCCATCAGCATGTGCCGCAGCCGGTAATAGGCAAATTTGCGCAGCAGATCTTCGATCACGAAGTTATAGATCGCGCTGCGCCGCGCAATCGATTTCCACTCCACCCGCCGCAGGAATTTCTCCCGGTCCGCCCCTTGCAACTGCGTCAGCTTTTCAAAGTTGCTGTTGTAGCTGTAAGCGACGATGGCAACATCGGGACGCGTGGCGTCGTTCTCCACCACTTCCTTCAGCTTTTCCGCAACCAGCGAATTAGGGTAAGCATTCACCCCCGCCGACACCACCTGAAAATGCTCCCGCGTGCAACTCCCCTGGTTCAGCGTCTTTTCTATGACGGCGCTGTAGTGCGAGTCGTCGTCAACCCCCCAACCCTGGGTCGAGGAATCTCCGAAGGCGATCACGCGGAATTGATTATCCCGCTTCGGCGTCAGATCCTGCCCGTAGCGGAACCCCTGATTGTTGATCGTGATCGGCAGATGATTCACTACGGTCAGCGTCCGCCCCGGCTCCGGAACCCACAACAGCCGCTGGTCCGGACGATAAATCGTGTAGTGCCCGTAGCCGAACAGGCGCAGCGTACCTTCAAACAGCAGGCACAGCACCAGGAACCACATCACCGACTTCAGGAATCCGTGCTTCGCAGGACTCGAACTGGTAGGACTCGAACTAGTAAGACTCGCGCTCATGCTAAAACGCTCCACTCAGTAGTTTGCCGGACTGCTACCCGCCTTCGCATCAAAATGGGGGAGTCGAAGGGCGCGGCCTTTAAGCCAATCACGCGCCCAGCTTGCGGAACCCCGCTTAAAACATCGTGTAGATGAAGGGAGCGAGCGAGGAACTCTGCGCCACAACAA
>Ga0210388_10003982_pt1 | contig 11543 bp, 9 predicted proteins | sample IncBWC19OmetaG_FD_155485 | JGI IMG/M metagenome (GOLD analysis project Ga0210388, IMG submission 155485) | Forest soil microbial communities from Barre Woods Harvard Forest LTER site, Petersham, Massachusetts, United States - Inc-BW-C-19-O ... | reverse complement strand
CGCTGGCGGTAGGTCGGCTCGTGCTCCTGCGGTTCGCTCACTTGGCCGATCGCCACGCTGCGATAGGGGTTCGACTGAAACCCGTCGAGGATCTGGATCGTGCCGCCCCCCTGAACGACCAAGCGGGGCGTCATCGTCCAGGAGAGGGAGGTCTCGACCGCATCGATGGCCAACGGCTGCGTCACGACGTCGGGGGACGATTTGAAGCAGTGGGCCGAGGAGGTCAACGGACGGAGATCGGCCGCCGTCACCGCCGTGCTGTTGTTGTTATCGCAGACGCTGTCCCAGTTGTGGCTGTAGGAGAGCACCAGCGTGAAGTTGTGGTCGTAGAGGTCATCACGGGCGATGGCCGAGAGCGAGTGCGATCGGTAGTCGTTCTCCCAGCCGTAGGCGTAGGAGGCGCCGATGCCGGCGTCCGGGCGGTTGTAGGTGAAGCCGCCGTGGACCTGCTGGCGGAAGTCGTGGAACGCGGTGGCCTTGGTGACCGTGTCGACGAACAGCGCGGGCGTCGCGCCGCTGACCGCGTCGGCCTCCCAGCCGGCGGCGATGCCGAGCCCCCCGCCCAGCGGCGAGGCGGCGTCGACCTGCGGGTGAATGACGGTGATCCCTTTGTTGTCGGTCGCCGGCTCGCGAAAAAACGTCAGCCGCGCGGACGCCTCCGTCGGGTCGTCGGCGCGGGCCGGCGCGGCCAACCCGGCGACCACGGTTGCCGCCAAGATGAGGCGCGTGGGACGTCTCAGTTGCAACCGCACCCTCCGCCGGCGGTCCCATTCCCTCCGATCGCCCCCTCGCGGTTCTCGAGGATGTGCTGCTCGGCGGCCTGCTCCTGCCCGATGGCGTCGAGCGACATGATCCGGTCGGCCAAGAGCTCGCGCTGGTGGGGTCGCACGGTCCACTTCGAGGCCGCGCAGCCGTTGCTGGCCAGCGCCGCCGCCGCGACGGCAATCAGAGCCAGACGGCGCACGATGCGTTTCCCGCGACTAAAAATAGACGCTGAGTGCACCTGAGTACTCCTGGATTCGTTGGGTGTGGTTGGCGTCGAAGATGACGTACTGGCGGACGTCGCCGCGCAGCGTGAGCCGCTTCTTGAGCGCGACGAGGAGACCGCCGCCGACGTTCAGCATCGAGTAGTTGCCGGTCTGGATCGCGAACTGGTCGGCCTTCTTGCGGCCGAAGGCGCCCCCGGCAGAGGCCCCCACGAACGGCGTCACCGGCGACGAGGCGAACAGGAAGACGTTCAGGCCACCGCCTGCGTAGATGATGTCGACCTGATTGCCGACCGTCTCGCCGATCATCCCCTCGAGCGAGATGTGGGGCGCCAGTAGCCAGGAGGGGCGGAAGAGGAACATGCCGTCACCGCCAAGGACCCCGGCGGAGAAGGTGAAGCCGACGCTCTCCTCTTCGAGCGGCGGCGGCGAGAAGACCTCAGTGTCCATTCGCTTCCAGACGGAAGGTCCTTCGTGGGCGGCGGCCGTGTCGACGTCGAGCGGGAAGACCTCGTCGCCGAGGATCCAGCCATAGGTCCCGTCGGGGAGCTCGACGCGGAACCAGTGGTCGTGCGAGGCGCGCCCGATGGCGGGGAGCACCTCGTTGAGCTTGGCGCGGTAGACGACCCGGAATCCGAACCCCGGTCCGGTGTGGACCTGGGCCTCCTCGGCGATCACGCGGACCAGCGCCCGATCGTCGGCGCGGGCCGGGAGCGAGGTCAGCGCCACGACGACCGCCGGCAAGGCCAGCCAGACCAACAAAGGCAGGAGGCCGCCCGCGATCGCGCGGCGAATCACGGCGCGGTGACCCACATGCTCACCAGCGTCGCCTCGGGGCCGGTCGGCATGATCAACATTCCGCCGCCGTGGGGGACGCGGTTCTCGGGGTAGATCAGCAGATCGCTGTCCAGCGGGTCGGAGCAGTTCATCCGGTGGGTGGCCTGCGTGTAGTTGGCGGCCCAATCGGCCGGGAGCGGGATGGTGCCCGGTTCGATCGGGTTGGTCAGCGTCATCGCCGTGGTGCTTCCGGATCCGTGGCAGCCGCTGTCGTAGCAGTGCTTCCCGCTGTAGGTGTTGCCGAGGAACATCGGCCAGATGTCGTCGATGAAGAACTGCTGGCTCGGCTCGCACAGGTTCACGTCGGCCGGCGGCGCGCCGAGGTCGACGGTCTGGCAGCCGAAGGGGGCGACGGCGACGGCGCCCAGCAGCGTCGACGCCGCGATCAGCAGCAGGCGGCCGCCCCGGAGGCTCAAAACGTGTACCTCAGGTAGGTGGTCGCCATCAGCTCCTGGCTGCTGGTCAGCTCCGCCATGACGAAGAAGCCGCCGCGCACGCCGACCGAGAAGTGCCGCGACAGAGAGTGGTAGTCGAGCCCCCCGCCGCCTCCCGCCACGAAGCCGACGCGGTAGCGCGGCTCGACCATCAGCGCGTAGAGCGCGTTGGTGGAGAGCCGCTCGAGGCCGATCCCCCCCTCGCCGAAGATCGACGTCTGACCGAAGCGATAGGTCAGCTTCCCTTCGATCAGCGCCTGGTACGTCTGGATCAGCTGGCCGTTGAGCGGATTGTCGCCGCTGATCTGATGGGTCGAGCCGAGGAAGTGCGCCTGCAGCGCCAACCAGCGGAAGAGGTCGTAGCCGACACGGGCGCCGATGGCAAAGCCGGGCGAGACGTCGTCGCCCGCCTTGCCGAAGAAGGACACCGCGCCGACCTCCCCTTCGGTGTAGAGGCCATGGGCGAACTTGGCCGGGTCAGGGAAGACGACGGCGCTCGGTTCGGCCGTGACCTGCGCGCGGGCGGCGGATGCGCCCGCGACCAGCCAAGACGTCACCAACGCTGCCATCAGCTTGCGAGATCGTCGCGTGGGCGAAGCCGGGCTGGGCCCGGCGGAGCCCTTCGCGGGAGGGAGGGGGAACCCTTCCAGGGTTCCCGCGTCTGATCGTGGTGTCAATGGTCCCTAGTTGGTCATCATCATCGCGGGCGGCACGAACAGCGTCGGCGTGGGCGAGAACAGCGTGTCTGCCGAGTCGTGCAGCAGCTGATCGTTGTCGTCGCGCACGCGGATGTCGTAGGTGCAGGTCATGTTGCGATTGGCGGTGAAGTTCACGTCGATCTCGATCAGCGCCGGGATCACGACGTTCGCCGGCACCATGCTCAGCCCAATCGGGTTGACTTGCGAATTGTTGATCAGCACGGCGTTGAAAGGGGCCATCCAGCGGCCGATGGCGTCCAGATCCAGCTCCGCTTCGTTGAAGTCGTCCTCCCGCACCGTCCCCGAGATGGTCTGCCCCTGGGCGATCGTCTGCGGCGTCACCGGGATGAGCGGGATGTACTGGGGGGGATCGTCGTTCCCCTCCCCCAGCGTCATCGCCACGATGTTCTCGTCGTACTTGGTGTACTCGTTGGCGCCGTCGATCCCGAGGCTGAATTGCGGGACGTCGTTGGGATCGTCGTCGGCCGCAGCGCTGGCCACGGCGTTGTAGGTCACCTGGTAGACGAGCTCGATGTGGACGTGATCGCGCTGGATCCAGGGGACGTCGAACCCCAGCGCGGCGGTCTGCGTGTCGAGGGTCTTCTGCTCGGCGTCGGTCGGGTTGCGAAACTGCAGCGTCATCCCGTTCTCGATCCGGGGCGGGTTCCCCATGGCGTCGTTCTTCCCGGTCACGGTGAGGATCGGGTCCGGCGACGGGAAATAGATCGGCGTGTTCATCCCCTGGCAGCCGAGCGCCAGCGGGGTCAACAGGGAGAGGGCCAACGCGATCTGGTTGCCGAGCTGGCGACCGACTTGGCGTCCTGTCATCAAGACCCTCCTTTGAAGACGAAGGGGAAGCGGCCGACGATCGTCTGCCCGGGCGCCTTGGGGAACTGCCACTGCTTGACCTGGCGGACGATGCACCCCTCGACCGCGGCGTCGTTCATGGCGCTCGATTTGACGTTGGCCTTGCTGACCGTGCCGTCGGGCTGGATCACCCAGAAGATGTCGATGTTGCCGGCGAGCGAGCTCTTGTGCTGGAGCTCTTTCTCGTAGCAGTACTTGACCCCCGCGAAGTGGGCCTTGACCACCTTGTAGACCTGCTCCTTGGAGAGCGAGCCGTCGGTGTCCCCGCCGCCCGTGCCGAGGCCGACCGACACCTCGTGCTCGCCGCGCTCGGCGAGCTTGGGCCCTCGCCCGTGGCCGTGCGTGCCACGCCCGCCGGTGTCGAGGTTCCCGGCCCCATAGATGTGCCCGTAGCCGGTGCCACCGCCGCCGGGGCCCGACCCGCTGGTGGTGAGGCCGCCCGCGCCATGCCCGACGACCATCTTGGCGCCGGCCATCCCGGCCATCGCCTGCTCGACGTCGTTGCTCTGCGCGAACAGCTTGGAGAGCCCCGAGCCAGGCGCCTTGTCGCGGCCGATGATGCTGAGGATGCCGACCTTCTGGACCTTCTCGCGCAGGATGTCTTCCTTCCCCTTGGGGATGACGGTGTCCTTGGGGGTGGCGTCGTTGCGGCCGATGCGGCCGGCCTTCTCCTTGGCGCGCTTGGTCTGCCCTTCCTTTTCGGTCGACTTCTCCGCTTCTTCCTCTTTCTGCTTCTTGACCTCTTTCTTCTCGAACTCGATCGCCGCGGGGGCCTCGATCTTGGCCACCCGCTGGGCGTCGAGCGCCAGCGGCGGCCTCGGCTCCGTCTTCTCCCACATGATGCTGAGGAGAACGGCCACCGCGCCCAGTACGATGCTGGTGCCGACGGTGATCTGCACCATCTGCGGATCGCGTATCCGCGGGCGTGCGATGACGTCGGGGGGATCGACCCAGCGGAGCTCGAGCCGCAGATCGCTGCCGTCGGCGAAGATCAGCTTGGCCTTGTCGCCACGGGCGAGGTCGACGTCGCGCGAGGCGATGTCGGCGACCGCCGTGGTGATCCCGCCGAGCGTCAGCTCTCCTTTGAACGCCGAGGCGAGGTGAAGGATGTAGCCGTCACGTCGGGGCTGCAGCAGCAAGAACTTGTTCTTCCCCTCGAGCGGCGGCGTCGCGAAGCTGGCGCGCTTCGACGGCCCGACGGTGATCTTGCGGCGGCGCGACAGCAGGCGATATCCGATGATCCGGCCATGCCAGATCATCGCGACCTGGAGCATCGCGTGCGCCGTCACGGGACGGGGCGCCGTCCGACGCCGCACAGGCTGGGGGCTCGGCGGAGGTGGCGGGAGCGCATGAGAGTGTGTGGTTGCCAAGAGGTCACCTATTTGTCTGCGTCAGAGGCTCTTGTCATCGGCGCTTTGGCCGAGCTCCTTCATGAACGAGCGCTTGTCGGGCGCCGACATGTCGAGCTCCAGCTTGACCCGGTTCAAAAAGTACAAGAGTTGCGGGGTCTTGAGCTTCCCTTCGACGTCCATGGCGCCGAAGGTGTAGGTCTTCGTCTTGACGTTCTTGCCCCCGCTCTTGGCCTCGCCGGCCGGTTTGGCGTCGTCGGAGGCCGCTTCGCCGGAGGCTTCGCCGCCGCCTTGGTTTGCGCCCTCGGCGTCGGCGACCGGCGCCGGCGGGGCCACGCTCCGCTCCTGCGCGTGAGCGGGCGCCGGCTTGTGGGCCGCCGCGTGTCGCTTGGCCGGCTTGGCCTGCGCGCGGCTGCCGACCACCAAGGCCAGCGCCAGCGCGGCCAGCGGGACGAGGCGGCGTTCGAGGGGAGATCTCATTCGAGGACTCATTTGAGCTCCTTGAGCCGCGCCTCGGCGTCGGGCCGCCGGCTGTCGTCCTTGCCGACCGTCTGCAGGTATTGATTGAGCAGATCCTTGGCCTTGGCCGGGTCCTTGTCGAAGTCCATGTAGAGAACGCCGAGATCGTAGAGTGCCGGCGGATAGTCGGGCTCGATGTCGAGCGCGCGTTCGTATGCCTTGCGGGCCTGGTCGAGCTTTCCGTCGCCGCGCGAGGCGACGCCCAGCGCGACCTGCGACTCGGCGTCGTTGGGATCGATCTCCACCGCCTTCTCGAGATCCGCCCGCGCCCTCTTGTAGTCGCCGCAGTCGAGATAGACGACCGCCTTGTTCAGGCGCGCCTGGACGTACTTGGGATCGAGCTCCGAAGCCTTTTGAAAGTCCAAGAAAGCCTCCTGGTCATGACCCCGTTCGAAAGCAACGAGGCCCAGGTTGTTCCAGACGAAAGCGCTCTTGGGATCGAGATCTGACGCCTTGTGGAGCGCAGTCTCGGCAAGTTCGAACTTCCCCATTTTATAGTAGGTCAGCGCCAAAGCGTTATAGGCAATTACGGTGTGGGAGACGTCCCCACCTGCCTCCGTCAACAGCAAGCGCGCCTGCTCCAGCGACTCGTCGAGCGTCGTCGATCCTTGTTCACCGGCCTCGCGCAGCACCTGGCTGTAACGGGCGCGCATCTCGAAGTCGTTGGGATCTGCGGTGAGCCAGCGGGCGTAGACCTCGCCCGCCTTTTTTCCGTTTTTCGAACGGCGCAGGCTCTCGCCGTAAGCGAGCACGGTCTGGCGCGCGCCCGGCTGAATGTCGAGCGCGCGTTTGAAGTCGTCGGCCGCGGCCTCGAAGTTCCCCAGCGCCGTCTCGACGACGCCCAGATCGTGCCAGGCCTCGAACAGGCGTCCGTCGAGCCGCGTGGCGCGCGTCAGCGGCTCGCGCGCGTCCTTGTAGTGCTTGCGCCCGGTGCGCATGATCCGGACCCCTTCGTCGAACGCAGCCTGGGCCTCGGGGCTGGTCTTGGGGAGTGCGACGGGCGCGATCGGATTCACCGCCGTCGTCCCTGGCGGCGGGGCCTTGTGGGCGCAGCCGACCGCCAGGAGCGCCAACAGCGCGAGGCGACCAGATTTATTGATCACGTCGGACCTCTTCGATGCGGTCCAGCGTCACCCGCGGCTCGCCGGGGCGGGTCGACAGCCGCAGCTCGGCCTCCTTGGGGAACTCGTTTTCGGCCAGCCGCCCGAGCGCCTGTCGGATCGCCTGCGTGTGCTTGTTGTAGACGCCGATCTGCAGCGCGCGCGCGTAGCCCGACTTGTAGGCGTCGATCGCCTTGTCCTCGATCACCACGATGACCTTCTCCAGCTCGTCGCGGTACATCTGCTTCTCGTCTTCCTTGAGGTCCTTGGGCACCGGCGCATTGCGCATCGCCTTGGCGAACGCCTCGTACCCCTGGCCGATGCGCAGCAGCGAAGCCGTGGCCCACTCGGGTGACTTGTAGGTGACGACGTCGAGGTAGACCGACTTCGCCTCCTCGAGCCGCTTGGCTTTCTCCTCGAGCACCTTGGCGAGCTGCTTCGGTTTGCCGGCGATCTTGATCTTCTCGTAGTCGAGATAGGCCAGCTCGCCCTGGATGTAGCGGGCCTCGGCGGCGTAATAGCTTCCCTCGTCGCTCCCCTTGCCATGCTTGCCGTAGGCGGCCAGCGCCTTGGCGGCGGTCTCCTTGGCGGCGGCGTCGTTGCCGGCCTTGAGGTGCGCGTCCGCCTCGCGCGCCAGCGCCTCGACGGTCTTGCTGTCGCCTGGATAGACCTTGCTGAACGCGGCGAACGAGGCCGCGGCGCCGCGCCAGTCCTTTTGATCCTCGCGCACGACGGCGGCCTGGAAGGCGACGTCCTTGGCGTCGGGCCGGTCCTTGTAGCGCCTGGCGTACTCGCCGTAGTGCTTGATGGCGCGGTCGTGCTGGCCGAGGCTCTGGCGAAGGACGCCGGCCGAGCGGAGCGCGTCAGCGGCGTGGCCGTTCTGCGGGTACTTCGCCGCCAGCTGCTCGTAGAGCCCGGCGGCCTTGTCGTAGTAGGCGATGTTCTCCTCGATGCGGGCGGCGGTGAAGAGCGCCTCCGGGGCCTCGCTGGCCGCGGGGTATTTGTCGGCCAGCTGTTTGTAGGCCGCGACCGCCTCGTCCTGCTTCTTCTCCTTCTCGTAGACCACGGCCGCGTTGTTGAGCGCCTTGGGGGCGTTGCCGTTCTGCGGATACTCGTTCGGCACGCGCAGGAAGAAGGCGGCCGCCTTGTCGTACTCGCCGCTCGCCGCGTACTTCTCCCCCGACTTCATGACCGCGCCGACGATCAGCTTGTCGAGGCGATCCTGCTCGTCCTTGGGGGCGAAGGCCTTGGTCTTCTTGAGGCGGCGCGCCCAGCTCTCGATGTTCTCATAGTCCTTGGCCTTGCCGAGCGCCTGCAGGATCCGATCGCCGGCGGCGCCCGCGTTGGGATCGTCAGGGTAGCGCTCGACGATCAGGCCGAACCGTTTGACCGCCTCGTCGTAGTCGCCGTAGTCGAAGAAGAATTGACCGTTCTTGTAGATGACGGTGACGATCTCCTTGTCGTTGGGGAACAGCGTGGCGTAGAGATCGGCCGCCTCGCCGAACAGGCGATCGCTGTCGGTGATCTCGCGCTTGCCGGCGCCGGAGCCGTTGCTGGGAATCGGCTTGCGGACCTTTTCGAAGGCCCCCATCGACTGCAGGAGCGCGTCCTTGTGGTACTTGCCGACCGGCTGGGTCTTGCCGACGGCCAGGTACTCGCGGCCGGCGTCCTCGTACTTGCCGAGCTTGAAGTAGAGGATGTCGGCGCGCAGGTAGCGCAGCTCGGCGGCGTCGGGGGCGTCGGGGAAGTTGACCAGGTAGAACTGATAGGCCTCGGCCGCGCGCGCATAACGATCCTTGTCGACGACCTTGGTCGTCTTCTCTGTCTGCTGCGCCTCCGCGTGCATCGTCTTGGCCAGGTTGCGGATGAGACCCTCGGCCATGGTGCGGGCGTGCTCGACCGTCTTCGGACGATCTTTGTTGGCGGTGGCCCAGGGGCTGCGGCCGCCGTAGTCGCTGGCCAGCTTCCGCATCTCCTCGACCGCGGTCTTGATGTCGCCCAGCAGCTGGTACCCCTCGACGATCTTGCCGGCGTAGTCGGGGGCGTCGGCGGCGTTGGGATCGAGCTCGATGAGCAGGCGATAGGCCTCGACGGCGCGCTCGTAGCGGGTCTGGTCGAAGACGGTGTCGGCCAGCTGCTTCAGGACCTTGCGCGAGTACTGCTTGCCGCCGATCTGGGCCAGGAACTCGAAGGCGTCGCGGGCGGTCTTGGTGTCGTCTTCGGTGAACAGCTCGACCAGGTAATCGAGCGCCTCGCCTTGAAGCTCCTCGGCGCGCTTTTGCTGCTCTTCGCTGCGCCCGGCCTTCTTCTTGGCGAGATCGAGCACGTCCTTGAACCGCTGCGCCGACTTGGTGGTGTCGCCGAGCTTCCAGTAGCACCAGGCGGTCTTGAACAGCGCCAGATCGTAGAGCGTCGACTTGGGGTGCTTGAGGACCTTCTCGTAGGCTTCGAGCGAGGTCTTGTAGTCCTGCTGTTCGTAGAAGCGGTACTCGGCGATCGCCATCCAGGCGTCGGCGATGTAGCGGGAGCGCGGGTACTTATCGAGGATGATCTGGAAGTACTTGATCGATTCCCCGAGCTTCCCCTGGTCGCGCAACGAGAAGGCATAGAGGTAGATGACCGTGTCGATCTTGCGGAACTTGGGGTACTGGTCGATGAGCTGCAGGTAGGTCGCCTGCGCGCGCGTCAGATCGATGGTCGGCGGCCGGTGCGGGACCTTCGGGCACTCCGAGCGGTCGCTGTGGCAGGCCGACACCGCCGCCTGATAGCGCCCCATCTTCTCGAGATAGGCCTCTTTCGATTCCTCCCAGTAGAGCTCGGCCAGCTTGTAGAGGGACTCGGCCTGCTCCTTCGGACGGAAGCCGGCCGAGCCGCGCGGGTTCTCGCGCAGGTAGGCCTCGATGAGCCGGATCGCCTCTCGGCGCGCCTCGGTGATCTGCGCTTCTTTCTCTTCCAGCGCTTTTTGCAGGATGGGCGGCAGCGTCTTGTCGGGCTCGCTCGCCTTGTCGTCCTCACCTCGGTCCCCAGCCCCCTTGCCGCCGCCGCTCTTCGCAGCCGCCGCCCGCGCCGTCGTTGCAAACGACGCCAGCGACATGAAAGAGAGCGCCCCGGCGAGAACGATCCGGGCGCCGATGTTATTTGTAGTTCTCGTATTCATCCGACCAGTACTCGCCCTCGAAGGGCCAGTACTCCTCGTCATCGCCCATCAACCCCTCGAGCTGGAGGGTGGCGAAGAGCTCAGCCGGATAGCGACCGTCGCGCAGGTGCTCGACCTCGATCTCCAGCTTCTTCTTTTTCCCGATGATGGCGTCGATCTGCGTGAGGCGCGCCTGCCGGAGCAGATCGCGCAGCCGCTTGTCCAGGTCGGCCAGCGCCTTGCCGGCGATGAGGCCTGTCGCCGTCACCAGGTGCGCGCGCAGTCTCCGCGCCTCGGCGCCCAGCGCCAACGTCGCCGCGGCCTCCTGGGCGAACGGGCCGCTGGTGACGTTCTTGAGCCGCGCCGCCCGGTGCGCCTCTTCGGCCAGCTGACTCACCCGCTCTTCCATCTCCGGATCGCCAGCGGCCAGCGGGCGCAGCGACTCGACGTCCTGCACCAGGCGCACCGCCTCGGTGGCGTCGACGCCGCCGGTCTGCCCCTTCTCATGGGCGGTCAGCTCGTCCCAGATCGCCACCTCGTTGGGGATCCGGCCGGCCTCGCGATCGAGCGCCTGGATGTCGCCGTAGAACTTGTAGAAGCGCGGATCGACCTTGAGCAGATCGGCGATCGGATCGTGCGGCGTGGCGATCGACGCCTTGCTGAGCAGGCGCCGGTAGAGCGCGCCGCGCTTGGCCGGATCCTTGAGCAGCCCGGCCACCTGCACCTCGATCGGCCCGTAGACCTGAACGAACTTGTCCAGCGTCGCCCGCACGCTGTCGAACTGGCACGACTTGAGGTCGATCATCGCGTGCAGCAGCATCACGTCGGGCGCCAGGGGCGAGGCCGGGAAGTTGTGGTCGAACTCCTCGAGAAAAGCGCGCGCCGCCTCGTACTCCCCCTTCTGGAACATCGACCACGACGCCTCGAAGAGCGCGTCGGGCAAGCGCTCCGAGTCGGTGGGGACGCGGAAGTAGAAGTAGTAGGCGTCGTCGTACTTCCCCTGCTCGTGCGCGATCCGGCCGAGCGCCAGATAGGCCAGGTCCTTGACCGCGAAGTAGCGCCCATCGATGAAGAAGGTGAAGCGGTCCTGGTCGGCCTGCTCGACGATCTCGCAGAGGTTGCGGCGCGCCGAGGCGAAGTGATTCTGGCGGGCCTGGATGAGCCCGCGAAAGTAGAGCGCGGCGGCATAAAAGCGCGACTGGCGGTCGACCGTGGAGAACAGCGCCTCGGCCTGGGCGCCGTCGGCCGTCTCGTAGGCGACCTTGCCGGCCAGGTAGGCGTGCTCGGCGGCGCTGTCGCGCGGCAGCGTCTGGCCGCGCTCCTGGTCGTAGTGATCGAGCACGGAGAGCATCTCCGCCTCTTCCTTGGTCTCGAGCGCGATGTCGACCAGCGCGCGGTAGGCAGGGGCGAACTGCGGGGCCTTGGGGCCACGGGCGAGGACCCGAAGGAGGTAACGCTCGGCGCTCTTGGTGCCACCGGCGCGAATGAGCGCGCGCGCCAGGGTCAGCTCGGCGGTGGCGTAGTCCGGCGCGTACTCGAACTGGAGGTAACGCTGCGACTCCACGATCTTGTAGAGGCGGACGCTGGCGATCTCGGCGTTGCCGGTGACCAGATCGT
>Ga0210388_10003981_pt1 | contig 11544 bp, 9 predicted proteins | sample IncBWC19OmetaG_FD_155485 | JGI IMG/M metagenome (GOLD analysis project Ga0210388, IMG submission 155485) | Forest soil microbial communities from Barre Woods Harvard Forest LTER site, Petersham, Massachusetts, United States - Inc-BW-C-19-O ... | reverse complement strand
GGCGGCCATCGCGCTGCAGTGCGGCAAGTATTCGAGCGTCAAAGCGATCGAACTCCATGTTATGGCTCCAAATCAAATGATTTGTGGTGATTATCACTAATCGGACCCGGCTGCGCTAGGGATTTTAGCGATTTTCATGCCCGTGGCTGGTCTAGCCTTGAGCCGTGAGCGCACTTCCCAAGCCCCCGTCGCGAGCCGCAGCAGGCAGGCAGTTCGATTGGCGTGCGGTTCTTCGTGGCATTGCCGTGTCGCGCGCACTCGACGACCTGGAAGAATCGTCGCTCCTGCCGCAGCGCAAGGTCCTGTATCAATTCTCGGCGCGCGGGCACGAACTCACCCAGGTGCTGCTGGGCGGTCAACTGATCGGAGCGCGGGACGGAGTCGGCGCCTACTATCGATCACGGCCTTTGATGCTGAGTCTGGGACTGCCGCTCGAAGAGGCGTTGGCCTCGACCATGATGCGCGCGGGCGGAATGAGCGAGGGGCGCGACATTGGCGTTGTGTTCAATCTGCCGCGCAGATCCCGCGCCTGTGTCCTGCCGGTGTGCGGTGGAGTGGGCACGCAATATACGCCCGCGGTGGGTTGGGCACAGGCGCTGCGCTATCGCGCCCAGGTGCTCGGCGATGCGGAGTGCGAGAACAGCATTGCCGTCGCGCATGGCGGCGAGGCATCGACGGCGACGAACGGCTTCTGGTCGGCCCTCAACATCGCGACGACCGAGCGTCTGCCGTTGCTATTCTTCATCGAGGACAACGGCTACGGCATCTCGGTACCGTCGCGGCTGCAAACTCCGGGCGGCAACATCGCCGCCAATCTCGAAGGGTTTCAGGGGCTGCGCGTACTCGACGGCGATGCCTCGGACCCCCTGGCGGCCGCCGTGCTCATCGAGAGTGCGGTAACAGAGGTACGCGAGGGGCGCGGACCTGCGCTGCTGCGGCTCGTGGTACCGCGGCTGTGCGGACACTCGGGACAGGACACTCAAACATACAAGAGCGCGGGTGAAATTGAGGCCGAGAGAGACCGGGACCCTTTAGGAAGGCTGCGCGCGCAACTGGTGCCTGATCTGCTTTCGGCTGCCGATTGGGAGCTTGAAATTGATCGAGGGCGCCAAGCCGTTGCGGACGCGTTCGCCCGGGTCGACACGCTCAGCGCCCCCGATCCCGCGCGCGTGCGACGGTATCTGTTTTCGGAAGTCGGCCCCGATGGTGCGGTCGAGCTACAGCAGCAGGGTGGAATCCGCTGCGACGGAGCCGCGCTTCCCGCAGGCACCGAGCAGCCGACGCCGCGGGGTCCGCGCATCAATTGGGTGACGGCTGTGCGCCGCACCCTGGAACACGAGCTTGCCGTAAACCCCCGGATGCTCATCTTCGGCGAGGATGTCGGCCGCAAAGGCGGTGTGCACGCGGCAACTCTCGGCCTGCAGGAGAAATTCGGAGCGGCACGCGTATTCGACACCAGCCTTTCGGAGGAGGGCATCATAGGCCGGGCGGTCGGCATGGCGGCGGCCGGACTCATGCCCGTACCGGAGATTCAATTTCGGAAATACGCAGACCCTGCCGCCGAGCAGCTCAATGATTGCGGCACCATGCGCTGGCGCACCGCCAATCGATTCGCCGCTCCCATGGTGGTGCGAATCGCCGGCGGCTTCTTCAAATGCGGTGACCCCTGGCACAGTCAGTCGAACGAAGTGCAATGGGTGCATGGGCTGGGTTGGCGCGTAGCCATGCCCTCGAATGCGCAAGATGCCGTGGGATTGCTGCGCAGCGCCTTGCGCGGCAATGACCCGACGATCTTCTTCGAGCATCGCTCGTTGCTCGACTCCGCGTCAGCGCGCCGTGCCTATCCCGGCGACGAGTTCGTGGTGCCCTTCGGCAAGGCGAGCCTTCTGCGCGAGGGGCACACGCTCACCGTGGTCAGTTGGGGCGCGCTGGTCGAGCGCTGCGAGCAAGCCATCAAGGATAGCGGGGTCTCCGTCGACCTTTTGGACCTTAGGACCTTGTCGCCCTGGGATCGCGATGCGATTCTGGCATCCGTGCGCAAGACCCGCCGCTGCCTCATCGTCCACGAGGACACGATGACCGCCGGATTCGGAGCGGAGATTGCGGCCGTGATCGCCAAGGAGGCGTTCTTTGATCTCGATGCGCCGATCGAGCGGCTCGCCATGCCCGATGTGCCCAGCCCTCACAGCCCGACGCTGCTCGAAGCGGTCCTGCCGAGCGTTGAGGCCATAGCCACTACAATCAAATCCCTGGCCGAGATTTGAGCGTGCCTCTCGTTACGGACGTGCTGGCACCTCCCAACGACGAGGGGACGCGCGCGACGGTGCTGCGCTGGTGCAAGCAAGTGGGCGACACCGTCGTCAAGGACGAACCTTTGCTGGAACTCGAAACCGACAAAGTCACCGTGGAAGTTCCGGCCCCCGCCGACGGCACGTTGATCGAGGTTTTGAAAGCGGCGAACGTCGAAGTCACTCCGAATGAGGTGTTGGCCCGCTTGAGCCGCGGCAACGCTTCGGCGGCGGAAGCAGCGACCGTGGCGAGCGAATTGGCAGCGGGGGGGGAATTAGCAGCGGAGGGGGAATTGGCAGCCGCGACGTCTGTGCCGCCCGAGGCGCCGTCGGAGTCCGGTGCACCCGTCGCGAGCAGCCGGTTGAGTCCCGCGGTGCGACGGCTGCTTCGGGAACATTCGATATCCGCGGCCGACATCGACGGTTCCGGCCGAGACGGCCGGGTGACGGCGGACGATGTGGTGCGCTCGGCGGAGGCGCGTTCCGCGGAGCCACGGTCGGTGGGGGCGCGCCGAATTCCGCACACGGCCATTCGCCGGCGGGTGGCCGAGCACATGGCGCGCAGCCTCGCCGAGGCGCCGCACGTCACCTGCCTTTTCGAGGCGGATCTCACACGGGTGCTGGCCCATCGAGCACAGCATGCGGCCGACTACAAATCGCGCGGCGCGCGCCTCACGCTGACGGCTTATTTCATCAGCGCCTGCGCGCAAGCCCTGCGCGCACACCCGGAAGTCAACGCGACCTTTCATCCGGATTCGCTCGAAGTGCACGCCGACGCGAACATCGGCGTGGGCACAGCCCTAGGGAATTCGGGGCTGATCGTGCCCGTGATCCACCGCGCTCAGGAACTAACCTTATTCGATGTGTCGCAGCGGCTCGATCAGTTGGTCGACGCCGCCCGCGCCGGCAAGCTCCATCCCGAAGATGTGCGCGGCGGCACCTTCACGATCTCGAACCACGGGGTGGGCGGCAGTCTGCTGGCCGCCCCGATCGTCCTCAATCAGCCCCAGGTGGCGATTCTCGGCATCGGCAAGGTAGAGCGCCGGGTGCGGGCAGTGCAGGTCGACGGCGGGGAGACGATCGGTGTGCGCTCCATGTGCTATCTCACGCTCACGATCGATCACCGCGCGCTGGATGCCTTCCAGGCCAACGCGTTTCTGACCTCGGTCACGGCCGCGCTGGAGCAGTGGCCCGCGGACGGGAAGTGACCGGGTACACCATCCGGCGGACCATTGAGAGCGACGCCGCCGTGATCGCGCGCCACCGCGTCAGCATGTTTCGCGACATGGGCGAAGTGCCTACGCAGGCGCTGGCGGCCGAGTTGTTCGAAGCGTCGCAGGCCGCGCTTGCCGCGCTGCTACGCGAGGGGTCCTACGTTGGCTGGCTGGCGGTGGCTGCGCACGATGAGGTGCTCGGGGGCGCCGGAGTTCACATCAAGCCGACGCTTCCGCGCATCACGCATGAGGGCCTGGTTGCGGCGGGACCGCTTCCGCTGGCGGTAAATGTCTACACCGAACCTGGGTCGCGCCGCCGGGGGATAGCGCGCGCGCTGATGCAAGCGATGATGCAGTGGGCGAAGATTCAAGGCTTCGATCGCTTGCTGCTGCACGCTTCCGACGGCGGACGGCCGCTCTACCGCTCACTGGGGTTCGCCCCGACCAATGAGATGCGCTGGTCGATCGACGGTCGCGAGTCTAACCGCAACTCGAGCGCAGATCCTTCGAACCCGTGTTGAGCAACTCCTCGAGCCGACACTTCAATGCCTGAGGGTCGATGGGCTTCGTCAGGTATTCGTTCATTCCCGCCGCCAAGCACCGCTCGCGATCGCCGCTCAGTGCGTGCGCCGTGAGCGCGATGACGGGTATGGTCGAGGCCGCTGCGCCGGCGGCGCCTGCGCGGATACGTCGCGTCGCTTCATAGCCGTCCAACACCGGCATTTGACAGTCCATCAATACGATGTCAAACGCCGATGCGGCCAATTCCTCGATCGCGGCTTCGCCATTGTCCGCGACGGTCACTTCGGCGCCGAGTCTCTCGAGAATTCGGCGCGCCAGCTTCTGATTGACGATGTTGTCCTCGGCAAGCAAAACCCGCATGCGGCGCAACGTGTCGGCGATGGCGGCGTGTGCGGGTACGATTGCCGCCCTGGCCTTGCCCACGACTTCCCGGAGGCACAGCAGCAGCGCGGTCTGTTTCACCGGTTTCGTCATGATGCGGTCAGTGAGTCTGTCCTCCGTTTGGGCTTGCACCCGGCTTCCGAGAGAGGTCATAAGGACGATGGGAATCAGGGCGCCGGCCGGATGCCCGCGAAGACGCTTTGCGAGCCACGGTCCGGGGTGATCCGGCAGGTCGTGATCGAGCAGTATGACGTCCGGAGTGCGGCCGGAGGCGACGAGCCGCATCCACGCTTCCTCACCCTCCACGGCCGTTGCGGCGCTCGTGACTCGGCATCCAACCGAAGTGAGCTGGGTCTCGATGATCCGGCGATTGGTCGGGTGGTCGTCGATGACGAGCACCCGACAACCGTCCAAGTCCGTCGGCTCGGCCGGGACGTTCAAGGATGAGACCTCGGGCAGTGCGATTTCAAACCAAAAGCACGAACCGGAACCCATCGTGCTGTCGACTCCGATCGCTCCATTCATCAGCTCGATGAGGCGGCGGCAGATCGACAGGCCGAGACCCGTTCCCCCAAAGCGCCGGGTCATCGAGGCGTCCGCCTGGCTGAAAGGCATGAAAAGCCGTGCACGCTGCTCGGCCGTCAGGCCGACGCCGGTATCGGCAATCTCCACGCGCAGGCCCACGCTTCCATCCGTCGTGTCCCGCCGGCGCACGCAAAGCCGCACTTCGCCCCTTTCGGTGAACTTGATGGCATTGCTCAGCAAATTCAGGACGACCTGCCGCAGGCGGGTTGGGTCACCGCGCATGGCCCGCGGCAATCCCGGATCCACATCGACGATGAGCTCGATGCCTTTTTCTGCACTGCGCAGCGCGACGGCGTCGATCGACTGCTCGACCAGCGAGAATAAGTCGAAGTCGATCTGTTCCAGGGTCATCTGACCCGCCTCGATCTTCGAGAAATCCAACACGTCGTTCAGGACTGCAAGCAGCGACTCGCCGCTGGAGCGTGCGATCTCGGCCAGTTCGTGCTGCTCCTTGGTCAATTCTGTGTCGAGCAGAAGCCCTGTCATTCCGATCACGCCGTTGAGCGGCGTTCGAATTTCGTGGCTCATGTTCGCGAGAAATTCGCTCTTCGCCCGGTTCGCCGCTTCGGCGGCCTCCTTCGCCGCGCGGAGCTGCTCTTGAGCATGCTTGCTCGAGGTGACGTCGCCTACGTAGCCGTTCCATTCGGCGCTGCCGTCCTCGCTCAATCTGCACACGGCGTCGCCCTCGACCCAGCCTATGCTGCCGTCGGGACGCACAATCCGATGTGCGATGTGCCAGGGCTCCAGCGCCTGCCGCGCGCGGCGCCTCGACGCCACGTTTGACTCGCGGTCGTCCGGGTGCGTGATTTCGATAAGCGCCGCCGAATTTCCCATGAGGTCCTTCGCGGACAGTCCGTAAACCGGGAGCACGCCGGGGCTCACGTACTGGAATTCTGTTTTTCCGTCCCGGCCGACCCGCAGTTGAAAGATCATCCCCGGAACATGGTCGGCAACCATGGCGAGCCGCTGACTGGCCAACTCGCGCTGTGCCTCCGCGAGCTTGTGTTCGGTGATGTCGAATTGCACACCGAACATCCGCGACGGCCTGCCGTCCGCCGAGCGCTCCACGACGCCGACCGCGCTGAGAAACCACTTCCACGTTCCATCCTGCGCACGCATCCGGTGCTGGCCGCGGTAAAGGTCGGTACCGCCGGCCACGATGTCCTGGATGCCGCGGTCATTGGCATCGCGGTCGTCGGGATGAAAGAGACCGCGCAGCCACTCAAGATCGAGGCCGTGCATCTGGGGCGGATAGCCGAGCGATGCAAGGAACACCGGGTTCGCTTCGACCGAGTTAGTGGTGGCGTCGAACTCCCATGTGCCGATGTTGCCGCCTTCGATCATCGTCAGGACACGGTTTTGATCGCGTCGCGTGGCCTCACGCTTCAACACCTCGGCGGTTACGTCGGTCTGAATGCACGCCCATCCCTGCAGGTTCCCGGACGAGTCGAGCAGGGGCTGCGCGTCCGTATCGAGCCACCACTCGCGGCCGTTCTTGCTGCGCACGAGGATCTCGAATCGAACCCCACGGACCGCCGCGAAGGCTTCGCGAACCTGCCTGACGGTGTCGGCATTCGTGCCTTCGAAGTAGATGAGGTCGCTGACCTTCTCCCCCAGGATCTCGCCAATGTCATAACCGGTCATCCTGGAAAAGCTGTCGTTGACCCATGCCAGCCGGCGGTCGGCGTCGCTGATGGTGACGCCATAGCCGGTATTGCGAATCGCCAATGGCAGCCACTCGGCGATGCTGTCAGGGGTGATCTTTGAGGAGGGTCTCGAATCGCCGACCACGAGGAGAATCCCGCCCCAAGGCACCGCGATGAGCAGCACCAGCGCGACGGTGAAGGCCCAATACGCGACGGCGCTTGCAGGTTGAAAGTGAGACCAGAGCGCGGATAGGAAGACCAAGCAGAGGAGGCCTACCCCCGCCATTGTGAGGCGCCGCACGGAACCGTTGCCGCGCAAAACTGCGCGCAGTCGCAGCAGCGTGCTTCGGTGGGTTCTCATTCGTTAGTATCGACCGAAAGGTCGAATACTGAAGTGCTGGTGCATGCGGCACCGCACAACGCCTACGTCGGCTGACTCCCGCCGAAGCGCTGCATCACCGAGGCGTCCGGCGCAGGCAACGCCCCATCGATTCGAGCTGCGACGCTCGATAGATACAGCTCGGAAGTCGCGAACACGAGTGCATAGATCTCCCCGCACAGCGCGGCGGCTCTCGCTCCCGGCCAAGCGGCCGGCAACAGCCGCGAGGGCAGCAGCGGATCGCGGAGGTGGAGGCGGCGGTATTCATGGATCAGCAGGGTTCGCACGATGAAGCAGCCCTGAGGGTCCGCCGCGCGAGATTCGCGCAACGCGTCGCGAACGAGTTCGAAGCGCTTCACGAATCGCTGATAGCGTAGTCCGAGATCGCCCAGGTCCCAGCCCAAGGTGACGAGGCGCTGCGGAGCGTCGTCGTCGGCCAGATTGGCGTCGAATACCATGACCTGGGATATGAGTCCCGTGTGCATCCGCGGCCGCAGGGAGCGTGAATCGAGTTCCGGGTGGGCGAAAACATTGGCCGTGATTTCGCCGAATCCGCGCCAAATCATTTCTTCCTTCAGTTCCTTCTTCTCCGCGGCCCGCATGGGCGGCAGGACGATCAGCGTCCAGCGTCCCGACCATGCGGTGTCCGGTTCGCCGTAAATGCGCTTCGTCGCCTCGGCAAAGCGTTCGCGTCCGTCATGGGACAATCGATATTCGCTGAGCTTCCCGGCACGCCGTCCCTCGAGCCAGCCATCCTTGGCCAGGCGTGCGGTCGCGGTCCGCACCAGGCGTTCATTCAGTCCGAAGGGCGCCGCCAGAGCGATCAAGCTGCCCAGGGCGACCGCACCACCCCGGGGCATGATGGCATCGCCGAAGAGGGTCACGATGAGCGAACCGCCCCGCAGCGGCCGCTGGCGCCGAAATCGCGCAACCAGCAGGGCAGCGGCGGAAACATTGGCTTTGGCGGCGTCGGCGGTCACTTTGCGCGATTGTAGTACGGTTTTTCCTTGTGACACAGAAAAAATTGATTTATCGCAATTTCTGTATCAGACTGCCCCCACTGGCCGGTTTATGAGGGGCGGGTATGTACACGCAAGCGCTGGATGCACAGAGGTCGGACGCGTTGCCCGAGGACGACGGGGCGCTCGAGCAGCGTTTCCTCGCGCGCGTCGATGCCGAAGAGAAGATCGAGCCCAAGGACTGGATGCCCGCGCGCTACCGCAGCACCTTGATTCGTCAGATCTCCCAGCACGCGCATTCCGAGATCGTCGGCATGCTGCCGGAAGGCAATTGGATCACTCGCGCGCCCACCCTGATGCGCAAGGCCATCCTCATCGCCAAGGTGCAGGACGAAGGCGGCCACGGCGCCTATCTCTACAGCGCGGCCGAGACCCTGGGCGTGAGCCGCGATCAGCTCATCGATCAGCTGTTGTCCGGCAAAGCCAAGTACTCGAGCATATTCAACTATCCCACCCCGACTTGGGCCGATGTGGGTGCCATCGGCTGGCTGGTCGACGGCGCCGCCATCATGAATCAGATTCCATTGTGCCGCTGCTCGTACGGTCCGTATGCGCGCGCCATGGTGCGCGTCTGCCGCGAAGAGAGTTTCCATCAGCGGCAGGGCTACGACATCATGCTGCACCTGGCCCGGGGCTCGGCGGAGCAGAAACGCATGGCGCAGGAAGCTCTGGACCGTTGGTGGTGGCCGGCGCTCATGATGTTCGGGCCCTCCGACGCCAATTCGACGCACAGCGGTGATTCGCAGCGCTGGAAAATCAAGCGCTTCTCGAACGACGAGCTGCGGCAAAAATTCGTCGATTTCACGGTGCCGCAGGCAAAATTCCTCGACCTTCGCGTTCCCGATCCGCAGCTGCGCTGGGATGAGGCCAACCAGCGGTATGAATTCGGACCGATCGACTGGAGCGAATTCGATCGAGTGCTGAAAGGCAATGGACCGTGCAACGCCGAACGGCTGACGGCGCGCCGCCACGCCCATGCCGAGGGTGCGTGGGTGCGTGAAGCCGCAAGCGCCCATGCCGAGAAGCAACGTCGCCGCGCTGCCGCGGCTGCCGCGTAGGAGCGCGCCCCATGAGCACCCCTTCCCCTGTGAGCGATAGTCGTCAGTGGCCCCTGTACGAGGTATTCGTCCGCGCGCGCGGCGGCCTCGATCACAAGCACGTCGGCAGCCTGCACGCGGCCGATGCGCGCATGGCCATCGATCATGCCCGCGATCTCTATACCCGGCGCCAGGAAGGCATCAGCATCTGGGTGGTGCCGTCCAAGGACATCACGGCATCCGATCCGGAGGAGACCGACTCCCTGTTCGAACCGGCGCGCGACAAGATTTATCGCCACCCGACGTTCTATGACATTCCCGACGAGGTCAAGACGCTGTGAGTGACCTGTTCCGCTACGTGCTGCGGCTCGGCGATCTGAGTTTGGTGCTCGGACAGCGGCTCGGCGAGTGGGTTGGCCATGCTCCCGCGCTGGAAGAGGACTTGGGTCTGGCCAATGTCGCGCTCGATCTCGTGGGGCAGGCGCGGTTGCTGCTCTCCTATGCCGGCGAGGTCGAAGGCCGCGGCCGCAGCGAGGACGACATCGCGTATCTGCGCGAGCACCGTGAATACCTGAACGCCACCCTGGCGGAGCAGCCCAACGGCGACTTTGGACAAACCATCGTGCGCCAGGTGCTGATCGACGCCTTTCAGCTCGAACTGTACGAGCGGCTGACCACCTCCACGGACGAACGCCTGGCCGCGATCGCGGCGAAATCGGTCAAGGAGACCCGCTACCACCTGCGCTACAGCGCGGGCTGGCTCACGCGCCTCGGCGATGGTACCGAGGAGAGTCATGCTCGAGTTCAGTCGGCCCTGGAGAAGCTCTGGCCCTACACCGTGGAGCTGTTCGCCGAAGATGAATTGGATCGTTCGATGGCCGAACAGGGTGTGGCACCTCGACTGTCGGAGGTGCACGCGGCGTGGAGCTCGCACATCGACGGCATTTTGGCCGAGGCAACGCTCGAGCGCCCCGCGGATCGACCGCATTCCTGGCATGGCAAGCGCGGTCAACACAGCGAGCACTTAGGCTACCTGCTCGCCGAAATGCAGTATCTGCAGCGCACCTATCCCGGAGCGCGCTGGTGAATGCGCTTCTCGACGCGGAAGGGCGCGTGTCGCGGGCCTGGGACGCCCTGGCTTCGGTCGAAGACCCGGAGATTCCCGCCCTGAGCATCGTCGATCTCGGTCTGATTCGCGGCGTCAAGCCGCGCTCCGACGGCACGCTCGAGGTGGAGATCTCTCCTACCTATGTAGGCTGTCCCGCGACCGAGGTCATCCGGCGCTCCGCGGAACGCGCGCTGGGGGGCGCGGGGATCGGCGGCTTCGTCGTGACTTCCGTGCTGTCGCCGGCGTGGACCAGCGATTGGATCACTCCCGAGGGACGACGCAAGCTCGAGATCTACGGCATCGTGCCCCCGGAACGATCCACCGGCTCCATGCGAGATGTGCTGCGCATGAACCGGCCGGTAAGCTGCCCTCGGTGCCGCTCGGCCGATACCGAAACCTTGAGCGAATTCGGTTCGACGCCATGCAAGGCGCTGCATCGTTGCCGCGCCTGCCTCGAGCCCTTCGAATGCTTCAAATGCATTTGAGCGAACACCCGGGTATCGCGCGATGCTGAGTTTTCATCCGTTGAAGGTCGCCTCCGTCGAGCGTGTTGCCGAGGATGCCGCCTGCGTGACGATGGAGGTTCCCGCCGCCTTGCGCGACGCCTTCGCCTTCCGCGCGGGACAGTACGTCACCGTGCGGCGCATGATCGGCGAGCGCGAGGAACGCCGTACTTACTCGATCGTGACAGCGCCCGGGCACGGGGTCCTCAAGTTGGGTGTCCGCGCGCAGACCGGCGGCCGCATGTCCGGCGAGCTTAGCAATAAACTACGGGCCGGCGAGTGGCTCGACGTCGGTACTCCCATGGGGCGATTTCACACGGCCATCAGCGCCGAACGAGAGTATTCCTATATCGCTTTCGCCGCGGGCAGCGGCATCACTCCGATCTTGTCTCTTGCCACGGAGGTACTCGCCCGAGAGCCCCGCAGCCGCTTCACGCTGATTTACGGCAACCGCAGCATTGCGAGAACCATGTTTCTGGAGGAGACGCTGGCGCTCAAGAACCGCTACATCGATCGCTTCGCGGTGCACTTTGTGATGAGCCGCGAGCCGCAGCAGACGGAATGGCTCAACGGCCGAATCGACGGCGCGAAGGTGCGCGAGCTCGCGCGCCACATGGCGGAGATTGCGGCCGCGGATGAGTACTTGATCTGTGGTCCCGGCGACATGGTGGACGAGGTTCGCACTGCCCTGAAGGCCTTGAACGGACATGCGCCGATTCGGTTCGAGCGTTTTGCCGCCGCCCCCGCCGCGGGTGCGCCGCCGCCACTGCCGCAGTCGGCCACGGCCGCGCCCGGACCCGAGGACGTGCTGGCCACCATTTCCGTCGTCATGGACGGCCGGCGCCGCAGCTTCCCCATGGCG
>Ga0210388_10003979_pt1 | contig 11545 bp, 10 predicted proteins | sample IncBWC19OmetaG_FD_155485 | JGI IMG/M metagenome (GOLD analysis project Ga0210388, IMG submission 155485) | Forest soil microbial communities from Barre Woods Harvard Forest LTER site, Petersham, Massachusetts, United States - Inc-BW-C-19-O ... | reverse complement strand
TTTCAGGGCTAGACTGTTGAGCTTTTGCTGTATTGGCAAACGATAGTACTGCCAGAATTGAAAGGGCAGCCAATATTGTATTCAGTTTTTTCATTATTGTCGATATTAGAATATTTGAACTTGCTACAAAGATAAATAGTCAAAATGAAGACAAAATGAAGTTTTTCTAATTGAACTATTCATGTATTAATTGTCCTGAACCTGTAATGGTAGGATGAATAGTTGGATTTCCTAAATAATAAACATTCCCTATTTGGCTTATAACTATGTCAAAAAGATTGGTTGTTCCTATATAACAATCGCCTGTAGTATTATCAGAAAAGAAGGTATACCCTGTTGTAAGGTTATTGCAATAAAGAGATCCTGTTCCACCTACGTAACTGCATAAAAACTGGTGTGACTTGCCTGCCAAAGACAAATCACTTGATCCGAATAAATGACCCTCTATTAACTGGTTATTTAATGTGAGATTAATATTGCCGGTATTTGATGTGGTAACCTGAATGGTATCGGTAGTTAGTGTGTCAGTACTTTGTATCGTTCCAACCCCTGAACTGGTTATGTAAGTAATACGAGGCATTGTTATATATACATTTATAGCACTTTTTGCATAGCTCCGTAACCAATTACAAATATTATTGTTTTTTAAAATAAGTACACCATTCGATACTTCTGCTGAAACATTGGACAAAAGGTTCTTGCCACCCTGTATTTGAACCTGTTCAGGGCTACCCATTGAAATAAATACGTTTATATTATTGTACGCATTTATCTGTTCGAAATAGGGAACAGTAACGGTTTGTTCTGTTGGCTCTCCCGTACTTTCAACGCAATTGCATGCCTTTTTACATGAAGAAAGGGCTATTATTATTAAGCAAGCAAGTACTATGTTAAAATACCTAAGCATATTTTCGACTCACAGTTTAAACCCTATTCCCCATTCAATATAATCTGCACTTGCAGCATGCGCCAGCAGAGTTAGGTTTATAATGACGTGTCTGCAAGCATAATACCTTATTCCTATACGGTCATACTCATATCCATTACCGGTGTATTGGGTGTGTAAATACCCACCCACCTCGATAGGCAATGATACTTTCCCAAGCACAATTTCGTAACATATTTTCGCACCAACCTGCCATGCATTAAACGCTGAACTATCATTATATTGTACATGGTATAAGGCGGTATTTGCATTATTATAGAAGAAATCAACGCCTAAGCCGAGTTTGTTTTTAGAGTTCATCTTGTGGAATATAGTATAGCCCATGGTAGTTGCATAATATCTGTTCCCACCCGGAGGTTCTATTTGACGGCTTCCTAATGCAAAAAAGAACTCATGATCAAATTTCTTGTGTTTAATTGTATCAGCGAAAGGGTAAACCAGGGTTTTACATGAACTAAGGCTATAAGAAAGCCCTGTATTTACAGTTACAAGATTAATGCCCAGGTTAGGGGTTTTAAAGGTGCCGTCGGAGCAATGCGTTAAACCAAGCCCTGTTTCAAGGCGTAAGTTCTTGGAAAGATAAAAGTGGTTTGTTAAACGCAGGTTTATCATTGCGTTAAGATGCGAACCAATTAAATAATCTTTATGATTCGATATTCTATCATATGTCACCGGCAAGTATCCAAGGCCTATTCCAAGTCGCAGGTAAAGTATCTCGGAGTTACTGCGTTGCAAATGGAAGTTGATGAAAGGATAAACCCCCATCATATTGCCTAACTGGGAAGGATTGCCTAACCACGCATAAAAAAACGCAACTCCAGTTTCAGGGTAATGGTAAGCCTGGTTCCATGAAGCACCTTCCACGCATCGCTTTATATAATCGACCTCAACACCCGGAACATGACTTTTTATAAGATATTGGGTACTGCTTCCAGCAGGAGGGATAATAAACCCATAATGAATGTTTGTCGTAATCCATGAGCCACAGCGTATACTATCCTGGCAATAAGAAACGGGTCTTAGTAAACATATAAAATATATACAGATAAGTAGACGTAGTTTCATTCAGTGTATTGTTACTTGGTATTGTCCTGTCTTTTCCATCGAAAGCTTTCTACCATATGATATATATCCTTTTTAATAAACTGAAGTACGGGTTCCAATGAATCTTTGTTAGGTACTGAATAGAAGTAAAGTGCCCCACGGACAAAATTGGTAGTACTGTCTGTAAGGTAAAACTGCATGTTCGAAGCGGCATTACCTTCTATATCGTACACCAGCCCATAAATATTGTCTTTGGGGTTTATAACAGTTTGCTCATTTATAGCCGATGCCTTAACCTCGTGTTTAACCACAAAATTTCTCGACTCTTCAATATAATTGTCCAGATTGTTATTTACTGGGAGATAGCTCAGGTATAAAGTGCCTTTAAATTGAGGGTAAACAACATTTATCCAGCAAGGTTGTGCACCTGGGTCAGGATCTTTAACTACTTGTGCGTATACCGGATATTCGAAACTAAAAGGGCAAGGACCATTATACGTAACATATTGCTTTTGAGGGAAATCTATACGGAAATAGCCCTTTCTTTTAGGGGCATATGTATTGTTTTCCATGCAAGAAGTTAAAAGCAATACTATAGGTAATAGTGCTTTTATATTTCGCAAATTATATTTATTAATGAATGCCTGCATGGCGTAAAAATAAATAAGAATAATGAATTGAAGAGATATTTGACCAAAGCAGTGAATAATAGTCGATTTATGGTCAATAATCATCAAAATACATGTTTTTTTCGTTGTAAATCAAAAAAGTTTTACCTTTGCAGTCATTTTTTAACCAATTTATTTTTATTATGAACATTTTTGTATCAAATTTGAATTTCAAAGTTCGCAGCGAAGACTTAAAGCAGTTGTTCGAGCAGTATGGCGAAGTAGCTTCAACAAAGGTAATTACTGACAAGTTCTCTGGCAGGTCTAGAGGCTTTGGTTTTGTTGAAATGAAGAACGATTCTGATGGCCAAAAGGCTATTGACGAACTAAACCAAAAGGAATACGAAGGCAGAAGCATTTCTGTATCGGTTGCTAAGCCAAGAGAAAACAATAATAATAGCAGAGGTGGTAACAGAGGTGACTACGGTAACTCTGAGTAATTAATATTACTTAATACAAAAAGAAGGAGCGGTTTTATAATCGCTCCTTTTTTATTGCCATTTTTCTGTAAATTCTTTAGTCGGGATGGCGAGATTCGAACTCGCGACCTCACGCACCCCAAGCGTGTGCGCTACCCTGGCTGCGCTACATCCCGAACTGTAACCCATAAATAAGTTTTGCATCTGTTCGTTCCTCTTAAGGGCTATTATCTTTTAGGGTTAAGATGTATTATTAAGCCTTGAAGAAGTAACTTTGCAAAAGTAATTTTTTATAAAAAAGCAGAAACTCTTTCCATGGTATGCGTTTTGTAAGTTTGTTAATTATTTCTCTTTTTATTCCTTGCTTTCTGTTCTCTCAGCAGTATAAAGTTTCAGGTTACGTAAAAGATGTTTCAGTTAATCAGACATTGCCTGGTGTTAGTGTATATATAGAGGAATCGCAAACCGGTTCGGCAAGTGATGCAAATGGGTATTATCATTTTACCGTTCCTGCAGGCGATTATCATTTGCATTTCTCACTTATGGGATATAGAGATACGGTTATATCTATTAAGGTGCGTTCAGATACCCGTATTGATATGGGCATAAACTCAACCAGTATTAAAACACAAACTGTAAACGTATTAGGAGAAAAAGCCAATAATAATGTAGAAAGCTCAAAGATGGGAACCATTACACTTGAGACAAAAGACATTAAGACTATACCTGTTTTTATGGGTGAGCAGGATATAATTAAGGTTATAGAATTATTACCTGGGGTGCAAAGTGCAGGTGATGCAAATACAGGGTTTTATGTTCGTGGTGGAGGCCCTGATGAAAATCTAATACTGCTTGATGGAGCAACTGTATATAATGCTGGGCACTTACTTGGCTTCTTCTCTATATTTAACTCCGACGCTATAAGCGATGCCCAGTTAATAAAAGGCAATATGCCAGCTAATTATGGTGGCAGAATATCTTCAGTGTTGGCAATCGATACTAAAAATGGCGACATGGAAAATTACCATGCAAGTGGCGGTATTGGCCTTATTGCTTCTCATGTTACTATACAAGGCCCGATTAAAAAGGATACTTCTGGTTTCATCTTCTCAGCACGTCGCACATATCTCGATGTGTTTCTTCACCCGCCTATAATAAGTGCATCTTCTCCATTTAATGGCACCTCTTACTTTTTCTATGATTTGAATGGCAGAGTTAACTATAGACTCTCAGCAAAAGATCAGATATCAATTACGGGTTATTACGGACAAGATGTTTTTAATTTTAATGATGCTCAATTCTCAGCAAAGGTTCCTTGGGGAAATGCTATAGCTGCTATTAACTGGAATCATATTTACAGCGATAAGTTGCTTATGACTACTTCATTTAGTTATACCAGTTATAATTTTAAATTTTCTGGTGGCGAAAATGGATTCTCGTTTAACTTGTTCTCCGGCATTCATGACTACCACACCAAAATCAATTTTGATTGGTTACCCACACCCAAACACAATATTAAATTTGGGGTAGAGCAAACTATACATGTTTTTATACCCAGCGCTATTTCTGCGCAAGAGCCTGATGTTAATTTCAGTACAAGTAGTGTAATCCATTTATATGGAAATGAAGCTGCGATTTATGCCGATGATGAATATGATCTTTCAGATCGTTTTAAAATTGATGCTGGACTACGCTATTCCTTATTCCAACAATTAGGGCCATTTACAAGGTATGTTCAAAATAGCACCACAGGGCAAAATACCGATACTATAAATTATAAGCCTTTACAGAGTATTGCTTTTTATGACGGCCTTGAACCTCGATTTTCATTGCGTTACCAGGCGGGTGCCAATTCATCTTTTAAAATTGGGTACAGCAGGAATCTACAGTATATTCACCTGGCATCAATTAGCTCGGTATCCTTACCAACAGATATTTGGTTCCCATGCACATCACTAGTTGCACCGACAATTGGTGATCAATATGCGGCAGGGTTTTATAAGAACTTTAAAGACAACCTATATGAGTCTTCAGTAGAAGTTTATTATAAGCATATGCAAAACCTTATTGAGTATAAAGATGGTACTACTCCTGAGGCAAGTTCTACAGGTGATCCGGATGAGAACTTTACTTTCGGAACCGGCAATGCATATGGAATTGAGTTCTTCCTGAAAAAGCGCATGGGCAAGCTGAATGGATGGATAGGTTATACCTTATCATGGACCACAGAGGACTTTCCTGAATTAAATAGCGGACAGACTTTTTATGCTAAGTATGACAGGCGCAATGATATATCCGCCGTAGCAAATTACGAATTGAATGACAGATGGACCTTTTCATCAGTGTTTGTATTTGCTTCTGGCGAGGCCCTAACCATGCCAGTTGCCTGGTATATAATAGAAGGTTCACTAGTTCAGCAGTATGGTGATAGAAATGGATATAGACTCGCCCCATATAACCGCCTTGATGTGTCAGCAACATATACACCTGACAGGAAAAGAAGAGCATTAAAAAGAGAAGCTAAATGGAATGAAAAAATGAAAACTCAGGGTCTTGATTCGCCATATGTTGACCATCGTCCGAAATGGGTTAAGAATTTGCACACAAGCTGGAGCTTCTCTGTATATAATGTGTATGACCGTTATAATCCTTATTTTATATACTTTGCTATTGATGGTAATGTATATAAAAACACTCTTTCTATTCAGGCAAAACAAGTCTCATTATTCCCAATACTTCCATCTGTATCATGGAACTTTGATTTTTAAAACATGAAAAGGAATTTAAAAAACACCCTTCTTTTATTGTCCATTTTACTGGCTGGATGCTCAAAGAATATTAACCTCGATTTGCCAACACCAACACCCGAGGTTGTTGTTGAGGGGCATATAGAACCTAATAGCGTGGCCTACCTTTACCTATCACATAGTTTCGCCTTCTTTGGCAGTACTACCATAAGCAGCATAATTGCCAACGATGTAATACATGGGGCAAAGATTACTATAAGTGACGGCTCCACTACTGATTCCATGAGGGAAGTTATTCCTACACTTGGTTATTACGAATCAACAACCATGAAAGGGAAGATTGGAAAAACATATAACCTTACAGTAGTAACAGGTGGGCAAACCCTGACTTCTTCTACTACCATTTTACCGCCTGTTCCTTTAGACTCAGCATGGTTCGAGGTACATGGTAATCTTGATACACTAGGTTATATGTGGGCCATATTAAATGATCCACCAGCACCTGGAAATTGTTATCGCTGGCTAGCTAAGCGAATAGGTGAAGACACTACATTTATTCCTCCTAACGAGTCTGCATTTAATGACCAGTTTATTAATGGTCAAAGATTTAAGTTTTATTATGGCAGAGGAGAAATACCTGGTTCTAAAGCCGCGGATGATACGAATGCCGAAGCAGGTTATTTTAAAACAGGTGAAAAGGTAGTTATTAAGTTCTGTGCAATTGACTATGCTTCCTATAATTTTTATAGTCTTTATTATTTCCAGGAAAATAATAATGGCAACCCTTTTGGCTCACCAACGCCTATTGTTGGGAATATAAACGGTGGCCTTGGTATATGGTGTGGATACGGCTCCTACCTTGATACTGTAATATGTAAGTAACAGTTTCTTACTTTTGTATTCTTATTTAGTATAAACATCAGTATTTCAATTATTATATGGACACACCAGAACACGTGAAATGCCTTATTATAGGCTCAGGGCCAGCAGGATACACAGCAGCTGTTTATGCTGCCCGTGCAGATATGAAACCTCTTATGATTGCCGGACTTCAACCCGGTGGACAACTTACCATAACTACTGAAGTAGAAAACTACCCCGGCTACCCGGAGGGTATTCAGGGGCCTGAAATGATGGAGCATTTCAGAAAGCAGGCAGAAAGGTTCGGTACAGATATCCGATGGTCATACGTTAGCTCAGTAGATTTTTCCCAAGCCCCTTATAAAGTGGTAATGGAAGAGAAAACGACATTCTTGGCCGATGCAGTTATTATAGCTACAGGCGCATCAGCTAAATGGTTGGGCTTGCCTTCTGAAGAAAGATTAAATGGTTTTGGTGTTTCGGCATGTGCTGTATGCGACGGATATTTCTTCCGTAAGCAAGATGTAGCTATTGTTGGAGGAGGTGATACAGCAGCTGAAGAAGCAACTTATCTTGCCAAGTTGTGCAATAAAGTATATATGATAGTACGTAAAGATGAACTTAAAGCTTCAAAGGCAATGCAGCATAGGGTATTCAATACTCCTAATATTGAAGTTCACTTTAATACCGAGACAAAAGAGATATTGGGTGAAAAAGGGGTAGAGGGAGTTAAAATATATAACACAAAGGATAAAGAAGAGAAAATTTTGAAAGTAACCGGATTCTTTGTTGCTATAGGCCACAAGCCCAATACAGACATATTTAAAGGTTGGCTTGATATGGATGAACAAGGATATATTAAAACTATTCCCGGTTCTAGCCGTACAAAGATACCGGGAGTGTTCGCAAGTGGAGATGCACAGGACAAGATATACCGTCAGGCAGTAACGGCGGCAGGTACAGGTTGTATGGCGGCTATTGATGCGGAACGCTACTTAGCACATGAGGGTATACATTAAAGGTTTTTTTATTATTTTGCACAGATATTCAATTTAAGTAATGAGAAGAGGGGTACTAAGTTTCTTATTTTGCTTCACCACAATGGGTCTGTTTGCACAGGTTACATTTCAGGGTCAGGTACCTCATGAAAAGCAATATGTATTTAGGGATGTTTACGATACTGACTATGGTATTCAGATGTATGAAAAATACAACAACAATACTGGTGGAGATTCTGTGCGTAAAAGCTTGCAGGGTTATGTTTGCTCTGGTTGGGTAGAAGATCATTATATTAATGGAGCTGTATTACATAAAGGTTTTTATACCGATGGGCAATTGCATGTATACACTAACTTTTACCCTAACGGACAAATGGAAAGGGAGTTTAAGTTTATTACGGAACGTAAGAGTTCAATGAAGAAATACTACTTCGATGGAAAGACAAAATCAGAGGTTGAATATTTTGATGGAAATGCAATTACATGGCACGATTATTGGGAAAATGGTCAACTACAGTATGTGGAAGAGTACGATAAAAAGCATGAGCGCTTAATGCAACGTAACTCATACTATAGAGATGGTAAGCCTGCTGCAACATTTCAGCCAACCGGTGATTCTAAGCCAATCAGGTATTCAAAAAAGGAATATTATCCGGGTGGGCAAGTGAAGGAAGAATTCGTAATGTTATATGATGCCAGCTCTCTTGATTTTATTAAAGATGGTGAGGATAAGCAATATGACGAAAAGGGTAATGTTACGTCCGATATTGTATATGTTGCCGGTCAGGCAGACAGGACCATCAAGTAGTCTATGAAAAGACTAAGCAAAGATTTTTTTGCGAGGGAAGATGTAGTAGCAATTAGCCGAGAGTTAATTGGCAAATTTCTTGTGACGAACTTCGAGAACAAAAAAACCTCAGGTATGATAATTGAAACAGAGGCGTATAATGGCATTATAGATAAAGCTTCTCATGCATATAACGGCAAGCGCACGGCCCGGAATGAAGTTATGTATGGCCCGAGTGGTGTATCTTATGTATACCTGTGTTATGGTATTCATCATTTGTACAATATTGTTACTAATACCAAGGACGTGCCACATGCGGTGCTTATACGTGCCATTATTCCTAAAGATGGTTTGGATGTAATGCTTAAGAGGCGCAATATGAAATCAGTAACCAAAAAGTTTTCTGACGGGCCCGGTACAATTTCTCAGGCATTAGGAATAAAGACAGTTCATTCCGGTGTTCCGCTTTCGGGTAAATTAATATGGATAGAAGATAGGGGAGCATGGTTTGATGAGAAGGATATTGCAGCAGGGCCACGAATAGGTGTAGATTATGCCGGAAAAGATGCACTTTTGCCATATCGTTTTCGATTAAAGGAAAATAAAATATTAAAGTTAAGGCATGAGTGGAATTACTAAAATAATACTTGGTACGGGTAAGGAGCAATCTCCAAAGCGTTTTCACCCATGGATATTTTCAGGCGCCATTAAGAGGATTGACGGGGTAGTAAATCCCGGTGATATAGTGGAAGTGTATTCCAGTAAAGATGAATTTTTGGGTATCGGCCATTACCAAGGTGGGTCAATTGCAGTAAGAATATTTTCATTTGAGAAGATTACTCCGGATGCCGAATTCTGGAGATCGAAAATTGAAAAAGCATATCTATATCGCAAGGCCATAGGACTTGCTGAAAATAATAATACCAATGTATATAGGTTAGTATTTGCAGAAGGTGATGGCTTGCCCGGACTTGTTGTTGATTATTACAACGGCACCGCAGTATTGCAGGCTCACTCCATTGGTATGTATAAAGAACGGGATTACATTGTTGAGGCGCTTAAAGCAGTATACGGTAGCAGTTTGAAAGCTATTTATAATAAGAGCAGTGAAAGTCTTGGCAACGGGGAGTTTGCTAAGGGCGTAAAGAATGGCTATTTATATGGTGCTGACGCTGAGAAGCAGGTTTTAGAAAATGGGAATAAGATAAAAGTAGACTGGGAGGAAGGACAGAAGACTGGTTTTTTTATTGACCAAAGGGAAAACCGTAAACTTGTTGCGCAGTATGCTCCAGGAAAAAAAATGCTTGATTGTTTTTGTTATGCCGGCGGGTTCTCTGTATACGCTTTAAGGGCTGGGGCTACAGAGGTTCATTCAGTAGATAGTTCAAAAACAGCTATGAAACTTACAGACCAGAATATTGAATTGAATTTTGGACAAGGAGCAAAACAAAGTTCACATTGTGTTGATGCATTTGACTTTTTGAAGGACAATCAAAACCAATATGACCTCATGGTTGTTGACCCTCCAGCTTTTGCCAAACACCGTGATGCACGGCATCAGGCAGTAATGGGTTATAAAAGATTAAATGCTTTGGCTATTTCGGGCATTAGGCTGGGAGGTTTCCTGTTTACATTTTCATGTTCACAGGTGGTTGATAAACCACTATTTTATGGTGCTATAATGGCAGCCGCTATTGAAGCTGGAAGAAACGTTCGTATCGTTCAATACCTATCTCAGCCTGCTGATCATCCTATAAGTATTTATCATTCGGAAGGCGAATATCTTAAAGGTATGCTTTTGTTTGTGGAATAGCCTAATTATCATACATATAAAACGATTTAGTCTTTATTGGATCTTTTTTCATAACTTAGCTTTTAGTTTAAACATCCCCCTATGAAAAGACTTATACTTTTCACTTTCTTCCTATGTGTTTCAATTGCTGTATTTTCTCAAAGAGGTAAAAACGGAAACCTTACAGTAAGTACTGCACTAATTGTTAATGAATATACTACACTTACTGCAGATGCTCATGTTGGCGATTCAGCAATAACTGTTGCTAGTACAACACTTAATACAAAAGGAAGATTTAGTGGTAATTTGGCTCCAGGTGATCTTGTGTTTATTATTCAAATTCAAGGAACATCTATAAACGGAGCGCATAATCCATTTGCTCCAAGATGGGCAACACCTAACGACAGTTCTTGGGGAAGAATAACATATTATAATAACTGTGGTAATAATGAGTATGCTGAGGTGAAAAGAATAAGTGGCTCAACTATAGTATTTAACTGCGAATTACAGCATGCTTATACTGATACTGGCGTTGTGCAAGTTGTCAGGGTACCTCGGTACAATAGTCTTACTATTAACAGTGGAGGCTCTATTTCTTGCGACCCATGGGATAGTGCTAAGGGTGGAGTAGTGGCAATTGAAGTTTTGAATAATACTGTTGTTAATTCAGGTGGAACAATAAATGTATCTGGTGATGGCTTCAGAGGTGGAAAACTTGATTATGATGTAAGTGCGTATGGAGTAAATAATTATTCCGTACAGGATTCTAATTTTGGTAAGCAAAAAGGCGAAGGAATTGCTGGTTTTGAATGGAGGTATAATATATATGGAGGATTATATTGTAGGGGAGCGGGAGCAAATGCAGGCGGTGGTGGTGATGCACATAATACAGGCGGTGGTGGTGGTGCAAATGGGGGAGACACATCTAAATGGATCAATGGTTTTGGTAACCCTGATGTAAGTACCGCAAATAATATAAAAGCATGGAACCTTGAATACACTTGGATGTCAACATTTACAGCCTCAGGTGGCGGAAGGGGTGGGTATTCCTTCTCAGGTAAGAATGGAAACCCTCTCACTACTGGCCCTAATAATAATGGCGTTTGGGGTGGCGATGCCCGCAGTAATGTTGGGGGTAGTGGAGGCCGACCTTTAGATTATTCTACCGGAAGATTGTTTCTTGGCGGCGGCGGCGGTGCTGGCGACCAAGATGATGGAGTAGGTGGCGCAGGTGGCAATGGAGCTGGTATGGTCTATTTAGTAAGTTATGGCACTGTTTCAGG
>Ga0210388_10003978_pt1 | contig 11545 bp, 9 predicted proteins | sample IncBWC19OmetaG_FD_155485 | JGI IMG/M metagenome (GOLD analysis project Ga0210388, IMG submission 155485) | Forest soil microbial communities from Barre Woods Harvard Forest LTER site, Petersham, Massachusetts, United States - Inc-BW-C-19-O ... | reverse complement strand
GCGCGCCCGTGCACCTGGCTCTCAAGCCCGACGGTGGCGAGGTCTTCGTCTCCAACTCTCTCGGCAACTCAATCTCCGAGATCTACGCCAACACCGACGATGTGGCCGGCGCATACCTCATGGGCGACGACCCCGTCCGCGGCCTGGTTTCGAGCGACAACACGCTGCTCTACGTGGCCAACTTCCGCTCGCAATACGTGTCCGCTTATTCAATCGAAGACGGAAAGCGGCTCAGCCCGTCCATCCACGTCGGCGACGGCCCGGTTGCGTTGGCGTTCTCCAACTCTGGCCTGCTCATTCTTGTGGTGGATAACCGCTCCGCCGACGTAACCGTAGTGCGGACCAAGACGCTCTCGCTGTTTACGATTCTCCCCACCGGCCACTCACCGAATGCCATTGCGGTGAAGGCATTCACGGTGCAGTAGGTGCATCACTTGAACTCGGCGGGCGACTTAACTTTCATTTTCATGCACGTCTTCAAACATGGGTTTGCCGTCTCGAATCTTCAACGATACAAATCGCCCGCCGTTCTGCCGCCAGCGTGCAGCTTCGTTGCCGACGTAGGCGTCAATCTTCTTTGACCAATGCAACATCCGCTTCGTAGTTCGAAACACTTTATCCGCCCAGCCGAGAAATTCGGGGCGCTTCCGCCAGATAGTTTGATCGAGCAGGAAATCAGTCTGGAAGTAAAACCTTCCAATGAGCAGGACCGACCCATCAAAGTCGCAGTCGGAAAACTCAATCACCTCGGATTGGATATCCACACTCCACAACTTTCGTTTTGTCATATACCGCGACTTGATCTCGGCCCAGCCTGGCGGGGTAAGAAGACATCGGACGCTTGTGAGTGTTTCACTCCCCATGGAGTACGGCGACGGCCGGAACGGAGCATCGATTTCGACTGGCGGGAGGGTAGCGGAAATTTCTTCGATGAGCTTGACGCTGAACTTGACGCGCAATTCCGCAAGCACGCGCTCAATGTCGGAAGGCAACAGATAGAATCGAAATTGTCGGCTCATTTCCCCTCAGCGGTTTCGTATCAAGCTTCTTGCGCTAACTCTTCTTGTCCCCCAGCCGCGCCACGCTGAACTGTGCCCCGGCAAAAAGAATCAGCCCCGAAACGTAGCCCCAGAAGATCAGCCCCACCGACACATAGAAAGGCCCGTAGAGCGCCCCGAGATTGAGGTGCGGCAGCACCCGCACAAAAGCAATCTTGGCTAGCAGCCACACGATTCCAGTCACAATCGAGGTGCGCAGAACCGGCCGCCACGGCACCTTGCAATTGGGCAGAATCCAGTAGATGGAAAAGAAAAACAGAATCGACGCGATCCCCGTGGAAAGAGACAGCCACATATAGCTGACGCCTTTGTAAAAAATGTTGTCGACATGGTGAAAGAAGATGAATGTGAGCAATCCCTGCGCGCTCGAGTTGACCAGAATGCTCGCCAGCGCCAGCGCCAGCATGAGCAGTGCGAGCCCAAACGCGACCAGTTGATTGAAGAGATAATTGCGGCTTCTGGTAACGCCCCAGGCCTGGTTGAGCGCCACTTCAAGGGGAAGAAATATCCCCGTGCATGAGATGAGAATCATGACCAGCGACAGCACCTGCACACCATGCGTCGGAACAACCTTCTCGAGGTTGTAGGTGAGAAAGCCGGCCCTCGCGGTGGTGGGCAGAAAGTAGTTCACCATTTCGCTCACCACATTCACCATGGCCGTTGAATGGAAGACAGCGCCGGAGAGCGTGTAGAGCAGGACGATGAACGGGATGAAGGAGATGATTGAGTTGGCGGCCACGCTGAATGCGTAGGTGTGCACTCCGCTGTCGAGCAGGTAGGCGATAAGCGCTTTGCCGTCGCGTCGCCAGCGGTACCACTTGGACTGCGCAACCGGCTCCTTATCGCTTTGGCTGCCGGCAGGGGCGCATATCGGATCGTTTTCGTTCACGGGATTCAGGACCTGACCCACATGGGACTCCTTTATTCGCGGCATGCGCCGCGCAACTACCGGATGGCTTCTTCTTGGCTGGTTGCCTCTTTCAGAATAGCCCGCTTCGTGAATGCGCGCAGCGCCGGCGGGAACGCGATAGCCATACAGCCCCCATGTCTCCTTGATTTTCTCATTGCATCTTTATTCGATTCCTGCCATAACAAAAATACGGGGCGCCTATGCGGCCGTGACTACAACGGGGAAAAGGTTTCTTGCATTGAAAGGTTCAGTCCTTCAAGGACCAAACAAGAATCAACTCAGTCTGAGAATGTTTTCGAGCTGCCGCGAGTGCACTCCACCGGTGCGTATGGGCGGCTCGCGGCGCCTTCACGCTCTCTGCGCTCGGCCGCGGGTAAGCGCACAAAAAAGTGCGTGACGATAAGCGCGTGACAACAGAAGGAGGACAGTGCCAATGAAAGAACAAGGCGTGGTGAAGTGGTTCAACGGCGCAAAGGGATTCGGCTTCATTCAGCGTTCCAGCGGTGAGGACGTGTTTGTACATTTTTCCGCCATCCAGGAGAGCGGCTATAAGACATTGAGTGAGGGCGAGGCGGTGGAGTTTGTTTGCCAGCAAGGGCCGAAAGGCCTCAGCGCAGCGGATGTTACGCGCGTCGAATAACTCGACGATTTGTTGGTTTGGATCTCGAGAATTGCGGTAGGCTACGCGCTGTGACCGGATCGATGGCGGAAAGCGAGGTTCGTGGCAGCCCACCCTTGTCGCAAGAACAAGAACGCGTCAAGGATGGGGCACCCGACAAGTTTGGCGAAGCCGGGCGAGCGCCCATTGCGCCGCGGCGCGCAGGCCCTGGTCTGCGGACTGAGTCCATTTTTCGACTGTGGGGATAAAGCTCGCCAAGCCGCTGTTTCCCATTGCTACGGCAACGTTCCGCCGCAGACCCTGAAAGCCCGTTCGCCGGACCGGCGATCCATTAAAGAGGCGCTCGAATTGCGATTCATCCAGGTCGGCCAGCCAGTCAAGCGTTGGATTCACAAGCTCGGCGCGCGGCTCGAGTTCCGGGCCTGCCCCGATCGGAGCCTTACTATTCCATGGGCAAACGTCCTGGCAAATGTCGCAGCCGAAGACCTGGCGGCCCATCCCTTCCATCAGGCTTTCATCAATGGCCCCGCGGTGCTCGATCGTCAGATAAGAGATGCAGCGCGTTGCGTCCATTTGATAAGGAGCAATCAGCGCGCCTGTGGGGCATGCATCCAGGCAGCGGCGGCAGCTTCCGCAACGGTCCGGTACGGTAAGCGTCTGCTGTTCCGGCTCCACTTCGAGCGACGTCAGCAACACCGCTAAGAATCCGTACGACCCGAGCTTCGGATGGATAAGACAAGTGTTCTTTCCCGTCCAGCCAAGCCCTGCAGCCGTCGCCAACGCTCGTTCCACCACTGGGCCAGTGTCCACATAGCCGCGAGCCTCAAACTCTCCCAGCTGCTTGTGAAGTCCTGCTTCCATCTCCTCCAGGCGCTTTTTTAGCACCTTGTGGTAATCGCTTGGTCGCCGGACGCCGTCTGCGTCGGTTCGACTGCTCCACGCATAGCGGGCGATCCAGCCGGCATCGGGCTTGGCTTGCTCTATGGAAAGCGGCCGCTCGCTGTGATAGTTGGCAAAGCAGACAATAGCCGACCGTGCCCAGGCAAACGGAACGCTCACGCGCGACCGCACCAGCCGCCCGCTTTCATCCCTGCGCTCCAGGTAATGCATTGTGCCCGCTTTGCCGGCATGCACCCATTTCCCAAAGCGTGCCGCATCACGGTCCTCGGCGGCGTAAGGAAGCGCAACCAGGCCAGCGTCCGTGAATCCAACGATTAGTCCCAGCGCACGAACCTCCTCCCGCCTCAGCGTGGGCTGGCCGGATGCGGAAACTGACTCAATATGAAACACGGAACCGATGGCACCCCCTTTTGCGTAAGAGACTTTGTGTCCGATTGCGAACGCCGGGAACGAAACTGAACACCCCGAAATAAGCAATTGGATTGCGGAAGTCCGCTATCCCCTGTGATTGCAGCATATTCCCTTCTGGCGACTTTGGCCGCGGGAGTGCAATTACCAAGGCGCCAAGGGCTGCAGCAAGCGATTTGCCGCCTGAGGACGAAAAACGGTCATCCCCCTAGGAGATTTGCTATGACAAATACAATGTGCGAACCGATGCCAACCCTGATGATCAAGGCCTTTGAGCCGGCGGAGCGCACCGAATTGGCAAGAGGTCCCCTCGTCCGTGACCAGATTGAGGGCCTGGTGGAACGCTTGAGCCCGCTGGTGCGGGAGCGCGACGTGGCCCTGGACTTGACCAGCGTGGACCGCATCGACGCCGCAGGAATCACTGCGCTGGTGGCGCTTTTCCGCGGCGCACGGGAGACCGGTCACCGTTTCACCCTGGCCAACGTGCCCGCGCGGGTGGCGCAGACCCTCACTATCGTGGGTCTGGATGGGATTTTGTTTTCCCGCAATGCGGTGCGCAATTCGCAATGCGGCCCGCAGATTCGCCGCTCCGCAGCCTGATTCCAGGCTAACGCCTTGCAAGCGCCGCTTCCCGAGCGGCGACCGTCTCAAATTGCGAAAATCCCAGCCCACCAAGGGCTATTCAGACTTTCGGCTATTGAGTGCCCTGTGACGAGTGGCCGCATACAACTGTATACTTGCGGCGTTATTCGTAACGGCAAAAACTAACGCCGCAACCCGTTTTCGGAAACCTGGATGACCCGCACTCTCAGCTCTTTTGATGCCTTCTTATAGGTTTGCTGAGCATACGCCCGCTCACCCTTGCCCCGGAACCCGCTGTTGCGGAAACGCGGAATCCCAGCGACCAGCCTTGGTCGAGGGATGCAAAAAACTACATACGGAGGCATTACCGCATGGCGCAGGGCGTGGTAGATCAGTCGTCTGCCGGACAGGCAGGCTCAACTTCAGCTCCAATTCAATATGTGTATTTTTTCGGCGACGGCAAAGCCGACGGCCACGGCAAAATGAAGGATGTGCTCGGCGGCAAAGGCGCAGGCCTGGCAGAAATGACGCTGGCCGGATTGCCGGTGCCACCGGGATTCACGATCCAGACCGAGGCATGTCGCGAGTACATGCGCGGCGCAGTAAGCCCCGAAATCGACGTCGAAATTCACGCAGCTCTGGAACGACTTGAGAAGCTGCAAGCGCAGAAGCTGGGCACGGGCGACAATCCCCTGCTCGTCTCCGTGCGTTCCGGCGCAAAATTCTCCATGCCCGGCATGATGGACACCATCCTCAACCTGGGACTGAACGACCATGCCGTGGAAGCGCTGGCGAAACTCAGCAATAATCCTCGTTTTGCATATGACTCATATCGTCGTCTGATTCAGATGTTCGGCAGCGTGGTCCTCGATATTCCGAAGAAGCACTTTGAACACATCTTCGACCGCATCAAGGAGCGCGATGGGGTGAAGTTCGACTACGACCTTACGCCTGAAGCCCTGAAGGAAATCATTGTCGATTACAAGAAGCTGGTTCGCAAAGAGACGGGCAAGGACTTTCCGCAGGGCCCGCTGGATCAACTGGTGCAGGCGCGGGACGCCGTTTTCAGAAGCTGGCAGAACGAACGTGCCAAGACCTATCGCCGCATCAACCACATCGACGACTGGCTGGGCACAGCAGTCAACGTGCAAGCAATGGTGTTCGGCAACCTGGGCGAGGGCTCGGGCACCGGAGTCGGTTTCACGCGCAATCCGGCAACCGGCGAACATGTGTTCTTCGGCGAGTACCTGATGAACGCGCAGGGTGAGGATGTTGTCTCGGGCATTAGGACTCCACTCGCCATTTCCGAATTGGAACGCGCCATGCCCGAGGTGTATGCCCACCTGCAGAGCGTGACGTGGAAGATGGAAAAGCATTATCGCGACATGCAGGATTTCGAGTTCACCATCCAGGATGGTAAGCTCTACATGCTGCAGACGCGCAATGGCAAGCGCACCGGCCTTGCCGCCGTGCGCATCGCCATCGACATGGTGCGCGAAGAGCTCATAACGCAGGAGGAGGCCATCTTCCGCGTGGAGCCCAACCAGCTTTACGACTTTCTGGTTCCGCGGCTGGTTGAAAAGGGCGAGAAGATTGAAGTGCTGGCCACCGGCCTGCCCGCATCGCCGGGCGCGGCTGTCGGGCAGATTGTTTTCTCGGCCGAAGACGCTGTCAAATTCCACCAGAGCGGCGCGTATCGCGTCATCATCCTGGTGCGCGGCGAAACCACGCCTGAAGACATTGCAGGCATGGAAGTCGCGACAGGCATTCTCACTTCGCGCGGCGGCATGACTTCGCACGCGGCTGTCGTGACTCGCGGCATGGGCAAGTGCTGTGTGGCGGGCGCAGGCGACTGCACTGTCGACCTCGAAAACAAGGAGCTGCGCGTGAAGGGCCGCGTGTTCAAGCAGGGCGACTGGCTTTCGCTTGACGGCACCACCGGCCGCGTCATCGCAGGCCAGCTCAAGACTCTTCCGGCTCAGCCCGACGATCCGGACCTGGTCAAGTTCATGAGCTGGGTCGACCCGGAGCGGCGTCTCAAAATCCGCGCCAACGCCGACGTGCCTCGCGACGCCAAGCAGGCCCGCCTATTCGGTGCGGAAGGCATCGGCCTGTGCCGCACCGAGCACATGTTCTTTGCCGAAGACCGCATTGGGCACATGCGCACCATGATTCTCGCGGAGACAGAAAAAGATCGTCGCGAAGCTCTGAACAAGCTTCTCCCCATGCAGCGCGCTGACTTTGTGGGCCTATTCAAAACCATGGAATCGCTGCCGGTAACCATTCGCCTGCTCGATCCTCCGCTGCATGAGTTTCTGCCACAACGCGAAGATCTGCTCGTCGAGATTTCGCACCTTGAAGACACCAAGCCTCGCTCGCCGCGGCTCAAGGAGCTGCGCCCGCTGCTGGCGCGTGTTCAGGAGTTGCACGAGACCAACCCCATGCTCGGCTTGCGCGGCTGCCGCCTCGGCATCGCCTTCCCCGAGATCACTGAGATGCAGTCGCGCGCCATCTTCGAAGCCGCCGTCGCCGTCAAGTTCAAGGGTGGCGATCCGCACCTCGAAATCATGGTCCCGCTGATCGGCTCCATTGAAGAAATGCGCAACCAGGCCGCTATTGTGCGTCGCATCGCAGCGGACGTCTTCAAGGAGAAGGGTGAGACCGTGGATTACATGGTGGGCACCATGATCGAACTGCCGCGCGCCGCACTCACCGCCGACCAGATCGCGGAAGAGGCCGAGTTCTTCAGCTTCGGAACCAACGACCTGACGCAGACCACCTTCGGCATCAGCCGCGACGACATCAACCATTTCCTGCCGGCCTATATTAAGCTCGGCATCTTCAAACAGGACCCCTTCGCCACTCTGGATCAGGCGGGTGTAGGGTTGCTTGTGAAGATGGCCACGGCCAAGGGGCGCGACACGCGGCCGGATTTGAAGGTGGGCATCTGCGGCGAGCATGGTGGCGATCCTGAGTCCGTCAAGTTCTGCCACAAGATTGGCCTCAACTACGTCTCCTGCTCGCCCTACCGGTTGCTGACGGCAAGGCTGGCGGCGGCGCAGGCGGCACTGGAAGAACGCCAGGGCGGCATCGTGCATACTAACAAATAAGGAACCGAATTTAAACTTGCACATCATGCGCGCCCGCTTGAGCGGGTGCGCATGATTAATCCCGGGGAACGCCGGTAATGTTTCAAGCCTCCAAAGCCGGCGTTATAATCGGTGCGTCCAAAAAAATAAAATTCACACGCTGGCTGTTCCCCGATTTGCCGCCGGAAAGATTGATGGAGAAAGCTCATGCTGAAATCGTTGTTCAAAATTTCTATGCTGGTTGGATGTTTTGCATTGGCCTCTCGCATGTCAACGGCGCAGGAAATCGTTCATGCCCTCAGCGGTACCCTCAGCAGCATCGATGCAGGAGCGAAGACGATCGAAATCGCCACAGACGACGGTTCCGACGGCACTTTCCACTTGATGGCGGATGCTCGCACGCCGCTTAAGTTCGATAAGGGGATCCGTTCCGAAGCAACCGCCGCCGGCGACTTCAAGACTCAAGGCGCGCACGTGGTTGTCTACTACTTCGGCGCTGGCAGCGGGCGGACAGTTGTGGCGCTTAAGGACCTGGGCGCGGGTCCATTCACGACCACCAGCGGAACGGTTGTCAAGTTCGACAAGAAGGAGCATTCGCTCACCGTCAAAGACCAGTCCGGCACCAACCAGTCCTTCAATGTCGCCCCAAGCACAATCGCCGAAACGGATCAGGGCGCCATGGAAGGGCTCAAGTTTGATCCCCGCAAGGGTGAGAAGGTCATCGTGGCCGCCGCGCAGGCAAGTGGGAGCTCGACCGCCGTGTTTATCAACGGGGCTCTCGGATTTTGATTGACGCGGCGCGCATGAACCGATAGCTGGCAAACCGAAGCCGACAACGCCGTGGACTTGGGCGTAGACTGAGTTTATGCTGAGGCCCCGCGCAGTTCGTGGCGCCTGGGTAAGCAACAACACCCGTCGCATTTATTGCATCTGAACTAACAAATGGCCTGCGCGTGCCTGGCCAAATCCAAGTCCGTCCCCGCACACTTAGGATCAGAGGGATCAAGCGACCATGCTCATCCGCCTGGCATATGACATTCAATTCGACCTGGCCGCCGACACAGCCATGGTTGCGCTTCTGCACGTCCACCCCTCACGCGTACAAGACCTGCTGGAGCCGGACGAACTGCAGACGGAGCCGAAGCTGAATGTAACCAGCTATCAGGACACATTCGGCAATCACTGCTCCCGCTTTCTTGCACCCAGAGGCCATCTTCGGCTGAGCAGCACCTCGCTGATTCAGGACTCCGGCCAGCCCGATCCGGTGAGCCCGTCGGCACGTGAGACCCACGTAGCCGCTCTTCCCAACGAGATGCTCCGCTTCCTGCTCAGCAGCCGCTACTGCGAAGTCGATCTCTTTAGCAGCATCGCGTTCCAGCTGTTTCGCCAGACCACACCCGGCTGGCCGCGTGTGCAGGCCATCTGCGACTGGGTGCACAACCACGTGGCGTTCGACTACCAGCAGGCCCATCCGACCAAGACGGCGATGGATGTCTACAACACACCCGTCGGCGTATGCCGCGACTTCCAGCACCTGGCTATCACCTTCTGCCGCGCGCTGAACATTCCAGCACGCTATGCCACAGGCTACCTGGGCGACATCGGCGTGCCCGTCGTGTTGCCCATGGACTTCAGCGCATGGTTCGAGGTGTGGCTCGACGGCCGCTGGTGGGCCTTTGATGCCCGCAACAACATGCCCCGCATTGGCCGCGTGCTGATGGCCACAGGCCGCGACGCCGCCGATGTAGCCCTCACTACTTCCTTCGGCCACGCCGACCTGCGCCACTTTTTTGTGGTTTCTGAGGAAGAAATCCCCGCGCCTATCGACCCGGATGCCGAGCAGCAGCTCGACCCCACCTTCGGCCTTCCCTACTTCGTGTCCCCGCCTGGAGCGTAGTAGCCCTCGCGCGTCACCACCAGCAGGTCGTCCTTGCTGGCCTTGAGCGCAATCTTGTGGTAACCGCCATCTGTATCCACCTTGTCCGGCGTGTAGGTCAGCAGGTACTGGCCGCGCAGCTCCTCGGCAATTTGCCCGTAAATTTCGTCCAGGTTGTCTTTCTTCTTGGCTTCGAAAAAACGACCACCGGTGCGTGAGGCAATCTTCTCCATATTCTTCTTGCCGTCTTGCCCATTGGCGCTAGTGGTGTCAGGCCCGCGCCGTCCGCCACCACCACCGGGGTAGCCTCCGCCGCCTGGATAGCCGCCTCCCCCACCCGGATAACCGCCGCCTCCGCCGGGATAGCCGCCGCCCTGGTGCCCGCCCTGCCTCTGATTGCCGAAGCCGTTCTGCTCCTGCTCGCCCTTGAAGAAGATAGTGTAGATCACCACATTGGCGTGGTCGGCCGCATCTATGGCGTCGTTCAGCGTCTCCTTGCTGCCCCGGTCCGCGCCGTCGGAGAAGACGATCAGCGCCTTCCTCCCATCCTTCGATTCCATCAAGTCATGGCTGGCCAGGTAGATGGCGTCGTAAAGCTGCGTGCCGCCGCGCCTGCGCGATTCGCCGCTGCCGCTGTCGCTGGTCTCAGGCCCCTGGTTTGAATTCGAGGTGTGCGTCGGCCCCATGTCGTCCAGCTCGCGATGCAGCTTTTCCCGTGAATTGGTGAAGTCCTCCAGCAGCTCAACTTCGTGATCAAAGTGAATCAGGAACGCCTCGTCCCCCGTCGTTCCAGCCTTGGCATCGGCAGGCAGCATCTGATCCACAAACTTTTCGGCAGCCTTGCGCTCGTTGTCCAGCGCGGCGGAAACGCTGCGGCTGGTATCCACCAGCAGGCCGAGCCGGAAGGGCAGATTGCTCTCCCGCGTAAAGCTCTTGATAACCTGCGGGCGGCTGTCTTCGGTCAGCGTGAAATCGCCTGCCTTGAGGCTGGTGACCAGCGCCCCGTGCTTGTCGCGGACTGTGACCGGGAGCACCACTTCACGGGCCTGAATCTTCAGCGTCGCCGCAGATTGCCCGGAGGCCGATTGCTGAGCGGCAGATTGTTGGGCTAAACCGGCAGCGGAAACGCTGACGACGGCTGCCAGGGAAAGAGCAACGGCGAAGAAAGATCGATTTTGCATAGCGTTAAGAAGAGTACACACTTTCATAGCGTTAGACGATGGGGACCGCGCGCCGTTGACCGGCGAAGCAGAGGCGGACGCGGCAATTCGAAAGGACAAGCGCGCGCCCTGCTTGAAAAATTGCTTTGGCGCCCGGATTATCGATAGAACATGGCCTGTTTGAATCCACAACATGCGCCACTCGCCGGCGAGCTTCTTCGTTAGTCAAGGTACCGACCCAAAGACGGTTCAGACACTGATTCGCCATGGGATAGGTCGCTGACAGGCGCCTGGTGCGTAGTGGTCGCCACGATTCTCAAACTCTAGATGCCCAGCTCCAACCTTAGCTGAAGAGGCTTCCCAGCAAGATCTCCCGATTGCGCCGCCTCGGCAGAGGCCTCCGCAGAGTGAACCATTCCTCAAAGTGGGCTTACCACCGATTGACCATAGCCTCTGCCTGACAGTTGAATTGTTATTTCTTTCTCCGGATTGAGGCGTTTTTCTGACGGATCGCGCCTTCTAGAGTGAAAGCGGCTTTTCCAAAATAGCGATTTCGGAGGTTTTGCTTCTCGTTCGGACTTGCCTCTTTCCAACGCCGAAGTTACGCAATATCCAACAGGAGAATCTGCGCGCTAAATATCTCCGTTTTCCGGACGGGGCTCTGATTTTTCTGGACCGGTTTTCGCTGGACAGCATGCTCGCGGATTGGTAGGGTTAGATTTCCCCGGTATCGCAATTGTTAAGGAAGCAATTACCGCCTGGATCTGTTCCCGCAAGGGAGGGGCCAGCCGGCAATTCAAAACATCAGTCCCATGGACGGTTGTTGCAATGGACGATTTTGCCACCGTTACGAGAGGAATAGTGAAATGCGAAATTCGAACGTGGTAAAGATTGTCGCTTGCCTGATCCTTGGAATCTGCGCGCAGATTCCTGCAACTTCCCA
>Ga0210388_10003976_pt1 | contig 11549 bp, 6 predicted proteins | sample IncBWC19OmetaG_FD_155485 | JGI IMG/M metagenome (GOLD analysis project Ga0210388, IMG submission 155485) | Forest soil microbial communities from Barre Woods Harvard Forest LTER site, Petersham, Massachusetts, United States - Inc-BW-C-19-O ... | reverse complement strand
GCCAATGGAGCCGTCGATCCCGAAGATCTCCGCCGCGCCCTGCGCCCCAACACCAAGCTCATCAGCGTGATGATGGCCAACAACGAGACGGGCGTCATCCAGCCTGTCGCCGAGATCGGACGCATCGCCCAGGAAGCCGACATCTGGTTCCATACCGACGCCGTCCAGGCCGCGGGCAAGCTTCGCATCGACGTCAAGGCTATCGGCTGCGACCTGCTGAGCATCTCCGGACACAAGATGCACGCGCCCCAAGGCACCGGAGTCCTCTACGTCCGCCGCGGAACCCATCTCGAGCCGCTCTTCTTCGGAGGAGCGCACGAGCGCCAGCGCCGCGCCGGAACCGAAAACGTAGCCGGCATCGTCGGCCTCGGTAAGGCCTCTGAAATCGCCGCCGAATCCCTTCGCAGTGGCGCGCTCGATCGGATCTCCCAGCTCCGCGACCGACTCGAACAGGGCATCCTCAACGCCGTCGAGGGCAGCGGCCTCAATGGTTCCGAAGCAGCCCGCGTCCCCAACACCACCAACCTCTACTTCGACAACCTCGAAGGCGAAGCGCTGGTCATCGCCCTCGACCTCAAGGGACTAGCCGTCTCCGGAGGCTCTGCCTGCATGTCCGGCGCAACCGAGCCCTCGCACGTCCTCCTCGCCATGGGTCTCACCCCCGAGCGCGCCCGCGCCAGCCTGCGCTTCTCGCTCACCAAGCTCAACACCGAAGCCGACATCGACGCCGCCCTCGAAATCATCCCCACCGCCGTCAACCGCCTGCGCGAACTAGCCCCCGTAAACGCCGGAACCCTCGGCTAAGAAATCCCAAACCGCTCTGCCAAGGGACGTCATCCTGAGCGGAGCGACGTCTTGTCTCCCCGAGGGATGTCATCCTGAGCAAACCGAGGTCTTTTTCTCCCCAAGGATGTCATCCTGAGCGAGTGAAACGAGTCGAAGGACCTGCGGTTAGCTTCTAGCGCGGCCGAATGAGCAAACCGAAGTCCTGTCCCCCAAGTGATGTCATCCTGAACGCTCAGAGCGAATCGAAAGCCTGCCCTGAGCGAAGCCGAAGGGAACCTGCGGTTAACTCCTGACAACTGACGTCATCCCACCCCATCCTTTGCAAGCAGTTTGTAGCAAAGGGTGGGATTAACCACCTCTAATCCTGACAACCTCTCCACGGAACCGCTCGTGCGATCACCCCAACACCATGCCCGGGATCGCAGAGAAAACAGCTCTCACATCCGCCCTGCGTGAAGGTCTGCGCCATCAGGCCGCGGGCCGTCTGCTCGAAGCAACCGAATCCTACCGCCGCGCCCACCAGGCAGATCCAGGAGACGCAGACCCGCTCTTACTCCTCGGCATCGTAGCCCGCCAGACCGGACAATTCCCTGCCGCCATCCAGCTCATCACCCTCGCCGCCGAGCGGAACCCAAACGCCGCCCACATTTACCTCAACCTCGCTCTCACCTGCCTCGCAGCCGGCAATCACGAAGCCGCAGCCATATCCTGCCGGCAAGCGCTTGCCCTCAATCCGCACAACGGCCGCGCCTGGTGCTGCCTGGCAGAGATCGAAAGTCGCCGCTCCTACGAACGCGCCGCCATCATCGCTTACGCCCACGCGCTCAAGCTGCCATCGGGAGCAGCCAAAGCAGCACTGGCGCTGGGCAATCAGCTCTGCCGCGAGCAGCGCTTCAACGAAGCACTCGCCGTCTACGTTCGCGGCATTCTCAGTTCGCCGAACAATGCCGATCTCCACTTCCCCATCGCGGCCGCCGCTGCTGCAGCCGGAAAAATACGCGAAGCCAAGGCTGCTTACCGCAAGGCGCTCCAATCCCGTCCGAAGTTTCCCGAAGCATGGCTGAACTACGGCAACCTGCTCTACGACGAGCGAAACTTCACCGCCGCAGCCGCCTGCTACGCCCGCGCCATCAACGGCCGCCCCGCCTATGGCAAGGCCCACTGCAACCTCGGCAACGTGCTCTCCGCTTTGGGGCGATATGTCGAAGCCGTGGCCTGTTACGAGCGCGCCCTCACGCTCGCTCCCGAAGCAACCGCTGCACGGCACAATCTCGGCAATGCTCTGCTGCACCGCCGCGACTACCTCCGCGCCGAAAAATGTTTCCGCCATGTGCTCCAGAGCGAGCCCGCCAGCGCCGCGCATCACAACAGCCTGGGCAACGCCCTGCTCCAGCAGCATCGCAATCGAGAAGCCGCAGCCTGTTACGAAAAATCGCTCGCACTTGAGCCTGAGTACGCGGCGGCGCACATCAATCTCGCCAACACCCTACTCCAGCTCGGCCAGCATGAGAGGGTGCACCACCACTACCGGCGCGGAGTCGAGCTCGACCCCGCCAGCCCCGGCGGCCAGTACAACCTCGCGCTCGCCTGCCTGCGCGAAGGCAACTACCGCGAGGGATGGCAGCGCCATGAATTCCGCTGGGATTTTCGCGAGCTAAACCTGCCCCGCCGCGACTTCACGCAGCCTCAATGGAGGGGTGAGCCGCTCGAAGGCAAGACCATCCTTCTCCACGCCGAGCAGGGCCTCGGAGACACGCTCCAATTCGTCCGCTACGTCCCTCTCGTCGCCGCACGCGGCGGTCGAATCCGCCTCGAAGTCCAGCCGCGCCTGCGATCGCTGCTCGATCGCCTTCCAGGAACAGACAGCGTGCTCACCCACGGCGATCCGTTGCCCCACTTCGTCACGCACTGCCCGCTGATGAGCCTCCCGCTGACCTTCGACACCAGCGCCGACACCATCCCCGCCGACATCCCCTACATCCGCCCGCAAGCCGACGCAGTCACCGCCGCCAGGCAAAATTTCCCGCGTCAAGACGGCAAGCTCAGAGTCGGACTCTGCTGGGCCGGCAATCCCCGCTACCGAAGCGACCACCAGCGCTCTACGACACTCGACACCCTCGCGCCGCTTGCCGAAGTCCCCAACGCTTTCTTTTTCTCCCTGCAGTTCGGACCGCCCGCCGCCCAGATCCGGCACACCCCATTTCCGCTCATCGACGCCTGCTCGCGCCACAAGGACATGGCAGAAACCGCAGCCCTCATGGCCACCCTCGACCTCGTCCTCACTATCGACACCTCCATCGCGCACCTCGCCGGCGCCATGGGCCTCCCGGTATGGATCATGCTCTCCCACCTCGCCGACTGGCGATGGCTTGCGCACCGCGAAGACAGCCCATGGTACCCGTCTGCGCGGCTCTTCCGTCAGCCCGCACCCGGAGACTGGGCATCCCTCTTCACGGCGGTGCGCGATAACCTGCAAGATCTCGCGCAGGATCGCACCGTACCCCGCCCCTAAAATCCGGCCCCTGAATCCGACCCGCGCTGGCACCCTCCCCGCCGCACCTGTCATACTTGAAGAGGTGGAAAACAGCTTCAACAACACGGTAGCCGTAGCCATGTCCGGAGGCGTCGACTCCTCCACCGTCGCGGCTATGCTCCGGGACGAGGGCTACGAGCTCATCGGCCTCACCCTCCAGCTCTGGAACCAGCGCCGCCTTGCCGGCCACGAAGGCATGCCCGAGCAGGTGCAGGGACGCTGCTGCTCCATCGACGATGTCTACGACGCCCGCCGTGTCGCCGAAGCCCTCGACATCCCCTATTACCTGATCAACGAGCAGGAGCGCTTCGAGCGCGACGTCGTCAAGCCATTTGTCTCCGAATACCTCGCCGGACGCACGCCCATCCCTTGCTCACTCTGCAACGATCACTTGAAGTTTGATCAGCTTCTGTTGAGAGCAAGGCAGATAGGCGCCGACCGCATCGCCACCGGCCACTACGCCCGCAACGAGTACGACCCCCTCCGCAACCGTTGGATTCTCAAGCGCCCGGCCGACACCAGCAAGGACCAGACTTACTTCCTCTTCGGCCTCACCCAGGAGCAGCTCTCCCGCACGCTCTTCCCCCTCGGCAGCTACCAGAAGCCGCAAGTCCGCGCAATTGCCGCACAGCACGGCCTCGCCCTCGCCGCCAAGCCTGACTCGCAGGAGATCTGCTTCATCCCCGGAGGCGACTACAAGCGCTTCATCGACGCCTATCTCGACGAGCAGGGCGAAACCATCCCTGACACCGCAGGCGAGCTCGTCAGCACCTCGGGAGACGTGATCGGACGCCACACCGGCATCCACAACTTCACCGTGGGCCAGCGCAAGGGACTCGGCATCTCCTCACACAACCCGCTCTACGTCATCCAGATCGACAACGCCAGCCACCGCGTCACCGTCGGCGCTGACACCGAAGCCGTTTCGAAGACCGTCCGTGCGCGCCGCGTCAATTGGATCGCGATCCCCGCGCTCGAAGGCGACATGCGAGTCACAGTCAAGATCCGTCATCGTCACGAGCCCGCCCCAGCAACCCTGCGCAACACCGCTGCAGGCGAGGTCGAAGCGGAGTTCGACGAGCCTCAGCGCGCCGTCACGCCAGGTCAGGCAGCTGTGTTTTATAACGGGGATGAAGTAGTAGGCGGCGGCTGGATCGCCTGATTGAAGCCCTTTAATGCGGGCAATCAGCCGATCCATTTGCCTCAAATCGGTTGTGCGAAGATTCTCCGCGATTCTCACGCGTTCACTGCTTCACTGCCCGGAGCAGTATCTGATACCCGAAAAAATTTGGCCAGTGATCGGTGCACCAGCTGTTGATTCCTCGGCTCACCGACTGGGGAAAGAGATGCCTGCGCAGCAGCCAGAGCGGGACGTGGCCGCATACCGTTTTATGCGTCAGCTTGAGATCGGGAGACTTCGCGAGCAGGTATCGGTCGGCTGTGAAGTAGGTGTAAAAATGCAGATGCGTGTCATCCATCACGCCCGACGCGGTGTATTCGAAACTCCCTCGAAGAAACTTAAGGCGCGGTCGATAGAAAAGAACATTTGGAACGGCAACCAGAGCCTGTCCTCCCGGACGCAGCAACTCTGAAAAATGGGCCAGCACTGCGTCAGGGTTTCGCAGATGCTCCAGCACGTGCGAAAAAATGAGAACGTCGAACTTCTTGCTGGTGAGACACTCCGGGAACTCGGCTTCGATATCAAAGACCCAACAATCGTCCATGTAGGTCCGCGCCAAGCTGGCTTCCGATGCAGACTGTGTGATACCGAAGATGTTACAGTCCGATGCCCGGGCATGCACCAGCGCAGCATTATCGCCAGCTCCGCAACCGATATCGAGCACCCGACAGTATTCGCCTTGCAGCAGATCGATCAGCGGCCTGTTCCCGTTATTGGTGTAGACACGTTCTGTAGGCGGAAGACTGATCTCTCGTTCCCGTACTTTGGTCGATGGCACAGGCTACAAACCTCCCCCGAGCGCTGTGGTGAGATCTTCCTCACCAGAATCCATTGAGATAAAAAACTGGGTGCGCAAGAACGCGCCGCGACGTCAACTACTATCTCTGGCTTGAAGTACGGGAAAGTGGAGCAGCGGGTGAGAGCCTGAAGCGCTTGGGGATCAGCATGCAGAGCACCTCTCTGCATTGCTTAACGCCTTCAGGGACCAATCTACGGATGTTGCCATTTCAAGTCAACTAGCATCCGGTGAGGTTCTCTAGAATTCTTTGGGCTGTCCCGCGAATTCTTCGAAGATCATTTCTTCTGCAACCGGCGGTTGCGCAGGCTTGTCTCTTCTGAACAGCACATCCATGCCGGTCTTCAGTCCCACCAGCAGCCCTGAGATATGCCGGTAAGGGCCGGCAACCGCATGCTGCAGCGTGGTCGTCGCGTGGTCGACCGAGTCCAGAACTCCGCCCAGCATCTCGTTCACCCGGGCAGCCTGGACCGTGGTCTTGTCGAGCACATCCTCCACTGTCGCATTGACGTGATTCGCCTGGTGGCGAATCGTATGGCTCGCTTCCACCAGGTTCGAGGACGCGATCTTCAGCTTCGGCGAAAGATCGTCGATCAGCCGCCGGGCCGAAGCGAGCGTCGGAACCAGATGCGTCCTGATCTCGTCCGTCACCTCATGCAGCTTCTTGGTCGACTCGCGAATCGCGAGGAACATGCCCAACAGCACAAATGCCTGCAGCAGCACGCCTGCTGCGGTTACCGCGGTAAAGATGATGTAGAAGATCTGAGGCAATTGCGTGTGCATTATGACTCCCGGCGTGCCCGAATCCCTACTCGAATCCCAAATGTGAGTCGAAGTAAGCAGGTCCCGAACCTCTGTGGTCAGGACCCGGATTTATTCCCTGATGAGATCTGTCCCCTGATGGTTTACGAATGCGGATGATTTATGAGTGCGAATGATCCACGGGTTCGGCGTCCGGCGTCCCGGCCGTCTGCCGATACGCATCGCGTCCGGCATCCACCGCCGCTGTGACCTTGTCCTTCTGCTCGGTCACGAACTGGCGCCCCTGATTCACAAAGTCGTCCCATTGCGCGCGGCTCTTGCCAACAACCTCTTTGCCGCGATCGACGTACTCGTTCACCTGAACCTTGCCGCGATCCACCAGTTGCGTGACCTGGGTCGCCGCCTCCTGCGACCGCTGCCGCAGATATTCCTTCCCCTCACGCGCGCGGATTTCCAGTTCCTCACGCGTCTCTTTGCCTGCTTTGGGCGCATACAACACGCCAACCAACGCGCCGATTCCTAGCCCAGCCAGAAACCAACTGAATCCGCCGCCACCTGTCTGTTTCTCGTCTGACATCGTCTTTCTCCTGTCGATTCTGGAGTTTCGCCGGAAAGTCGGATGGTACCAAATGAACCAATCCCCGGCAACTTGCTCTTACCAATCCCGATTCCTCACCAATTCAACCATAGGATGCCTGCGTCTCCCTCAACGCTGCCCGCCGATGCCGTGGCATAGCTCCCACCCGTTACTTCCTGCAACGATCCTCCGTCTATTGAATCAACAGAATGAACAAAGGATTAGATGCCATAAGTAATTCTGAACCGGGGTAGTTCCGAACCGGGGACGCTTCGTCCCTTCAACAACCGTCAGAAAATCTATCAATCCGAATATTTCAAATCACGGGAGATGCAAGATGAAAAATCCCATAAGCTGCCTGACCGGATGCCGTCTCACCGCACCCAGCGCGAAACGACGCCTCGCCGGAGTTCTGCTCGCAGGACTGCTCCTCGCCGCGGCCGGCTGCAAACACCAGCCCTCCGCCGAACAGCCCGCGCCTCGCTCTGACCAGCAGGTCGCCAGCGACATCCAGGCCAAGATAAGTGCCGAAGCCGCGCTCAACGGCGAAAACATCCAGGTCGCCGTCAACGGAGGAGTCGCCACCCTGAGCGGCACCGCCACGGACGAAGCCTCGCGCGCCCTCGCCGGAAACGAAGCCGGCTCCATCGACGGTGTGAAGACGGTCGTCAACAATCTCAGCGTAACGCCGGCCAACGTCGCCGCAATGGCTCCCCCACCCCGTCCAAGACCCGAGCCTGTGCCACGCAAGCCGCGCCACAAACCAGTTGCCGCGCCGCCTCCAGCCGAGCAGCCTGAGCCGCCCGCACCCCCGCCTGCGCCGGACAACACCGCAGCCGCGCCTCCGCCGCCTCCACCTCCAGCCGCTCCTGCACCCCCGCCTGCACCGCCGAAGCCGGTTGCCAAAACCGTCATCCTGCCCGAAGGCACAGTGATTCCCGTGCGCATGATCGACACCCTCGACAGCGCCAACGCGCAGCCCAACCAGACCTTTCGCGGAACTCTCGCCGGTGATCTCATCGCCGACGGCATGATCGCCCTGCCCCAGGGAACCACCGTCGGCGGCCGCATCGTCGACGCCAAGGACGCCGCCCACTTCAAGGGCAGCGCCCTGCTCTCCATCGAGCTGACGGCCATCGACACCCGGGGCCGTTCCATCGCTCTCGTCACCGACACCTATACCAAGGAAGGCGCCGGCCGCGGCAAGAACACCGCCGCCAAGGCCGGAGGCGGAGCCGCCCTCGGAGCCATCATCGGAGCCCTCGCCGGAGGCGGAAAGGGCGCGGCCATCGGAGCCGTAGCCGGAGGCGGAGCCGGTACCGCCGTCAACGGAATCACCCGCGGCCAGCAGGTCCAGATCCTGACAGAAGCGCTCGTCAACTTCCACCTCCAGTCGCCCCTCAGCGTCACCACCTCCCGTGCCATCGGCTCACCCCGCCAGAGCGACGACAGCCAGCAGCCGGACAACCAGCCACCCCAGCTCCAGCCTCGCCCCAATCAGTAAAAATCCCCCGACACCACAACAAAAGCCCCGCGAAAGCGGGGCTTTTCTACCAGGCGCCACGTGCCCCGGACTTCGCGCGGCGCATTTCCGCGAGAAGGGCGGGAATCCATAAAGCCTGGGTAGTGTCTGACGAATGCATAAAGGGAAAGTTTTGTATCAGGGCACGACTTTAAGTCGTGCCCTAACGAGACGAAATGAGTTCGGGCTTCAGCCCCTGAAGTCTAGGCTCCGTGCCTTCGACGCCGCCTTTTCGATTCACCAGACACTGCCCAGCCCCCAGCAAAATCCAGATAGACCAACCAGGCATCCCAAACCTAGGCAGAGACTAAGAGACCAAAAAGAAAGAGGCCGCACCCGAAGATGCGGCCTCTCGTTGGTTAGGTTGATGGTTAGTTGACGGTTACATTCACTGTCGTGGTTTGCGCTGCGAGCGACCCGCTCGCCCCTGTAACGGTGATCACATAGTTGCCCGTAGTGGTGCCGGAGTTCCCGCCGCCGCCACCACCGCCGCTGCTTCCTCCACAACCGATGCCCATCCCGACGATCGCTGCGAAGACGAGCACACCGAGCATTGTCCGCCAGTTGCGTCGCCGGGCAGGAATCCCGAAGAACAGCAATCCGGCCACGGCAATACTTCCGCCCACTGCGAAGAACTTGTTCAGCGGACGGTCAAGTGCGCTGCTGGTTGCCGCAGTAGTCGTTACCGTCATCACGGATGTGGTTGCGGTAGAGGTCGGAGAAAGGCTGCAGCCCGGCAGGTTCACCGCTCCGCTGGGCGACGTCGTGACCGCGCAGCTTAGGGCGACAGTGCCGGTAAAGCCGTTAGTCGGAGTGACGGTGATGGTCGACGTCGTGCTTCCGCCAGGACTTGCGATGGCGGCAGCCGAACTGCCGGTTAGCGTGTAGTTGGCGTTGGCAGGATTGTTCACCGTGACGCTGACGGTTGTATTTTCCGTCAGGCCGCTCGAGGCTCCGCTCACCGTGACCGTATAGGCCCCCGGCGTCACCGTGGCACCAGCTGTCACCGTCAGCGTGGAGACGATCCCCGCCGTTCCCGTGATATCAACCGAGGCCGCCACAAGCGCGCATGTCGGGTCGGTTGCGCCGGTCGGTCCGGTCACTGAGCAGGTCAGGTTCACGGTACCCAAGAAGCCATTGGTGGGAGCAACCGTGATAGCGGAGGTCCCGCTGCTACCCGTTGTAATCGCGGGAATCGTAGCCGGGCTGGGAGTAAGGGTAAAGCTCGCAGTTGAAGAGCTTCCCGTGACCACCGCCGAAATCGCCAGCGTGTGAACGAATTTGCCGGTTGAGTCCGTGCCCGTAACGAGCACGTTGTAGGTGCCGTTGGGTGCGGACGATCCCGCGTTGACGGTCAGCGTGAGCGGCGAGGTGCTTCCGCTCGTGAGCGTCGCAGCCGAGGTGATCGTGCAGGTGATCCCTGAGGCAGGTGTGCAGGTGAAATTGGCTGCTCCGATGAAGCCGTTCACCGAGGAGACATTGACGGTATCGGTCCCCGATGCGCCCACTGCTACCGGCACAATCGTCGTCTCCGGAACCATCGAGAAGTCGGATAGCGGACTGGAGATCGGATTCGTAAGTTGGAAGGCCGAAGGCGCGTACGTATTGTCACCCGTGTACTGCAAGGTGATCAAGTTAGTGCCCTGGAAGAGGTTCTGACTGTTCAGCGTATAGGAGAAGGTGGACACGTCCGAGGAGCCGGGCGATACTCCGATCTCCGTGATCACATTTCCCGACGAGTACACGAGGATGCCGCCGGTCGGAGCAGCGTTGCCGCTCTTGCCGGTGACCGTGCCGCTGATCGCAATGGACGTGGTCGGCGAGACACTACCCGAGACTGTCGCCGTTGTTGTCGACGTCAGCCCGCTGGTCGAAACTACCGTGATGCTTCCGGAGCCGGAAGTAGCACTGTAATTCGAGTCGCCCGAGTAATTGACCGTAACGTTGTACGTTCCAGCCTTCGTTCCCGCAGGAGCCGTCAGCGTCGCCACGGCTTCAACACCCCGAGTCGTCGGCTCTACCGCTGTCGCGAGCGAGCCCACCGCAGATGTGCCCGAGGGGAATCCCGAGACCGTAACTGTGCCGGTTGGCGGCGCTACCGGAGACGGGAAAACGGCGGTGCTGGTTGCGTTGTTGACCGCGGCGCCGTTGATCACCTGGACATTGAAAACCGTGGGCTGCCCGGTAATATAGCTCCCCGAGCTCGTCTGGTTCGCCGCGCTAAGGTTGATCGCCGGGAGATCCTTCACTACCGTAAAGGTAAGCGGTTGCGAAGTAGTGGACTTGTTGTAGCTCGCGTCTCCCGAATAGCTTGCGGTGACAGTATGCGCGCCGATGGCGAACGGAGCGTTATACTCCGCATCGCCCTCCGCATTCAGCACAGCCGTGTTGATCGCAGTCGAGCCGTCCGTGAAGGCTACAGTGCCCGTGGGAACGGTGAAGGACGGGCAGGTCGATGACGTTCTGTTCTCGCAGGCCTCAAAAGCACTCAGTTGAGAACTGGGAGCGATCTGCGCGCTGAGAGCGATCTGCGTGCCGTAGTCGATGTTGCCGACGTTATTGCCGGGGGTAATCGTGCCGCCCGGGGTAATCCCGTTGTAGAAGATGCCGCTGCCTTCCGGGTTAACGGTGATACTCGTCGGGCTCGAAGAGGAAGAACTGCCGGCATTCTTGGTGTCGCCCCCGTAATTCGCCCAGACGTTATAGGTGCCGCCCGGCAGCAGGCTATAGCTGCCGCTAAAGCTGCCGTTGCTCAGTGCGAAATGAGTCTGCCCTCCCTGAATCGGCGTAGTGCTGTCGGTTTCGATGGCTACGTCACCCGTCGGCGTTCCCGAGCCCGACGTCGCGCTCACCGTGCCGGTAAAGGTCACCGCGGTTCCGTGCGTGATCGTAGTTCCCGCGGTCGGCGCGGTGAGAGTCACACCCGACGAATTGAAGTTCACCTTGGTCCAGTTGGTCACCAGCACATTCGCGTCGAGAGTGCCCAGGCCAGTCGCCAGGTTGTAGCCCGCCGCAGCGTTGTAGAGGGCCGCGGTCCCGTTCCCGATCTGTCCTTCCTGCGCCTGCCCCAGATTCGGATCGGTGACGGTAATCGGGCTCGCCACCTTGATGCAGTTGGGCGTTGCCGACGGCAGAAACTCGCAGGGAACAGAGTTGGTCCCGTTGGTTACGTCATGGAAAGCGCCTGAAAACTGCGCCTTGAGCGGGTAGAGGACAAAATCCGCCTGTCCCTGACGACCGTAGAGTCCGTTCACCAGAGCCATGATTCCGGCGAAGGAAGGCGCGGAGGCCGAAGTTCCTCCGATGCCCGTGATCTGGATCAGATTGCTGCCCGAGGCGGGCTGGCAATCGCCATCCACGGCGCAAACCGGGTAATAGCTATAGTTCAGTCCG
>Ga0210388_10003972_pt1 | contig 11554 bp, 8 predicted proteins | sample IncBWC19OmetaG_FD_155485 | JGI IMG/M metagenome (GOLD analysis project Ga0210388, IMG submission 155485) | Forest soil microbial communities from Barre Woods Harvard Forest LTER site, Petersham, Massachusetts, United States - Inc-BW-C-19-O ... | reverse complement strand
CGAATCCCTGGAGGCGCTGCCCGGCGTGGGCCGCAAGACGGCCAACGTCGTGCTGAATATTGCTTTCGGCGAGTTCACCATCGCCGTGGATACCCATATCTTCCGCGTCGCGAACCGCACCGGTCTGGCCCCAGGGCCGACGCCCTTGGCCGTGGAAATCGAGCTGCTCAGGACTACGCCGCAGGAATATGCGCGCGAGGCGCACCACTGGTTGCTGCTGCATGGCCGCTATGTGTGTCTCGCCCGCACACCCAAGTGCCCGAGCTGCCTGATCCGCGATCTGTGCGACTATCCGAACAAGACCAAGGCGGCGCGCTGAGCAGCAGACCATGCCCATTTTTGCCGATCAAAGTCGCGAACAGCTGCGGCAGATGTACCTGGCCTCGTGGCGCAAGTTCCGGGCCCAGGAACCGCTGAGCGCACTCGAAGGCCAGGTCGCGGCCGTGATCGCCGAGCACCCCGAATACATCGCATGGCTGGAGCGCGGCCAGGAAGTCCTCGGCGCCGACTTCACCCCCGAGGGGGGGCGGGAGAACCCGTTCCTGCATATGGGGATGCATCTGGCGATCCGCGAGCAGCTGAGCACGAACCGCCCCGCCGGCCTCGCCGCCCTGCACCGCAAACTGTGCGAACACTTTGGCAATGCGCACGATGCCGAACACGCATTGCTCGAGCCGCTGGGCGAGGCGCTGTGGGAAGCCCAGCGCGCCGGGCGCGCGCCGGATGAGATGCAGTACCTGCGCAAGGTCGAAGCGCTGGTCGCGCGGGTTACTTCTTCCTAGGCCTTCTTCTTGGGAATATACAAATCGGTGAGCGTGCCGTCGACGGCCTCGGCGGCGAACGCCACGGTCTCGGACAATGTCGGGTGCGGGTGTACCGTGAGGCTGATGTCGCTTGCGTCCGCACCCATTTCGATGGCAACGGCCACTTCACTGATCAGATCACCGGCATTGGACCCGACGATTCCACCGCCCAGAAGCCGGTGCGTGACCGGATCAAACAGCAGCTTGCTGAAGCCGTCGTCACGGCCCAGCGACAGCGAGCGACCGCTCGCAGCCCAGGGGAACACACCCTTTTCGAAGGCGATGTTCTTGGCCTTCGCTTCGGTCTCCGTCAGACCCGCCCAGGCCACCTCCGGATCGGTGTAGGCCACCGACGGAATGACGCGGGCATCGAAGGCCGCCTTGTGCCCGGCGATGACCTCCGCAGCCACCTTCGCTTCATGGGTCGCCTTGTGCGCGAGCATGGGCTGACCCACGATGTCGCCGATGGCGAAGATGTGCGGCACATTGGTGCGCATCTGCTTGTCCACCGGAATGAAGCCGCGATCACTGACATTCACCCCGGCGGCCTCCGCGCCGATCAGCTTGCCATTGGGCGAGCGGCCGACGGCCACCAGCACCAGGTCATACAGCTGCGGCTCCGGGGCCTTCTCGCCGGCGAAGCTGACGCGAATGCCCTGCTTGGTGGCCTCGACGCCGGTGACCTTCACGCTCAGCAGAATCTGTTCGTAGCGGGCCCGCAAGCGCTTCTCCAGCGGCTTGACCAGGTCCGGATCGCACCCGGGCATCAGCGTCGGGGTGAGCTCGACCACGCTGACCTTGGCGCCCAGGGCATCGTACACACAGGCCATTTCCAGACCGATGATGCCGCCGCCGACCACCAGCAACCGCCCATCGACGGCCGGCAATTCCAGCGCGCCCGTCGAATCGATGATGCGCGGATCGCTGGGCCAGCCGGGCAACTTCACCGCCTCCGATCCGGCCGCAATGATGCAGCTGTCGAAACGAATGCGCTCGGTGCCCTTCGCTCCCGTGACTTCGATGACCTGCGGACTGACGAATTTGCCCGTGCCCGTGACCACTTCAACCTTGCGCTGCTTGGCCAATGCCGACAGGCCACTGGTCAGTTTCTTGACCACGCCGCTCTTGAAGCCGCGCAGCTTCTCCAGATCCAGCTTTGGTGCGCCGAAACTGACGCCGTGCGCAGCCATCGCCTCGGCATCCTCGATGACCTTGGCCGCATGCAGCAGGGTCTTGGAGGGAATGCAGCCGACGTTCAGGCACACGCCACCCAGAGTGGCCCAGCGCTCGATGAGCGTCACCTTCAAACCCAGATCGGCGGCGCGGAAGGCGGCGGTGTAGCCACCCGGGCCCGAACCCAGCACCACTACCTGGGTACTGCGGTCCGCCTGCGCCTCGATGCGACTGATGGCGGAAACATCCGGAGCACGCATGCGCACCGTGTCCCCCGAAGTGTCGACGTTGGCGGGCTTGGGCGCTGGTGCGGGCTCTGCAGCCTTGGCTGGCGCATCGGGTGCAGTCGCGGCGGCATCAGCGCCGGCCGCGGCCGCAACGCGCGCAATGACAGTGCCCTTGCCGACCTTGTCGCCGCGCTTGACCAGCAATTCCGTAATGGTGCCGGCCGCCGCCGACGGCACATCCATGGTGGCCTTGTCGGTCTCCAGGGTGATGAGCGGCGTTTCCACTTCGACGCTGTCGCCGACCTTGACCAGCACATCCACGATCGGCACGGCATCGAAGTTGCCGATATCCGGTACGACGAGATCTATGGAACTCATCTAAGGCACCGCCTCGACCAGAGCGCGCGGTTCGGCGAGCACCTGCGCAAGATAGGTTGTGAATTTCGCCGCCAGCGCCCCATCGATGACGCGATGATCGTAGGACAGAGACAGCGGCAGCATCAGTCGCGGCACGAAGGCACCGTCCTGGAACACCGGCTTCATCGCCGAGCGCGACACGCCGAGGATTGCAACCTCCGGAGCGTTGATGATAGGCGTAAACGCCGTGCCACCAATGCCGCCGAGGCTGGAAATCGTGAATGATCCGCCTTGCATCTGCGCGACATTCAGCGTGCCGGTGCGCGCCTTCTCCGACAGCTCACCGAGCGCACGGGCGATCTCGTAGATGTCCTTGCGGTCCGCATCACGCACCACCGGCACCATCAGGCCGTTGGGCGTGTCCGCCGCGAAGCCCATGTGAATGTACTTCTTGAGGACCAGGTTCTCACCGGCGGCGTCCAGGGAGGAATTGAAGGTCGGGAAGTGATGCAACGCGCGCACGCAGGCGCGGATGATGAAGGCCAATGGCGTCAGCTTGATGCCCTGCTCGGTAGCCTTCACTTTGAGTTTGTTGCGCAGCTCTTCCAGGGCCGTGATATCCGCTTCATCGAACTGCGTGACGTGGGGCAGATTCACCCAGCTGGCATGCAGCCGCGCACCTGAGATTTTCTGGATGCGCGTCAGCGGCTTGGTTTCCACCGTGCCGAAGGCTGCGAAGTCCACCACCGGTACGCTGGGCAGGCCGCGGCCGCCCGACACGCCCGCCTTGCCGGCCTGCGCCGCGCCGCCGGCGCCACTGAGCGCCTGCTTCACGAAGCCCTTGACGTCATCCTCCGTGATCCGCGACTTGAAGCCCGTACCACTCACCCGCACCAGATCGACACCCAGTTCACGCGCGAAGCGCCGTACCGAAGGACTGGCATGCGCCGAGGAGAAGCCACTTTCATTGACGGCGGCCAACGTCGCGCCACCCGCGGCGGCAGGCGCAGCATTCGCGGCGGCCGGTGCCGCCGGCGCCGCAGCGGCCTTGGGTGCCGCAGCCGGCGCCGGCGTTGCTGGCGCATCCGGCGCAGGTGCAGTGCCAGCTGCCGGTGCCGCGGCAGGCGCTGCCGAGGCGTCATCGGCCACCTGCACGGTCGCGACCACATCACCCGGCGATATGGTCCCGCCCTTGGTGGCGATGATCTTCTCGATAGTGCCGGCCACCGAGGACGGGACGTCCATGGTGGCCTTCTCGGTCTCCAGGGTGATCAGCGGGCCGTCGACCTCAATGGTGTCGCCGGGCTTGACGAGGACGTCGATGACGGCCACATCCTTGAAGTTGCCCATGTCGGGCACTCGCACTTCTATGACGCGAGTCACTGTTTATTCTCTTTGGATGTTGATCAGGAGTTCAAAGGGTCGGCCTTCGCCGAATCGATACCCAGGGCCGTAATGGCCTTGCCCACGGTGGCGCGATCAATCTTGCCCTCGTCGGCCAGCGCCTTGAGTGTCGCCACCACGATGAAGTTGTGATCCACTTCAAAGTGCCGGCGCAACGCCGCGCGGCTGTCGGAGCGACCGTAGCCGTCCGTGCCCAGCGTGACATAGCGCTTGTCCACCCACTGGCGGATCTGGTCGGGCACCGTGCGCATGTAGTCGGTGGCGGCAATGATCGGGCCATCGACATCCTTCAGGCAAGTGCTCACGTAGGGCACTTTCGCGGTGGCCTGGGGATTGAGCATATTGTGGCGTTCGCAGTCCAACGCTTCGCGGCGCAGTTCACTGAAGCTGGTCACCGAGAAGATATCCGCCGGCACACCGTAGTCCTTCTCCAGCACCTGGGCGGCCGCGATGCATTCACGCAGGATGGTGCCGGAACCAAACAGGGTCGCGCGCACCTTGCCCTTGCCCCCGGTCTGCAGCCGGTACATGCCCTTCAGAATGCCCTCCTCCGCGCCCTTCGGCAGCGGCGGCTGAGCGTAATTCTCGTTCATCACCGTGATGTAGTAGAACACCCGCTGCTGCTCCACGTACATGCGCCGCATGCCGTCATGGATGATGACGGCAAGTTCATAGGCGAACGTCGGGTCGTAGCTCACGCAATTGGGGATGGTGCTGGCATGAAGCAGGCTGTGACCGTCCTGGTGCTGCAGCCCTTCACCCGCGAGGGTCGTACGACCGGCCGTGGCGCCGAGCAGGAAGCCGCGTGCCTGGATGTCACCGGCAGCCCACAGGAAGTCACCGACCCGCTGGAAGCCGAACATCGAGTAATAGATGTAGAACGGCACCATGTTGATGCCGTGATTGGCGTAGGCCGTGCCCGCCGCGATCCACGAGCAGGTCGCGCCGGCCTCGTTGATGCCCTCTTCGAGCATCTGGCCCTTCTTGTCCTCGCGATAGGACATCAGGGTCTCGGAATCCTGCGGTGTGTACAGCTGGCCCACCGATGAATAGATGCCGATCTGGCGGAACAGGCCTTCCATGCCAAAGGTGCGCGCCTCATCCGGCACGATCGGCACGATGTTCTTGCCGATGGTCTTGTCTTTGAGCAGCACTGTGAGAATGCGCACGAAGGCCATGGTGGTGGAGATCTCGCGCTCACCGGTGCCTTCGAGCATGGCCTCGAAGGCCGACAACGGCGGGATCACCAGCGCGGGGGCGGTATTGGTGCGCACCGGCAGGTAACCGCCCAGCGCATTGCGCCGGCTGTGCAGGTACTTGGACTCGGCCGAATCCTCGGGCAGCTTCAGGTAGGGCAACTTGGCCAGGTCGTCGTCGGCGACCGGCATGGCGAAGCGATCGCGGAACGCACGCAGGCCCTCCGTGTCCACCTTCTTCTGCTGATGCGCGACCATCTGGCCCTCGCCGGCCTTGCCCAGGCCGAAGCCCTTGACCGTATGCGCGAGAATGACCGTGGGCTGGCCCTTGTGATTGGATGCCGCGTAGTAGGCCGCGAACACCTTCTGCGCATCGTGGCCGCCGCGTTTGAGGGCATAGATGTCCTCATCGCTCATGTTGGCGACCATCTCGCGGGTCTCAGGATACTTGCCGAAGAAATGCTCGCGCGTATACGCGCCACCCTTGGCCTTGTAGTTCTGGTACTCGCCGTCGACCGTCTCTTCCATGACCTTGCGCAGCAGACCCTTCTGGTCGCGCGCCAGCAGCGCATCCCAGCGCCCTCCCCACAGCACCTTGATCACGTTCCAGCCGGCGCCCAGGTAGGCGGCCTCCAGCTCCTGGATGATCTTGCCGTTGCCGCGCACCGGGCCATCCAGGCGCTGCAGGTTGCAGTTGATGACGAACACCAGGTTGTCGAGCTTCTCGCGCACCGGCATGGTGAGCGCGCCCATGGACTCCGGCTCGTCGGTCTCGCCGTCGCCCAGGAAACACCACACCTTGCGGTCCGTCGGCGGCACCAGGCCGCGATGTTCCATGTAGCGCACGAAGCGCGCCTGGAAGATCGCCATCATCGGACCCAGGCCCATCGACACCGTCGGGAACTGCCAGAAATCCGGCATCAGCCAGGGATGCGGATAGGAGGACAGGCCCAGCCCCGGCCCCTCGGCTTCCTGGCGGAAGCGGTTCAGTTGCTCCTCGGAGAGGCGTCCTTCCATGAAGGCGCGCGCGTAAATGCCGGGCGAGGAATGTCCCTGCATGAACACCATGTCGCCGGGATGCTGCGCGGAAGGCGCACGCCAGAAGTGATTGAAGCCCACCTCGTACAGGGTGGCCGAGGAGGCGTAGCTGGCCAGATGGCCGCCGAACTCGGAGGAGATCTTGTTGGCCTTGAGCACCATCGCGACCGAGTTCCAGCGCAGGTAGGCCTCGATGCGGCGCTCCAGCGCCCGATCACCGGGATATGCCTGCTGCTGCCCCACCGAGATGGTATTCACATAAGCGGTATTGGGCTTGAACGGCAGATAGGCCCCGGACCGCCGCGTGTGGTCGATCAGACGCTCCAGCAGAAAGTGCGCACGATCCGCGCCATGCGTCTTCAGAACGGAGTCGATCGACTCCAGCCACTCCTGGGTTTCGGTCGGATCGAGATCTTGCAATTTGGGAAGTTCGGTCATGGCGGCTCTTAAAACTCCGCCGCAGTCAGCGGCGCTATAACTCCGCCGCACGCCGCGGCCCCGCAGGCACGGGCGCGAACGGATGCTGTGCTAGGATGCGCAATTGGACTGCGCGTGAATTCGCGTTGAATCAAGCTGGGTAATGATCCGGATTTCACTGGCGACGGTCAAGCAAGCATGGCGGAACGGGGCTCTTTCCTTTTGCCGGTCCAGGTACCCCCGCGGATCGAGCGCGTTGCGCGCCTGTCGGTGCGTGTTGCCGACACCCTCGACGCAATACTAGTCATCATTCCCATGGATGCCTCCGCTGCGGTGTTTTCAGCACTGCCGCAGGCGCAAATCTGGCGCCAGCTGCATGCCACACGGCCCGGCCAGAAGACCGGTAGCGGTCCTGGCAGCGTCCGCAGCGTGAATCTCGCCAACTCACCGCAGACCCGACTCATATTGGGAGTGATGCCGCGCAATGCAAGCGCCTTCGAAGTGCTGTCATTGGCCGGTCGCATGGCGCGGGACCTGGGCAGTTGCACGCCAGGGGCGATTGCCCTGGCTGCGCCCACGGAAGCCTCAGGCGACCCCAACCGGACGCTCGAGGCCCTGCTCAGCGCCACCCTTGCCTGCGCCTTTGACATGCCCAGCTTTCGCAGTACCCGCAAACGCGCGCGCACCCTGCAACGGGTGGCCGTGGTCGGCGGATCGCTGGATCTGCGCCGCGTCCAGATCGCCGCGCAGGCCAATGGCCTGGCGCGCTGGCTCACGGCTCTGCCGCCCAACAAACTCGATGCGAGCGGCTACCAGCGCGTGCTGCGCGCGCTGGCCCGCAGGCACGGTCTGAAGTTCCGCTGGCTGTCGGAAGCTGCGCTGAAGCGGCTCGGCGCCGGCGCCTTCCTTGCCGTCGCGCAGGGCAATGCCCGGCGCACCGCCGGCATTGCCCACCTGAGCTATCGGCCGCCCCGCCACCGTGGCCGCGCCGATGTGGCCCTGGTGGGCAAGGGCGTGCTCTTCGATACCGGCGGCACCAATCTCAAACCCCATCGCGGCATGCTCGACATGCACACCGACATGAACGGCAGCGCGGTGGCGCTGGCCACGCTGTGTGCCTGCGCCGAAAACCGCGCGCCGCTGGCCGTGGATGCCTGGCTCGCCATCACCGAGAATCGCACCGGCCCTGAAGCGTACGTGCCCCAGGATGTCGTCACGGCGGTCAATGGCACCAGCATCCAGGTGATTCACACGGATGCCGAGGGACGCATGGTGCTGGCGGACACGCTGGCGCTGGTCGGGCGCACGCGCCCGGCGCTCATCATCGACTACGCGACCCTCACCGGCGCCTGCATCACGGCCCTGGGCGAGCGCATGAGCGGCATCTTCGTGCAGCCGCCCGCGCTGGCGCCCATCGCGCTGGCGGCTGGAGAGTCCAGTGGTGAGCGGGTGTGGAATTTTCCCATGGAGGCCGACTACGACGCCGAGCTCGAAAGCCGCATCGCCGATGTCATGCAATGTACCCCGGACGGCAAGGCGGACCATATCCTCGCGGCGCGCTTCCTGGCGCGTTTCGTGCCCGCGGCCACGGCCTGGATTCACATGGATCTGGCCGCTGCCGTCCACAGTGGCGGCCTGGCCCATATCAACACCGATATCACCGGCTTCGGCGTGCGTTACACCCTGGAACTGCTGCGCAGTGGCAAGCTGCCGCTGCCCACCGGAAAACCCAAGCGATGACGACTTTGACCCTGCGCCGTCCCGATGACTGGCATCTGCACCTGCGCGATGGTGCCGCACTGGCCGCGGTGCTGCCCTTCACGGCAGCGCGCTTCGGACGGGCGATCGTCATGCCGAATCTCAAGCCACCGGTCACCACGACCGCCATGGCGCTGGCCTATCGCGAGCGGATACTGGCCGCGCTGCCGCAAGGTTCTGGCTTTCAGCCCCTGATGACTTTGTATCTGACCGACCGCACCGACCCGGCGGAAGTGGCACGGGCGCGCGCCAGTGGTCACATCGCCGGTTTCAAACTCTATCCCGCCGGTGCCACCACCCACTCCGAAGCGGGTGTCACGGATCTGCGCAATATACGGCGGGTGCTGGAGCAGATGAGCGAGCACGGCATGGTGCTGCAGGTCCACGGCGAGGTGACACTGGCCGATGTCGATGTGTTTGATCGCGAGGCACGCTTCATCGATGAGGTGCTGCTGCCGCTGTGCGTGCGCCATCCGGGCCTGCGCATCGTCTTCGAGCACATCACCACGCGCCGCGCCGTCGAATTCGTGCGTGCGGCGCGCGCCGGCGTCGCGGCCACGATCACGCCGCAGCATCTGATGATGAATCGCAATGCCTTGTTCGTCGGCGGCATCCGGCCGCATCTGTACTGCCTGCCGGTGCTCAAGACCGAAGCGGACCGTGAGGCGCTGATCGAGGCGGCGACCAGCGGCGACCCGCGCTTCTTCCTGGGCACCGACAGCGCGCCGCACGCCCGGCATACCAAGGAAACCGCCTGTGGCTGCGCCGGCATTTTCAGCGCGCATGCGGCGATCGAACTGTATGCGGAAGTGTTTGACAGCGTCGGCCGGCTGCCGCTGCTGCCCGGATTCGCCTGCGAGTTTGGGCCCGATTTTTATGGTCTGCCGCGCAATCCCGATTTCATCACCCTGGTCGCCGATCCTTGGAAGGTTCCTGATACATATGACTTTGGTGGCGAAACGCTGGTGCCGCTGCGGGCGGGCGAAATGATCGGCTGGCGCATGACCGGGGCCGCGCATCCGTGAGCGAGTACGAAGAGGTCACCCGCACCGCGACCGCCGCGCTCATGAGCCGCCGTTTCCGCGGCTTTCTACCCGTGGTCGTCGATGTCGAAACGGGCGGTTTCAACTCGCGCACTGATGCATTGCTGGAAATCGCCGCGGTGTTCATTGACATCGACGCCAGCGGCACCCTGTCGCGCGGTCTGACTCACAGCTTCCACGTGCAACCGTTTCCGGGTGCGCGCATGGATCCGGCCTCATTGAGTGTCACCGGCATCGATCCCTATCACCCATTGCGACCGGCGTTGCCGGAACGCGAGGCCATCCAGCGCATCTTCCGGGAGGTGCGCCATCAGCTCAAAGCCTACGACTGCCGGCGGGCCATCCTGGTCGGCCACAACGCGGCCTTCGATCTGGGGTTCGTGAATGCCGCGCTGGAACGAACCGACGTCAAGCGCAGCCCCTTCCATCCGTTCTCGTGCTTCGATACGGCAACCCTGGCCGGCGCGGCGCTGGGACAGACGGTGCTCGCCAAGGCCGTGGCGGTCGCCGGCATACAGTGGGACGCGAGCTCGGCACACTCCGCCTCCTATGACGCCGAGCGTACCGCCGATGTGTTCTGTTTTGTCTGCAACCGCATGCAGACGACCTATGCGGCGGCCCAGGATCGGGCCGGCGAACTGGGATGGTTCGACACCGCTCCGGGCGAAGCAGGCGCACCTGAGGTCTAGCGCCCGTGGCCGGGCGCCGACCCGCCAGGAATTCAGGCCGCGACGGCGCCGCTTTCCTGCAGCAGCTTCTTCAGTTCGCCGCTGTGATACATCTCCAAGGCGATGTCACAACCGCCCACGAGTTCACCATTGATGTACAGCTGCGGGTACGTGGGCCAGTTTGAGTAGCGCTTCAGCGCCTCGCGCAGCTCCGGCTCCTCGAATATGTTCACGTGCTTGAACTGCGCGCCCACGGCCTTCAGGGCCGCCGCGGTCTGCGCCGAAAAGCCACACTGCGGAAAATCCGGTGTGCCCTTCATGAACAGCACCACCGGCGCCGAATTGAGCTCGGCCTTGATCTTTTCCTCGACGTCCATAATCCAGTCCTCTTGATGGCGGCCAAGGGCCGCTGCGGGCGATAAGGCGGATTATGGGGGCTGGGGGGCCTTTCTTCAAACCAGCGCCCCAGGGCGGCTTCCGGGCTTGCTCCGGACCTTGGGTCATGAGGTAGATTTCCGCCAAGGGAGAGCCATGGTCGATTCGGATGGATCCGCGGAGAAACTCACCGCTTCGGCCTGTGCCGCGCGCACGGGGCTGACGGTCCGGGCGCTGCGCGTGTACGAGCGCAGCGGCCTTTTGAACCCGCCTCGAGCCCGAAGCGGTTGGCGGCAGTACGGCCGCCGCGAGCTGACCAGGCTCAACACCATTTGCGTGCTCAAGACTGCCGGGCTCACCCTTGCCCAAATCCGCGCTGTCCTGCGGCGCAACGACCCGCCGCTGCAGGAGATTCTTCAGACCCAGCTGGAAAACTGGAAAAAGCGCAAGGAGGACGCAGAGCGCGGACGGCGTACCGCACAGGCCGCACTGCAACAGCTGCGGACCCACCGCGCACTTGATATCGACCTGTTGTGTGAACTGATCAGAAGCAACCATGTGACCGGCGATATTGGCGAAATAGGCGAGTTCATGCAGCGCATCCTGGCCTTGCCCGCGAAGGAACGCGCGGCATGGGCCAGTCGCCATAACGAGGAAATCAATCCGCAATCCGCACAGGACTTTCAGGAGGCGGTGCGAACGCGGATTGATCCGGCGCTGGAAAGGCTGCTGGCAGGCGGCGCGCCCGCCTCATCACCCAAGGTCCAGAAAATCATCACCGAATACCTCCAGCTGATGTGCCAACACGCAGTGCGCGAGACCGCGATCGAGTGGTTGACTCGCGCAACCATAGCGCGGCATGTGCTGCCCCGCCTGAAGCAACGCCCCACGCAGGACAGTGACGTAATCAGCAGTCAGTGGACCTCCAACCCCTTCCTGGTTGGATTCTTCGCGGAGGCCGAACGGCACTCCGCGCAGTGCAAGGCACTCGACAAAATGCTGGTTGCGGTCAAAGACTCGTTGCAATCCGAGATCGAACCGCACTCGAAGCCAGCGCAACGCCTGGTTGCGAAGTTTTTTGCTGTTTGCCGCAAG
>Ga0210388_10003971_pt1 | contig 11556 bp, 5 predicted proteins | sample IncBWC19OmetaG_FD_155485 | JGI IMG/M metagenome (GOLD analysis project Ga0210388, IMG submission 155485) | Forest soil microbial communities from Barre Woods Harvard Forest LTER site, Petersham, Massachusetts, United States - Inc-BW-C-19-O ... | reverse complement strand
GTCGCCGATGCTCTTTTCGCGCCACAGCACCGACAGCGTCTCGGAGTTGAAGCGCCGCCCGCCGCAGACGTCGCAAAGGACCTTCACGTCCGGCAGGAAGCTCATCTCGATCGTCTTCACGCCCTGTCCCTCACAGGCCTCGCAACGACCGCCGGCGGTGTTGAACGAAAACCGGCTGGCCGTGTAGCCGCGGATGCGAGCTTCGGTGGTGCCCGCGTAGATAGCTCGGATGGCGTCCCAAAAGCCAATGTACGTCGCAGGGCAGGAGCGCGGTGTCTTGCCGATTGGAGTTTGATCGACTTCGAGGACCCGATCGATGTGCTCGGCGCCACGTATGGCTTTGCAGCCGATCAGGTTGCCCGGCTTGCCGTATCCGTTGCCCCCGCTGGGGATTCCCTTGCTGACCGCTCGGTCACGGGAGCCATTGCCATCCTTCGTGCTTTTCTGACTTCTGGCGCTCGAGCCGTTGCCGCGTTTCTTTTCGGCGCTCTTGGCGCCGCTCCCATTGCCGTTGCCTCTCCTGGGGAATCGCCCGTTGCCGTTAGCTTCGCCGAGCAAGTGCCGTAAGTTAGAATAGAGTACATCGCGGGCCACGGTCGACTTGCCGGAGCCGGAGACGCCTGTGACGACCACCAGTCGCCCCAGCGGAATACCGATATCTGTGCCCTTCACGTTATGCAACGCCACTTTCTCTAACTTCAAGCGGAGCGTGTTGTCCTTTACGAGCCGCAGCGGTTCCGCCGGGTGTAACAACGGCTCCCGCAGGAACTTCCCGGTAATGGAGCGTGGGTTGCGAATAAGGTCCTTCACATTCCCCGACCCAACGATCTCGCCGCCGCGCACCCCGGCAGCAGGTCCGAGATCGAGTACGTGATCCGCGCGGCGGATGGTGTCTTCGTCATGCTCAACTACGACGAGCGTATTGCGGTTTCCCGCGAGCTCGGCGAGCGAGTCCAGGAGGATGGCGTTATCGCGCGGGTGCAACCCGATGGTGGGCTCGTCGAGCACATAGCACACACCCTGCAGATTCGAGCCGAGTTGTGCGGCGAGCCGGATGCGCTGCGCCTCGCCACCGGACAACGTGGGCGCGGAACGATCGAGCTGCAGATAACCCAACCCGACGCGCTCCAGGAACTTGAGCCGTGAGCGCAGCTCGCTCAGCAGGTCACGCGCGATTTCCTTTTCGCGGGGATTCAGCTTCAGCTTGCTGAAGAACTCGGCCGCCCCGCCGACTGGCTCGGAGGCAAGCGCCGCAATCGAGCGGTCGCGGAAGCGCACGTTGAGCGCAATGGGGCCCAGTCGCTGGCCATTGCAGACGCTGCAGGCTTGCGGATCATGGTCGTCGTACCAGTCGTTCCACCAGATCTCCTCGCCCGTCTGTTCCTCGTCGAAGCCCGCCATCTCGACGCCGGTGCCAAAGCAGTTCTCGCACCAGCCGTGCTTCGAATTGAACGAGAACAGGCGCGGGTCGAGCTCGGAGAAGCTGCGGCCGCAGGAAGGGCAGGCGCGCTTGGTGGAGAACACGGTCACGGCGTCGGACTTCGGCCCCAACACGTGGACGAGTCCCTTGCCAAAATCGAGCGCGCGAGTGAGCGCCGCGTGCAACGCGGTGTCGGTCTTCGATCCGACCTCGATCTCGGCGACCGGCAGCTCGATCGTATGCTCTTTGAAACGTGACAACCGCGGCCACTGATTCGTGGAAAGGTTGGCGCCGTCGACGCGCAGTGTCTTGAAGCCCTTCTTGGCCGCCCACTTGGCGAGGTCGGTATAGAAGCCCTTTCTGGCGATCACCAGCGGCGCCAGCAACGCAATGCGCTTTCCCTTGTAGTCGCGTAACAGGCGGGCGGCAATCGACGCCGCGCTCTGCGGCTCGATGGCTACATTGCAGTCCGGGCAATGTTGGGTCCCCAGCTTCACATACAGAAGCCGCAGGAAGTGATAGATCTCCGTCAGGGTCGCGACAGTGCTCTTGCGTCCGCCACGGCTCGTCCGCTGCTCGATGGCTACCGTTGGCGGGATGCCGTAAATCGCGTCCACGTCGGGGCGCGCGGCCGGCTGAACGAACTGGCGCGCGTAGGCGTTCAGCGATTCCAGATAACGCCGCTGGCCTTCGTTGAAGAGAATGTCGAACGCGAGAGTCGACTTACCGGAACCCGAAACGCCGGTGATTACAGTGAATTTATCGCGCGGGATCTCAACATCGATGCTCTTGAGGTTGTGCTCGCGAGCATTGTGAATAACGACCGAGTTCCGATCATGGCCGTTACCCAGGCGGCCATGCAGCGGCTTTGGTTCCGCGACTCCCGTGAACGTCGGGCTGTTGAGAGCCTCGTTAACCGCTTTTACGGCGGCCCCGGCGCTCGGACCGGTCTCTCCCGATATGCTCTTTTCATACGCGGCGAGCGCCTGCCCCGTAAAGGACTTCGGATGCGCGCTGACCTCGGCCGGCGTTCCAACACACACGATCTCGCCGCCGCGCTCACCACCATCCGGTCCCAGGTCGATGACCCAGTCGGACGCGCGGATGAGATCGAGGTTGTGCTCGATCACCAGCAGCGAGTGGCCGGCGGCGAGCAACTTGCGAAACGCCTTGAGAAGCTTCGCCACGTCCTCGAAATGCAGGCCGGTGGTGGGCTCATCGAACAGGAACAGCTTTCCGTGGTGGGTCGTGCTCGAGACCACCGAGCCGGCGTCCGCAAGGTGTCCCGCCAGCTTCAGGCGCTGAGCCTCACCGCCTGACAGGGTCGGCACCGGCTGTCCTAGCTTCACATACTCCAGGCCGACATCCGCGAGAGGTGCGAGTCGAGCCGCCACTTCGCGTGAGTCCTTGAAGAACTCGAGGGCTTCGGTGACTGTCATTTCCAACACGTCGGCAATGCTGCCACGCCGTCCGTTCGCGCCTTCGCGCTTGATCTCCAGCACTTCGTCACGATAGCGGCTGCCATTGCAGTCGGGACAACGCAGGTACACGTCCGAGAGGAACTGCATCTCGACGTGCTCGAACCCGTTGCCGCTGCAGGTCGGGCAACGGCCGTTTCCGGAGTTGAAGCTGAAAGTGCCCGCTGTGTACTTACGTTCCTGTGCCGCCGGCTCCGTCGCAAACAATGCACGGATCGCGTCGAAGGCGCCCACGTAGCTGGCAGGATTCGAGCGTGTCGAGCGGCCAATCGGGCTCTGGTCGACCATGACGACATCGTCGATGAGCTCGGCGCCGCGCAAGCCGGTGAACTCGCCGGGGGCTTCCGTGGGCTTACCGCGGTACTTCAGCAACGCGGGGTATAAAACATCCTCCACCAACGTCGACTTGCCCGAGCCGGATACACCGGTCACACATACGAGGCGCTTCAATGGCACGCGCACGTCGATGTTCTTGAGGTTGTGCTCGCGAGCGCCAGTAAGCTCCAGCCATCTATTGGAGCGCGCTTCTGCGACGACCTCTTTGGTAGCGTTCGCAGTAGCCGCGAGCTTTTCAGCCAGAGCCCTGGCTGCCGCGGCGGCCTTTTCGGGCGATGCGGCCACGGTCTTGCGACCGCTCAGATATTCGCCGGTCAGTGACTTGGTCTGACGCCGTATCTCCTTCGGGGTGCCGAAAAAGACAATCTCACCGCCACGCTCACCGGCTCCGGGCCCCATGTCGAGAATACGGTCGGCCTCCAGCATGATCTGCGGATCGTGCTCGACGACTACCAGCGAATTGCCCGCGTCGCGCAGCCGCTTCATCACGCCGATGACCCGCTGCATGTCGCGTGGGTGCAGTCCGATAGACGGCTCGTCCAACACGAACAGGGTGTTTACGAGTGACGTTCCGAGAGCCGTGGTGAGATTTATCCGTTGCACTTCGCCGCCCGAAAGCGTGCGTGACTGGCGGTCGAGCGTCAGATAACCGAGCCCGACATTCACGAGGTAGCTGAAGCGTCCGCGGATTTCCGCCAGCAGGAGGTCAGTCGCCTCATCCAGCGGCTGCGGAAGTTTGAGCTTGTTGAAGAACTCGCTGGCGCGCTCCACCGGCAGGAGCATCACGTCATGAATCGACAAACCCGGCAGCGTCCGCAGCGTCTCATCCGGCCACTGCACTCCATGGGGACGGAATAGGCGGCTCGACCCGAGCGCCGTGTCGGCCAGCTCGCGGCTACCAACACGCCACAAAAGCGCTGCGGTCTTCAGCCGCGCACCGTCACAAGTCGTGCAAGGTGTGTAGGCGCGATAGCGCGAAAGCAACACGCGCACGTGCATCTTGTAGGATTTCGTCTCGAGCCAGGCGAAGAAGCGCCGCACGCCATACCAGACGCCCTTGGTCCATTCGCCTTCGCCCTCGATGACCCACTTGCGCCGCTCGGCGCCCAGCTCCCGCCAAGGGGTGTCGAGCGGAATGCCGCGCTTCTTGGCGAATCTCTCGAGGTCCTGTTGACACTCGGCATACGACTTCGTCTGCCAGGGTTTGATGGCGCCCGCGCGCAACGACTTGCTCTCGTCGGGGATGACGAGGCCGTAGTCGATGCCGATGGTGCGGCCGAAACCGCGGCAGGTCTCGCACGCGCCCACGGGCGAGTTGAAGGAGAACAGGCTCGGGTTCGGCTGTTGGTAGGAGCGGTCGCACTCGGCGCAATGCAATTCGCTGGAATAGCGCCAGACCTGCAGACTCTGCGGCGGGTCGCTGTCGTCGACCACATAGACGTCGACTCGGCCGCGGCCAACACGCAATGCCGCCTCGAGCGATTCGAGCACGCGGCCGCGCTCGGCAGTGCCCGCGCGAAAACGGTCCTGCACGACCGCGAGAATTTTCTGTTTCGTGGCAGCGGCGGCGGCGTTTTTGCGTCCCCGTTTCTTTGCCGCGACCGGAGCGGGCGCGGGCACAGAAGCTGACTCGAGCGCCAGTGCGCCGGTCGGCTCAAAGAAGCGCGTGTAGCCCTGCTTCTCCAGCAGGTCGCGAACTTCCGCCTCCTTGAAGTTCGCCGGCACCGGGACCGGGAAACACAACAGCAGGCGCGGATCGCCGGCGGCCTTCGCCCGGCTCGCCAGGTCTGCGTAGATACTCTCGGACGAATCACGTCGCACCGGCTCGCCGCAGCACTGACAAAACAGGGTCGCACCGCGCGCGAACAGCAGCTTGAGATGGTCGTTCAGCTCCGTCATGGTGCCGACGGTGGAGCGCGAAGTACGCACCGGATTCGTCTGGTCGATGGCGATCGCGGGAGGGATGCCTGTGATCGTCTCGACCTGAGGCTTGTCCATGCGATCGAGAAACTGCCGCGCGTACGGCGAGAACGTTTCGACGTAACGACGTTGTCCCTCGGCATACAACGTATCGAAAACGAGCGATGACTTTCCCGAGCCCGACACGCCGGTAACGACGATCAGCTCGTTTAAGGGAATGTCGAGATCGAGGTTCTTGAGATTGTTCTGGCGCGCACCGCGCACGAGAATGGCATCACGGGAGGCGTCAGTCATTCCTTCACCGTCAAAAATAGAATTCGAATTGCAGTCGAATCAGCAGGGTGTGGGGGCGGAGCAGTCGGGCAGGCCCCTGCTCGCGCACGTGAGCCCTCAATAATAGCGGATTTTCCGGGCCCTTCACGCGGTCATACGGGCCCGATTTGTGGCTTAAGAGGCACGATTTCAACCCACTGCAACATTCCGCTGCAATATATCCAGGGGCGCACCGGTCTTTGCACTGTATAAGGCGCGGCATGGCCCAGTCGTTGGCCCGCGACGACTTTCTAGGGAGTGTCAGGCACTTAGGCGTACAATCCGCGCCCGGGTGCCTGGCAATCGCCCGGAGCGATGCCGCCCTTTTCCCTGTCGAACTGTGTCCCCAAACGTTCTAGGAGAAACTCGGATGAACTCTCGAAAGATGTCCAGCGTTGCTCTCGCCGCCGCCGCCGCGATGATCTTCTCAATGGCCGCCGTCACGAATGCCACCGCCGATGAGGCGAAAGTGAAGTGCACGGGAGTGAACTCCTGTAAGGGCCAATCGGCTTGCAAGAGTGCCAGCAACTCCTGTAAGGGCCAGAACTCCTGCAAGGGCAAGGGCTTCGTCGAAATGTCGAAGGCCGATTGCGATGCAGCGAAGGCCAAGGCCGGGAAATAAGCCCGCGTCGATCAAGCGGGGCGCCGCCGTCGGCGCTCCGCTGTCCTTCTGACATGCTCTTCTGACATGCCTCTGGCGATGATCAAGAGTCCCCCTCTCGGTTTTGGTCTCGGCCTGCGGGTCGAGCACTATGAGGCGATTCTCGCCGACCATCCTCCGGTCGACTGGTTCGAGGCGCTCACCGAGAATTACCTGGTCCCGGGCGGCAAGCCGCTGCATAACCTCATGCGGATCCGCGAGAGATATCCGCTCGTGATGCACGGGGTGTCGATGTCGATCGGCAGCACCGCTCCGCTGGATCGCGAGTATCTCGCGCAGGTGAAGGCGCTCGCCGCAAGAGTCGAGCCAAAGTGGATTTCCGATCACTTGTGTTGGACCGGTGTTGCCGGCAAGAATCTGCACGACCTGATGCCGTTGCCTTATACAGAGGAAGCGCTCGCGAACGTGGTCGAGCGGGTGCGCACGGTGCAGGACATTCTCGGCCGCCGCATCCTGTTGGAGAATGTCTCCAGCTATGTGACTTTCCGCGACTCGCAACTCACCGAGTGGGAGTTTTTGCGCGAAGTGGCGGTGCAGGCGGACTGCCTGATCCTCCTGGATGTCAACAACATCTACGTGAGCGCGGTGAATCACGAGTTCGCCGCACTCGATTACTTGAACTCGATTCCCGTCGACCGCGTGCAGCAGATTCACCTCGCGGGTCATGAGAATCACGGCGATTACCTCATCGACACACACGATCATCCCGTGCCGGATCCGGTGTGGGAGTTGTACGCGGCCGCCGTTCGCCGCTTCGGTAACGTCTCGACCATGATCGAGCGCGACGCCAATATCCCGCCACTCGAGGAGTTGTGCGAGGAGCTCGCGGCCGCGCGCGCGGTCGCCGAGCGGGCGATGGTACGCGCGGCATGAGCCGGTTGCCGCAGATCCAGGGCGACTTTCAAAGTTACCTTTTGCGCGGTGATGCCGCGATCGAGGCGCACGTCATCGGTACGGAGCGGGTGCCGATCGCCACACGATTGGGCATTTACGGTGACGGTTACTGCGCACGCCTCATCGAGGCGTTACAAGCGAATTTCCCGGTGTTGACCGAGCTGCTCGGTGAGGCGGACTTCGAGAAGCTGGGCACGGCTTATGTTCGGTCACACGACTCGCCGTTCTATACCATCCGTTATTACGGGAATGCACTCGCCGATTTTCTGGCGACCGATTCGGAGTATGAGGGTGCCCCGGTGTTGGCCGAGCTCGCTCGCTGGGAGTGGGCCATGTCCGAGGTATTCGACGCAGCGGATGCCGACTGCGTCAGTTTGAGCGATCTCGCGAGCGTGGCGCCGGATGAGTGGGCGGATCTGCGGTTCGAGTTACATCCGTCGCTGCGGCGGCTGACGCTTGCCTGGAATGCGCCGCAGATATGGAAAGCCGTGAGCGACGGCGCGGACGTGCCGGAGGTGACCTTCAGCCCCGAGCCGGTGCAGTGGCTTCTGTGGCGCCAGGACCTGCGGACTTATTTCCGCTCGGTGCAGCCCGGCGAGGCGCAGGCGCTCGAGGCGGCTCGCGAGGGGCAATCGTTTGGTGAGGTGTGCGCGCTCTTGTGCAAGGAATTCGGCGAGGCGCACGCGCCTGCCGCGGCAGCCGGTTTCCTGCGGGATTGGGTGGAGTCCGGGTTGCTGACCGTGGCCCGCTCGAGCTAGCGGCGACCTCGGGGCCAGCGCCGCCGGGCGCGCTCGCGTACAATCAGCGCGAGGAGAGCGCCCATGTCATCACAACCCTACACCAACGTGCTTGAGATGATCGGCAACACGCCGCTCGTCGCCGTCACTCACATCGATACCGGTCCCTGCCGCCTGTTTCTCAAGCTCGAGAACCAGAATCCCGGCGGCTCCATCAAGGATCGCGTCGGGTTGTATCTGATCCAGGCAGCCGAGCGTGACGGCCGGCTGAAACCGGGCGGTACTCTCATCGAGGCGACCGCGGGCAACACCGGGCTGGGCCTGGCCCTCGTCGCGGCCCAAAAAGGCTACCGCCTGCTGCTCGTCATTCCCGACAAAATGAGCCAGGAGAAGATCTTTCACCTGCGCGCGATGGGCGCCGAAGTCATGCTCACGCGTTCGGATGTCAGCAAAGGTCACCCGGAGTATTACCGCGACGTGGCGGAGCGGCTCACCCGGGAGATGCCCGGCTCCTTCTTCGTGAACCAGTTCGGCAATCCCGCGAATCCGCAGGCTCACGAGGAGACCACCGCGCCTGAGATCTGGGAGCAGATGAATCAGCAGCTCGACGCCGTCGTCTGTGGTGTTGGAACGGGTGGCACGCTGACGGGCATTTCGCGATTTTTCGCGCGCACCGCCCCTGGCGTGGAAATGGTGTTGGCCGATCCCGCCGGCTCCATCCTCGCCGATTATGCGAAGACCGGAAAAGTCGAGGCGGCACGCAGCGGTTGGCTCGTCGAGGGCATCGGTGGCGATTCCATCCCACCGGTCGCCGATTTCGCGCGCGTCGGCAGTACGTACAGCATTCCCGATGCCGAAGCGTTTCAGACTTGCCGTGAGTTGCTTTTGAAGGAAGGGATCATCGCGGGCACCTCCACCGGGACCCTGCTGGCGGCCGCCCTGCGCTACTGCCGGGAGCAGCAAGAGCCGAAGCGGGTCGTGACCTTCGTCTGCGACAGCGGCAACAAGTATCTTTCCAAGGTCTATAACGACTATTGGATGTTGGACCAGGGATTCATCAACCGCGAGCAGTTCGGTGATCTGCGCGACCTGATCGCCCGGCGCGCCTGGGAGCGTGCCGCGGTAACCGTGAATTCCACGGAGCTCGTGATGGCGGCTTACCGCCGGATGAAGCTGTACGACGTGTCGCAGCTCCCGGTGATGCACGAGGGCCGTATCGTCGGCATCGTCGACGAGGAAGACATCCTCCTCGAGGTGTTCGAGAACCCACAGCACTTCAACGAGCCGGTGACCAAGGCCATGGAAAGTCACCTGGTCACGGTGCCCGTGGACGCCCCCCTGCCGCAATTGATGGAGATCTTCAAGCGCGGCCTGGTGGCCATCGTCATGAAAGGTACTGAATTCCAGGGACTGGTCACCCGGATCGATGTGTTGAACTGGCTGCGCCGGAGAATCTGATGAGTGCCGAAGGTGATAAACAACGTTTTGCTACGCGGGTCATCCATGGAGGACAGAGTCCCGATCCGTTGACCGGTGCGGTGATGCCGCCGATTTATGCGACCTCCACGTATGTGCAGTCGAGCCCCGGTGTCACCAAGGGATATGACTATTCCCGCACTCGCAATCCGACGCGCGATGCATTGCAGGCGGCTGTCGCGAATCTCGAAGGCGGCACTGCCGGATTCGCGTTCGCCTCCGGGATGGCGACCACATCGACAGTGTTGGAGCTCATCGACAGCGGCTCGCACATCGTCGCTATGCACGACCTCTATGGCGGCAGCTACCGATTGTTCGAGAACGTACGCAAGCGCTCGGCGGGCCTGGATGTCGCGCTCGTCGATCTCACGAATCCTGCCGCCCTGGAGGCGGCCATCCGTCCCAATACGCGGTTGGTGTGGGTCGAGACTCCGACGAATCCCCTCCTGAAGCTGGTCGATCTGAGCGCTATTGCCGCGATTGCCCGCAAGCACGGTTTGATCACCGTTTGCGACAACACGTTCGCAACGCCGTTCGTGCAGCGGCCTCTCGAGCATGGCTTCGACATTGTCGTGCATTCGGCGACGAAGTATCTAAACGGGCATTCCGATTGCGTCGGCGGTGTAGCGGTGGTTGGGGATAACGCGTCGCTGCAAGAGCGGTTGGCGTATCTGCAGAATGCGGTGGGCGCCATTTCAGGGCCGTTCGATTCTTTCCTGATCCTGCGCGGCATCAAGACGCTGGCCCTGCGGATGGAGCGGCATTGCGCCAATGCGTTGGCGATTGCGCGGTTTCTGGAGCAGCATCCGAAGGTCGAACGGGTCTACTACCCGGGTCTCGAAAGCCATCCACAACACGCGCTGGCGAAGCGGCAGATGACCGGCGGTTATGGTGGAATCGTGACAGCTGTGCTTCGTGGCACGATCGACGACTCGCGCCGCGTGTTGGAGCGCTGTCATCTTTTCTCGCTTGCGGAGAGTTTGGGGGGTGTGGAGAGTCTCATCGAGCACCCCGGGCTGATGACGCATGCGTCGATACCTGCACCTGTGCGCGCGTCCCTCGGCATCAGCGATACCCTCATCCGGCTGTCGGTGGGTATTGAGGACTTGAGCGATCTGACCGCGGAGCTGCGCCAGGCGCTGGGTTGAGTCCGCCGCCCGGTAGGTTAGTTAGTAACCGGCGTGACTGGTCAGGTACACGGCAAACGTTCCGAGCCAGTGGCCGCCTTCGTAGTGCTCGCCGGTTACGGCGGGTAGTGCGGCTTCGCGGTGGCTGTTGGCGGCGGCCAGGAGAGCGCTGCTGCGGCGGTCATCGGGACCCACGCCGTGCGCAATTCCTTCGAGCATCCACGCGCGGCTGAGATTCAGGCCGTCGATGTGAGCGAGCTTAGGGTCGGCGCGGTCGGTGACGACACCCGGTTGCAGCCACTGCGTGACCGGATTGAGTGGAATTCCTGGAAGAAATCCACTCAGCCATTCGCGGAAGGCCTGCTTGTCGAGCACCCGGCGCATGAAGTCCGCTTCGGCCAGGCAGGGCGACAGGAAGTCCTGGCCTGACGGCTCGTAGCTCAGCGGGCAATTGCGGTCGCTTTGATAAAACCGCCGGGCAGCGTCGGCGAGCAACCGACGCATCTCGGTGTCGTTCGTGACACCCGCCCAATCCCACACCAGCCCGAACGAGAAGGCCGTCTGGTCGTGCTCGCCGATGCGGATCGGATAGTGGAGCTTGGGGAGCCAGCTCTTCAGGTGCGCGGCGGCTGCGGTTTCCAGGGGGAGTAATGCAGCCGACCACTGTTTGGCCTGGGGGTCGTTCCATTGGCGTAGCTCGGACGAAAGTTGCAGCAGCCACGCGAGGCCGTAGGGCCGCTCGAATGACGCCCGATCCTCACGCTTCATGTAGGCGACTTCGCCGGCGATGTTCTGGGGCGTGAGGCTGCGCGCGAGCTCGGCGCGCGCCTGGGATGCGAAGGCAGCGTTCGGATACAGCCGCGCCAGGCGAACCAGCAGCCAATGACCGTGAACGTCTGAGTGCCAGTCGAAGCAACCGTAGAACGCGGGCGTCAAGGTGTGGGGTGGGAGGGCGTCCGCGTCGCTTTCCATGACGTGTGCGATCTTGTTCGGGTACTCCTTGTGCAGGCAGCTCAGGGCGAGGCCGGCGAATCGGGCGGCGGCGCTGGGGTCGAGGGATTGCGTGGCTGCTGCTGGCGCGGTGTGGGCGGGTGATGCCGTCGCTGGCGCTGCAGCCTGTGTGGCGGCGCCCGGCGTCGCGGCTAGCGCTCCCGAGCCCACCGTGGCGGCGATAAAGGCGAGCGCGATCCGACTT
>Ga0210388_10003967_pt1 | contig 11558 bp, 7 predicted proteins | sample IncBWC19OmetaG_FD_155485 | JGI IMG/M metagenome (GOLD analysis project Ga0210388, IMG submission 155485) | Forest soil microbial communities from Barre Woods Harvard Forest LTER site, Petersham, Massachusetts, United States - Inc-BW-C-19-O ... | reverse complement strand
AAGATGCTCCAGAATCGAAACCTGCTCGGCCGCCATCGTTGCTCCCTTTGCATCGCCGGTCATGTCGTACAGGCGTTCGAGCATCTTCCAACTCGCAGCCAACGCTGGGTTGAGACTCACAGCTTCCAGGAATGCCGCGATCGCACGCCGTGCATCCCGCAGACTCGTGTGGCAATAACCACGCTCCTGGTAAAGAAGACTGAATCGCGGGTACTGCTGTTCGAGCCGCTGCAACGTTGCTAACGCCTCGTCTATCCGGTTCAGGCAGCGCAGGTTGGTTGCGATCAGGTACAAAGCGTCGCGATTCTGCGGAGCTGACACCGCAAGCTCTTCAGCCGCAGCGAGTGCTTCGCGATAGCGGCTGCACTTGCTCAACTCACGGAGGCGACCCACTTCCGGTTCGATCAGCGAATTCGCAGCCGGATTCTGCATGGCAGTCGATTATAGTGATGCTGGAGCACGAGGCCGAGGAGCCGCCGCTCGATTTGAATTTCTTCGCGTCCTTTGCGGCCTTTTCTTCGCGCACTTTGCGGTTTAAGTGTTTTGATTCGCATAGGGAAACAAGACCCTTTAACCGCAGCTCGCAAGGCAAGATCGCAAACTAGGCGAAGAAATTCAAATTGACCCACCACCAGCTAAGCACATCGAATTAAAATGCGGGTCCCCACTCGACGCAGTGTGCCAGTTTTCCACATACAGAAGATGGTCCTAGATCGTTACTGGCTCAGGACTGAAATCTAAACGATCTTGAGCCACACCATCCAATCAGAGCTCCAGCAGTACTTCATAAAACGACTGCAACATTCTGGCTCGGAAGTGATCTTCGTCCCCGTTGCTCCCTGGTGAAGACATCTCGCCGGTCTTCGTTTCTCGTGAAAACTCGAGCTCGGGTCTGACATTTGTAACAATGCCGTAAACATTTTTTCTCAATCAATTCATGATGCAGTTACGCGATTGTCATCTGCGATTCATCATGGCGTGATCTTCCCGCGCTAGCATCCTGTCCTCTCAGGTAGCCGCAAGAAGATAGCAGCACCAGATTTCAGCGCAGGTGAGACACGGGTTTCCGAACCGTACACAACCCCGTTCGACAGGAGAATCCCTTATGGCCAATACCAATCGGCGTACATTCTTGCAGTTGTTGGGACTAACAGGTGCAGCGACGCTGACGACGATGAAGGCGAGCATCGCCAAGGCGCTCGGCATTGCGGCGAATTCTCCTACGGGGACAATTCAGGATGTCCAGCACGTCGTTATCCTGATGCAGGAGAACCGCCCGTTCGACCATCACTTCGGCACCCTGCGCGGCGTGCGCGGTTACAACGACCCACGCGCTATAAAAATCAATCTCCCGTTGAAGAATGGCGCCGGCACCACCCCAGTGTCAGTCTTTTTACAGCCGGCAGGCGCGGCGAATATAAGGGCTGGCTTCGCGGTTGCGCCCGACTTTGGCAACCTGGGTGGCCCGGCGGACGGAGCGGACGTGATCCCGCCGTTCCGTGTAAATCCCAACGGGGCCAATCCCGGTCTTACCTATCTGCCGGGAACGGATCATAGTTGGCAGGCCACACACGATTGCTGGAACAATGGTCACTACGACAAATGGCCGATCACGAATGGTCCGATGGTAATGGCGTACAACACGCGCGCGGACCTTCCCTATCACTACGCGCTGGCGGATGCCTTCACGGTCGGCGACGCCTACCACTGCTCGATCATGGGACCGACCAACCCGAATCGCATGTACCTGTGGTCGGGCTGCATCGGCAATGTGAATTACCTGGGCACCGGTGGTACCGACGGCCAAGGCGCCGGGCCCGCCACTTACAACGGCCTGAGCGTCAACAATGCATACTGGGTTTGGAATACATTCCCCGAAGTACTGCAGGCAGCCGGCGTGAGCTGGAAGATTTACCAGGACCTCGCCGGGCAGACGTTCGCGCCTGATTTCGGAGACGGCACCGGCAACTCCTTCGCGGGAAACTTCACCGACAACCCAGTGCTGTACTTCAACCAATACCTCAATTCCCCGACGGGCTCGCCGCTGTTTCAGAACGCCTGCACGGGAACTGAAATTATAAACAACCTGCCGGCCGCGGGCGCGCCAGAGTCGGCGTGGTCGGCTTGGGCTGAACACCTCTTCGACGAATTCCGAAACGACGTGCAGAGCGGAACACTTCCCCAGGTTTCCTGGATCGTCGGTCCCGCCGGTTATACCGAACACGCTGATTGGCCGGTCGACTACGGTGCGTGGTATGTGTCACAAATCATCGACATTCTGGTGTCGAACCCTGACGTTTTCAGCAAGACTGTTTTCATCGTCAACTACGACGAGGCCGATGGAAGCTTCGACCATATCCTGCCGCCGACCCCTCCGCACACGCATGCTTACGGGGCCTCGACCGTCAGCATCGAGAACGAAATCGTGACGACGTCGACGCCGCACGACCCGATTGGCCTCGGCCAGCGAGTCCCGTTTCTGGTGATCTCGCCGTGGAGTAAAGGAGGGTACGTCAATTCGCAAGTCTTCGATCATACGTCCGTGATCCAGTTCATCGAAGAGCGTTTCGGCGTGTTCGAGGCAAATATCTCTCCCTGGCGGCGTGCGGTGGCGGGTGACCTGACGTCGATGTTTAACTTTGCCAACCCGAATGACAAAACGCTCAATCTGCCGAGCACCGCCGCGTTCCTGCCCCCTGTGGACGAGCTCGCCGGAGGTAACGTCAACACATTCATTCCCTCGCTGGGCAGCGTGATCATCGGCATTCCACCGCAGGAACAAGGCGTACGGCCGGCCCGGGCCTTGCCCTACGAATTAAATGTCTATGCAGTCGTCAATGCTTCGGCAAGCACCGTCCTGCTGACGTTCGTCAACACCGGCGCCGCGGCTGTGGTCTTTCAAGTACGCTCCGGCAACCCTAAGGATCTGGTGCGAACCTACACCGTCGAATCGGGCAAGCAGCTGGCGGATACGTGGAACGTAACTTCGTCCTACGCTCTCTCGGTTTATGGGCCCAACGGTTTCGTGCGTTATTTCAACGGCAGCATCGGGTCTGGCGCGGCAACGCTCGATGTTTCCTCAACGTATGGCACGAGCGGTGGCGGCTCAATCGCGTGGAGCGTTACCAATGTCGCCACCGGTCCGGTCCTGGTGAATGTACTGGATGCCTACACCGGAGGCTTTGTGGAGCAGGTGCTCCAACCTGGTGAGAGCTTTGAAAATCAGTTGTCGCTGAAGCAATTTTATGGCTGGTACGACCTGATCGTGACGGTCGCGGAAGACGCGACGTTCAATTACCGGCTTGCGGGTCACGTTGAAACCGGAAAGGATAGCTTCTCGGATCCAGCTCTTGGAGGTCTGGTGACACTCAAGGGCTGACGCTTTTCGAGAAGTGCTCCTGATCGAACGCTGTGGAAAAAGTGCAGATTTTGTCGGGTAAGTCCTTTGTTTCGGTGGGTGGCGTTGAGGATAAACCAGGTCGAACTGTGGAAAACGTGTCTACTTTGAGTACGTTGAAGTCTACCAGAGTGGACTTGACTGTAGCCGACTAGAAGCGATCTCAAAATCCCGAATTCCTCCGCTTGGGCGGCACGGCTGGAAGAGGTTGCGGAAAACTTATTCACGGAACAGAACGCGCACCTCAGGCGCTAAAGCGTGGACTTATTTTCAACCGCTTAATGGCACGAGTAAAACTCGTGCTCTTCCCAAACCCGTGCATGGCCGCTTTTCGCGCAGTCCGAACATGACTCTCGATCATGGCTGCGGTGGTTTTTCATCTGCTTTTCATCTGCCTTTAACGTTGCTTCCATAGGCTCGCTGTTTATCTGTTCAAACCGGTTTTTGCTGTGCCACAGTCCCATGTCAAAACGGTCGTATTCCCCGGCTCTGCGGGTGCGCAGGATTGCATTTCTGAAAAGAGCCGCTCGTTCATTGCTACTCGCATTTCTATTAGCGCTCCTGCTGATTTCAAGCTTAGTTGCACAGGTGTCGACAACATCTTTGCGCGGCGTCGTCTCCGATCCCGGTGGAGCTGTGCTCACCGCTGCGCAGATAACGCTCACGAATCGCGTGGCGGGGTTCAGCCGAACTACAACCTCGAATGAGCGCGGCGACTACCAGTTGCTTCAGGTCCCTCCCGGTACGTACGCCGTTACCGCGGCGGCGACGGGTTTTGCGACTGTCCGCAAGGAGAGTGTTGTCCTGCTGGTGAATACGCCGGCCACGCTCGATTTCGTGCTGAAGGTGGGCGAGGCCGAAACTACCGTCGATGTTCGAGGCGAAGCTCCGGCCGTCAACACCGTGGATGCGACCTTGGGCAATGCCTTCGACTCGCAGCAGATTGCCTCGCTTCCCTCCGAGGGCAGGAACGCCGTGGAGCTGCTGAGCCTGCAAGCCGGCGTAACTTACGTTGGCAATCAGGTGAATACGGGAGCTGATTCTCGGGGCGGAGCGGTGAACGGCGCACGCAGCGATCAGACCAACGTGACGGTGGACGGTCTTGACGATAACGATCAGTTGCTAGGGCAGGCATTTACCGGCGCGTTGCGCGTTCCGATGGACTCGCTGGAGGAATTCCGAGTCACCACGACGAACGCAGACGCGGATTCTGGCCGCTCTTCCGGAGCGCAGGTTTCGCTGGTGACAAAGAGCGGCACGAACCAATTTCATGGCTCGGCCTACGAATACAACCGCACTCTGTTGGGCGCCGCGAATGACTGGTTCAACAAGCAGGCGGAACTGAGCAGCGGTTTGCCGAACAAGCCTGGAGAACTGATTCGCAATACTTTCGGCGCGGCGGCCGGAGGGCCGATCCTCAAGGACCGGCTGTTTTTTTTCGTCAATTATGAAGGGCAGCGTTCCCGCGAAGCCGTGCAGACGACGCAGGCTGTGCCTAGCGCAAGTTTGCGTCAGGGGAATGTGAGCTACGTCGAGCAAGACGGCGTCACCGTCGAAACCTTGTCGCCAGCAGTGATCCAAGGCATGGATCAGGGTTGCTTGACCAGCGGCACTTGCCCGAGTGGCAACGGCGTAAGCCAAGCGGTATTAAATTTGTGGAGTGGAACGGGAAACGCTTCCCTGCCCAATGGGGCTGCCGTTCCCGCATTCCCGCTACCTAACACCAATGTGTCGTATGGCTCCGATGGATTGAACATTCTCGGCTACACGTTCGCGGCTCCTCAGCCAGCCAGTCTGAATACTTACCTGGCAAAATTGGACTACAGCCTGACCAGGAATGGGAACCATCGGCTATTCCTGCGCGGACAGCTGCAGGATGATCGCACGCTCGACGCGGCGCAGTTTCCCGGAGGATCTCCCAGCCAGATTGTGCAGAACAATAGCAAAGGGATCGGCGTCGGATACACAGCAGTCCTTAACAACACCCTGATCAACAATTTCCGCTACGGCTTTATGCGCCAGGGATTGGGGCAGGCTGGGCCAAATCCGTTTTCCAATGTCAGCTTCTGGAATCTGTCGAGCCAGGTATCGTTTGACCCCACCGTCAACGTGAATGTTCCAGTGAATCAGTTTGTGGAAGACCTGACGTGGACGCGCGGGCAACACACGCTGCAGTTTGGCGGAAACTGGCGCATCGTGGACAACAACCGGTATTCCAATGCGCAGAACGTTACGACGGCATCGTCGCATCCCGACTGGCTGTATGAAGGTGGCATAGCCGGAACAGGTCAGGACCTTGATCCCGATACTGATCTCTCTTTGCCGCCCGTAGATCAGAGTTTTGGTTATGCCTACGATGCCGCGATCAGCGATGTGACGGGAATTCTGGGCTCGATTTCCGCAATCTATAACCAGAACAAACAAGGTCAGTTTCTGCCTCCGGCCGCGCTGGTGCCGCGCCATTTCAGATCGAACGAAGCCGAGTTCTACTTGCAGGATGCGTGGCACGCGGAGAAGAATCTTCAGCTGACGTTCGGTCTGCGTTACACCTTGCTGCAAGTACCCTACGAGACCAGCGGGAACCAGGTCTCACCCACCCCAAGCCTGGCGTCGTTTTTCGACGGCAGAACTGCGGCCATGAATGCGGGCGAAGTGTACCGGCCCACCATTTCATTCGCCCTCAGCGGAAAGGCGAATGGCCAGGCTCCTTATTGGAATCCGGATTACAAAAATTTCGCTCCACGTTTTGCCTTCGCCTACTCGCCGGCTGCCGGCTCAGGGTTTTGGGAGAAGCTGCTTGGTCCAAGCGGCAAGTCCTCGATTCGTGGAGGTTATGGGATTTACTTCGACCATTTCGGCCAGGGCGTGGTCAACAGTTTTGACCGCGAGGGATCGTTCGGATTGACTACCTATCTGGAAAATCCTTCCGGCGTGCTGACGACCGACTGCGCCGACAGATTCGTCAATTTGACAACCATGCCGACGGTCGTGCCGGGAGGTCAGTGCGCATCTATACCCGAACTGTCCCCGCAACCGGCGAGCGGTTTTCCCTCCACGCCTCCGGCAATGGGCGCCAACGGCGCGTTCGCGCTGGGCTGGGGAATCGATAACACGATGAAGACGCCCTACTCGCACGTCGTGGATATCTCGATCACGCGCGAATTCCCACACCAGTTTGTGGTCGAGCTTTCCTATGTGGGCCGCTTTGGCCGGCGTTTGCTGCAGGAAGTGGATATGGCCGAGCCCGTCAACATGAAAGATCCAAAGTCTGGGATGACTTATTTTCAGGCGGCGACACAGTTGGCGAAGTTGGCCAATGCGGATACGCCGGAGAGTAGCGTGAACCCCATTCCGTTCTGGCAGAATTTTTTCCCGGGCGCAGCCGGCACAGCCGGTGAGACTGGTTCGGCTCCCGGCATTCCGGCGAATCCGACGGCGACGCAAAATATCTATGACCTTTATTACGCCAACAGTCCGAACTACACCTACGCACTGGAATCGCTGGACGCGACATTCGACGGCGCCACCACTTGTTTCCCGGCTTGTTCCACGAACGGCCCGTACGCGTTTTGGAACTCTCAGTTCTCGTCTCTTTATAGTTGGCGCACGACCGGTACCAGCAACTACAACGGGTTTCAGGCCATGTTGCGCCGCCATGTCGCGGGGCTCGAATTCGATTTGAACTACACCTATTCGAAGTCGCTGGACGAAAACTCCAACGCGGAGCGGGTGAATGAATATGAAAACGGCACCGGAATTGGAAGCGGCAGTGGGGTCGCTTACAGCGGCCAGGTGATCAATTCGTGGGACACGAAGGGCCTCTACGGACCGTCCGATTACGACACCACTCACCAACTCAACGCCAACTGGGTCTATAATCTGCCGTTCGGACACGGCAAGCGTTTTGGAGCGGAATGGAATAAGCCGGAGGATTCGTTTTTCGGAGGCTGGCAATTTTCTGGTCTAACTCGTTGGACCAGTGGTTATCCCTTCAGCATTTCGACGTATGCGTTCGGCACAAACTACGAGCAGGACGGCAGGGCCGTGCTCCTGGGAACCGCGCCGAAAACGGGAGTATCGATTGCCGAGGGCGTGCCCAACGTGTTCAGCGCCGGTCCCGCTGCGGCCAGCGCCTTCCGCTATGCCTACCCGGGAGAGTCGGGCCAGCGTAATAATCTGCGCGGGCCTGGTTATTTTGGCGTGGACATGAGCCTGGCGAAAGTGTGGAAGCTGACCGAATCCCAAGGATTCCGATTCTCCTGGGACGTTTTCAATGTGACGAACGCGGTCCGCTTTGACGTAGGCACCTTGAATCAGTATCTGCTTTATGGAACGACGCTGGGAGATTTCACCCAAACGCTTACCAAACCGCGCGTGATGCAATTTGGCTTGCGCTACAGTTTCTGACGCGGAGGATGATTGATTGAAGAGTAAGAAGTGTACATCGCGGTTTATTGTTTTTGTGGTTCTATGCTTTCTTCTTGAAGCCCAATCGAGCTGGGCGCAGCTCAAGACTCGAAACGTTGTTCTCATCGTGAGCGATGGTCTGCGCTGGCAGGAAATATTCACCGGCGCCGATCCGGATTTACTGAACGAGAAACACGGTGGCATTTGGGCAAGCCCGGAGCAGTTGCGACGCGAGTTTTGGAACGACAATCCCGCAGAACGCCGGAAGCTGCTCTTGCCTTTTCTCTGGAGTGTCGTGGCCAGGGAAGGACAGATCTTCGGCAACCAGAACAAGGGCAGCGTCGCACACGTTACCAACGGGATGGCATTTTCCTATCCGGGATACAACGAGATGTTAACCGGACGTCCCGATGCGCGCATCGACAGCAACGAATTTGGGATCAATCCCAATGTGACCGTCTTTGAGTGGATGAATCACTTCCCGGAGTTCCACGGGCAAGTTGCCGCGTACGCCACCTGGGATGTCTTCAAGAACATTTTCAATGAACCCCGCAGCCAGCTTGTTCTGCAGGCAGGATGGGACCTGCCCAAAACGAAAAATCTCACGCCCCGGCAAGAGTTGCTGAACGAGTTATATCGGACAACCACGCGGCTTGACGATGAAGACGTTTGGGATTCATTCTTGCAGGTGCCGCTGCTTGACTATGTAAAGTCTGCGCATCCGCGCCTGCTTTTTGTTGGGTACGGAGAAACGGACAATTGGGCTCACTCCGGACGCTATGACTTGGTGCTGGAGAGTGCGCATCAGGTCGACGAGTTTGTACGACAACTATGGGACACGATGCAGGCGATGCCCGAATATCATGACCAGACGACTTTCATCATCACTACCGATCACGGCCGAGGAAGTGGGCTCGAGGAATGGAAAGAGCACGGGGTGGAAGAGAAGGGATCGGAGAACATTTGGATCGCGGTTCTGGGTCCTGACACTCCAGCATCTGGTGAGCGCGCTAATATCGCACCCGTCACACAAGCCCAGATCGCGGCGACCGTGGCAGCCCTTCTTGGCAAAGACTATGCGAAGGATGTTTCTGGCGTGGCGCCTCCGCTTCTTGAGACCCTACCGCACTGACTCTATCTGAAATTCTTAACCTGCTATTTCAGCCGGCAGAGCCACGCTGCGACTCGACCATCGCTCGGATGTCACGATTCTCCAAAACCTGGGTTCGAGACTCTCCTGTTTCTCGGACCGCGACGTCGACCATGGCCCGGGCCAAATCGTCCGCCCGAATGACCTGGTTGGGGAATACCGCTCGAAACGCTGGATACATCGTGCGTAGCAGGCGGTAGGTGAAATTCGGTTCTTTCCGCGGCTCAACAGGATAGATGTACGCGGGACGGAAGATGTAAGTATGGGGAAACCCGGCCGCGAGGAGTGCGTTCTCGGCCTGTCCTTTATAACGGGCGAACGGAATCCGACTTTTTCCCGTTTGGTCCGCGCCATTCCCGCTCAAGAACGAGAACGAAGCCGCGGGGCTGCTGCTGCGGAAAACTCGCGCGAATTCCACCGTATAGCTCACGGTTATGGTGCGGAGTTCCGCTTCCGAGACCGCGCCGGTATAGGCGCCGAGGCAAAAGATTGCTGCATCTTGACCCGCCAGCGGCTCCGCGAGTGCGGAGCAATTCGCGAAGTCTTGATGCAGAACCTCTTTCAGCTTGGGGTGTGAGATGCCGAGCGCCTTGCGCCCGATAGCGGTGACGAATGCGACGGCTGGGTTCGCGAGCGCGTAGCGAAGGGCGTATCCACCGACCATGCCACTCGCACCAACAATGACAAGGCGCTTTTGGTCCGCAGTCGAAATTTTGGTTATCGAAGACATTTAGCTCCTCGGTGTCATGACACAACGCGTTGTTCGATCCAGTCGACGTAGAGCAGGCGCTCGGCGAACAGCCATGTGCCGTCCTTCTTCACGAACGTGTCGTAGTAGCGTAGCGCTGCGATCATCAGCTGTCGTTTGTCACCGTTGACAGTGAGGTGATGCGCCAGGCAGTAGGCCTCCCCGGTGCCTCGATGACTCGTCAGGCTGAGAATCGTACTCTGTCCTACGAAGTGCATGGTGGCGGCGTACTGGTTGAGATCTGCGAAGACGGGAGCGAGCGCCTCGCGCGAGTGCAGCTCCTGCGAAGGCTTCGGATCCCTGGCGTTCATGTACACGACAAAGTGCGTATCTGGCGTAAACAGAGACATTTGACCCTTCGCATCACGACGGTCGGCGCAGTGCGCGTAGGCCTCAACGAGTTCTCGGATCGCGAGACGGTCGGCGGCCTCGCCGGGAGAGATTGTAAGGTGCTGGCTCATGAGAGTGCTCCTTAAGACTGAAGCGGGCCGCTGGCTTCCAGAAACGTCGCGATTCGTGGCGGCCAATTTTGCTTGGCCTCTTTTGCGTAGCTTTTTTAACCTAGCCTCTTTTTTTGCCCAACTTTTTTTTACCTAGCGTCAGGATGACCCATCTTTTCGGCAAGACTGGCGGCGCGTTTACCGAGCTTCTTGAGTATCAATTCAAGCTGTTGCAGTTCCTCTGAAGAGACATCGCGGAATGCACGTTTGATGAGCGCGGCGTGCCGGCGAAAGAGAGGGACAAACATTTTCCGTCCTTTTTCAGTCAGCGACACTGTTCTGACCCGACGATCCCGGCTGCACTCTATGCGACTGACAAACCCCTTCTTGTATAGACGATCCACCGCGACGCTGACTGACCCTGGATTGAGAGCCACTTTCGGGCCGATGGCATTCACCGGCATTGGTCCCTTATGCAGCAGTACTTCGAGGACCCGAAAGTCGGACTCACCTAATCCCTCCTCCAAAAGCGTCGGAGACGCATAGCGCAACATCGATTGCCAGGCTTTCAGCATGATGAGCCAGGCATGAAGGGCTTCCGGACGTTTTTTGCGCTCTCCCATAAAGATGTGGGTCGTAAAAATGTGAATCTTTGACATTATACTCGATATCAGATATATCGATATCGATATTAATTATATCGATTAAAATAACAGGAGGGTACGATGAGCAATACGACTACGGCAGCTCCCCCACAAACCTCAACCACTACCTGGAACATCGATCCGGCGCACACCGCGGCTGAGTTCAAGGTCAAGCACATGATGATCGCTAACGTGAAAGGCCACTTCGCCAAGGTTTCGGGAGTGTTGATCCGGGATGAGTCTGATCCGACCAACGATCGCGTCGAGGCGACCATCGAAGCTGCCTCCCTTCACACCCGCGATGAACAGCGCGATGCGCACCTCAAGAGTGCCGATTTTTTCCACGTTGAGAAATTTCCCACCTTGCACTTCAAGTCGACGGGCGTCAAGGTCGCGGGTGGGGACGAGTTGTCCGTCGAAGGCGATCTGACGATTCACGGCGTTACGCGAAAAGTCCGCTTTGCGGTGGAAGGGCCAACGCCGCCTGCGAAGGATCCATGGGGTAACTCTCGAATCGGGCTCACGGCTACCACCAAGATCAGTCGCAAGGATTTCGGTTTGACCTATAACGCGGCCCTTGAAACCGGCGGAGTGCTGGTGGGCGACGAAGTCACCATCTCTCTGGACGCCCAATTCGTGAAAGCTTAACGGTTGGCCGGCATCTCGTCCGCAAACAGAGCGATTCGAGATATGGTGTGACCCACTCGTTGCTGAAAGGAGGCAATAATGCCGAACTGGCGGTCGAGTAGCGGAGATATGTCGGTAGCAACTC
>Ga0210388_10003966_pt1 | contig 11560 bp, 14 predicted proteins | sample IncBWC19OmetaG_FD_155485 | JGI IMG/M metagenome (GOLD analysis project Ga0210388, IMG submission 155485) | Forest soil microbial communities from Barre Woods Harvard Forest LTER site, Petersham, Massachusetts, United States - Inc-BW-C-19-O ... | reverse complement strand
GCTTCTGAAAGCGCAGATGGGACTCCTTGCGGAAACGAAACCTGATTTCCGTGCCCATTGGTTCCGCCATCTATCGTGGAGATTCTCGGGGGCGATTCTGGCGATTGCCGGCGTGGTTGCGGCAGCAGCATACCTGACTTCGCCATCGTGGTTCGGGCCGCAGGGAGTCCGCGCCGCCACGGTAATGGTTCCGAATCCGCAACTCACCCCGGGAGCGACCGTTTTTATGACCCGGGAGCAGGTGTGCCGGGCGGGGAATGACAAGAACGCCGTGGTTCCGGCTGCGGTTCGGAGAAAGGTGTTTGCCGCGTACGGGATCGGCAGCGGCGCTGCGCGCGATTACGAAGTTGATTACTTGATCACACCCGCACTGGGCGGCGCGGACGATATTCGCAATCTCTGGCCGGAGTCAGATGGCGCGGTAGTGTGGAACGCCCGCGTGAAGGATGCCCTCGAAGACCGCATGCGCGAACTGGTTTGCAGCGGCCAGCTGGACCTTGCCACCGCGCAGCGCGAAATCGCGATGGATTGGATCGGGTCGTACAAGAAGTACTTCCACACGGAGCGGCCTTTGGCGCACTCTTTCTGAGCCGTGACTGTGAAGGAGCGGTAAGAAGCTTTCGTCAGCACGTGATCCGCCGCTAAGAATCGCGGAAGTGCACAGGATCGCGGAGGTTTTGCAGTTCCCGGTAGTAATAGATGGGGAAAGGTCGCTTCCCTTTGAGTTGGAGCGTTTTCAGAAACTCGACTTCGTCCTCGGTGGCGTCGCCGCTCAGGGCCTTATCTCCGAGAAACTGTCTGAGGCCGGGTTCCATCGCAACGGGCGGCTCGGGTCTCTTTTCCACAAATTCGAATCGCCGGAGGTCCCCCGGAGCCATTCGGCCGTTGAGCCTGATTTCCATATCGAACGTATCCAGATCGATATACCAGCTCTCAATCAGAATATCGAGAAACGGAATCGAGCTCTCGACCGACGCCGTGAAGACATCCGAATGCAGCAACTCGCGGGTCATTGCCTTCATCTGCTCTTGGGGCCGCTTGCTGAGCCGGGCCGCCAGACGCAGCCACCTTTCATTCTCCGACTCATGTTCCGCTACACCCTTGGCTACATTGAGAAGTTTCTGCGCGACTAATCGTTCCAGTTCCCCCAGCGGCTCTTTTTCCAGAATGGCGCGGACTTTCATCCGGCTTCCGGGCCGGCATTTCCGCAGGATGAATGCCCGAAACTCCCGAAACAAAGGCGGAGTGGGGTCGGCCACTTTCTTTTTCAATTCCTCTTTGCGCTGGACCTCCGCAAGCCGGGACAGTTCACCCCGGGGAAGCTGCAGAAAAGCCTCCATCCTGTCGTAAATGTCGGTGCGGCGAGGGGCTGGCGGAGCTTTCTTCCTCGCCAGCAGCTGGGACACATAGGATTGCGTGACACTTGCGGCCGCCGCGAGCTCTTTTTGCTCGAGCCCGAGGCCCTTCAGGCGATGTTTGATTAAAAACGGAACGTCCATTGCAATACTTAACCGAAATTAGTTATTCGTAAATAGTAGCATGTTGACAAGTTAGATGGATTAACTTATTATGGTTAACAACCGGACGCTTTTGCCCGGCCTCCAGACGATCTGAACTAAGTCAGCTCACCTGAACCCTTCCTCTTAGCCAACAGGACCAGAAAGCGGACCGTCCATGACCAGCGGCCTCGAAGCAGGAAGCATTCACGTTGAGCGTGGCGCGCACTTGCCGAAGTTTCTCCAGTTTGGCGGCGATCCATTGTTGAAGGGCTGGTCCGTAGTCAGAAACCTTCGCTCCACGCTTGACGCGGAGACCGCTGAAGCGGGATGGATTTCTTTCTTCAGGGCCGGCGCTATCGAGAGGGCCGCGTTCGGTTTCACCAGACAAAAGGCGCTCGGCGCCGTGCTGAAGCGACTCGCTGGATGCGTGAAAGCCGGAAACTGCAACAGTTTCGAGATCATGGCCGTTACCACCAAAGAATTTCTGGGAGTGTTTCGCGTCACTGTGGCGGCTCACGCGCGGTGTCTCCAGGCAGTCATGGAAGTCAGGGAAAGCCCGGTCTGCTTTGAGCGGTGAAATCACGCTCACGGGGACACCCAGCCAGGTGGAGTGGGCCGAGCAAATCAGGCCAAGAGTCGCCCAGGAATTCGACAGGGTAGCGAAAGTTTTTCGCGCTCAGATGGCGATCCAGGCCGGGCTAAAACAATCGGAAACCCGCACCATTCTCGAGATCCTCGAACAAAAACGCGTCGAGACGATGGCCAACCAGCAGGCCGGCTATTTCATCCGCGACTGGCAGGAACTGAGCGATCAGGTGCGCCAGTTGATCGCCAAAGATCCCCGGTATCAGGCCGTCAAGGATCAACGAGCGGCGCGCCGCCGCGCCACGATTTGACCGGCTCCATCCAGCGGAAAGGCTGACAACATCATGAACATTCGACCTCTGTACGACCGCATCGTAGTAAAGCGCATCGACGAAAAAGAAACCACGCGCCACGGCATCATCATCCCCGATTCCGCTCAGGAGAAACCGCAGGAGGGCGAAGTCATCGCGGCGGGCCATGGCAAGAGACTCGAGAACGGCACGCTGGTGGCGCTCGACATCAAAGCCGGCGACCGCGTCCTGTTTGGAAAATACTCCGGGACCGAGACCAAGGTTGCCGGCACCGAGTACATAATCATGCGCGAAGATGACGTGCTAGGCGTACTATCCACCCGTTGATCACACCCCCGAAAGAAAGAGAACACTAATGGCAAAACAAATTACTTACAGCGATCAATCCCGCCAGGCGATTCTGCGAGGCGTGAACCAGCTCGCCGAAGCGGTAAAGGTCACCCTGGGACCCAGAGGGCGGAACGTTGTTCTCGAGAAAAAATACGGCGGACCCACCATCACCAAAGACGGTGTGACGGTGGCGAAGGAAATCGAGCTGCTGGACCCGCTTGAGAACATGGGAGCCCAGATGGTGCGCGAGGTCGCATCAAAGACTTCCGATGTTGCTGGCGACGGCACCACGACGGCCACCATTCTCGCGCAGGCGATCTTCCGCGAAGGCGTGAAAGCGGTGACCGCCGGCGCTAACCCGATGGCCATCAAACGCGGCATCGATAAAGCCGTCACGCTGGCCGTCGAAGAAATCAAGAAGCTTTCCAAACCCGTTTCCGGCGACATGATTGCGCAGGTGGGCCGCATCTCCGCCAACAGCGATTCCACCATCGGCGACGTGATCGCCGAAGCCATGAAGAAGGTCGGCAAAGACGGCGTCATCACCGTCGAAGAATCCAAAACCATGGTCACGGAACTCGCGACTGTGGAAGGCATGCAATTCGATCGCGGCTATCTCTCGCCCTACTTCGTGACCGATCCGGAGCGCATGGAATGCGTTCTCGAAGATCCCTACATTCTGATTCACGAAAAGAAGATCGCCAGCATGAATGACGTGCTTCCGATTCTCGAGCAGATCGCCCGCGTGGGCAAGCCCTTGCTGCTCATCTCGGAAGAAGTGGAAGGCGAGGCACTGGCGACGCTTGTGGTCAACAAGCTCCGTGGAACTCTCAACGTTTGCGCGGTAAAAGCGCCTGGCTTTGGCGACCGGCGTAAATCGATGCTCGAAGATATCTCGGTCCTCACCGGGGGCAAAGCCATCATGGAAGAAACCGGCATCAAGCTCGACGGTGTCAAGCTCGAAGATCTGGGCCGAGCCAAACGCATAACCGTGGATAAAGACAACACGACGATCATTGACGGCGCCGGTTTGTCGAAGAACATCGAAGGCCGGATTAAACAACTCCGTACCCAGATCGAAGAGACCACTTCGGATTACGATCGCGAGAAACTACAGGAGCGCCTGGCGAAACTGGCCGGCGGCGTCGCGATCATCAAAGTCGGAGCCGCCACCGAGACCGAGATGAAAGAGAAAAAGGCCCGCGTGGAAGATGCCCTGCACGCCACCCGTGCTGCGGTCGAAGAAGGAATCGTACCGGGCGGCGGCGTTGCCCTGCTTCGGGCCGCGGTCGCATTGAAAACCCTCACGCTCGAAGGCGATGAGCAGTTTGGAGTGACCATTGTGCGCCGCGCCTGCGAGGAGCCGGTACGGCAGATCGTCCTGAACTGCGGGACGGAAGGCGCCATCGTTGTCGAGAAGATTCGCATCAGCGACAATCCCCACTACGGCTTCAACGCGTCGACCGAAGAGTACGAGGATCTGGTGGTGGCGGGCGTGATCGATCCCACAAAAGTAACGCGCACGGCCTTGCAGAATGCGGCCTCGATCGCGTCTCTCATGCTGACTACGGAAGCCATGGTCAGCGGAATAGTCGAAGACTAAACCCCATGGACAAGAGAATCGCCAAGCGCCACAAGCGCCAGGTACAGCGGGCCAGAGAGCGCCTCAGGGTGTCGGAGCCCGACGTCAGAACACCGGAACAATTGAGGGCGGCCCGGGAAGCCAGCCGCCCGGCATACTCCGATATGCCGTCCCATTCGGTCAGGTCGGAAGCTCAGTGGTCATGACGAACCCCATCTTCGGGTTCTTTTCCAGTTGCTGCCCGCGCTGCAAATCCATCGATTTCAGAACCGTCGGAACGCAGAACGCTCTCGAAAGGGCGTTCCGATGGCTGGTTCAACCTTACCGGTGTGGTTTGTGCGGACGCCACTTCTGTCTGGTCCGGCGTACTGCTGATATCCGCGACGCGGCGTAGGTGTTTCCATGCAACTCCGAATTGGTTTCGAACTCATATATAGTTTTCCGCAACCCACCCCGATCATTCTTCACGTGAATGTCCACTATTCACGCGCCAACGACATCATTGTCCCGGACCACCTCACCACAGAGCCATTCGTTCCGGTCACCGGTTACCGTGATTCCTTCGGAAACCTGTGCGCCCGTATGCTGGCGCCTGCGGGACAGCTTCGCCTGACGGCGGACGGCGTGATCCGGGACGACGGTAAGCCGGATGAGATGGTATTCGCCGCCGGGCAGGATTCCGTACAGGATCTGCCCGAGGACACTCTCTTGTTCCTGCTGGGCAGCCGCTATTGCGAAACGGATTTGCTGTCCGATACGGCCTGGCAACTTTTCGGCGGCATCGATCGGGGCTATGCGTGCGTGAATGCCATTTGCGAGTACGTTCATCGTCATATCGCGTTTGACTACATGAACGCGCGCGCCACGCGCACTGCGGCGGAGGCCTTTCGCGAACGCACCGGCGTTTGCCGCGACTACGCGCATCTGGCCATCGCCTTCTGCCGGTGCATGAATATACCGGCGCGTTACTGCACCGGCTACCTGAGCGATGTGGGGACGCCGCCTCCCTACGGCGTCGGCGATTTCGCCGCATGGTTCGAGGCCTGGATCGGCGGACGCTGGCATACCTTCGACCCCCGTAACCTGGTACCGCGGGTCGGCCGCGTCTTGATGGCGCGAGGCCGCGATGCCTCCGACGTCGCGATCGCTACGACTTTCGGGCCCAACACGCTGGATAGTTTTCGCGTGTGGACCGATGAAATTCAGGCCGGCGCTGTTTCGGGCACGGCCGCATAAACACGGTTCCCGCCTTTATATCCCTTGACGGGTATATGATGCCTACGGTATATAAAAAGTGTGGAATCTGTGTTCGAAATTATTGCGGAGCCGAACCGCCGCGCGATATTGAGCCTTCTGGTCTCGTCGCAACAGTCGGTTGGTGAGATCGAGCGCCAGCTTCGCATGTCGCAGCCGACCGTGTCAAAGCACCTGCGGGTGCTGCGCGATGCCGGTTTCGTTGAGTCCACGGTGGATGCACAGCGCCGTCTCTACCGGCTGAAGCCGGAACCACTTCAGGAATTGGATGCCTGGCTGGCTCCGTTCCGCCGGTTCTGGTCCGCTCATGTAGATGCGCTCGAACGCCACCTCGACCGCATGGATCAACCAGCACGAACGAAAAAGAAGAGAGGGAACCGATGAAGATCAAGCTGACCAGCGTATACGTTGACGACCAGGAGAAGGCCCTGCGCTTTTATACTGAAGTGCTGGGCTTCGTGAAGAAGGCCGACTTCAGCCAGGGGCCGTATCGCTGGCTCACTGTGGCCTCACCGGAGGACCCGGATGGCATTGAGCTGCAGCTGGCGCTCAACAACAACCCGGCAGCCAAAACCTTCCAGCAGGCTATGTTCCAGCAAAGCCAGCCTGCCGTCATGTTCTTCACCGACGACGTGCAGGCCGATTACGAGCGCATGAAAGCGCATGGCGCCGAGTTCACCATGCCACCAAAGGACGTGACCGCCTCCAAAATCGCCATGCTGAACGACACCTGCGGCAATCTCCTTCAGGTAACGCAACTGATGTGGAAGGGCTAACATTTTATAGGATGATCGATCGGGAACAATACGTACCGGGTCCGGCCAGCGCGGCGCAGGTACGAAAGGGCGACGACAAGTGGACGCTCGTTCTCGTTCGGGAACTGCGCCACGCGCCGGAAAAAGTCTGGCAGGCGCTGATCGACCCCGCGCAGTTGCGCCAGTGGGCGCCCTTTGAAGCCGACGGGAGCCTCGATACGGTTGGCGCCACGGTGAGTCTCACCTGGGTGGGAACGGGCAGGCCGCAGGCAACAACGGTGAAGCGCGCCGACGCCCCCGAAGTGCTTGAGTACGGCGATATCCGGTGGGAACTCGAAGCCGTTGGTGGTGGCACGCACCTGACGCTCTATGCCACCATCGATCGCCGCTTCATCTCGTGGGGTGCCGCCGGGTGGCACATTGCTTTGGATGTTCTGGATAGCAATCTCAGCGGAACTCCCATCGGCCGCATCGCGGGTGCTGAGGCGATGAAGTTCGCGGGCTGGCAGCGGCTGAGCGCGGAGTATGCGAGGCAGTTCGCTGTTGAAACGGCTCAGAAATCGTGAATTGAGGGATGGCCGAAGTCATCTCGATCCGCGGCGCGCGCGAGAACAACCTCAAAGACGTTACGCTCCGGATTCCCAAGCGCAAGCTCACCATCTTCACCGGGGTATCGGGCTCGGGGAAATCGTCCATCGTGTTCGACACGCTGGCGACCGAAGCCCAGCGCCAGCTCTACGAGAACTTCTCGCTCTTCATCCGCAACTTCCTGCCGAAGTACCCGCAGCCCGATGCCGACGCGATCGAAAACCTCACCATGGCGGTGATCGTCGATCAGAAGCGGCTTGGCGGCGGATCGCATTCGACCGTCGGCACCGTGACCGACATACATGGCGTGCTGCGGCTGTTGTTCTCGCGCGTGGGAAAACCGTCGGCGGGCGGCGCGATCGCCTATTCGTTCAACGATCCGCGCGGCGCGTGTCCCGAATGCGGTGGCCTCGGGAAAAAGGTCGGCGTCGTCTCCGACGATTTCCTCGACATGAACAAGTCGCTCAACCAGGGCGCCATACAAGTACCGTTCTTCGGCGAATGGGACGCACAGGCGTACACGCAGAGCGGCTTCTTCGACAACAATAAGAAGCTGAGCAAGTTCACAAAGGATGAAATGGAGCTGCTGCTCCACGGCAAGGATCGTAAGTTCAAGACTAAGCTCGGTGACCGAACCATCAACCTCACCTACGCCGGGATCATCGCCCGCATCGAGCGCAACTACATCCACCGCGACATCAAGACGCTCAGTGAACGCACGCAGAAAGCGGTGATGCCGTATCTCAAACCACGCGAGTGTCCATCGTGCAAAGGCGCCCGCCTCAGCGCTGCCGCGCTCGCAAGCAGGATCAACGGTCACAACATCGCCGATCTGTCGTCGCTCGAAGCCGGCGAACTGCTCAAGGTAGTGCGCGCGATCAAAGGGCCCAGGGCCGGGGCGATCATCCAGGCGCTCGCCGAGCGACTACAGGCAGTAGTCGATATCGGGCTCGAATATTTGAGCCTCAACCGGGAAACCGACACGCTGTCGGGCGGGGAATCGCAGCGCGTGCGCATGGTGAAGCACCTCGGCAGCAGCCTCGTGGATGTGACGTACATTTTTGACGAACCGAGCGTGGGCCTTCACCCGCGCGACGTGCATCGCCTCAACGAACTGCTCGGGAAACTGCGCGACAAGGGCAACACCGTGATTGTCGTCGAACACGACCCGGCCGTGATCAAAGCCGCGGATCACATCGTCGACGTTGGGCCAGGCGCGGGCCGCGCCGGCGGCACGATCGTCTTTGAAGGCGCCTACGAAAGGCTTCTCGAATCCGGCACGCTCACCGGCCGCCATCTCACACAGACGCTGCCGATCAAGAAGGTCGTGCGCAAAACCACCAGCCATCTGCGCATCAAAAACGCACGCGCAAACAACCTGAAAAACATCTCGGTCGACATCCCCACGGGCGTGCTCACCGCGGTGACTGGCGTCGCGGGCTCGGGAAAGAGCTCGCTCATCCACCAGGCGTTCCTGGCTCAACATCCCGTCGCCATCGTGATCGATCAATCGGCCGTCGGAACATCCACGCGCAGCAACCCCGCAACCTACACCGGCGTGATGGACGATCTGCGCAAGGCGTTCGCGTCGGCCAACAAAGTGGATGCGGGCCTGTTCAGCTTCAACTCGAAAGGCGCATGCGAGGCGTGCAACGGCTCGGGAGTAGTCTACACCGATCTCTCGTTCCTCGATTCGTTCAAATCACCGTGCGAAGTATGCCAGGGCCGCCGCTTCAAGGACGACGTGCTTGGGTACAAGCTCGACGGCAAATCGATCAGCGACGTGCTCGCGATGACGGTAGCGCAAGCGGTCGAGCTCTTTCAAAAGCGCAAAGAGATCGTGCGCAAATTGCAAGCCATGCACGACGTGGGGCTCGCCTACCTCACGCTCGGTCAGCCGCTGAGTACGCTTTCCGGTGGGGAATGCCAGCGCATCAAACTCGCCAGCGAGTTGCACAAGGATGGCAGCGTCTACGTGATGGATGAACCGACCACGGGATTGCACATGTCCGATATCGCGCACCTCCTCGCCATCATCGATCGCCTCGTCGACGAAGGGAACACCGTGATCGTGATCGAGCACAACCTCGACGTCATCCGCAGCGCCGACTGGATAATCGATCTGGGGCCGGAAGGGGGCAGCAAGGGTGGAGAGGTGGTGTTCGAGGGCACGCCGAGCGAGTTGGCGAAAGCGAAACGCTCGCTGACCGGGCAGTACCTGCGGTAGTCAATTTCGTATGGTCAGGACAGTGACCCAGAATATGCCCTCGTCGCAACTGAAGGCAAGGCGCTCCTGAGACGCGGCGCCGCAGACCCGCAGCGTATAGTCGCCATCGACGACGCAAGGCATGGAAAGCCGGGTGCCGCGGTTCAGGACGCACTTCAGGTTGCCGCCGATCATGTTCGCCAGTTCACCCAGAACGTCCCGCACAACGTCGTCGACAGTCGCTGGGGGATCGCCATGCGGGCCGCCCATCGCGAGGAAGCGCGCCGCGAACTGGCAGGCCTGTCGCCGATCGCAATCGAGCAAAACGGCCCCGCACCAATCGCCCGCCAGATGGACCGCGGCGGATAAACGGCTGTCGTTCGGGAGCCACGGTGTGGGACATTCGATCGGGTGCAAGTCCATCATCGCCGCGAACACGGATTCGACAATCGACGCCAGTTCGGCAGGATGTAAAGCTGAAACCGTTTGATTGGGCATAGTGAATGCGCTAGCGGGCGACGTAGACGGTGGCGTTACCGACGGCCAGGCTGTCAAACCATTGCTCGACGCCGAAGGCGGTTTCCGCAGCGCCCAGCAACATCCAACCGCCGCGGAACAACGTGCCGTGAATCTCCTCAAGAATTTTTCTCTTGGTTGCAGCGTCGAAATAGATCAGGACGTTACGGCAGAAAACGAGATCGAAGGGTCCGAGAGCCCGCATGCTGTTGCGAAGGTCGATAGTCTCGAAGCGGGCCATCCGGCGTACCGCGTCGCTCAACTGCCATTCGACGCCGGCGCGAACGAAATGCTTAACCAGCAGAGATGCCGGCAGACCGCGGTTGACTTCTATCTGATGATATTTTCCGGAGCGCGCGCGGTCGATGATCGCAGAAGAAAAATCGGTGCCCAGGATGTTGATGTTCCAGTCTTTGAACCCGCCTTCCAGGAGAATCATCGCGAGGCTGTACGCTTCCTGGCCGGTAGAGGAAGCCGCCGACCAGAATCTTAACCTGTTGGTGTCGCGCCGTTCATCCTTCAGACGCGGCAAAAGCACCTTCTTGATGGCGTCATATTGGGCAGGCTCGCGAAAGAAGTAAGTTTCGTTGGTGGTCATCGCCTCCACCACCTGGAGACCAACGGTTACCCCGCCCGTAGCCCTGATGAGAGCACAGAGGTCGTTAATCGAGGTGAGGCCGAGCTCTCTGACGATCGGCGTGAGGCGCGTCTCGAACAAATAATGTTTGTCGCCTTCGAGCACGATGCCGGTCTGAGAATAGACCTGTTGCTGCAGGAACCGGTAGTTGTCCGGCTGAATCTCCGGGATTGAAGTTTGGCTCGGCATCCAATCCCCCTTAAGCTCCCGCCCTCAGCAGGATTTCGGGCACGACTTCTTCGAGAGGCAGCACGCGGTCGGCGAGGCTCGCATTCGCCACGGCGCCAGGCATCCCCCAGACCACACTCGACGCCTCATCCTGCGCGAGGATGCTCGCGCCCCGAGCCTTGAGAATCTCCGCGCCGCGCAAACCGTCCTGACCCATGCCGGTCAGAATGACGGCGATGACCGCGCCGCCATACACCTCCCCGATGGAACAAAACAACGCGTCAACCGCCGGACGACAGGAGTTCAACTGTGGCGACTGATCCAGACAGACGCGCGCTCCGGTGCCGTTGGATGCCACCTTCATATGAAAATCTCCCGGCGCAATCAGGATCTGGCCCGGCGTCACTGGATCGCCATGAACGGCCTCCGTGACCGGCAATCGACACACGGAGTTAAGCCGCTCCGCGAGCAGGCGGGTGAAGAGAGGCGGCATGTGCTGCACCACTAGAACAGGCAAACGGAATCCGGCCGGTATTTGCGGCAGAATTGCGCCGAGCGCGGTCGGGCCTCCTGTGGAGACTCCGATCACCAGCACTTTAGGCCGCACCTTCATACCCTCGAAGACGGGAGCGACCCACGGCGGCGCCGGCACTACGCCCACACGAGTCGCCAGGACGAAGAACTGTTTGATCTTCGGGATCAACTCATCCCGCAGGCGCGCCATCGAACGATCCAGCGACCCTTCATTGGAAGCCTTGGCTACGTAGTCGTCAGCACCAAGGGTGAGTGCCTCCATAGTGATCGCCGCGCCGCGCTCGGTGAGTGTGCTGAACATGATCACTCTCAGTTGGGGATACTCGCTCCGGATGCGGCGCAGTGTTTCGATGCCATCCATCACCGGCATCTCGACGTCCAGCGTGAGAACGTCCGGGTTCAACTGCGGGATCCGTTGCAGCGCGATCGCGCCGTTGGACGCCGCCCCGACAACCTCGAGCACGGGATCCTCCTCAAGAGCGTGAGTGACCAGGCGCCGGATGACCACCGAATCGTCCACCACCAGCACGCGAATCCGTTCTCCCGGCTGAAGCATCCGTTTGTTCAAGCCGGATAATCCCATGGATATTCCTTG
>Ga0210388_10003965_pt1 | contig 11561 bp, 9 predicted proteins | sample IncBWC19OmetaG_FD_155485 | JGI IMG/M metagenome (GOLD analysis project Ga0210388, IMG submission 155485) | Forest soil microbial communities from Barre Woods Harvard Forest LTER site, Petersham, Massachusetts, United States - Inc-BW-C-19-O ... | reverse complement strand
CTCTATCTTATCGCCAATTTCAGGTTGCAGGTTGGGGTTACCGGTTGTAATGTTTTGCGGATTATTGGCGTTTACAAATGGGTTCAGATCTTCACCATCGGGCCGTTGTATGCGGTGGCTATAGCTCAGCTTAAGCGTATTGTTACCACTGTATTTATGCGATATGGTAAGTGATGGAACATTGGTGCCGTAGGCGGGAACATTCACATTTCCAATATTCGCAAACGATGCATTTATCATGGTGTATTCATATCGGTAACCTGCCTTTACATCTAACCACTTGAACATTTTGAACGATGCAGAAAGATAACCTGCATATACCGATGTGGTGTAATTAATTCCGCTTGATTGCGGAGCATTATAGGCATAATCACCATCTGCAGTGTTCAACAGATACACATTTGATATACCGCTTAAGGCATTCACGTCTGCTTTAGCTCCCATTTCCAGCAAGGTGCCACTTGTATCGAGTGGTTGTGCATAATCTATAGATGCGGTGTTTTCTAAACTGGTTGCAGGGTTTTGTCCATACGAGCCGCTAAATGTATATTCTGAAGGAACGTCCTGCTGTGACTGTGAATAGTAAGAATTGTATGTGCCGCTTGATATATTATAACTCACATCCAGTTCTTGTCCATTCTTTTCAAACGTTTTTTTGTAATCCATACTACCATCAAGGTTCTGCATGCTGAATGTATTGGTGGAAAGCAGCAAACTGTTTACAGTAGATAAGGTGTTGCCATATTGGTCCTGTTCAATAGATTGTTGGGCAGCCGAACCAGAACCGCTCACTTGGAAATGGTTATAACTGAATGAAGCGGATATGTTGTCCTTGGGTGTTATATCCCAATCGAACCCAACGCCACCCTGGTAAAAGGCACGGGTTAGTTGCGCCGATCCATTTTGTGTAAGTAATGATTTTTGGTTATTGGTGTCTTGTCCTGTGCGGGTACTATTGGAATATACAGTGGCATTCAATCTTTCATTTGCATTGAAAAAAGCATGTGCCCCGAAATTTCCCTTTTTCATATTCAAATTAAATGAGCCATTCTCCAGCAATGTACCCGCCGAAGCCGAAAGGTTACCATTGATGCCCTGTGCAGTTACTTTCTTTAATATGATATTGATAATACCTCCAATCCCCTCAGCATCGTACTTTGCACCGGGACTGGTAATAACCTCTATCTTCTCTATTTCGCTGGCAGGTATAGATTGCAATACATCGGCAAGGTTGGTTCCAAACATAGTGGACGGCTTTCCATTTATAAGGAATCGTATGTTCGAATTGCCCTGCAATTCTACATTCCCATCTACATCAACTGATACTTCCGGGACTTTCTTTAATGCATCAGTCGCTACGCCACCCTGTGCAGTAAGGTCCTTATCTACATTGTAAACAATCTTGTCCACCTTATTTTCAATAGTGCTTTTATCAGCAGCTACAACAACTTGCTTCAACTTGGCAGATGCACTCGCCAGTTTTATATTTCCCAGTATAACGTTCGCTTGGGTTTTGCTGATGGTGATATTGTTTACTGTTCCCGTTTGGTATCCCACAAAATAAATCTGGAGCTTATATGTACCGTTGTCAATGCCGGTTAATTTGAATGAGCCATCATCTCCCGTGGTAACACCGTTCACTTCTTTATTATCGGTAATAGTGCTAAGGCTTATAGATGCATAAGAAACAGGCTGCCCGGTGGTGGAATCGATTATTCTGCCCTTAATAGTTCCTCCGCTTGCAGGCACCGGGTTATTCTGAGCGTATGAATATATGCCCAAGATACTGAATAAGCAAAGCAGTACTAATTTCTTTATAATATCCCTTTTCACTATGCGGTAAAAGTAGGCATCGAACCTATGCTAAATCGGTTTTATTAGGCTTTTTTAACATTTAAATAGTGTATTCGGTTTTTATCCTCCCTTTTCTGATTCAGTTAAGGTGCAGGGCATTCCTTAGAAATCAGCTTGTTTTTTGGCGATATTTGCACATCAAATTTAATACCCGACGCGCCCTGAAAAAGATTGTCTTAGCTATAATCCTGTTTATTGGAATAGTATTTAATGCCTATCCGCAACAAAGCAGCAATGCACGGTGGGTGGTTAAAAGGCCATTCGAGTTTAACGTATTTATTGAAAACAAAGGGCAGTTTGCCGAAAAGGAAAAGAAGGATGTGGGCCAGCCCATTTTGTATTATTCTAAAAAGGGAAAGCTGCACCTATACTATACTGCCAGTTCTATTGTCTTCCGTTGCGATAGCTTAGTTCCATTAGATAATGATGAAGAAAGGGGAGGGGAGAAGGAAACCAAAGTAAAAGTTGTTCCTGAATATTTCAGCATAAAATGGGAAGGTGCGAATGCGAACGCTATTGTGGAAGTGCAGAAACCGATGAGTAATTATTTTACCTATCCTAATCTTGCAGATAAGTATGGTAAATCGGGTATAACGGCGCATGCCTTTAAGAAATTGGTTTATCACAACTTATATAAGGGTATAGATGTTGAGTTCTATTATCCCGAAGATAAAGGCGGTTTGGAATATGATATTATTGTCCACCCTGGCGCTGATCCTAGTGTAGTAAAGATGAAATACACTGGTGCGAACATTGCACTATTGAATAATGACATAAGCATAAAGACTATTTTCTCAAATCTCACCGATCATGCCCCAATTGCCCACGATGGAAGTGGTAAGCAAGTCGCATCTTCATTTATGGTAAAGAACAATACAGTTTCGTTCGCTCTCGGGAATTACGATAAAACCCAGTCATTGATAATCGACCCATGGGTTACTACAACAAGTTTTACCGGTGCTAATAATGCATACGACCTCGACTATGATAAGGCTGGTAACGTATACATAAGCGGTGGTGGCGATGCAACCGAATACCAGATAAACCAATACAACAGTGGAGGCACACTGGTGTGGACATACAATGCAACGTTTGCATATACTATTACAGGAGGTTATTATGGGTATGGTGCACTGTGTACCGACCATCGTAACGGCACCTGCTATTTTGCAGAGGGTGGAAATTTTTCAGGCAGTGGAGCACAGGTATTGAAAATAAATTCTGCAGGCATTCAAAAGGCATTATTTCCGGGCAACCCGCAGGTGAATGAATTGTGGCGTGTGGCTTTCGACTATTGCAACAACCAGCTTGTGTTGGGTTGCGGTAATACAGTACAAACATACCAGGGCGCCACACTCGATACTGCACTTACCACGATGAAACCGGTTAATGTAATGGGCGCAATAACTTCGTATCACGATATTTCCCTGCTTGCACTGGATGATGTGGGTAATGCATATATGGGAACAGCTAAGAACATTAATCCAACCGATAGCGTCAATTTCAATAATGTAATTATGCGAATGCCTTTGCCTTCAATTACTCCGACTATTTACCAGGTTAAAGACGGATACGTTTTTCAGGAAGTAGCTTCTGCAATATATTATCCGTCACTAGGAACGGCTACCGCAGGTAATGGTTTTAATGGTATGGTCGCTAATAAATCAATGTTATTTACATACGATGGAGGCACGCTAAAGAAATTCAAGCCGTCGAACTGTGCTTTTGTAAGCTCGGTTAAGATAAATCCTATTCCATTTAACTGGGGCGGGTTAGATCTGGATTGCCAGGGTAACGTATATGCAGGCGATTTCTTCAACGTGAATGTGTACGATTCTAACCTAACTGCTATTGCCCCAATAACATTTGGAGGTGCTGGAGTTGTATATGCCCTAAAGGTAAATGGTAACCAGTTATATGTTACCGGTGGTGGATTTGTAGCTGCTGCAACCTTGCCCAATGTTCCTAAAATGGCAACTGTTACGAGCACACCACCAACTAAATGTTCGGTATGCGATGGTACTGCAATGGCTCAAGGATGTGGTCAGCAGCCCTTTACCTATTTGTGGAGCAATGGTGCTACAACGCAAACTATTACCAATTTATGCTCGGGTGTTTATACCGTTACCATTACCGATGCATCTTGCGAACATAAACAAGACACTGCCATAGCAAGGCTTCCGGGTAAGCCGTCGTTTACTGCCGGCCTAACAATTACCAATCCGACTTGTATTACTAAAGGGCAAATTGCAGTAAGCACTTTAACCGGCGGCACTAAACCGTTTACCTATGCATGGAGCAATGGCAATATAAATGCTCAGGATACTGGCTTAACAAGCGGAACGTATAAAGTAACTATCACTGACAGTAGCGGCTGTATTTACGATACCACTGTTACATTAACAAGTCCTAAGCCCCCAATAATTAAAGTTACTCCTGCCAGCGATAGTATTTGTGTAAAAGGGAGTGCTATAATTACGGCAAGCGGAGCTACAAGCTATTCATGGTCACCAAGTGCGGGGCTGAGCTGTACCAATTGCACCAGTCCAACTGCATCACCGGGAATAACGATTACGTATACCGTTGTTGGTGATTCGGCAGGATGTGTGAATAAAGATTCTGTTACGATAACAGTAAACAATCCTCCAACTATTTTAGTAACCCCGCCGCACGATACAATTTGTTTTGGCGGTTCTGCATCGCTCAGTGCAACGGGTGCAGCAAGCTATATATGGCAACCTGCAACCGGATTAAGCTGTACCAATTGTCCTAATCCAAGTGCATCGCCATCATCGCAAATAACATATACTGTAACCGGTACCGATCTGCATGGCTGCGTATCCACTGCAACAGCATCAGTATACATTGCTGGCCCTGTAGCAACAGCTTGTTGCGATACAACAATTCTGGCCGGTGGTTCTGCTTCTATTGGAACCACTACTTCAGGAACAAGCTATGCATGGTCGCCGGTAGGATCCTTAGGATGTAGTACTTGTTTTGTTACTTCGGCAAGTCCCATAGCGACAACAACATACACTCTTGTTGTTACCTTTAATAATGGCTGCAAGGCAGAAGATTCAGTTACTGTGCAGGTAAAAGGCTGCGACAATGTCTGGATACCTAACTCATTTAGTCCTAATGGAGATGGTAAGAATGATATGTTCGGCCCGAAGGGAGAATGTATGGTGAACTATAGCCTGTATGTCTTTAACAGATGGGGGACATTGATATACCAGAGTGAATCGGGTAAGCCGTGGGATGGTAAAGTGAAAGGAAATCTTGTGCAGGAAGATGTGTATGTTTACACTGTGAATGTGTTAAACAATACCGGTAATACAATATCGCAGACGGGCAGAGTTACCGTGATACGATAAAGAAAAATGAAAAAGTATTTTTATTATATAGGTATAGCATTGCTTTACTGTGCCTGCAATAGCGGTGGTGGCGATATGAATATGTACCACGACTGCGGCATGGAAGGGGATGCAAAACGTTACGATGTCCGTGCCCTGAACAAGTTAAAGAATAGGTACGATTTTCCCGATTCAGCAGCAATAGATCATACTATAACGTTAGAGTCTATTCTTGCACCCGGCAACGACCGCGATAGGTTCAGCCCAAGTAAAGCTGTTGAAATAACGGGCTATGTATTCGATGTGAAAATGGGAGGCGATGAAAGCTGCAACTGCCATGCCCGTGCAGTTGATGAACGAGATACACACATTGAACTTGTACTTACACCCGATGCTACTGAGGAAAAGCAAAGGGTGATTGTGGAAGTCACCCCACGTATGCGCGAGATAATGTCGAAAAAAGGAATTGACTGGAGTACGGATAATTTAAGACGAACCATTAAAGGCCACCAGGTAAAAGTCACCGGCTGGTTGCTGTTCGACGAGGAACATTCCAAACAAGCTGAGAACACAGAACCTGATAATGATAAAGACTGGCGTGCTACTTGTTGGGAAATACATCCTATTACGAAGATTGAGATTTTAGATAAACAGCTGAGCTCAGGCCCCCTCTAAATCATTGAGAATATCCAATATCGAATACTGAATGTCCAATTTCGAAATTGTAATTATTCAGACTTAATAATTTCAGGAAATACCTTCGGTGTTCAATATTCATGATTGGATATTCGATATTATAAAGCCCCTTTAGGGGTTTGGGGTAGCCTCATTTCCCATACATCTCTATCGCAGCTTTCAAATACGGAATAGCATCCATAGGTATGTTGTATTCCTTGCCATCTATGGTTTTTGTTTCCACAGGGCCACGTTTTTTGCCCAGGCGGACAACTACCATATTCAAATCGGGAATGACGAAAATGTATTGTCCTAATATGCCGCGGCAATAAGGTATGGTATGCCCTTCGCAGCGGAGTATCCACCAATTGTAACCATAGTAAGGGACAAGCTTTGCGCTCATAGATGCCATTACGTAATCTTTAGGCACTACCTGTTTGTATACCCATTTGGTAACTGGTGTTAGGTTCCAGGTAATGTGTGTTTTACCGGAATCGGTATTTACCACTTCCTGGTCATTAGGAGGGAAGGTTTCTAAATGGTCTCTCCATTTTCCTGAATCAAGATATAATTGTCCCAGGCGGGCAAAGTCACGTGCATTGGAATTAAAGCAGCAATATGCTTTTTCCATACCGCCCTGGTGGTCAACGCTCCAGTACGCAGGTTGCTCGGCACCCAGTGGCTGCCAAAGTTTTTCCGATGCATAATCAGATAATGATTTGCCTGTAGCCTTGGTAATAATGTATCCAAGTAAGGTAGAATTACCGCTCTGGTAAATGAATTCCTTGCCCGGTGTAGATGTTACTTTATATTTCAGGGTAACCTTCATAAGGTCGTCGCTATAATACGCTTCGGCAGGGTAGGCAAACGGATTAATATAGTTCTCAACCCAGTTCATGCCCGAGCTCATAGTTAGAAGGTCTTTAATGGTAAGCAGGCTATCCATACCCTGTTTGAATTCAGGAATAAAATCACTTACTTTCTCATCCACGCTTTTTATTTTTCCGTCGGCAATAGCTATACCACATAAAATACTGGTAATGCTTTTACCCATTGAAAAGGAATTGGTGTGCGAAGTATCGGAATACCCATCCCAGTATTGCTCGTAACGCAAAGAGTCATTCTTTACTATTAAGTAAGAAACCGTCTGGAGTTTCTTCATAACATTCAAATACTTCTGTGGAATAGTTTGCTTGTTATAGTCTTTACCAATAGCCCATGGCATTGGGGTGCCAATGTTCACCTTGCGGTTAGGGAAAATGCCATACTCATCAATACTTGGGTTTAGGCGTCCTTTAAGTACAGTATTTGCTAATGTTTTGTAAAGGTAATGGCGGCCTGTAACCAATATGACTATATTAACCAATAGAACTAAGGCTATTATGGTATAAATAAGCCATTTCAATATTTTTGAAACTGTTTTCATTCAGATATAGAATTAATGAATCAAAGATATGATATTTGTAATCTGAGACATTGATAAATGAAGCCACTAATAATTTTAATACTCGCTTTATTATTTAGTAGTTATTGTGTTAATGGACAGGAATTAAATCTAAGAACTTTCAATTATTCAAAGGCAGACAGTATTGCTTTGCATTTCCCCAAAACAAGATACAAGTCATATACAGAATTAGTGGCACCGTTAACTGATAAACTTAAGACCGAGCAGGAGAAGTTCCGTGTTATTTTTCGTTGGATAGCCGATAATGTGGCTTATAGTATTTCAAATAGCTCAGATGACCCTGATAAGGTAGTAAAGAAAAAGAAGGCTGTTTGTATTGGGTATTCTACTCTTTTGAAGGATATGTGTAATAGTATTGGTATAGAATGTGAAGTTATAACTGGATGGTCAAAAGTGGATCCAGTTGAAATAGGCCAAAAAACCAAGGAAACTACACATGCCTGGAATGCCGTGAAATTAAATGGGAACTGGTATTTGACAGATGTTACATGGGCAACAAGTGCATTTAACAAGAAAAAGAAAAAATTCTATAAAGAGTTTGATACAGCCTACTTTCTTCCAACGCCAGCCTTTTTTATTAAACAGCATTTCCCAAAAGATAAGAAATGGCAAATGCTAGATACCCTGGTTAAAAAATCATTTTTCATAAAATCATTAGTATGGTATGAAGCTGCAAATCAATTAGGAACTTGGATTATTAGTCCAACAAAAGGAAAGGTTACTCAAAAAGGCAATAAAGATTTTACTGTGGTACTACACATTACAAAATGGGATTCTACATCTAACTTGGATTTTATTATTGATGATGATATAAATAAAACTCAAATTAGCGAAGTGAAAAGCTATACAAATAATAGATGCATGACGGTAAAATGCAATTTTCCTGAAAATCTAAAAGGCGAACATAATGTGGATGTTTATTATAATGGGCAAGCCATAAATGGATTTAGAATTGATTTTTATTGAAATCAAATAACAAATGAAGCCACTATTAATTCTGATACTATCCCTTTTATTGAGCATTGCGGCTTTTGGGCAAGCTAATTACAGCGAAACCCAGATTAAGGATTTAATGAAGGGGGAGTGGTTTGATGCAATTGATGGTTGGCATGAATTGGTTCTGTCCTATGATACTATATTGGATATTAGAACTCACAGAGCGCCGCCGCCATCCGGGATTCATGATGATTGGTGGGATTATACATCTATGACTTCCACAACTGCAAAATATAATTTAACTAAGCATAATGGTAAACCCGATTCATTAAAAAATAGTCCAACAGGATATTATCTCATGATAATGAATAAAAAAAATATAGTTACCTGGGCGGCAGTCTACTCAATAAATCGTAAGCAAATGGAGTTGTTATTACCTAATGGTAAGAAATTGACTTATTCTCGAACTGGTTCATTTCCTCCGTATGAAGATGAGGAAGAATTAAAGAAACATGGTCGCATTCAAATATTGTTTTAGCAAATGAAACCACTCTTAATTCTGATACTTTCTCTTTTATTTAGCATTGCTGCTTTTGGACAGAAAGATAGTTCGTATTTATTTGTTAGTTCAGATTCTATCAATAATGAAAAAGTAAGACTTGATAAGATATTTGCCGCAGATAATATAAAAGTAACTGTGTTAGTTTCAGGTTGTTTCTTTGAGGAACATTATAGTATATGGATTCAAAAAATAAAGAAGGGTTACGCGTTTAGGTCAGTAGACACACTTAGTCTTACAAAAATCGATGTTAGAATTGGTAAGTTATCTAAAGAAGATGTTCAAAGTATGAAAGCTCTATTTGTGCAGGGATTAACTGATCGAGGATGCTTTGGAACAACATCTGAACATTTTAATGTGGAAGCCGATAATAGGAAAATCGCCTTTAGATATTTCAGATGTGAATATTCGCCAAGCGACCTTTTAGATAGACTTAAATTTATAGTTTGGCGGAAATAAGAAATAAATGAAGCTACTATTAAACCTAATATTATCTCTTTCATTTGGCATTGCAGCTTATGGACAAGCCTTTCCCCTTGATGGCTTTACAAATAAGAATGAAGCGAAGAACTTAATGATAAATGGATTGAAAGCAGGTAAGTGGATTGAATACATTGATGATAATGATAATATAACCGCCGATACCAATGCACCTTATTATATTCTTTCAGTATATAAGGATAGTAATAGGTATGGGAAAATACGTGAGTATTATAAAAGCGGTAAGCTATATATAGAAGCTCCGGCTGATGCTGATGGATACTTAAATGGAACAGTAAAAGAATATTATGAAAGCGGAGTATTAAGGGAAGAAGCACCATATATTGATGATGTTAAAATTGGTATGGAAAAGGAATATTACCCCAGTGGTAAGATAAAGCGTGAAACTCCCTATGATACCGCAGGGATAGTAAATGGTAAGGAAAGGATTTATTACGAGAATGGAACATTGCTGGGAGAAGGGCCATTTAAAGATGGTAAAGAGAATGGAATAGAAAAACAATATTACCCAAGCGGTGAATTGGAATATGAAACGCCTTACCTGAATGATTCAATTAATGGAGTAGTAAAGGAATTTTATGAGACAGGGAAATTAAAATCGGAAACGATATTTAAAAATGGTGAAGAAGGAGAAAGCCATTATTATGACGAAAATGGGAAAGAAGTTTATGTTGATGAAAACGGAGATGAAATCAAATAGGATATGAAATCACTATTAGTTTATAAAGGTTTTAAAGTCCATAAAGTTTTAAAGTATGTATTGACTTTAGGAACTTTCTGCTTTATGAACTTTCAACTTGTTGCGCAGCAAGACAGTTTAGGTTTTACCAATAAAGCAGAGGCAAAGAACTTAATGGTAAATGGAAAGAAAGAAGGGAAATGGGTAGAGTATATGGATGATTTGGGAAGTACAACAGATACTACTTCTCCTTATTTCAAGTTAACCATTTATAGGGAGGATAAGCCATTAGGTATGGTTAAAGTTTATGATGGAGGAAAATTAGTAAGTGAAATCCCCTATAAAGCAGGTAAAATCAATGGTATAGTTAGGGAATATAATTATAATAATTGGAAATTAAAGAGTGAAATACCTTATATAAATGGTAAGGTAAATGGAGTTTATAAAGAATATTACGATAATGGTCAATTGCAATTTGAAACTAATTATATTGATGGGAAAGAGAATGGTATGGATAAAGAATATTATGAGAATGGCAAGCTTATGAGTGAAACGACATACGTTAATGATACAATAAGTGGAGTGGATAAATTGTATTATGAGAATGGTGAGTTAGAGATGGAAACCACCATTAATGGTAAAGGAAAGGTTATGGTGAAAGAGTATTATGAGAACGGCGAAATAAAATCTGAAACTCCCTACTTGAATGGTAAAAGGGAGGGGCTTGAAAAAGTATATGGTATGAATGGACAGGTTATAAGTGAAACTACTTTTACTGATGATAAGCCGTTAAAAATTGAAAAATTCGATATTCTTGGAAATAGAATCAAATAGCAAATGAAATCACTGTTAATTCTTATACTTTCTCTTTCATTTAGCATTGCTGGTTTTGGGCAAGCAAAAATTAAGGATACAGTATTCATAAAACATGACAGCAACTGGATTGATGAGAAATTAAACTATGTTACTGATACAGTTGTTTTTCCATCAGGAATGGAAAGGAATATTCTAATTGGCACTACCGTTGTTCCTGGTACTCATAATCAGTATAAAGCAAGATGGGAGTCTGGTATTTACTTTTACAAAGTGACAAAATCAGAGTGTCAGGCTAACGCATCTGAGGAACCTGGAATGGGGCAGGACCATATTAATTCTATTATGCATACTGACTCTACCTTGATAATTGATATTAATATATACGATAATTGTTGTTATTCGTTTTTATGTGATATATCAGTGGACAGTACTGGAACATTAAATCTAATATATAATGGTTATGGTGCACATTGCGATTGCGACTGCTGCTTTGGATTGACCTATTATTGTAATATTGAAAAAAGTCCTGAGCCTAAGGAGATTAAATATAGTCTGATAAAAGCCGTAATAATAAACGGGAATAAAAAGAGCAAAAAAGTAATTAAGCCAAATAGCAAATGAAGCCACTCTTAATTCTCATATTATCTCTTTCATTTAGCATTGCGGCTGTTGGGCAAGACGATAGTGCTGATACTTTTAATAAGGCAGAAGCCATGAATCAAA
>Ga0210388_10003962_pt1 | contig 11574 bp, 11 predicted proteins | sample IncBWC19OmetaG_FD_155485 | JGI IMG/M metagenome (GOLD analysis project Ga0210388, IMG submission 155485) | Forest soil microbial communities from Barre Woods Harvard Forest LTER site, Petersham, Massachusetts, United States - Inc-BW-C-19-O ... | reverse complement strand
CGCAGTCGCGGCGTTGGACCAGTTCCAGTTGCTGAAGGTCGCATACAGAGCTGAAGCGCCCGCGGCCAACACGAGCAATACGGCCAGTGCCATTTTCGGCGACCGGGGTGTGGGCGGACGCCGCGACAGCAGCGGCACCGCCAGCAGTGCGGCTATCGCCAGCACCATCGCTGCCGCGATAACAATGAAGATAGTCATGAATGAGAGATGTCCGGATCGTCATCGTTGTCCACCAGCGCCACGCGCTGCCGTATCACGCGCACGGCGACGGCGACACCGGTGAGGAGAAGTATCAGGGGCAGGCTCCACAACCAGGCATTGCGCCAGGAGTATTCGGGTCGGAACAGGATGAATTCACTGTAGCGGGAGACCAGATAGCCCTTGATCTGCGCGTCGGACTTGCCGGCTGCGAGCATGCTGCGAATCTGGCGCCGCACATCGGCAGCGATATCGGCATCGGAATCGGCCAGCGAATTGTTTTCGCACTGCACACAGCGCAATTCGTGAATCAGCACCTCATAGCGCGCCTGCAGCAGCGGGTCGGGCAGCGTCACCGGGTCCACCGCCCAGGCCATGCGGGCCGGCGCCAGCAGCAGCACGGTCATCAGCAGTACGGCGCTGGCGCCGAGGATCCTCATGAACCACCCGCGCCGGGGGCCGGCACGGCGGATTGGGGCGGCAGGCGCGATAGGAACTCGCGCCGCCAGATCTCCGGGGTGATGATCCCAGGTTCCTTGTAGACGATCACGCCTTGCGGATTCACCAACAGGGACTCGGGTGCCCCCGCGATGCCAAGATCGATGGCGGTGGTGCCGTCACGATCGGTGACCACGTGACTGTAGGGGTTACCCTGCCGCGACAGCATCTCCAGCGCGGCCGCGTTCTCATCCGCGTTGTCCGCTACCCAGTCGACACCGACGATCTGCACCCGTCCTTCACGCTGTGCCTGCAGCAAGAGGGGATGTTCGATCCGGCACGAATAACACCACGCGCCCCAATAATTGAGCACGTACCACTGCCCCTTCAAGTCGCGCGAACCCAGGCTCTTTGCCGGATCGGTGAGCACCGGCAGCTCCCAGTCGGGAATCTCGTGCCCGACCAGCGGCGATTTGAGCACGCCGACTTCGTGCGAATGATTGATGCCCACGGCGAGCACCACCACCAGGGCCGCAAACACGGCCACGGGCACGAGGAAGCGCGGCTTCAATATGCCTCTCCGCGCGCACCACCGGTCACACCCGCGCGGGCCGTGGCCCGGGCCATGCGGTAACGACGATCGCTCAAGGCCAGCGCGCCGCCCAGGGCCATGAACAGCGGCCCCAGCCACAGCAGCGTGATCAGCGGCCGGATCTGCGCGCGGAAGCTCCAGCGTCCGGCGCCCAGGTTATCCCCCAGGGCAATGAACAGATCCGTGCCGTAGCGGTTATAGATGCCGGCGACCTTGCGGGTCTGCTGCTGCACCCAGAACGTACGGCTCTCCGGATACAACGTGGTGATCGCCTGGCCGTTACGACTGACGATGACGGTGGCGCGGATGGCGCTGTAGTTGGCACCCTCGATGGGCTCGGTGCCGATGAGCTTGAAGTCATAGCCGCCGACCTGCGCGCTCATCCCCGCGGCGAGCGCGATGTCGCTCTCGTTGGTGTAGGACTCCACCCCCGTCAAGGCGATGACTGCTACGGCGATGCCGATATGCGCCAGCGTCATGCCGAGCACGGCCCGCGACAGGCTCAGCCGCCGGCGCAGCCGATCCAGCGGATCCAGCAGCGACGAGAGGATGATCCAGCTGCCAATGCCGATGCCAATGATGGCCAGTGCATGACGCCCGCCATAGGCGCCAAACACCACCGCGGCGCCCAGCACCGCGGCCACCACGAAGGTAATCAGCAGCGGGCGGGCAGCCGCCTCCAGGCGGCCGCGTTTCCAGTTCGCGTGCACGCCCACGGATAGCAGCAACAGCAGCGGAATCATCGCCAGCAGGAAGGTCGGGCGAAAGTACGGCGGTCCGACCGACAGTGACGGCTGCCCGAACGTGTCGGCGATCAGCGGCGCCAGCGTGCCCCCGAGCACCGTGGCCGCCGCGACCACCAGCAGAATATTGTTGAACAGCAGGAAGCTCTCGCGCGACAGCAGGTCAAAGCCCACGTTGGACTTCAGCAGCGGCGCGCGCCAGGCGTACAAGGCCAACGCGCCCCCGATGACGAGCCCGAGGAACGCCAGGATGAAGCGTCCGCGTGAGGGATCCGCGGCGAAGGAATGCACCGACACCAGTACGCCGGAGCGCACCAGGAAGGTGCCCAGCAGGCTCAGCGAGAAAGCCAGAATCGCCAGCAGCAGCGTCCAACTCTTGAATAGCCCGCGCTTCTCGGTCACAGCCAGTGAATGGATCAATGCGGTGGCCACCAGCCAGGGCATGAAGGAGGCGTTTTCGACCGGATCCCATTCCCAGTAGCCGCCCCACCCCAGCGTGTAATACGACCACCAGCTCCCGAGCGTGATGCCACAGGTCAGAAAGGCCCACGCCGCCGTCGTCCAGGGGCGCGTCCAGCGCGCCCAGTCCGGATCCATGCGGCCCTCGAGCATCGCCGCACAGGCGAATGAAAAGGCCACCGCCAGTCCCACATAGCCGGTGTAGAGCACCGGCGGATGCACCGCGAGGCCCGGATCCTGCAGCAGCGGATTGAGGTCCCGGCCATCGACGGCCGCGGGCAGCAGCCGCCGGAACGGATCCGAGGTGGCCAGCGTGAACAGCAGGAATCCGAAGCTGAGCACGCCGAGCACACCCAGCACGCGGGCCGCGAAACGTTCGGGCAGATTGCGCGCGGCGATGGCTACCGCCAGCGTCCACACCGCCAGCAGGAAAATCCACAGCAGCAATGAGCCTTCATGCGCGCCCCACAGCGCGGCCACGCGATACATCAGCGGCAGCGCGGAGTTGGAATTCTCGGCAACGTAGAGCACGGAGAAATCGAAATTGACGAAGGCATACACCAATATGCCGACCGCCGTCGCGACCATCACGAACTGGCCGGCGACCGCCGAAGTGGTTGCCGCAACCCAGCGATCGCGAGCCAGCGCGGGCCCGACGATGCCGAAGAACGCCTGCAACCCCGCCAGTACCAAGGCAAGCACCAAGGCAAAGTGACCCAGTTCGGGCAACATCAGCTTCCTCCCCGCGACACCGGCGCCGTACCGGCGATCTTCGGTGGCATATATTTCTCATCGTGCTTGGCCAGTACTTCATCGGCCACCAGCACGCCCTTGCCATCCAGCCGGCCATGCACGGTGACGCCCTGTCCTTCACGGAACAGGTCGGGCAGCACGCCGGTATAGGTCACGGGCACATCGTGTTTGAAGTCAGTGACCAGAAAACTCACCTGCAGGCTGCCGGGCACGCGGTGCACGCTACCGGTGGTCACCATACCGCCGAGGCGAAAGCTCTGATCGCCATGCACCGCGCCGGCGGCGACCTCGGTGGGAATAAAATAGAAGGTCACATTCTCACGGAAGGAAGACAGCGCCAGCGCGGTGGCGATGCCCACGCCGACGACGATCCCCAGCACCAGATACAAACGTTTGCGTCGTTGCGGTGTCATGCGTGCTCCTCCTGCATGGCCAGTCGCCTGCGCGCCTCGATTTTCGCATGCGCCAGCAGGCGCCGTGCCCACACGATGTTCAGCACTACGACCAGCAGCGTGAGGCCATAGGAGGGCCACACGTAGGCGGCGTATTTTCCCATCGCCAGAAACTGCGCCATCGTATCGAATTGGATCATCATGCCAACGCCTCACGGATCCAGGCGGCGGCGCGCTCGCGGCGCAGGATCTCAGCCCTCAGTCGCACCAGCAGCACGGCCCCGAAGTACAGCGAGAATCCCAGCAGGCTGACCAACAGTGGCACCAACATGGAGGTGGCAATGGTGTCCTTACCCGTCAGGGTAATCGACGAGGCCTGGTGCAGGTCGTTCCACCACACTACTGAGTAATGCACGATGGGTACATTAACGATTCCCACGACCGCCAGCACGGCGCTGGCACGGTCTGCTCTCTGGGTGTCATCAAATGAGGCCCGGAGGCCCATGTACCCCAGGTACAGGAACAGCAGCAGCAGCTCGGAGGTCAGGCGCGGGGTCCATACCCACCAGGTGCCCCACATGGGTTTGCCGAACAGTGAACCGGTGGCGAGGGCCACGGCGGTGAAGGAGGCGCCCACCGGCGCGCAGGCGGCGGCCACGGCATGCGCGACCTTGATGCGCCAGATGAGTCCCACGGCCGCAGCCATGCCCATCCAGGTGTAGACCATCAGCGACAGCCAGGCGGTCGGCGCGTGCACGTAGATGATGCGGAAACCATTGCCCTGCTGATAGTCCGGCGGCGCCAGCACCAGCCCCCCGAACAGCCCGGCCACTATCAGCAGGCCGGCGCTCCAGGCGAACCAGGGCGTCAGGCGCCCCGCCAGCCGGTACACATGCGGCGGGGACCCCAGCCGGTGAAACCATGTCCAAGTCACGTTACGTCTACTCCAGACTGATGCGTACGGCAGCCGCCGCGGCCAGGGGGGCGAGAGTGAAAGACAGGACCACGATGGCCCCCAGCAGTTCCATGGGGGCAACATACGTCTCTCCCCGGATTGCCAGTTCCGTGGCTTTGCTCCCAAAAATCAGAATCGGTGCTGCCAGTGGCAGGATCAAGATGGCAAGCAACATGCCACCGCGCCGCGCGCCCAGGGTCAGTGCCGCCCCGATTGATCCGATGAAGCTCAGGGCCAGACTTCCCAGCGCCACGGTCAGGATGATACCCACGCTGGCCCTGCCTGGCACGCCCAGTGTGTAGCCCATCAACGGCGCCATAACGGACAGGGGCACGCCGGTCAGCAGCCAATGCGCGGCCGTCTTGCCCAGCAGCAGCCAGGTCAGCGACTGTCCCGACAGGGCGTATTGCTCCAGCGTGCCATCCTGTGCGTCATCGCGGAACAGGAAGTCCAGCGCCAGCAGCGCGGCCAGCAAGGCGGCGACCCACAAAGCGCCCGGCGCGAGGGTGCGCAGGATTGATGATTCGGGACCGACCGACAGTGGAAACAGGGTCGTCACCAGCACGAAAAACGCCAGCGGATGCAGCAGCTGCTCCGGCCGCCTGAACGCCAGCTTCAGATCACGGGCGATGACCAGACGCGCGGCCATCAGCGGTGGCGTGAGAGCGGGTGGCGCGGGTGACATCACGCGGAGAGATTCAATTCGCGCATCCGTGCCGGCTCGATGGCCAGGCGGTGATGCACGGCGGCGATCGCAAGGCCTCCCGCGGCGAGGTGCGCATCCAGCAGTGCCGCCACCAGTTCCTGGCCGCCGCTGTCCAGATTGGTAGTCGGCTCATCCAGCAGCCACAAAGGCACCGCGGCCAGTATCAGCGCGGCCAGTGCCACGCGCCGCCGCTGGCCGGCCGAGAGTGTCCGCACCGGTCGCGTCGCGAATTCGCCGGCGCCGGTCCTGACCAGGGCCTCATGGATGGCAGCGGGGCTGACGCGATGGCGCATGCCGGCCCAGAACCCCAGGTTCTCGATCCCGGACAGGTCGGGCTTCAGCGGTGGCTCGTGGCCCAGGTACACCAGCGAGGCGTGAAATCCTTCACGATCCTGGCGCACATCCTGCCCGTTCCAGAATACGCGACCCTCCTCCAGGTGATTCAGGCCGCACAGTACGCGCAGCAGCGTGGTCTTGCCCGCGCCGTTGACGCCCGTGAGCTGCAGCAGTTCACCGCCGCACACCGTCAGGTCGATTCCCTTCAGAACGTGGCGCTCCGCGCGCCACAGGTGCAGATTTTCCGCACGTAAAATTGAACCGACCATGGTCTCCCGACCCGCGCAAAGCCTGCCGCCAGCAATCCGGTAGTCTCGCAAATTCAGTGGCTTATAACCATCCCTTGAGCCCCCGCAAAACCCCCTGCCGCGACATTGTTCTGTAGAATCACGGATCAGTCGGCATACCCTTGGCCCGGATGGCGAAATTGGTAGACGCAAGGGACTTAAAATCCCTCGGGGGCAACCCCTTGCCGGTTCGATTCCGGCTCCGGGCACCACTGGCAGCGAAAGAAACCCTAAATGAAGAATCCACCGCGCCCGAAGCGAATCCTGGCAGTCGATGTCGGAGGATCCCACATCAAGGTGCTGCGGTCGGGTTTGCCCACCGGGCAGGACGGTGCCCGTCGCGTCGATTCGAATCCGAAAATGACCCCGGGCCAGATGGTCAAGGCCGCGCGCAGCCTGGCGCAGGGCTGGAGTTTCGATGCCGTCGCCATCGGTTACCCCGGCGTGGTGTGGCATGGACGGCCACTGATCGAACCCCATCACCTGGGCAAGGGCTGGGTGGGCTTTGATTACGCGGCGGCCTTCGGCAAACCGGTGCGCATGGTCAATGATGCCGCGATGCAAGCCATCGGCAGCTACGAGGGTGGCCGCATGCTGTTCCTCGGACTGGGGACGGGCCTGGGCTCGGCGCTGATCCTGGGTGGCGTGCTCGAGCCGATGGAGTTGGGCCACCTGCCCTATCGCAAGGGCCGCACCTATGAGTACTACCTGGGTATTCCCGGACTGGCGCGTTTGGGCAAGAACCGCTGGCGGCGGGCCGTGTTCGATGTCGTCGATCGCTTGAGCGCAGCGTTTGAAGTGGACTATGTCGTACTCGGCGGCGGCAATGTCGCGAAGCTGAAGAAACTGCCGCCGCGGGTGCGCGCCGGCCACAATGCCAATGCCTTCATCGGCGGTTTCAAGCTTTGGAGTGAGAAATCCTGGACCACGGATCCCGACCCGAAGATGCTGCAGCGAAACCCACGCAAAGGAAAACCAAAGTCATGATTCGCCCTCTCGCCGTCCTCTTTACGTTAGCTGTCACGACGCTGCCCCTGATGGCGTCGGCCCAAACAAACTGGACCGAGGGCAAGAACTACTTCCTGATCACCCCGGCGCTGCATACCAGCGTTGCGGCGGGCAAGATCGAAGTGACCGAGGTGTTCTCCTATGGCTGTCCGCATTGCTCCGAGTTCCGGCCCGTGGTCAAGCAGCTCAAGGCGGCGCTGCCGGCGAATGCCGTGTTCACGCTCATTCCGGCCTCGTTCAATCCGGCCGAGGACTGGCCGATGCTGCAGCGCGCCTATGTGACGGCCGAAGCCTTGGGCATCGCGGAGCGTGCTCACGATGGAATTTTCGACGCCATCTGGAAGAGCGGTGAACTGGCGGTAGTGGATGTGCAGACCAACCGCATCAAGAACCCGGCGCCCACCATCGAGGATGCCGCCCGGGTCTACAACAAGCTGACGGGGATTGCGGTCGACAAGTTTGTCGCCGTCAGTCAATCCTTCACGGTGGAAGTAAAAATGAAGGCGGACGATGCCTACGTCCTGCACGGCCAGGTCGATTCCACACCGACCATCGTCGTCAACGGCAAATATCGCCTCAACAGCGAATCGGCCGGCGGCGCGACGCAGCTGCTGCAACTGGTGAAATACCTGGTCGCGAAGGAATCTCATTGACCGAGGCCGGTCGTGGACCACTGCTGACCGCCGACACGCACGCCTTGATGATGCAGGCACTTCGCGCCGGTGCCGCGCAGTGCGAATGCTCGCTGGACCTGGGGCTGACGCAACAGCGCGTCGGGCTGCTGCCGCAGGGCTTCACCTGGAACGATTCACGCTACGCCTGGCCTGCGGCGCTGAAGGATCGCACCATCTATCACTGGGACGGTGGCGCATTTGCACCCGTGTCGATCTATGCCGGCTCGCTCATCAAGCTCGTGCCCACGCCATGGGGCGCGCCAACCTTTGAAATCGATGGCATCAAGATGCTGCCGACGGCCAAGGTGTCCCCGTTCGAGGATGCGCGCGGCAAGGTCGAACTGGTGGGGGTGCGGGGGCGACGGGTACTGGATACCTGCGGCGGACTGGGCTACTTCGCCGCCTGGTGTTGCCGGCTCGGAGCCACGCGGGTGCTGTCCTGCGAGAAAAGTTCCGCTGTCCTGTGGCTGCGTTCACTGAATCCGTGGTCACCCGGTCCTGATGCCGTACTCGAGGTGCTCAACCTCGCCATCGAGCGGCATATCGCGACCCTGGCGGATGCGAGCTTTGATGTGATTCTGCACGACCCGCCGCGCTTCGGCATCGCCGGGGAGCTGTACGCGCGCAACTTCTATGAGCAGCTCGCCCGCGTGCTGCGGCCGGGTGGGACGCTGTTCCACTACACGGGCAGTCCCAACAAGCTCACCTCTGGCCGCGACGTGCCGGGGGAGGTGCTGCGACGCCTGCAGCAAACTGGCTTTCAGGCGCATCGCGCCCTCGATGGCGTGCTGGCCCGCTCAGTACTCAAACCGATACGATAATCCCACGCTGCTGCCGGGGTCGTTGTCCGGCGTGGTGCCCTGCACCGTGGCCGTGCCCGTGCCCACCTGGGTTTGCAGTCGCAGCTTGCTCGTCAGATCCACGTCCACCTGCAGCTGGGTGGCACCGGTGGTGTTCTGTTTGACGTCAAGGAATATGCGGTTCGTCAGATAGCGCCCCGCTTCGATGGTGGCGCCGTTGTTCTGGGTACTGCCGGGGATGCCGGTGTCATTGCTGCCCACCGCCAGCCGATCCAGCCCCAGATGCTTCTGGATTGCCACCAGCGGATTGACCCCCGTGCCGACGCCGGTGAGGGTCACCAGCGCCGCACCGATCTGCGCAGCCTGCAGCGCAGTCAGCTGGCCGGCGCTCTCGCCGAACAGCAGGCGCGCGAGGATTTCATCCTGGGGCAATTGCGGCACGCTGGTCAGCTCAAATTCCGGCGCATCGGCGACACCCGTGATGCGCAGGGTCACGGTGGTGTCCACAGCCGTGGTCTGGGCCGTGAAATCCAGGGTCGGATCGATCTTGCCGGTGATATCGGCGCCGGTAAAGCTGATGCGCCCGGAGGAGAAATTGAGGCGACTGCCGGCGATGGTGAACAGGCCGCGCTGCATGTCGAAGCCCCCATCGATGGCCGGTGCGCGGGCGGTGCCCCCGATCTTCAGGCTTCCGCCAAGTTCAGCATCAAGACCGCGACCGCGTACCAGGATCTGGCGCGGCGCATTCACGGTCACATTGATGTTGAACACCGGGCCAAAGCCCGCCGGGGTCACCACCTGTCCCGGCCGACGTACATCCAGCACCGCGACATTGGGCGGGAAATTGTTGGGAATCTCCACCGTCGCCTTGTTCACCAGCACGCTGCCCGCGAGCGTGAGTTCGTGCAATGCGGTGCCGGTGAGCGTCAGGTCGGCATTGACGGTGCCGGAGACGATACTGCTGGCGAAGGGCTGGGCGTTGCGTGCCGTAAGACGCAGATCCACGGGCCAGCCGCCCTGCAGTACGCCCAAGGTCCCGGTGACCGCGACCGTGCCTGAGGCCGCGTGCGCGGTCAGTTGTGTGATACGCAGTTGGTTCTGCGTTCCTTCCAGCACACCCTCGATGTCCGTGAGATCCACGCCGTGCCGGTAGTCGTGGATGGTACCTTTGTGCAATTGAACCGAGCCCTTCACCGTGGGCACGTCAAGCGTTCCGGCCACCTGCGCATTGACATCGATCTTGCCGCTGATGCGCCGGCCGGCACTTTCGAGCAGGGGATTGAAGCGCGCGAGGTCCACGTTGCCGCTGGCCGTGACGGCCAGCGGACCACTCCAGGGAATCGAGCCCTCGACGCTCATATGGGTAGCATCGCCGGCCGATGAGTGCAGCGTAATTTTGGCGCCATCGTTGGCCAGGTCCGCGCTGGCGGTCAACTGTAGCGGGGGCAGACTTCCTGCATCGCCCGGCGCCCGCAGGTCAGTCCCGGTAAGCCGCAGCTGTCCGACGGGATGTGCAAGGCTGCCCTGCAGCTGCACAGTGGCCTTGAACGATCCTGAGTCCAGGTACCCCGGCAGAATCGCGTCGATGAGCCCCGGGGTTGCATCCGTGAGTTCGGCGTTCACATGCAGCTGGGGCAGCACCGCGCCGGCGGCCTGAAGATGGGCGTCGGCGGCCATGATGTGCAGGCCAGTGACCGCAAGACCCTGCGTGAAATCCACCAGCGCGGGTTGTTCCAGCTTCAGATCGACCGCGTGCACCGTCGCATTCGCCGTCGACACGGTCAAACTGTGTTGGCTGGCCTGCAGCTGGCCCTGGGCCTTGAGGCTGGCCGGCTTCCCCAGAATGGGCGCCTGCGCGACCAGTGTCAGTTGCAAGGCATGCAACGGACCACTGCCCGTGAGGGTGGCGCTGAATTTCTGTGCGCCGATCTGCAGCCCCTCGCCGCTGACCTGCAGGTTGGTGTTGGCAACCGCGGCGCCCTTGCCCGCCGGAACCAGGCTCAAGGCACCGGACAGCTGCCCGGCGAGGTGCTGACCCAGCACTTGATTCAGGTCCGACAGATTCGCGATCGACCATTTGAACTGTCCCTGCGAACGATCCAGATCCTGCAGGCCCAGGGTGAGATTCCCCTGGGCGTGCAGACTTTGCCAGTCGGCCTGCGGCAGTTCGATGTGAATGGAGTCACCGGGATGAACCTGCACCAGCGCCTGCAGGGTCACCGGCTGCGCGGCCAGCGATCCGCGCAGGCTCACCTGCGCCTGCGGCGCTTGCGGCAGCCCCGCCACATCGAATTTGCCGCGCACCGTGCCCGGGGCTGAGCCGTGCACCGCCACGGTCGCCTCCATATCCCCGACCGTGCGCAGCGCGGCAATGCTGCCGCTCAGGTCCGCACGGATGCTGGCAGTGCCGGACAGGGCGGGCAGCAGGATCGACAGATCCGCAAGGGTCGCGCGGGTTTTCGCGGCCACGATCCAGGGCGCATCGGTGCGCGCCGGCGCGGACAACCGGCCGGACCCTGCCAGGCTCAGCGCCTTGTTGCTGAGCATCGCATCCGCAATCGTGACACCGGACGGTTGGTAGGTGGCGCGGATGTCCGCCGTTTCAGGGCCGCGCAGCCAGCCATGCAATGCGGCCCGCGTGGAATCAAGGTTGCCGTTCGCCGTCACGCGCAGCTTGACCTCACTGCCGTTGCGCTGCGCGCTGGCATGCAGGCGCAGGGGCCCACTCAATCCAAGCGGCACGGCCTGCAGGAGCGGTGCGACGTCGGCCGTCTCGATATCGGCATCCACCGCCGGCGCACCGGCCGCGTGCCCCTTGGCATGCAGGTTCAGGCTCGGGTGCGACACGCGCAGTTCAAACGGACGCGTCGCCTGTGCCAGCTGAATCGAACCCTCTGCCACCAGTGGCGCCGCTGCGAACAGGCCGCCGGGCACGCCCGGTGCGGTGGCGCCTTCGATCCGCGCGCGGACACTGAGATCCCCCGCACGCGCCGCAAGGGATGCGTTGAGCGCCGCGATCCTCACATTGCCCGGCAGCTGCAAGCCCAGCGCCTGCACCTGCCCGGCGGCCACGGCCGCGGCCAGCGTGCCTTGCCAGTTGCCGCGCACATGCAGTTGCTGCCAGGACAGATCCGCACGCGGCACCATTGCGCTGGCGTCGGCGGCGTATTCGAGGTTGGCAGAAGCATGCACCAGGTCCACCACACCCGTCGCCTGCGCATGCAGCTCGCCCA
>Ga0210388_10003961_pt1 | contig 11579 bp, 8 predicted proteins | sample IncBWC19OmetaG_FD_155485 | JGI IMG/M metagenome (GOLD analysis project Ga0210388, IMG submission 155485) | Forest soil microbial communities from Barre Woods Harvard Forest LTER site, Petersham, Massachusetts, United States - Inc-BW-C-19-O ... | reverse complement strand
GTGCGGGTAGAAGAGATCGATAGCGCCGGAGAACTCGTCCCGGAGGGACGGATCGAAAATAGCCCAGGCCAAAGTCCGCGATCAGCGGACTGAGCCCTGGGAAGGTGGCGCGCCCGTGATTCACCCGCCCCGTAGGCCGGACGAACATGCAGGATGAGACCACTCAGCCCTGACTCTTGAAACCGGACTCCCTGTCTTGTGGCCTAAACTGTTCCGTATGAAACGGACGGCCACTCTGCTTGCGTTAATTTTGATTGCCGCTTGCGCTGCACAGGCGCAATGGACGATCGAAAACTCCGGCACAACGGCCGATCTGCGAGGCGACAACGTGGGTGGCGGCGTTGCGTGGGCCTCCGGCACGAACGGAACCGTGCTGCGCACCGAAGACGGCGGTTACGTTTGGCAGTCCTGCTCGATCCCGCCGGACGCCGAGCATCTTGACTTCCGCGGCATCCAGGCCTTCGATGCGAACACGGCTATTGTGATGTCGAGCGGCAAAGGTGATCTGTCGCGCCTCTACAAAACGACTGATGGCTGCCATACGTGGAAGCTGGTGTTCACCGACCCGGACGAGGACGGATTTTTCGACGCGATCTATCGAGCTGAGGACAAGAATCTTTACGTGCTTGGTGACCCTGTAAATGGAGCGTTCCCGATTTTCACCTCTGAAGAAGCTGGGGAATCGTGGTTCGTCGTGGGAGAGGCGGGGCGCGATTCCCATCCCGGCGACACAGCTTTTGCTGCCAGCAATACAGATTTCACAGGCAGCAGTTCAATCCTGATGTTTGGGAGCGGCGGGTCCGCGTCGGCCTATGTTTACACGACCGGGGTGAAGTGTTCTCCACCACCGGGCCATCCCAACGGCCCCGCCATTGTCGACTGCGCAATCGCGTGGGGGAGTGCTGCGGTTCCCATCGGATCGGGCTCCTCCACGTCCGGAATTTTTTCGCTCGCCGCAAGGCCTTTTACCGCAAAAAACGGACTTCAAACCGCCATTGTGGTCGCAGTCGGTGGCGCCTATGATCGGCCCGACGACTCAAGCCACGCCGCAGCCTTCAGCATCGATGGTGGAACCCAATGGATCGCCTCCACCACCCCACCCCACGGCTACCGCTCCGCCGTCGCCTACGACCCCGACGCGAAAACTTGGATCACCGTTGGCCCCAATGGCACAGACATCTCCACCGACGACGGCAAGAACTGGCGCGCGCTGCATCCCGACGCCGCGTCGCACGAAGCGCCCGACGCCGACAGAAACTGGAACGCTCTGTCTCTGCCTTTTGTCGTCGGCCCGCATGGCCGCATCGGAAAGCTAAATCCGCACGCGCTGACGCCATAAACGCGGTCATTTCCCGATGGCCAAGGGCCATGCTGCTTACTTAAGCGGAATCAGCATTTGAAACGCGCGGTTTCGCCGCCAGCGATAGCGGGCAAAGTCGCTATCGAGGGTGAGAATCTCTCCTGTTTCCAGCTCGTCGGCAAGATGAACCAGACAAGCGTCAGCAAGGTCTGCCGGCACATCGCGGTATTTTCGGAGAATGGCCCGGATCGAAGCTGCAGCGCGATTCAGTTGCAAGGGAATCTGAAAAATTCCTTGCTCCACGTTCGCGAGAACTGTTTCCGGCGCTCCAGGGATTCCACGGAGCAGATAGCAGCTTTCAGCGATGACCGCTTCGCAAGTGGCAAGGGGCTGATCCAGGGATTCAAGAGCGTCCACGCAGCGAGCGTGATGCCGTTCACTTCGGTCCAACAGCGCGACAATCACTCCGGTGTCGAGAAGAACGGACTTCACCGGCCAAAGCCTTGCATGTGCCGCTTGTTCGAACCGAGATCGGGCAGCCGGGATTGGAATTTGCCCACGCCTATGACTCGCTTGCGCGGAGAGGCGCTGTGATACCGGCCCATCAGGAGCAGGCTTTCGCGGACGACGCGGGATGGGTTCCAGCCCAGGCGGCGCACGAGGCCATCCAGAGTCTGCCGGGCTTCGGGATCTAACCGTGCTTGAACAACCGCTTTCATAATACGTATTGTACTACAAAATTACCTCTGTAGTACACGGCAGTCTCTAGTTCTAAAACAAATCAGGAATGCTGTTGAACGCAATTCGCGTCGGCGCGGCCTTGTAGGCGGTGAGCATCGCTGCGGGCGCGAGCGTGCTCATTCCGTATTTATCGTTGATCTGGTCCATGGTGGCGTTGAGGCGCGTACGGCTTTGCTCTTCTTCAAGACCATCAAAGAGCGCCAGCGTGTGCAAGCGATCAGGAACGAGGTTATTGAGTTGCACGCCGATGAAATAAGGATGGTCGTATTGTTCACCTGACGGCCGCGACTCCCACAGGCGGCGCAACGCGGCGATCAGCGTCTGGTTATCCTGGCACTCGCTCAGCTTGATTTCGCTGCGCCAGCCGCGCGTGGGCGCGCCGAATCGCGAAACAGGCATCTTCTCGCCGCGCGGCACCGCAAATCCAATCGCCAGGCCAATATGGCTGGCCCACATCTCCGCCGCGCGCAAGCGCATGGCTGCTTTGTGCAGCAGCTTGTGAGCCACGCCCCAGGCCTTCTCCGCAGTGCGCATCTCAGGCGCCAGCACATGCGAGTGGCTGATGGATTTCTGGTGCTCGAGTTCCCCCATTTCGAAATCTTCGCCCGCGAGCCAGTGAAACAGCCGCTCGCCCCAAACCGATCCCCAGATTTCGCCGGTATGTTCGCGATCGAGCGCCAGCAGATCGTCCATCGTGCGAATACCTTTTTCATTCAGCCGCTTCTCAGTGCGCGCGCCAATGCCGGGCAGATCGCGCAGGGTAAGCTGATGCAGTGCTTCAGGCAGAATGTCGAGCGGCAGCGCCACCAGGCCATCGGGCTTTTCCATGTCACTGGCTATTTTGGCCAGATACCGGTTCGTGGCGATGCCGACGGAGCTACGCAGGCACTCGCCGACTTTGTCGCGGATGGCGGCTTTAACGCGGAACCCAAGATTCAGTGCGTTGATAAGCGGCCTTTCGCGGCCGATCAGCCGGCAGGCCATCTCGTCGATGGAGCAAACGGCAGTGACAGGCACGCAGCTCTCGACGGCTTCGATCACGCGATGGTGGTACTCGGTGTAGATCTCGTGGCGGCCTTCGACCAAAACAATCTCCGGGCACATGCGTTTGGCATCGGCGACAACGGTGCCAGTGCGCACGCCAAAAGCTTTGGCTTCGTAGCTTGCGGCAATGCAGACAGTCGTATCGGCCATCATGGGCACCACGCCCACTGGACGGCCGCGAAGCTCGGGCCGGACCTGCTGCTCCACTGACGCAAAGTAGGAGTTCAGGTCGACGAAGAGCCAGTTAAGCGGGGATCCTTGAGCAGAATTTTCGACAGGGGCAGAATCGTCGGAAGCAACAGCCTCCGGATTCTTTGGTCCTTCTTCAGCGGCGAAACGAAGGTTGGCAAGCTCCTCCGGCCACTCATCCGAAGGGGCCGTGGGCGCCGGGTTGGGGTAGGCTGCCATCTTCGCTCACTATTATTTTCGCCTTTTGTTTGCTATTTTGCAATCTGAATATTTTCCCGATCCGGCCGAAAGATTCCCCGAAAGCCGATAGATTCCCCAAAAGCGTTAGAAGCTGACACAAAAGGGAGGGATATCGTCTAATCTCTGATGTGGGTAACATTCCACTGAGTTTCGGAATCCAACCGTATGGCCGGATCCTTACCCCTGAATGGTGATTGAAGATGCGGACCCTGGCACATTGGATTGCGGTGAATGGAAGCATTCTTGCCGTGCTGGTCACGGCAGGCGTTGCCGTATTACTTGTCGCCTGCCTTGAGTGCACGCATTGCCCCAAGAGCAAGAAGGACTCGCTGTTCCATCGCAACGAAGTTTAAGTCCAGACTAAATAAGGATCAGTTCCCGCCCGCCGCCGGAGCATCCGGCTTCAGATAAGTTTCAAACTCCGACAAAATCCTCGCGAATAATTGCGTCTGCGCCTCCGGCCCCGCGATGGAGTGCGTCTTGCGCGGGAATATCTGCAGGTCGTAAGGAATGCCGGCGTCAATGAGCCGCTGCACCAGCTGCACAGTGTTTTCAAAGTGCACGTTGTCGTCGCCGGTTCCGTGCGCGATGAGCAGCCGGCCCTTCAAGTCCGATGCTGAATTCACCACCGAGAAATTGCGATAGCCATCGACGTCATCTGTAGGCAAGCCCAAATAGCGCTCGGTGTAGACGGAGTCGTAGTTGCGCCAATCGGTAACCGGCGCAACGGCCACACCGGTGCGGAAGCGGTCCGAGTGAGTCATCGCATAAACCGTGAATGTGCCGCCCCAACTCCAGCCCCACCAACCCAGGCGCTTCGGATCCAACTGCGGATACTTTTCGAGCACCGCGTCCACAATCGTCAACTGATCTTCGAGCTGCACGGGGCCAAAGTCGCGATAGGCGGCCTGCGCAAAGTCGCGCCCGCGGCTGCCCATGCCGCGATTGTCGGCGTGGAGCACGGCGAAACCGCGTTGCGCCAGCAACTCATCGAAGAGCAGCGCGCCGCTCCATTGGTTCACTACGATCTGGTCGTGAGGCCCTCCGTAGGGATTCACGACTAACGGCGTGCCGGCGGGGAGCCTGCCTGCCGGATTCCCAGTCGGATTCGGCGAGCTTGCACCTTCCGGCAGCAGCAATGTGGCGTAAAGGATCGTCCCATCGTGCGCCTTCACCTCAAGCTGCTCCGGCGAGCGCAGATGGTAAGAATCGAGAGCGTGCGTCTCCCAAAAAACGCGACACGAAACCGCGCCGGATTTGTCGCCCGGCTTATCTCCCGCCTTGTCTCCCGGTTTGTCCCCCACTTTTTCTGTCGTCCGGCAAACGCGCATCACCGGCGGCGTCATGCGGGATGAAAACTTGTCAGTGAACGCGGCGCCATCGGGAGCAAAGGTGACCTGATGAAATCCCGCGCCCTCGCTCAACTGTCTGCGCTCGCCGTTGAAGTTCACCTGCCAAAGCTGCTGCTCCAGCGGATCGCCTTCGTTCGATACATAGTCCACCGTTTTGCGCGCAGTGTCCACGTTGTATCCATCGCCGACTTCGAAATCGCCCTTGGTCAACTGGCGATCGAGCTTCGCATCCGAATTAAGCGGCTTCGACTTGTCGTAGCTATATAGATAGAGCTGATTGTGCCCATCGCTCCAATTAGTGAGCACGATGGCTCCGTCGCCCACGGTCACATCATAATTTTCATCGAGGAACTTATCGTCGCTGATCTGGAGCATCTGTCGCGGTTCGCCGTATTCAGTGTCAGCAAAGAACAACGCGAGGTGCTTGTGATCGCGAGTCAACGTTTCGACCCAAACAGTTTTGCCATCGACCCATCCGAACCGCGGCACGTAGTCGTCGCCGCTATGCAACGGGATTCTCATCCAGACAGTCTTGCCGCCGCCCGCAGGCACCACGCCCAGGCGCACTTCTGGATTGGGGTCGCCGGGCTGCGGAAAGCGCTGCCAATCCACTGTGGCGTGAGTCGGAATCCAGTCAGTGAGCGGATATTGCGGCACTTGAGTTTCATTCATCTGCAAGTAGGCAATCTTTTTTGAATCCGGCGACCAGAAATAATTGCTGCGCACGTCAAGCTCCTCCTCGTACACCCAGTCCACTTCGCCATTGAGCAAGACCTGACCGTCGCTGGAGGATGAATTAGACGCGGGAGTGAGAGGAATGGTCGGCGTGCCTGGCGCGCGAAGCGGAATCACGGCCAGGCTGTGATCTTTGATGAAGGAGATGGACCAACCATCGGGAGAGAACTTGGGATCGTCGCCGGAGAGAAGGCCGGAAAAGCCAATCTCGATTCCGGCGCCATTGCGCAGGTCGTAAAGCCACATCCGGCCGTTGGAGTCGAAGAGAATGTGCGTGGAGTCCGGAGCCCAAACGTAGCTGGCCAGGTTGTAGCGCTGGCGGTGGTCACGGTCCTTCTCGGAGCCGTTGCTGCCGTTCAGGTTTTCCATCTTGGCGGCGCTTACCAATACATGCGTCTTGCCGGTGGCGGGATCCACATCCATCAGCTCACCGCCGTCGAGATACGTCAGGTGCTTTCCATCCGGAGACCAGGTGAGTTGATCGGGCGGCTCGCCGATGAGCGGCCCATGGGCAAAGATCGCGTCGATTGTGAGCGGCTTTTCGGGAGCTTGCGCGGCCAGTGAAAGGCCGGCCACAGCGAACAATGCGACAGCCGAAATCAGGAAGGCGGATTTTCGCGTCAACAGAAATCCTCCTCAAGTGGGATTCCGGCTTGGCATGAAGACTTTAGCGGAGGGCGCCGGTCGTACCGGAAGAATCAGTGTAAATGACTGAGCGCGATCGCCAGGATTCGATTCAACATGGGAAGTCGCCGTATGTTGCCGCAAGGGTCGGCGGTGAATGTTGCGCGACGCGGTTCTACAATTGCGTTACTCTGGAACCGCAGACGCTCAGCGGTTTTTATCCCAGGGAAAAACCGTCTTGAACGAAGCTTGAAAACGCATTGAATTGGAGAACCGCTAGTATGCATTGGGCATCTCCCGAAGAACGGCGAGCGCTTGGCCAGGCGCGGCGCAAGCAGGTGGGGCGCCACCAGCACGAAGTGCTGCATCCCAAGGCGCGGCCGGCCAGCGCTCTGGAGCTTGTCGCTCGATCGATGCGCGGCCGCGTACCAGATCTGATCCAGCTCAAATACCGGCTGATGGCAGAATCGCCGTTCGGGTACTTCCGCGGCGCTGCGCCGGTAATGGCCGCCGACCTGGCGCAGCTTCCTTCCACCGGAATCGTCAGCCAGCTTTGCGGAGACGCGCATGTGCGCAACCTGGGCGCATTTGCCGCGCCCGATGGGCGCCTGGTCTTCGACCTCAACGACTTTGACGAGACCATCCGCGGCCCGTTCGAGTGGGACCTGAAGCGCATGGCGACCTCGCTGGTACTGGCCGGATGCGCGGCGGGGCACAAAAAAAACTCGGCGCGAAAAGCCGCCGAATACTGCACCAAGCGCTACGCCGAACAGATGCGCGCCTTTGCCCGCATGCCGCAGCTGGATGTGAATCGCTATCAGGTGCATCGCCTCGACCTTGCGAGGCCAGTGCACCAGGCTCTTGCAAAAGCTGAACGCGCCACGCCGCAACACTCGCTCGAGCAGCTGACCACTGTAACTGCGTCGCGTTCTGGGTCGACCCGCCGGTTTAAGGAATTAAAACCGATGCTCTTCCGGGTCACGGGTGCCCGCGCCGCCGCTATAGTGGCCTCGCTGGGGCCCTATCGCGAAATGCTGGAGCCGCAGCGGCAACATCTGCTCGATTTTTACAAGCCTGTGGATGTGGCGTTCAAAGTCGTCGGCACCGGTTCCGTGGGCCTGCGCGACTACACCATCCATATGGAGGGCAATGGTCCCGGCGATCCGCTGTTTTTGCAAATCAAAGAAGAGGTTGCATCGGCCTACGCGCCTTATCTGCCCGACGCCCGACCTCCTGCGCACGGCGGCCGGCGCACGGCTGAAGGCCAGAGGTTCATGCAAATTCAAACCGACCCGTTTCTCGGCTGGACGCACATCGGCAGCCGGCAGTATCTCGTTCGCCAGCTCAACGACCACAAAGGCTCCATCACAATTGAGGATCTGGCAGGCGCAAATCTCAAAGCCTACGCCGAAGTTTGTGGCGAACTGCTCGCACGCGGCCACGCGCGCTCAGGCGACGCGCAAATCATCGCCGGCTACATCGGCTCAGGCGACGCGTTCGCCGAGGCGATTGCCGAGTTCGGCATCGTCTACACCGCGCAGACGGAAAAAGACTGGGAAGAGCTGAAGCGATCTGGCAGAGCGAAGCGAAAAGCCTAGCGCGCGCCTAAATGAGCGTCCCGTAGGGACGTACCGAAAATAGCCCAGGCCGGAGTCCGCGGCTGCGGACGACGTCCTGGGAAAGCAATACCATTGCGAAGGGCACCCGGAGGGCCGCCCGAATTCACCGCCGATACACGTCGTACCCGCGCAAATGCGCCGCAAGCGTAAATTCCTTCATCAGCAAAGTCATCGTCTCGGCGCGGTCGGGCGTCGGGTCCGCTTTAATTTGCAGATCGCGCTTCACAATCAACCAGCGGATGTTTTGAGTGCGCGCCAGGGCCACAGTCTCGGCCGGCGAATACGGATCTGTCGTGGGATCGAAGAGCAGCACTGGGTAACGCGGCACGCGGCCTGTCGCAAAGTAGAACGGATCCTCGCCGGGAAGCAGAATCAGCCCGTCATCCTCTGGAATATTTTCCTGTGTGTAGCGCAGCAACTCGTCAAATTGCGAGAGATAGCACCCCGGCGTGGCCATGCCCGCAAGCTGCGGAAACGCCGAATGCTCAACCGGCCCGTCAGGAAAATTGACATACGAGAGCCGCTCTTCGCTGACCATGTAGAACCCTCCGCACACGAGTAGTGTCACGGAGACGAGAGCGGTGAGGGCCGGCACAAACCATTTTGCCGACCTGAGTGCTGTATCGCGCGCGGTGTCCTGAGCCGCAAATCCCCCTTCTAGGCGATCGAGTGCTGCGAGCAACTCCGCAATGAGCAATGCGAGCAGCAGCCAGATCGCGTACGTGGAGCCCCACAGCTGCTGCGACATGAACGTGCCGCCGACCGCGGCAAGAATAATGAGCGGAAAAAATGCGCGCAGTGAAAGCTGCCGCCGCAGGCGGAAAAGATTCACGATGGCCAGCGCCGCGGCCAGAAAGAGCAGCAACGGCCAAAGCGCCAGCAGGCTGTCGCCGCGCTCGTCGGCATCGTCGTAGATCAGCAGCGATGCGAGCGTGTAGATGAACGGCGCGGCAAAAAGGAGAAATGCCACCGCGCGCGCCCAGCGGAATTTTTCAGTTGCGTAACGCAACAGCGCCAAGCCAACAACGACGCAGGGCAGCGTCCATAGCAGCGACTGATCGCGAAAGACGGCGAGCATGTTGCCCAGTCCCGGCAAACGGCGCTCGCCGGCAATCTCGATCGTCCAGTGAAGGTAGCTACCGATGCCAACTGTCCAATGCAGCGCCAGTGTAGCCCCGAACAAAGCGGCGCACGCGCCAGCCAGAATCGCAAGCAGTGTTCGCTTCTCAGGCGAGTCAACCATAACTTGCCCTCGCGGGCTGCGCGTAAACACGAGCACGAGCAACACGGCGCCAATCACCGCCAGCAAGAACGGCAGGCCCATATTTTGCTTGAAGAAGAGCGGAACACAAATTCCCGCGCCGGCCGCGAAACCACTCGCCACAGTTCGCTTTCGCTCGGCCCACTGCAAGAGCCAGAGAGCAATGAGAATCCAGAACGCACACTCGCCGTCGTATTCGGGAATAGGAATGATGCTGTAGATGCCGAGGAAGATGAGCGGGGCGGCCACAAGCAGCGCGAGAGTCCAAGCAACGTCACGCCCGCGCAACGATGCGAGCGCGATTCTCCACGTCAGCACGGTGCCCAGCCCGCCCACCACTGCGGCATAGATCACATGATGAAAGAAGACGCGGCCCGTGAAGCGGATGATTGCAGCTTGAACGATAAAAGTAAGCGGCGGATGAACGAAAGGGAAGTCGCGATAGGGCATTTGCCCGGCTGCGATGCGCGCCGCGCTATCGAGCACGTAGCTCGTGTCCCACAGCACCGCGATGTGCGCGTTCTGCCAAAGCACGACGCACGCCGTGGCGGCGAATAGCCCGAGGCCGGCGGACAAATCTCGTAATGCTAAGCGGGGCGTCAACTGGTTGGGCTCGATGGCTCAACCCCAGTCTCTACCATCCGCGACGATAGTAATAGGGGGCGCGATAAGGCTCGCAATAGGGCCCATAATACGATCTCGAAAAGATCGCCATCAGCAACGCGACGAACCAGCCGACCATCGTCCAGCCGAGAAAAAGGTTCAGCAGCAAAATTCCGGTGGCGTTATGCGTGTGCCGCACTGCCGCAATGATTGCAGGAAGGAAGTAAAGTCCGACGCCGAAGATCAGGAAATGCATAAGAACTCCGCTCGTGTTCAAACCCTGTTTGAACCCAGTCTTCGAATATTGTTACGGAGAATTTACCGCCAAAGTTCACTTACTCAGCGGGATCATGCTCAGGTTTTGGCGCGGCGCAGCGACGCGATCTCCTGCAACGTGCGGCCGCGAAAGCACCCCAACCCGTCAAACGAGCGGCCTCGAGAGCTGCCAAGAGCGTGCGAAAAGGAAAATCTCGGACATTCAGCCCCTAAGTATATGAAAATAATACGGATATTTTCATTGCGCGACCCACTGGCCGCGAGTATACTCCCGTGGTCCCCCGAATCACCCTAAGGAGCGCATCATGGGAAAGATCAACGTGGTTCGTCTGATCGTGGGCGGCATCGTCGCTGGCATCGCCATCGATCTTTTGGATTATCTGGTAGATGGCGTATTGCTGGCGCCGCGCTGGGCGCATGACATGGCCATGCTCGGCAAGCCCGGATTCTCGCCGGTCCAGATCGTCTGGCTCAACGTACTCGGACTTCTGACCGGGCTCGCAGCCATCTGGCTTTACGCGGCAATTCGGCCGAGATTCGGTGCGGGTGCGAAGACGGCGATCATTGCCGGCATGGCCGTCTGGTTTATCGGAGTCTTCCTGCCCAACGTCGGCTTCATGTACGTTCCGCAGCTGTTTTCGAAACACCTGACGCTCTATACGACGCTCGGCGGGATTATTGAGGTCGGTATTGGAACCCTCGCCGGAGCATCGGTCTACAGGGAGAGCTAGTCCGGCAGTCGCGCCGGAAGTCGCAATCAAGCAGCCGCGGGCGGAGCAGGCCGTTCAGGCATCGGCCTGCTGACTCCGTCTTCGTGTCCCTCTACAATGAACCGGTATGTCGACCGCCGCACCGACTATTGTCCGATCGCACGCCAAGATCAATCTAGGCCTGTTCCTGGGCTCTCCGCGGCCGGATGGATTTCACGAGCTTGTCACGGTCTATCAGACGCTGGAAATGCATGATTTAGTGACGGTTAAGGCCAAGCTGGCCGGCACCACCACGGTCCGCATTACCTCGAATGACCCTCGCGTTCCCGCCACCGAGAACAATCTCGCCGAGCGCAACACAGTCTGGAAGATGATCGCCCTGGCCCTCGATGCGCTTGAAGCGTCCGCGGACGTCGAGATTCATATCGACAAAAAACTTCCGGTACAGGGCGGCCTCGGTGCCGGGTCGGGTAACGCCGTGGCGGCGCTAGTTGGTCTGGACGCTGAACTGGGCACAACGATCCGCAGCCTGTTCACCAAAGAGCTCCAGTTCCCCGCCAAAGTCGGCTCCGATGTTCCATTGTTTCTCGTGGGCGGAACGGTCCTCGGCGTCGACCGTGGGCAGGAAGTCTATCCGCTTCCAGATATCGAGCCGACTTGGTGCGTGGTCGCCGTGCCGGAGATTGGCGTTTCCACGCCGCAGGCCTTTCGCGATTGGGACGCACTTTGCGCCGCGGAAGGTTTGACCGCGGAGGCAGGTACCGCTAGACTAGAGAAGTTGAGCCGAAGCTACGCCAGCGCCTTTCGGGGAGAGATTCCTGAAGGCGGGTTTGGAGACGGCTCCTCCGGTGTCTTCTCCGCGGGAGAAGACCTGGCCGGACCTAA
>Ga0210388_10003960_pt1 | contig 11581 bp, 14 predicted proteins | sample IncBWC19OmetaG_FD_155485 | JGI IMG/M metagenome (GOLD analysis project Ga0210388, IMG submission 155485) | Forest soil microbial communities from Barre Woods Harvard Forest LTER site, Petersham, Massachusetts, United States - Inc-BW-C-19-O ... | reverse complement strand
ATAGGCTCACCTTCATCTTCGGCCATGCCCGTGCTTCTTTGTCAGAGTCCAACGCGCTATTACCTGCGCAGGTGGCTCGAGTCCATTCTTCCCAGACTCACGGTAATTGCACCAACTGAAATTCCCCCAGATGTTCAGTTGCGTTCAATAGGAATCGTGCAGTAACGGTTTTTCGCGGTGGAAAAATGAAGACAACAAAGAAAGAAGCCCTATCTCATGCGAAACATCGGCTACGGCGGCGAGGATGCGGGAACGCAACGAGGGATTAGATCGTCCGTCAACCCGGCAAAATCCGTCTCCGGCATGATGACAGGCTCCGGCCTTGAAGACATATCGGTTCGCGATATCGGGCAGGCGGGCCCGGAAGCTCGACATCCTGATTTGAAGGGACACGCAGAGCTTGAACAAGGAAGTCCGGAGCCCTACTCCGTCTCTCCGGACGTTGAGCAGATTACGCGGGAACGAGAGCGTGTGATGATCGATCATTTGCCGACCGTTCGATTTCTCGCACGTCGGATTCACGAACGCCTGCCGCAGCACGTGGACTTTGAGGACCTGGTGAGCGCCGGCGTGCTTGGCTTGATAGATGCCCTACGGAAATTTGACCCTGAGAAGAAGGTCCAATTTCGCAGTTATGCGCAGTTTCGCATTCGCGGAGCTATTCTCGACAGCCTGAGGACTCTCGATTGGAGTCCTCGCGATTTGCGGCGAAAGGGGCGTGCAGTAGAGGAGGCAATACGCGCACTTACCGCACGAACCGGGCGCGCGCCATCGGAGAGCGAGATTGCCGAGGAGATGGCGATGAAGCTCGGAGAATATCAGCAGCTCTTGGGTGAATTAAAGGGATTGGAGATTGGCACACTTCATATGGAGCGGTCTGAGGACTCAGGAGAGGATGAGCTGGCGTACATCCCAAACGGGCCCGAGGATGACCCTCTTTACCGCTGTCTCAAGGGTGAAATGCAGATTAGGGTGGTGGATGCCATCGACCAACTCCCAGAAAGAGAGCGTTTAGTAATGACCCTCTATTACTACGAAGAAATGACCATGAGGGAGATTGGAGTGACATTGGGCGTTGTCGAATCAAGGGTGTCGCAGATCCACGCGGCCGCCGTTTTGCATCTTCGGAGCTTACTGGGCGCGTTTCGCAAAGACGGAAAAGTGTGACGGCCCAGCAGGCATGCGGTCCAGAACTACCAGGCTAGCGAACTTCCTAGGAAGAGAGAAGTATGGAGAAGACACTCAAGCAGGACGAAATCGACGCACTCTTCCAGGCAGCACGAGTACAGAGAAGTGTCGAGAGCATCGGAAAACGAAGCAAGATCCAACCCTATAGCTTCGCCCGCGCAGGCCAGATCAGCAACGAGCAGATGCGGGCGATCAGTTTGCTCAATGATATTTTCGCCAGAAATCTTACACATAACCTGGGCGCATGGCTTCGCACCAGCTTTCACGTGAGTCTCGTCTCTGCCGAACAGATACCCTTTAATGAGTTCATGCTGCGCATCCCCGAGCTCTCCTATGTCTGCTCAGTGCGCCTCGAGCCACTGCGTGCCGTGTCCGTTTTACAGATGGAGATGGCGCCCGCACCCTCCATTGTTGATCTTCTTCTAGGTGGTGAAGGAGCTCCCGGTGAGCTGCGCGAGCTGACAGATATCGAGGAATCAATCCTCTCAAGTGTGGTTGAGGTCATATGTAGAGAACTTAGTTCTGCATGGCAGCCAGTCGGTTTGAGCTTTTCATATGAGCAGCGTCAGATGCATACGCAAATCGCTCGTCTCATGCCCGTTTCAGAGAAGACACTGTGCCTTAGTTTCGAGATTCGCATGCCGGAGACCAGTGGATTGATGAATCTGGCGTTTCCCGCCGTAGTATCGAACACCATATTGCATCGGTTGGTGGGAGATTGGACGCGTCAGCGTCGTCACAATTTTGAAACACGTGAACGCTTGACGGCAGCCCTCCGTAAGGCGCGGGTTGGCAGTGCTCTTCAACTGCCTTCCTTCCGTATAGCAAGCCGCAACGTAGAGAGCCTGGAACCGGGCTCGCTCCTCCGCTTTCCCTTAACCGCCCATCATTCCGCTGAGTTTCGTGTAGCGGGCGTGCCGCTCTTTGAGGCATCCCCAGTGCGCCGCGGTGAACATCGCTCTGCACATCTGACCGCGCATATCAAGTAAGGCAAGCGTAGAGGTGGAGAAATGAAAACATTCCTTGAAACGTGGTTGTCCGAGATTCCCGGCATATTTGAGAAAGAATTCTCTGCGGAAGCGTATCTGACTGCTGTGGAACATCCGCCTGCTGCCATCAATTCGGTATCTCTGGCGGTGATGGTGGCGGGATCGCGCGCTGGTAAGTTCACAATTCTAACGGACCGTGACGATTTGCACGCCTTGTTCGCAGATGCGAAGGTGACGAACTCGATTTCAGACGCTGAGCGGGACAGAGAGGTATGGAAAGGTCTGCTGGGCCGAGTCGCCCAGATGACTGCGGACGCGATCGGCAATGTTCAGATAGCCGCCGTTGAGGAGGCAGATTGGACACTCGGTATCCCAGTTGCCTCATATCAGCTGCACCTCGGGTCTGCTGCCATGCGGATTGCCTTCGCGGATCAAGTCCGCGACATCCCGGGCCCGGCCGGCAATCTTCGATCCTCCCATGAAATTCCGGAAGGCCAGGCGAGAAACATTCGCAGCGGTGTTGACCTGCTTATGGATGTCGAGCTAGAGGCATCTCTGCGATTCGGTTCTCGCGAGATGTCTCTCAATGAGGTTCTCGAACTGGGACCCGGAGATGTAGTGGAGCTAGACCGCCATGCTGCCGAACCCGTTGACCTGTTGGTAGGGGACAAGATCGTCGCTCGCGGAGAGGTTGTACTGGTGAACGGCAATTTTGGATTCAGCGTCACTCAGGTAGCGGAACCCGAGAAACGTCTGGAGAGTATCAGATGCCTTTTCTAGAAAATCCTTTGACGGGTGGAAGCAACCCTGACAGTCGCAAGTCGCTGATTGGCAGGCACTCGCTTCCGGTTTTCCCTGAGTGTTCCAATCCGTGGTGTACGAGCGGCCGACTCCACCTTTGGCGAAGTCGCCGAACGCCGGTGCTTGAGGGAGGCTGGCTATGTTGCTCCGAGTGCACTCGCCGCCGAATTCACGCGCTGATCACGCGAGAGCTGCAGGGACATAGCCCACCGGCGGATACGCATGCGCATCGTGTTCCTCTCGGACTAATCCTACTTGCTCAAGGTTGGATCTCACATGAGCAGCTCAGGAAAGCTGTGCATGCAAAGAGGACTGGGTATCCCGGAAGAATCGGGGCTTGGTTAATGGAGCATTGCGGTCTTGAAGAGCACCGCGTCACCCAAGCCCTGAGCCTCCAGTGGAGCTGTCCCGTATTCTCCGGGGAGCCCGAGCCGGCGTTACTCGCCTTATCTCCAATTCCTCGCATCTTTCTCGACACATTAGGCCTCATCCCACTGCGCCTCACGGGATCGGGCCTGCTCTTTTTGGCATTTGAAGACCATATTGACCACAGCCTTGTCTTGGCAGTCGAAAGGGTTACCGGCCGGCGGATAGAGGCAGGGCTGCTGAACGGTAGGGCGTTCCGACAATCCCACCAACGTATGTTGCTGGCAAAGTTCTCCCGGACGAGACTCGTCGAAGGCGGGGACGCGAACACCCTGTCGGCGGCGTTGGCACGAGTCATTGAAAGGGCTCAACCCGTGGATGCGCGGCTTGTCCGCGTGCATCAGTTCTTCTGGCTCAGGATGTGGAACGATCACAAGAAAAATAGTGTAGGACGCCATCCTTCCATCGACTGTCCATTCGAAGATGTGGTGTGTTCAATAACGCAATTCGAATGAAGGTTCTCTTCGATGCATCGATAGCAGAGGAAGAGAGAGGTCCGAATGAATGATCTTTCGGCATTGATCGTGGATGATTCTTCGGTAATGCGCAAGATTGTAGAACGAGCCTTGCACCAGACTGGGATCTCGCTTGAGAAAGTTTTCGAAGCGGCAAACGGGCTCGAAGCTCTAGAGCTGCTGCATCGAGAAAAGGTCCACTTGATAGTGTCGGACATCAACATGCCCGAGATGGATGGATTAGAGTTTTTACGTCAGCTTCGCGCTCAGAACCTGGCGCCCGCTGTTCCTGTGGTGATGATCACGACTGAGGGTAGCGAAGAGCATGTTCGCGAGGCGATTGCCGCAGGAGCCCAGGGATACATCCGGAAGCCATTTACTGCAGAGCAGTTCAAAAAACGGGTTCTACCGTTGATCGATGGCTAGGATCAATCAAGTCGAAGTAAGATTGGGCTTTTCTTTGATACGGCAGCGCAGTGCGAGTCACGCCGAAATCATTTCGGGCGAGCCGTCCTGGCAAGTCGGCACAGGTGTGCACTGCACACCCATCACCAGATGGAATACTTCATCCACGGCCTGGTCAAGGCAATGAGCATATCGTCATGTCAACTTCATTCGAGATCGGAGTCATGACCATTTTTCTCTCCACGCCAATAGCTGTCACTCGGCGGTCTGCATGCTCTCCACGCCAACGGTCGTTGTCGCAACAAACTACTATCTGCGTCCACCTTCACGGTGACCCTGGCATGTGAATCGATGGAATGAGTTTCTCCTAATTTTCGCCCCTTTCTTTGGCAAGCACTGTGCTCATTCCCAGGGCAGGAGAATTACAAGATGGATAGCGGTTACTATGCGGCCTATTCCGGATTGCTCGCGCGGAGCGAGGCATTGGATTCCGCGGCAAGTAATCTATCGAACTCTGGAACCAGGGGGTTCCGCGCGGAGCGCGATTACTTCCGCAGCGCGATTATGGGCCCGAACGCTCTCAACTCACAGTTGAATCGTACTGTGAACGATTTTGGGGTCGTCGGTGGAAACAAACTGGACCTGGGGCAGGGCTCGCTCATTCCAACGGGTAATCCTTTGGATCTCGCCGTGGAAGGTCAGGGGTTCTTCGCTATCCGGAGCCCATCGGGTATTCGATATACGCGGGATGGTCAGTTTCAGCGGACACCCGATGGTGTATTGACCACCGTGCATCATGAGCCGGTTCTCAATGCGCAAAATGAATCGATCCGCATTCCGTCCGGAGATATGACGATCAGCTCGGACGGAATGATCTCGGTAAGTGGAGCTGTGGTTGCGAAGCTCGGGGTATGGAGCTTCGCAACGTCCGATGGACTTGTGCCCGAGGGCGCAAACCGCTATATGGCGAATCCAGGCGTTAAACCTGACCCAGCTGACGTCTCTATTCATCAAGGTTCGCTCGAGGGGTCAAATCAGGATGTAATCCAGGGAACGCTTCAACTAATTCTGGTTCAGCGGCAGGCCGAGATGATGCAGAAGGCGCTCACCGTCTTTAACAACGACTTCGATAAGTCGGCTAGTGAAGATTTACCCAAGGTTTAGGTCGGCAGCCATATCCGCATCTTAGAAACCGATTGCCACGCAGTTGTCTACCCGAGAGGCAAAAAAAATGATCCGAGCACTCTATACAGCCGCCAGTGGCATGAGCGCGCAGCAATTAAACTTGGACACTATCGCGAATAACCTGGCTAACTCTTCCACTGTGGGTTTCCGCCAGCGCGCGCTCCAGTTCCAGGACATGATCTATCAAAATCTGGTCACCCCGGGTGCGGCTCAAAGCCAGCAGACGGTGTCGGCCGGTCTGCAGATCGGGCTGGGAACAAAATCTGCAGCCACGGAGTTGATCATGACTCAAGGCGACATGAACCAGACAAACAATCCCTTGGATCTGGCCATCCAGGGTAACGGGTTTTTCCAGGTTCAGCGCCCCGACGGAACCATCGCCTATACCCGTGCCGGAAACTTCTTCCTTAACGACCAAGGCACCATGGTCGATTCTCAAGGGGATCAGCTTATTCCCGCGATCAGCATTCCTCCTACTGCAACAGCGATCACGATCACTCAATATGGTGTAGTAAACGCTACTCTGCCGGGCCAGCAAAATCCGTCACAGTTGGGTCAGCTGCAGTTGGCCACCTTCGCCAATCCTGGTGGCTTGGACAGTGTCGGATCAAACCTGTATACCGCAACTCTTTCTTCCGGCGATGCAGTGCTAGGCAACCCAGGCGGGAACGAGGGTCTGGGCACGCTGCAGCAAGGCTATCTCGAAAATTCGAATGTTGACGTTGTGGGCGCTTTTGTGCAAATGGTGCTGGCCCAGCGTGCCTACGAGAGTAATTCGAAGGTCATTCGCGCGGCCGATGACATGTATAGCCAAGTCAACAATATGATCCGGTGACACGCATGGCCTCCAGAAATTTAAAAGCCTTGAGTGCGGCGCTCTTGCTATGGATCGTTCCTCTCGCAACCTGCGCCAGCACTTGCGGCAACTCGTCCAGAAAAGCAACGGAGGGAATGTCGGTCGATCACTATCTTTTTGACGCAGCATTAAGGCTTCGCTGGGCCGTGGTGATTGATTGCTCCCATCCGGAGCGACCAGCGACGCTAATACCATCAAGCCCGATTTCGGCGACACCAACCCAGTTAACGCTGAAGATGAACTTTTCAGGCCGCGCAGCGATACCCACGAACGACGGCGCCAGTCAGGCCGACCGAGTTACCTCAAGGAATTCGCCGGTGATGATTGCAGGGTCTGATGTCGAGATGCGGAAAGACGGCCCCGTGAGCATTCAACTCGCTGGTATTGCGATGCAGTCAGCTTCGCTCGGAGCCGTCTTGATGGTCCGGCCCGCGGCTGGGGGTGTTCTTCTCCGTGGGATCGCACGGAGTGCTCACTTAGTCGAGCTGATCGGGGATAGCGGCAGATGGAGAGAGCCATGACGACGAGCGAGAGTGGAGCTGTGCGAGTGTTATCTCCGAACCGATGCTTTTCTCGTCGGCGGAGCATCCTTGCCGGCGCGCTGTTCATGATTCTCCTGGGTCCGAGTCAGTTCGATCGTGCGAGCTGGGCGCAGGGTTCCGCGAAGAAGCCAGTGCAGGTAGCCAAGTCTCCGCCGGACGCGGCCCTTAACGCCTACATCGGCAGGGTCCGGTCAGAAAATATAGTCGCCATTGCAAGTCCTGGATCGATCTGGATCGAGAATGGAAGGATGACCAGACTGGTCAGCGATCTGAAAGCAGCTCGCATTCATGATCCAATCGCGATCGTCGTCTCTGAAAGCCTCACGGCATCGACGGACGGGACCGTGAAAAACTCTCGAGCATCGAATGCCACTTCCCAGGTCTCGGCGCTCCTCGGCAAGCTTGGAGCAGGAAATGCACTCAATAATCTCCTCAACCAGAGCTCCAGTTCTGGCTTGAATGCTCAGGGTCAATCGGTGACCGATTCGAGCCTCAGCACGATCCTGGGCGGCGAGGTAGTTGATGTGCTTCCAAATGGAATGTTGGTGATCCAGGCCGTGCGGCAGGTCTCATTCAATCAGCAGACGCAACTCATCCGGCTACGCGGACTGGTGAGGCCGGACGATGTCAGTGCCCAGAATCAGGTCCTGTCAACTACGATTACCGACCTTGAATTGGAAGTAGTCGGCAAGGGGATCATCAACGATTACACGTACCGCCAGAACCCCCTGGTGCGTTTCTTGGAAAAGATTCTCATCTTCTAATAACGTCGGGGACTGGTACCGCACTATGCAGAGCCAACGGCATCATCGGTGGATAAAAGCATCAGGCTGGTTCATCGTCTTTCTTGCTGTCGTGCCCCAGGCGTCTCCGCAGGTCACGCAGCCAACGGCATCACGGCTGGCCAGGGTCAAAGACATCGCCACCGTCGAGGGCATTCGCGATAACCAGTTGGTTGGCTATGGCATCGTGGTTGGGCTGCGCGGTACGGGAGACAGCTCGCAGACCGTTTTTCCCATTCAGACTTTGATTACGACCTTGCAGCGGATGGGAGTTACTCTCCCGCAAAATTCGACGACCGCATCCCTTCAGGTCCGAAATATGGCCGCGGTGTTCTTGGCCGCGACGCTCCCTCCCTTCGCACGTCCTGGGAATCGCCTCGACGTTACCATCTCGTCGGCAGGAGATGCCCGTAGCATTGAGGGTGGTCTGTTGCTGATGGCACCCTTATATGGACCCGACGGTCAGATTTATGCGGAGGCACAGGGTCCTCTCGTGCTCGGTGGCTACTCGATCTCAAGCAATGGTAGTAGCAGATCGCTCAATCATCCGACGACCGGACGAATTCCTTCGGGAGCAATCGTGGAGCGTGCTGTCCCGCTCGACCTTGCGCAGATGCGCCATCTGTCGCTATTGCTGAATGATCCGGATTTTCGCACTGCGGAGATGATGGCTGCGGCCGTTAACCGCGAGTTGAAGCGCGAAGTTTCGCACGCAGTGGACAGCCGGCGGATCGAGATCGTGGCTGAGACCGGCGAGGATATCCCTGAGTTACTGGCTAAGATCGAGGCGATTGATGTTGACGTATTTCCCCGGGCGAAGGTGGTTGTCAATGAGAGAACCGGGACGGTAGTAATTGGCGGAGACGTTCGGCTGCAACCCGTCTCTATCTTGCATGGGGGATTGGCGGTCGATGTGGTAAGCAGGTTCGAAGTGTCTCAGCCAAATGCCCTGGGCCAAGGCACGACACAGGTTGTGCAGCAGACGACCATCCAGGCGCAGGACAAACCCGCCAATCGGATCGAACTGCACGCTGGTTCGACAGTCGATGATCTGGTGCAGAGTCTTCAGCAGATCGGAGCGACCGCTAGAGATATCATCTCGATTCTGCAGGCCATGAAAGAGGCTCAGGCGCTGGAGGCTGAACTGGAGGTAATGTAGTGAACGTGACATTCTCGAATTCGATGGATCGGGTCATCTCAAATTCAGGCTCAGAAAACCCGCGTCTAGAGTCCGCAGCTCATGAATTTGAGGCGAGCTTGATGCAGGAACTTCTCAAGCCTCTTCAGCACGACTCGCTCTTTTCGAACGGCGAGGAGTCTGAAGATGACGCGGGAAGCAATGGCACGCTGATGAGCTTTGGCTCACAGGCCATGGCGAAGGCGATCTCCGAGCACGGAGGATTCGGGATCGCAAAAAAGATATTGGATCATTTCCGGACATCGCCGGTTTCGGATGCGCGCGAGAGCGCAAAGGCGTTGTGAAAATCGGAAGTGGAAATGAGTTCAATTACTAAAGTGACCTCAATCATTGCCGATAAGGTACAGCGAGGAGCCAAACGGCATGAATATTCCAGGTGATCTCCAGGCCACCCAGCAAACGGAGAATGCGTACCCAACGACGAACGTGGTGAACAAGACAACAGTGGCGGAGCCAGCCACAACAGATCAGGTTTCAGCCACAGCTTCGATTACGGATCTGACCCATCTCAGTGCCGCGGCAAATATCGTGAGCCAGTTAGCAGGACAGCCGGACGTTCGAACGGAAAAAGTGGCCTCCGTACAGGCCGCGATCGCGAGCGGAAGCTACCATGTGGATGCTGCAGAGGTGGCCGGCAAACTCATCGATCACATGCTCGGTAATGGGAAATAAATGCAGATGGCGACGCAGACAGCGGTCGACGTAGGTGTGGGCGGTGGTTCTCCGCAGGCAGCGCGCATCGCTCTCGTTCCTTTCCTTCATCGCGTGATCGACGGGCTGGTGCGCGGTGATGCCGAAGAACTGCATCGTCTGTTGCAATCCCTTACCTGCCTCGCACTCATGCCGATGGCGGCCGAATTTGGCGAGGCGCAGCCCCTGCATCGTCTACTGGGCGCGCTGTTGCAAGAGACTCAGCGAAATCTCAGACTCTTGCGACGGGTGGCGGATTTGCGAACGCGTCAGTCTTACGGGGCGAGTGACTCTTAGCCCGCAGCGCCGACTTCCAGTCTCAGCCAGAATTTGAAAAGGGAGGCCGCAGTTATGGCCACGTTAAGCACCGCGTTCAGCATTGCCACGAGCGCTCTTGAAGCAGACCAGGACGCTTTGAACGTTGTCTCCAACAACGTAGCTAACGCCAATACCACCGGCTATACCCGCGAGGTTGCAAGCTGGCAGGAAAACGATCCCATTACCATCAACGGGCAGAATTATGGCGACGGAGTTACTGTCACCGGGGGCGTATCGCAGCGTGATCGCGTACTCGAGCAGGAGCTCCAGCAGCAGAACCAGAACGTCAGTGCCTCCTCCGCGCGGTTGAGTGCCCTGGATCAGGTACAGACCATCTTCAACCAGTCGACAACCGCGAACTCGAGTAACACTGGCGGTGCAACTAACGGCATCGGTCGGGACTTGACGAATTTTTTCGACTCCCTTGCCTCGCTGGAGTCGACTCCGTCGGATACATCGCTTCGTCAGGGTGTTCTCTCGAGCGCAACCACGCTGGCCAGCGACTTCCAGAGTGCCTCCTCGCAGCTTACCTCCCAACAAGGCTCGCTCGATCAAGAGAGTATCAGCGTTATCTCTCAGGTGAATGCACTCACGCAGTCGATCGCTGAGCTCAACCAGCAGATCCAATCCTCAAGCCCCAAAGCGGATGCCGGTACGTTGGAAGATCAGCGCCAGCAGGAGATCCAGCAGTTGTCGCAACTGGTCGGTATTCATCAGATTCAAACGGAAGACAATGGCCTGACCATCACCACCTCAAGCGGAGCGCTGCTGGTTTCGGAGGGCCAGTCTTTTGCGCTCACTACTGCTCCTGCGAATGGCGCGACGCACATCTATGATTCGCAGGGCAACGACATCACCTCGTCGCTGACGTCGGGCGGAGGGGAGGTCGGCGGCCTACTCACGGTGAGGGATCAAGATATTCCGCAGGTCCTCGATGCGCTGGACATATTGGCTTATGACTTCGGCACGCAAGTCAACACCGTGAATGAGGCCGGTTCGGACGCCAACGGCAACCCCGGGTCCGCCATCTTCAGTTTGCCGGCGACTGCTGCTGGAGCTTCGGGGTCAATCGCAGTGGCCATCACCAGCCCATCGCAAATTGCTGCCGCCGGCAGTGGACTGGGTTCATCCGATGACACAAATCTGCTGGCACTGGCGAATTTGGCAAATGAGCCAATCATCAGCGGATCGACTCCGACCGATTACTATTCCTCCTTTGTTTCCTCGCTGGGCACACTGGTCTCCGACGTATCAACGCAGAATCAGGCGCAGGAGGCGTCGCTCACGCAGATCCAGTCGCAGGTGAATTCACTTAGCTCCGTCAATCTAAATGAAGAGGCTTCGTCGTTAGAGACGTTTGAGCAGTCGTATGAAGCCGCCTCCAAGATCTTCTCGGTGCTGGACGAAGTGATGACATCGGCGCTGAATCTCGGTATTCCGACCACGTACGCCAGTTAGAACAGCTCGCGACGCAAGAAGTGCGATGAGATCCCCAAAATTCGCGGGGAAGAATTCGAAAAGTAGCCGTGCGAAGTTGGTTGGAGGAAAGAGAAAAACAATGCGAGTCGATCCTCAGTTCATCGGCAATACAGTTGCGGCGCTGGACGCAACCACGGCGAGCGAGCAGAACCTGACGGAAGAGTTGTCGACCGGCGTCAAGGTCAACTCGATCAGCGACAATCCGGTGGCTTTTGCACAGAACGTTGTCTTGTCTGCACAGTTAAGCGCGGACGATACGTTCTCCCA
>Ga0210388_10003959_pt1 | contig 11583 bp, 6 predicted proteins | sample IncBWC19OmetaG_FD_155485 | JGI IMG/M metagenome (GOLD analysis project Ga0210388, IMG submission 155485) | Forest soil microbial communities from Barre Woods Harvard Forest LTER site, Petersham, Massachusetts, United States - Inc-BW-C-19-O ... | reverse complement strand
TGTCGACGCCGTATCCACTGGAGTTTGCACGAACGTCCATCACGGGCAACCCCGAGAAGCCCAGCCGCGTTGCTGCCCGAGATTCCACCTGAACACTGATCTTCCTGTCATCGGCGCTCGGGGCGTCTAGAATGAGCTGCTTCAAGCGGATGGGCGAGTCGCCGCGGTTGGATTCATCGACGATTTCCTGGAACTTGTCGTGCGCCACAATGTTCAAGCGATCTACTGCTGCCACACCAGTACGCTTGCCGTACGGCAATCGCAGGCCACGTCCGATAGACTGCTCAATCAGCGTGCGCGCATTGGCGGCGCGCAGCGGCACAATAGTGTAGAGATTGGTCACGTCCCAGCCCTCCTTGAGCATGTTGACGTGAATCACAATCTCGGTCGGTTCGTCCACGCTCTCCACGGCCAGCAGGCGAACAATCATCTCCTCTTCTTCCGCGCCAGTGCGACTGGAGTCGACCTGAATCACCTTGCCCTTGTAGCGCCCCTCATAGAAAGCTTCAGATTCCAGCAACGCTAGGAGTTGCCCAGCGTGGGTTGTATCGCGCGCAATGACCAACACGAACGGCTTGACCGGCTGCAAACCATTCTCACGGGCGTAGGTCAGCAGTTCGACCTTGGTGGTTTCGTGCAGGCGAACGCCGTCCTCCAGCTTGGTCTTCTCGATTTCCTCGGGCGTGTGTGCCTTCGCGTCGAAATTGCGTTGGGTCACGACCGCAGGCTCCTTGACGAAGCCATCTTCCATTGCCTGAGCCAACGGGTAGTCCATGACCACATTCCTGAAAGGCACCGGCCCGCGGCCGGACTCGAGAAACGGCGTTGCCGTCACCTCCAGACCAAACAACGGCTTCAGTTCATTGATTGAGCGCACGCCGGCACTTGCCCGGTACCGATGCGACTCATCCATTAGTAACACCAGATCGCGCAGGCCCGCCAGATGATTGAAGTAGCTGTCTCCCAGCACCTCACGCATCCTTTTGATTCGTGGCTCCTTGCCGCCGCGCACTTCGGAATTGATCTTGGAGATATTGAATATATTGATGCGCACGTCGTGAACGAATCCTGCATGTTGATCGTTCACTGCCGCGCCAGTATTGTCGTAATTATCACCGGTGATGATCAGCGGCGCCTGCTGGGAAAACTCTGCAATTCCCTTGAATACGTACTTCGGCGTGTTGCGCGTGAAGTCCGTGATCAGTTTGTTGTAGATCGTCAGGTTGGGCGCGAGCACGAAGAAATTCTTAATGTCGTGCGCCAGATGCAAGTACGCAATGAAGGCACCCATCAGCCGCGTCTTACCGACGCCGGTGGCCAGCGCAAAGCAGAGCGAAGGGAACTCACGTTCGAAGTCTTCCAGCGTTCTGAACTCAGCCTTCAAAGTGGAAAGGATGGCGGAGACATCGCGCTCATGGCCCAAGAGACTAGGCGCGGCATCAAGAGCACGGGACAATTTGGTAAGCGATTCCGCCTGGGGCGGCCGTAGCGAAAGCCGGCCAGTGACGGCATGCAGAACGCGGGTACTCACTATTCGGTCTCCCCGCTATTCTGGTCGAAAAGGCCACCCTGTCCCGAGTTTGGGAGGGTCACTTTCCGTTCGCCAATCTTCTCGCCGATACTCTCGTTTGGAAATGGCTCGGACTTGCCATTCTGCGTCATTGGCAGATTTGCCACATTGAGGCTGTAGTCGTCGTGGCCCCATTCGCAACGTGCCAACACCATTCTTGGGATCTTCTTCAGTGTCAGGTTCGGCCATCGTTCGGCTGCTTTGAGGGCGGTCACTCCACGAAAAGCGGAGCAGCATACCAATAGACTCTGTTCGGCGCCGACATCCTCGGAAAGCACTTGCAACTGATCGGCGGATAGATTCTGCGTCGTGACGTAAATGAAGTCCCGCTCACTGGAATAGCCGTGCTGCCACCATAGGGTTTCCGAAGGCTGGTAAATAAAGCCTTCGAGCTTAGAAAGCGCCTCGGCCAATTGCGCCGCGTTGTACTCCGGGTTGATGACCGGGTTGCCCCAGCGGTCGTTGATAATCAGACTTGGTGCGAGCCGGTAGTAGCGGAAGCCGCCACCACCTTGCCAGCCAACCGCCTCTGTGACACCACCTCTATCCTCACCGTTGATGACCTTCTTCAGCCGCGGGATAATATGTGTATGACAATGATTCCCTAATTCGACCATGATCCACCGACGACCCATCTTCTGTGCCACAGCGCCCGTCGTACCAGAACCAGCGAAAGAATCGAGAACGAGGTCACCGGGGCTGGAAGCGATCTGCAATACACGCCGGATTAGCTTCTCCGGCTTCGGGGTGGTGAAGGGATCTCCAGGAAATAGCTTGTCGATTTCCAGTCTCGCCTCCTGATTGTGCCCTGCCTCCTCATAGCTCCAAATTGTCCGCGGTACTACCGGCTTCGTCTCAGTGAGAAACTTTTTGATTCGGGGCATTGAAGCCCGCCCGTCTTTCCCCCAATACAGCAGCCCCCTTTCCACGTTTCGCAGGTGGGTATTCTTGTCATATGCCCATACCCTGGTGCGACTCGGCCAGACTTCTTTCCCGGTAGTCGGCTGCTGAATTGCATAGTAGAGATTTGGTCTCTCTTCCGCCGTCTTTGCGCGCACGTGTACGCGGCGGAGTTCCACGCCGCGAGGATCCTTATCTAAGTTGCGATAGTTTGCCAGTTGCGCCTCATTCTTCTCCAAGCGATTGGGACGCCAAATCGCCTTGTCCTTTGCGTAGATAAGAATATGATCGAAATCACCACTGAAGTACTTTGCATCATTTGCTGGAGACACTCGCTTATGCCAGGCGAGATTCGCAATGAAATGCGTGCGCCCGAAAATCTCATCACACAACACTTTTAGGTAATGCGCCTCGTTGTCGTCGATGGTTATCCACAGCGACCCATCGTCTGACAACATCCGCCTTATGATGTCAAGGCGGTCACGCATCAGCGATAGCCAGATGGAATGCTCAACTCCGTCGTCATATTGCGCGAATGCACTGCCGGTATTGTACGGAGGATCGATGAACACACACTTGATCTTGCCGGTGAACTCCTGCTCCAACGCCTTCAACGCCAAGAGGTTATCGCCGAAGATCAGTTGGTTGTCGAAGATGTCATTGTCCGACACGCGGTTCTTGGCGTGATACGACCTCACAGGATCTTCTAGCAGGATGCGCGGCTCCAACTTGGGCCACCTCTCCTTCCCGATCCAGGTAAGTTCGAGTTTTTGTTTGCTCATTTTATCGTCTCACAGTTGTGGCGCACGGCTCGATAGATAGTCGAGTAGGCGCTTACGCGGGTACGCCTCCGCCACATTCTGAATATTGCGCAACGGACCAATTGCGGGATCCGAGGCTAGCGAAAAATTCAACTCCATTAGGTCGGAGAGAATAGCTGCAACGTTGCCCTGATTGCGAAAGTAGGCCAGCGGTCCAGCTCCCGCCAGGCGCATCCGCCCAAGGTCGAACATCTGCTGCCGGAGTTGATCGAAGGGCTGGCTGATCAGTGCTGGAAGCGCCGTCGGATCGATGACAGTGGCCGCGGCGATTCGGGCACGCAGTCGCTTCATCATAACTGCGGTGAGCGCGTAGAGACCGTGGCGGTAGATCAGGCGCTCCAGCCCGCGCGCGTGAGTATCATACGTCACCGCGAGGGTGCGGACGGCACGATGGCAGAGGACGGCGTTTACCACGGCCGCACCCGTTAGCGCCGCGGTAAATAGTGTCTGGTATTCAGCTGAATCCGGATTTGCGAGCCGTGCTGGTTCGCTCTTGAGCCAAGCCGTATAGCGTGGGTCCGCATGCTGAGAGGCGACCGCCCGCAGCGCCTCCTCGAGCGTGATGGATTTGGAACCGCTCGCCGAAGCCTCGGGTCGGTAGTGGTAGTCAAACCCTAGATGTGCGATTTCCTGCCGCAGTCGCTCCTGATTCTCGTCCAGCGACGCGAAATTCGCCGTCTGCACAGGGTTTTGGTGATTGCGGCTCTTGGTTACCCGTTTGCCAAAAGGCCCATTCGCCTGCGCCTTAATAAGGGTAAGCATCACTTTGGCATCATCAATACTCTTGCCTGGATGTTTGCTTACAAACTCAGCGGCCGAAGCGACGGTCTGCGCGCCGTTAATGATGGAAAAGCCGCGAACTTTGAGCTTTTTGGCACCTCTCGTTGTTGATTTGGGTTCGATCAAATCACAGGCGGCTGTAACGCCGTTGTTGAGATAGAAGAAATCGGATGGGGTATCGTGCAGGGTCGTTTGGATGGCCTTGTTCACCTCAGAAGTGCCACTTCCTAGAAAATAGCGGATGTTGCGCTCATACAGAGCTTTGCCGTGCACATGATGTAGAGACACTAAGTCTGCGAGTCGCGCAACTCCGTAGTATGTGACGCGTGGGTTGTCGACCTTTTCGTGCTTCTGCAGCCTAATCTCCGTGTGCACCGGTTGGTAAGCCTGCTCGGCTAGCAGGTCACGGACAATCTCGGTCGCAGTGTAGTACTCAACCTGCATAACCAGCCGTTCCTCGTCGAGGTCTTCGTCCTGGAGCAGGGCCTGCAATGCGTCGCTGGCGGTCCTTGAAATGCCATCCCCTGTGTAGGGCACTACCAACCTAATGTGGCTGCACGCATCAAGCGCGCCTTCAATATCGGTCTGGCGATTCCGAATATGCGCGTTGAAGGAGGTAAACTCTTGTTTGAGAAGCAGTCGGATTCCTTCGCAGAACGGCAGCGCATCATCTTGCTTGAACTGCTCGGACTCCTTCAACTTGGTTTGCATCAGGTACAAAGTTTCCGAAGGCTCATCGTAGTGGATTGCGTCAATGCCCTTGTCGAGGAAGTCATCGACGACCGAGGCCGCCGCGGCCTGCGGTGTGACATCGAGGAGCTTACTGAGGACAAAGGCGCTGAAAGCACGCGAGAGTTGCTTGGCTTGTTGGTCAGCCGCCGGCTTCGTAACATCGAGCAACGGCGGCAAATAGGGCACAAAGCGTTCCGCCAGAATTTCCTTCAGGATGGCCATGAACTGGGGTTCGAGGGCCGCCATCAAATCAACTCCCATTCGACTGTGAATAACGTGCGCTCATCGATCTGCTGCTGGAGCTGCAACTCCAACTGATTAATGAGATTGTTGCGCTGCATCTCGACTTCATCCTGCCGAGCAAATAGCTCCCGTCGCAACTTGCCGCGCTTGGCCTCGAGTTCGCGCTGGCGTTTCTGGTGCTCCAGCTTGTCTTCCAACGTTGGCGAGGCTGCGGCGGTACGGCGCACCTCTTTTATCGCTGCATCGATGCCCTTGATCTCCTGCTCTAACCCAAGTTTGAGATCATCCGCCCAGGCGTCCAGCTTCTGCACTTCCTGTTCGAAGTACCCAAGGTTGCGCTCATTGATACCGTGCAGAAGGCCGGCCTTGCGGTCATCCAGATCTGCCAGAAGACTGGCGCCAGATGAATTGCACCGTCCCGCCGGTGCCACGGTCGCTGGCATACGCAACAGCTTTTCGGGGTCGTCTTCGGCGAGCCTGATGCCCTCCGCGGTACTCGCTGCTACCACCAGGTGCTGCTCCTGATTTCCAAGCGCCTCGACGGAAATTAGTTTTACGGTGAGCCATCCTGATTTCCCGCGATAGCCTTTGAGCGTGGTGACCTGAGACCCATACGAGTCGTAGTCAAATATTAGGCGAGCACCCTCCAGCACACGCGACTTCGCTTGCTTAGCGACCCACAGTGCCAGCGGGTGACTGACTCGGTATAAGTGCGCGTCACCGGAGCGGCGAGGCAGTTCGTACCGCCCCATTTCGACCCCAATCAGATCCTTCTCGGCGCCGTCCGGACAGCGGTGCAAATCGAATCCATCGTCATCGAAATGCGCACAGGCAATGAGTTCGGCTTGGGTAATGTCCATTAGCATCCGCTCAAAGCGGCCGCGCGTGTTGCGACTATCCTCCGCACGTATGCGCAGTTTGTCCTGCACTTCTTCGTCAAAGTTCTCGAGAAGCAAACGCCGCGTATTGACCATCGCCTCATTTATCTGGCCAGATAGGTCCAGTTGTAATTGTTCGAAGCTTGCGCGGATGTCGGCAGGCTCACGGCAATTCTTGTAAATCTCGGCGATGCGGCGTTCGAAATCGACGCCCGATCCAATCGCGCCTAGCACCTCGTCGCTCGCACCGAATACACCCTCGAACAGCTGAAACTTCTGTGCCAGGAGCTCGTAGACTCGCGCATCGGCCTCGTTGCTTCGATCCACGAAGTTCACTACCACGACATCGAACTTTTGTCCGTAGCGGTGGCAGCGCCCGATTCGCTGCTCGATACGCTGTGGATTCCAGGGCAGATCATAGTTGATAACGAGCGAGCAAAACTGGAGGTTGATCCCTTCTGCACCTGCCTCCGTGGCGATCATGATCTTGCCGCGTTCTTTGAAGTGCTCGACTAGTGCTGCACGAGTATCCGCTGTCTTGGAGCCGGTAATGCGGTCGGAGCCTTTGTGTTGTTTCAGCCAGTCCTTGTAAATCGCCTGCGCCCGCTGATCGCTGTTTGTGCCATTGAAGAGCACAATGTCGTCACCGTATGGCGTTCCCGACAGCAAGCCCAACAGATAGTCCTGAGTCCGCCGAGATTCAGTGAAAATGATCGCTTTTGCGGCGGCGCCCAATCGCTCTAACTCAACGAATGCCTTGCCGAGGGCCACAAGGAGGGCATTGCCCTTGGAGTTGTCCCGAATACTAGTGGCCAGCGACTTGAACCGGCGCAGTTCCTTGATTTCGTCCTCTATCGCGCTGCGTTCGACTCGCTCGGGCGGCGCCGCGCGAGCATCCCGAACTTCCAATTCATCCTCAGTCTCATCCAGCGACTCATAGTCCCAATCCAGCTCTTCCGCCAGATCAGGGAGGGGCTGCACTTCGTCCAGCACGCCCTGAAGGCGCATTGCCATGGTTTCAAGAGCGCCCGCAATTGCATGCGAACTCGAGGCCAGCAGCTTCCACAGAATGAGGGAAATGAGTTGGCGCTGCCCGTCGGGTAACGCCTTCAAGTGCGGCCGGCGCAGGTAGTTGGCCACGAGCCGCGAGAGCTCTCGCTCTTCATTGGACGGCGTGAATTCCTCAACAAGCGCCCTGCGGGCCGTGTAAGACACGTACGGCTGCACTTGTTTTCGAAGGGCGCGTTTACAGACGGGTGCGAGGCGATTGCGAAGGGCGGCGAATGCCTGTCCCCGGTCCTGGCTGGTGAACTGCGCCCGGAAGCTGTCGATATCTCCAAAAACCCGATCATCGATGATGCTGACCAGCCCGTACAGTTCCATGAGGGAGTTCTGCAATGGAGTCGCGGTCAGGAGCACTTTGGAATGGACATGCGATAGTGCCTCCTTGATTGCTTTGGCGATGATGTTGCTGGTTTTGTAGACGTTTCGTAGGCGATGTGCTTCATCTAGAACGACGAGATCCCAGGCGATCTTCTTGATGTCATCTGCTTTGGACCTTGCGAACTGATAGGAGCAAATGACTGGGCCAGTGGCGGTCAGGAACGGGTTTCTCTCTTCTTGCCTGCGAATGGCGTTGTAGCTCTTGGTTTCAAGAATCAGCCCCTGAAGTCCGAATTTATCCTGTAGTTCCTGATGCCACTGCTTACGCAGGTTAGCCGGAACAATAATGAGGGTACTGCGGCGCCGCTCTGCCCAGCGCTGCGTGATCACTAGGCCAGCCTCAATCGTCTTGCCCAACCCGACCTCATCGGCGAGGAGGACGCCACGCGAAAGCGGATTACGGCAGGCAAAGAGCGCCGCATCAACCTGATGGGGATTGAGATCCACCTGTGAGTCCACTAGAGTGGAAGCGATGGATTCCACGGTATCGCTTGCTGCTCGGCGGGTAAGCAACCAGGCAAAGTACTGGCTTTGGTGCGCGGTGAGGAGTGGAGTCGCGTTCACCCTATGGGCTTCGAGACTCACGCAGGTAGCGCGCGAAGCCACGCAAAGATGCCGCAATGCGGTCCGAGCCGCAGCAGGGATCGTAGACGAGGTCGAGCGTGTCCTCGGCGCCGCCTCTGGCGACCCCGTAGCTGGGCTTCGATTCCGGGGTTGGCGATACCACTGGTTTCTCCGGTCTGATTCGGCATACGGCTCTGATTTCGGAGGTGATAGAACCTATGTTCTGCATTTTGCCTTCAACACCGCGGGCGTAGCTTAGCGCACCATGGTTAATCGGAACATCTTCAAGTGGATTTGCGGTACTTCAAGCCACAGCATATTAATCTGGCCAACGAAAAAATAGCCGCCTGGGAACAAGTCGTCGAAGTGTTTGTCCTCCTTCGACCCTAACTCGATCATGATGTGCACCGCGCTGCAATTCGGACCACCTCGATGGGAATCGTCCGCGACATCCAGTCTCGCGGCACGTAGGTCGGGCTTCGGCAGATTACGCCTTGCGCGTAGTAGCCGTACTCGACGTCAAAACTACTCGCTTCCCCGAGCACGAGAGAGATTTGGTCCGCGAGACGCTCATCATCCTGGAGCGGTATGCCATCAACATCGCGTGTGGCAGTCAGTTCACCTTCCGGTGGGTTTGGGAGCACGGCAAGAATGGCAGCAGACCCAATGATGAAGACCTCCCCGAGGCTGATCTGCCGCCCGATCTCGAATGTGCGGTGCTGCAGTTGGCTTCGGTAGATGCTTGCTTAGGCGGCACGTATTGACTCGAAAATACGTCGGCGCTCCTCTGAAGGGACAAGAGTCGTAAAGGGAGATTCCTGCCGCAGCGTCGCCGCCTGTTCGGAAGGCTCCGTCAGTGCTCGCAAGAGCGGTGCGACTGGCCCCTCGAGCAATGCCGCCCATCGGTCATGATAGACGTGCCCATGAGGATTCACTTCGCGCAGGTGATGCAAGCGCTCGCGAGCAACACCTACCAGCGAGGGGTCGCGGACCAGACGCTGCGCCACTGTCTCGTGGAGGCGCAGGCTTCGCAAGGACGACAATTCGCCCCGTTCCGTGGCGTGATATCGAGTCGCGCGAGCGGATCCATCCACCGCGACTCGACCTTCCGATCGAAGTCTATTTAGAAGGCGCCAAAACGTGGGCTGACTGACACGCCACTTCAACCGCCGCGTGATATCCGCCGCGCGAAGCCCCTTCGGCGCGGTTAGAAGTGCCTGCACCACTTGTTCCGGATCTAATTTTTGCATGTGGCTGCTACATAATGAATTGATAATGAATAGATACTAGATTCGACGAGGGCGCGATGCAAGGCTGGTAGTTTGGGGTGGGAAATAACATTTAATATACTGATTTATATAGTTTATATTGTGTTGCCCGCCGCGACAGGGCGCGCTCCGTGAAACCCGTTTTCTCGCTAGTACTCCGCTTTAACTCTCCAAAATTCACATTCTTCAGGCTATCCAGCCGGCCCTTTGCCCGGATTTTCATTGGGAGCTTCGTCTTGCCCTCACCACATCAGGCCAGAGCAGCGCGCGCTCCTATCAAACCGACGTCCCGCGAGAGCGCAGACGCTGACGATTGTGCGGACACGTGCGTAGAGGTCAGATCGTTTGCCCATTGCTCCAGCGCGCGCCGCATTTCTCTCACATATCCATACCGATTGTAGATCGCCGTCACGCTGCCATCGGAATGTCCGAGCACTCGCCTGACGAGCTTATCGCCCTCATCGCCCAGGCTCTCGGCAAGCCGAGTCGCAACGGTTCGACGTAGATCGTGCGACGTGAATTTCTTGGAGAACTTTGATCCAGTGAGGGCCAGGATCGCATCTGGCAATCGTGTGTTGAAGTACTTCGAGACACCTTGCATCGGCACGAGCCCCTGCGTGCTCGAAAGCAGGTAATCGCCTTTTTGCGGTGTTGGAATCGCCCTCAAAATCTCATACGTGGCCGGCACCAGTGGCACGACGTGGATATGGTTGCTCTTATAGGCAGTCGCCGGAATCACCATCAGGCCCTCATTCATATCGATCCAGCTTGTTCGCGCGGAAGCCCACTCATTACAGCGGCAACCGGTCAGCAACATCAGCTGCACGTGCGTGCCGAAGGGGTAACCGGTGAGCTGCGCGGCCTGCCAGACAATGCGCGCCTCGTTCAAGGACAACACGACGTCCCGGGCTTTCTTCTTCGGCAGGTTCTTGTCGATCTTGCTGGCCGGGTTGTCGCGGCGTTTCAGCTTGCTCTCGTCCATGGCCCAGGAGTACATGTGGCGCAGGACTCCAATGGCCGTCCGAGCCGCCTCGACACCGCCGTACGGCCCTCCGTGCTCGCCCTTAGGTCGTTTGCGCTTCACGCGTGCCGCCTCCATCAGTCCCCGTACCTGCTCTCGGGAGAGCTGCTCGGCGAACTGCCGACCGATCACCGGATTGATGTGGGTCTTGAACGTCACTTCGTACTTCGCCGCGCCGTTAAGCTCGCGGGAATACACGTGCTGCTTCATGAACTCCTGCGATAGCTTGTCGACGGTCAGGCCCCCGGCCGTCGGTGTCGGCGTCAGCGCCTGCTGAGGATTCACTCCGCGCTTCGCCTGCTCGAGAAGTACTACCGCTTTTGCTCGCGCCTCAATGAGCGAGACTTGCGGATAGCGGCCGAGATTGATGCGGTACTTCCGGCCCAGCAGTCCCTTGCCGCTGGCCTTGACGCCGCCCTCGCCAGTGACGCGAATCAGCAGCGACCAACTGGCCACGCCCGTGCTGCCCAAGCGCACGGACAGCCCCGGAATTGCCCCGTCGGGAAGGGATTTGGTGGAGCCTGGAGGCGAGCGCAGGAAGGATTTGAGAGTGGGATCGGTAAGTGATTTCATTGGTTCCACTTTCGAAAAATTGGTTCCAGAATTGGTTCCACTTCGTGTTGGATGCCCCTGGACGGCTATTTTCTCATGTGGACGGAAATGCTGTCTATTACGGCATTTGGTAGACAGCCATGGACAGCGGTGGACACCCCTGGACAGCCCCTGGAAAAATTCGGGACGTAGGTGTCGCAGGTTCAAATCCTGTCATCCCGACCATCGAAAATACTCACCTTTTTCCCTCGCTGAATCCACTGGGTGTCAGGCTCACAGACGTCTGGGTGTGAGATTGGGTGTTAGTTTCGATTGCGGGAAAATGTCCTCGGAGCTGCGCTTTAGACCGCCGCCGACCGAGCTCCGGGACGTGCATCGCGCGCCAGGAAAGAGCCTCATCTCTAAACCTGACGCCGTCGAAAATGCGGCAAATGTATTGCCTTCAGAGTTGCGACCAACCCCCATCGACCGGAAGCTCCATGCCGGTCGTGAAGGTCGCATCGAACCCAAGGAAGAGGACCGCCTTCGCGATTTCCTCCGACGTGCCAAAGCGCTTCATCGGGATCATGCCGATCGTCTTCTCCCTAACCTGAGCGACCACGGCTTTATCGGGAAACACTTTGCCGAGGATCGGCGTGTCGATGGGACCGGGCGTCACCGCGTTGACGCGAATTTCGCGAGGAAGCAACTCGACGGCGAGCGTCCGAGCGAGTGATCGCAGCGCGGCCTTGGCGGCTCCGTATGTGGCTTGGCCTGGCAGTCCCTTGACGTTGGCGACGGAGGTCGTGAGGACGACAGCGCCTCCCTGGTT
>Ga0210388_10003957_pt1 | contig 11584 bp, 8 predicted proteins | sample IncBWC19OmetaG_FD_155485 | JGI IMG/M metagenome (GOLD analysis project Ga0210388, IMG submission 155485) | Forest soil microbial communities from Barre Woods Harvard Forest LTER site, Petersham, Massachusetts, United States - Inc-BW-C-19-O ... | reverse complement strand
GATTATCCCAACCTGTCACGCTACTTCTGAATAGTGAGGAGGAGGTGGGGAGTCCGGTTTCGCGGGCGATTACGGAGAAAATTGCTTTGGAGTCGGCGGTAGTGTTTGTGTTGGAGCCGGCTCAGGGGTTGGCCTACAAGACGGCTCGGAAGGGCGTAGGCCAATATCATGTGCAAGTTACGGGCGTTGGAGCGCACAGTGGGGTCGACTTTGAGAGAGGTCATTCGGCGGTTCTGGAGCTGGCAAAACAGGTCCAAACCATCTCAAATTTCACGAATTTGGGCCGGAAATTGACGGTGAATTGTGGTGTTTTCGCTGGTGGAACGCGGTCAAATGTGGTGCCTTCGGAGGCTCATGCGGAGATCGACGTCCGGATCGCCAAAGCGAGCGACGCGGCTTATGTGGAAAAACTTTTTCGAGGCCTGAAGGTCTCCGATCCGCAATGCAAGCTGACGATTACGGGCGGGATCAACCGGCCGCCGATGGAGCGCAAGGCAGGAACGATTGCGCTGTTCAAAAAGGCGCGTGCTCTGGCGGCAGAGCTTGGGTTTGTTTTAGACGAAGCGGCGACGGGCGGCGGCTCGGATGGCAACTTCACGGCTGCACTGGGCGTTCCTACACTTGATGGAATGGGCGCGGTCGGCGAGGGAGCGCACGCGCCCCATGAATCTGTGTTGATCGAGCACCTGGTGCCACGCACAGCTCTGCTGGCGGCGATGATCGCCGGCGTCGAGTAGCTAAGGCAGAGCAGCAGCAGGCTCTCTCTGGACCTCCTCCAACAGAGCGATCGTGCGGGCGATGGGCAGGCCGACCACGTTGAAGTAGCAGCCCTCAATGCGGGGAATCCAGCGAGCCGCGAAGCCCTGAATGGCATACGCTCCGGCTTTGTCGAGGGGTTCGCCTGTCGTGATGTACTGGGCAATGTCGCGGTCGGTGAGTTGCTGGAAGGTGACCTGAGTGATCTCGACGTCTCGAGCTGTCTTGCTGGCGGAGACTGCGGCGAGTCCGGTGAGGACGGCATGGGTGCGGCCGCTTAGAAGCTCCAGCATGCGACGAGCATCGGCGGTATCTGTTGGTTTGCCGAGGACGTGGCCGTCGCTGACGACGCAGGTGTCCGCGCCGAGAACGATGAGCGGGTCGTCAGGTGCGTCTTCCGTCTTGTGGACGTTCCATACAGCTAAGGCCTTCTCTTCGGCGAGGCGCTGGACATAGGCGGCAGCGGCCTCATCGGGAAGACGGTCTTCGTTCAGGTTGGCCGCGCTTACAGTAAACTTGAGGCCCGCCTGCGCGAGGAGTTCACGGCGACGAGGCGAGGCTGAGGCGAGAATGAGCTTCACGTCCTCCAGAGTAGCGTCAGGACTACCCGCTCGGCAAAGTCATCCAGGCACTTTAACGGGTATCGGGCCAGATCGCAGAGGAGGAACAGATGAGCCGCAAAGCAAAGATTGCAGCTGTAGTCGTTGGCGTCGTGGTCGTTGCGATTGCGTCGATTCCGCTATTCGTTAACGTCAACACCTTCAAGCCTCTGATTGAGCAACAGCTGACGACGGCGCTGGGCCGACAGGCCAGGGTGGGGAATCTGAGTCTCTCGTTCTTCTCAGGCTCGGTCACGGCAGATGATCTGAGCATTGCCGACGACCCGCAGTTTAGTAACCAATCATTCGTCACGGCCAAGGAACTGAGGCTCGGTGTGCAGATGCGTCCGTTGATCTTCGACCATAAGATTCTGATTAACGGTCTGGAGATCGAGGAGCCGCAGATTCATCTGGTGCATGCGGCGAGTGGCGCATGGAATTTTTCCACCATCGGCCAGAGCGCCGCGAAACGAACTCAGCAGCAGGAACAGCAGTCGGTAGTTCCGGAGTTCACGGTGGACAGCTTCAAGATCACGGATGGTCATGCGGTTGTGGAGACGTTGCCGGCAGCGGGTGCTCCCCTGGTGTACGACAAGGTGAACATGACGATGGAGGGATTTTCGTTCACTAAAGTGGTTCCCTTTACGGTGAGCGCCGACCTTCCCGGACAAGGTACCGTCGCGGTGACGGGCAAATCCGGACCGATAAACCTCAAGGATGCTGCGAAGACTCCCTTCGACGCGCAGGTGACAATACGCCACCTCGATCCAGTTGCAGCGGGTTTTCTGGAGAAGAGCGCGGGACTCTCGGTTCTCGCGGATGTCGATGCTCATGCGGTCTCTGACAGCGTGGCGGTGACCAGCAAGGGAACGGTGCACACGCAGCATCTGCAGCTTCGGCCCGATGCGGTTCCTGCTCCGAAGCCAATTGACGTGACCTACAGCGTTGTCCATAACCTGAGCGACAACACTGGGCAGGTGCAGGACATGGCCTTCCAGACAGGCAGGGTGACGGCGCATACCAACGGCACTTATTCGATGAAGCCTGGCGGGGCCGTTGCGGTGAACCTGAAACTCGCGGGGCAGGGAATTCCGATTGACGATCTGCAAGCGCTGCTTCCGGCGGCGGGTGTGAAGTTGCCGAAGGGTTCGGTACTGCAAGGCGGCACGCTGACAACGAATCTAACCATCGTCGGGCCGTTGAATGCGCTGGTGATTACTGGGCCAGTGGAGTTAAGTAATACGCGGCTTTCAGGATTCAACCCCAGTTCACAGTTGAAGGGAATTGTTGCGGCAGCGACGGGAGACACCGGCAACGTCACCAACATTCAGGCGTTGCGCGTGCAATTGCAGGTAGCGAAGGGCGGCGTGACCGCTAACAATATCTTCCTGTCGATGCCTGCGATCGGGGATGCGGTGGGAGACGGCACAGTCTCGTCGTCGGGAGCACTCAACTTCAAGTTGAAGATGAAGGTGGACACGAGCCGCGGCGTCGGCGGCAAGGCGGTTGGGCTTCTTAGTATGGTGAACGGAACAGCTGGAAAAACCGCGGGGCAGGCTGCGGCCACCGGCCTTCCCGTTACGATTACGGGAACGTCGGCGAACCCGATCATCACTCCGGACGTGAGCGGGATGATGAAGGCCAATGGAAAACAGCTCACGAATTCGATCACTGGACTTTTTGGAATCAAGAAGAAATAACTTTAGCCGGTAATGTCTTCGACGGTGATGTGCGCCTGCACGACATGGGTCGCTTTCGGGGCGAGGGTGATGGTGTTCGCGGCGGCGCTGACGGTTTCGACGGCGACGAACTCATGCCATTCGGTTGGATCGAGGTCGGCGAGCTTCTGTGCGCCATTCTCCCATGGGTTCCACACGACGGTGGTGCTGGAGCCAGTCTTCTCGATGTGGATGCGGCGTTTTCCGGGGGTGTCGTGGATGATGCAAGGGCTTGTTGTGTTGAGGTAGACGCGATCGGTCTGCTCTGTGATGGTAATGGCGCCCTGCTGCACCTTTGGCTTGAAGTTGTCGACCTTGTCGAGATAGGTGACGCCTTCGAGTCCAGTGACAGTGATCTCGTGAATATCGGTGACGGCGTAGTAGGTGTGGAGCGCCTCCTCGAAGACTAGCGGCGTGGATGCGTCGTTGGCGACGGTGAGCTGCATGGTGAGGGTGCGGCCGATAGTGAGTTGATAGGCGAGGCGGAAGTTATCGAAGCCGAAGGTGCGGCTCATCTCCGTGGGCGCGAGCGTAAAGGTGAGGTGCAGATCGTCGCCGGCCATTGCGGCGAAGGCGAGGGTCCATTCCTGAACACGCGCAAAGCCATGGGATGGGCCGGGCTTGCCGTCGTGGCGATTGGCAAACCAGGGGAACGCAATGGGCACGCCACCGCGAATGGGTTTGCCGGGAAGAAGGTCGCTCTTGCGGCTGAGGAAGAGGACGGGCTTTTGTCCATTGGGCTGCCATGCGCTGAGGTGCGCGCCCTGCAGATAGACGGTCGCGGTTGCATTGGGCGCGGTGACGGAGGCGTAGGCGAGTCCGCTGGCGGTTGCGTGAAAGCTGAGAACGCCGGGGATGGCGAAGTGTTCGTTGAGCTGATTCAGATCCAAGTTTTGTCTCCGCTGGTGCCAACATCCAGTGTATGCGGAAACTGTCGGACTATCTTGACGACGGTTGCGGCGGCGCTTTCATCAGCTCGATGAAGAGTTTGTTGAAGCGTTGCAGGTCGAGATCGGTCTGGACGTGAACAAGTTGCAGGTCGAGCGCGGGTTTGTTGGCAGCTGTCCACGAAAGCGTATCCCCATAGAACGGTCCTCGAGTGAGATCGACATCAAGGTAGAGTTTCTGTTCCTTCGTGATGATGGCTGGGTCGAGCCAGGCTGCGGCGGCGAGTTCGTCCCACAGGTAGTAGAACTCGCCCGTGTAGGCGGCGAGATATTTTGCGGCCGGGTTGGGAGATTTGGCGATCTCGTCGAGCATCGCCTTGGTGAACTGAGTTTTGATGGAGATGTCGACCGTGGTGAGATCGATGCGGGGCCAGTGTGCGCGGAGGGTGATGTGCGCAGCTTCGGGGTCGAACCAGAAATTGAATTCGTGGCGGGGATTGTTGGCGAACTCGGGATCAGTGCTTTGCGGGCTTAGGCTACCACCCATGATGACGATGCCCTGTGTGAGTTCGACGAATTGTGGATCAATGGAGATGGCGAGCGCGATGTTGGTGAGCGGGCCCGCCGCGTAGATGGTGACCTGATGTGGATGCGTGTGAACCTGCCGGATGAGGAAGTGGGTTGCGTCTTCAGTGGAGGGCTTGAGGGTGGGCTCGCCTTCTGCGAGCTTCGGAACGACGTAGGGACCGTGATATGGCTGGCGGCTGGTGCCGGCGGCGATATCCCCCCATGCGCCGTACCAAGAGAAGCTGCCGTAAAGTTGCCGATGGATCTTCGATTCCTCTTCGGTACGCGTGAGCGGGAAGATGGCGCCTGGAACGACAGGCACATCGCTGCGATGGATGAGTTCAAGCATGCGCAGTGTGTGCTGGACCTCTTCGGGCTCCCATGCGTTGCCACTGACCATGGTGATGCCGAGGACCTGGGCCTGCGGGGATTGCAGGAGAACCATCATGGCCATCTGGTTAGAGCCGCCGGGACCGGAGCCGTCCTGGTCGATGATGACCATGCGCCGGGTTTGTGCGTTACCGAACGCAACAGCGAGGCAGACGAGGAGCAGGGAACTGAGTCGAGCGAATCCGCAAAGCATGATGGAGACAGAGTAGCAGCCGTTATGCTTAATACATGATTCGACTTCTGATTCGTTTGCTGCTTTTGCTCGCGATATCGTTTGGTGTTTTGAATTATGCTTCGGCGATTGAGGTACGGGTTTCGGCGCATGCGCTCGAGCGCACGCTCCAGACGCAGCTTTTCAATGGACCGCAGGGCCGCTACTATCTTCGCGGTGATGCGAATTCCGCGTGCTACGTGTATGCCGAGTCGCCGCACGTGACATTCGTGCAGGACAGAATCGTCGTTCGGGTGCACACGAAGGCGAAGCTGGGCACCGCGGTTCACGGGGCGTGCCTTGGTGTGTCGCTCACGACGAATACAGATGTCTCACTGATTCCCGAGGCGGAAGAAGAGAGCATTGGATTTCGCGATGCGCGTATCGAGCGCCTGACAGAGTCGAAGGAGTTGAATTTTCTGTTGGAGCCGTTTCTGAAGAATAAGCTTCCGGCGCAGATGAAGGTGAATGCGGCGGTGTTGATGCGGCAACTGCTGAGCCGATCGACCGAGACGACGGGTTACGCGTTGACGCTGAGTGCTCTGAAGCTGCACTCGCTGCTGGTGGAGGGTGCGTCGCTGGTGATGGATGCAGATGCCACGCTCAAGGTGGACTGAGGGCGGCCTTACTGCGGGGCCGATGCCGGCCGCAAGGGGCGTCTCGAATCGGGGAGTTCGTCCGGACTAGCGGCAGGTGTGGGGGTGTCGGTTACGGGTTCGCCGGGGACGATCTCGACTGTCGCGTCTTTCGGTGCTTTGAAGCGGCCATCGGTGAGGTACGCCACGACAAGCCCGGCGGTGACTTCAGGTGTAAGGACCGCGAGGGGAAGGACGTACTTCTTGGATTTCACGACCGACTCAACCACTCCGTCGACGGGATGGCTGCGTGGGATGGTGCCGGGCACCTGGGGGATCATGAAGGTGGAGAAGTTCAACTCGGGATGATGGGCGGCGTATTTGGTGAGGGATCGGGCGACTTGCTTCGGCGTGGTGATGCCGACGTCGACGAAGTAGTTGCGATGAATGCTGTGTGGGTAATAGACGTTCAGCAACGTGCGGGAGAAATCGGCGCAGTTGTGAAAGAGCAGGTTGAAGTGGCCAGCGTTCCTGCTGTCGTTGTAACGATTCATGAACTGAAGGTCCTCTTCGGGTGTCGTCTGGATTTCGAAGCCGTAGATTCTGCGGTCGTACGATGCGCCGATGAGCTGGGTCCACTCGCCGTTCGGAGCCTGACCGGCCTTGTCTCCTATGGCTACGTCCGGTGCGTACAGCTCGAGATGGTCGCGGCGGTAGCGGTCGCGGAGGCTCGCTACGAGCGCGGCGTCGGCAGACGTTGGAACATCTTCGACGCGCTCGACTGCGTAGAGGTAGGGGACGAGGGGAATCGCGAGCCAATCGTAGCCGTCGATCTTGTGGTAGCGGCTGATGACGGCGCCGGGCTCGCCGGGACGGCACGGGCGAAGACGGGTTGGAGTCTCTGCGCAGACATGGTTGAGATAGATTGAAGCGTGGCCGGTTGGATTGAAGGCGCCGAACTCTGCATAGGGCTCTTCCATCAGCAGTGCCGCATCAGCATGGGCACGCGGCCCGCCGATTGCGATCATGGTGAACGCAACGATTATCAGTGCGAAGCGAATCCTCTTCATTCCGAGTCTTTCCGAACCATACGGCGGTAGTCTTCGTGGAATAAGGTCCCTCTCGGGTTAAGATACTTATCTTGGCAGAAATGTTGCGCTTTTTCGCGCAGCCGCCCGGTCGGACAAAGCTCGGCACACAACAAGAAACGCCTGTGGTTGGATGACAACCCATAGGCGTTCCGTTGTTTCGTTGAATAAATTCGTTGGAGTTAGAAGGAGATGCGGGCTCCGAATTGGAACTGGCGTGGGTCGTACGCAGAGGTCGGGGTACCGGCCGCGGTGTAGAGAAGATTTACATCCAGAGTGTTGTTCTTGTTAATCAGGTTGAAGATGTCCGCGGTAAGTTGGAGAGCGATCTCGTGCGGGAAGGTAAAGGCACGAGCGAAGCGTATGTCGGTGAAGACCGTATATGGCTTCACTCCTACGTTGCGTCCCAGATCGCCGGCATAGTAGCTGCTCGCCGGACCTGCTGTTGCCGGTGCATCGATGTAGCAAGGTAGATTGAAAGCCCCAGTCGGAGAGTACTTGGAGAGCACCGGCAGTGTGCCGCAGCCGGTCGGTCCGCTGCCGGGAGCCACCGCGTTGGGACGGTCGGTCAGCGGGTCGAAGTCGAAGTTGGTGTCCTGGCCTGTGAGGATGTTGAACGGACGTCCGGAAGAGATCTCGAAGATCGGCGCGATGGTGATCTCCGAGAACACCGCAGGAACGAAGCCAGCCCCGCCGAGTTTTCCGGTGGTGTAGACGCCGGAGAGAACGAAGCGATGGCGTTGATCGAAGGTGGATGTGCTGCGCTCGGCGTTCGGCGCAAAGTTGCTCTGCGGCGCGTCGGAGGTCGAGACGACGTCGGTTGAGTCGTCGATCGCGTGCGACCACGTGTAGCTAACGAGGAACTCGTAGTTTTGGGTAAAGCGCCTCTTCAAATTGATGCTCAGGCCATTGTAGTCCGACGTTCCACTGGTCAGGTTGGGTGACATATCGCCGAAGGGAACTGGCAGTCCTTTGCCGAGACCATCCGCGGCGGCGATCTCGCTGGCGAGAGCGACGCATGGACCGCCGCCGACCGCCGGGTTGGCAAGGAAGTTTGCCAGGGAGATGTTCAAGCCGGATGGCCGGAAGAAGTTCAGCAGAGGCGGCGTGACGTAGGGGCCGGTAGGTCCCACGCCGCAGGGATTCACTCCGCTCGCGGTCGCAACGGTCAGCGGACTCGACGTAGCGCTCGCGGTAGCAGGAGGTGCGAGCCCAGCGTTGACTGCGTTCACTGCATTCCGCCAGTTAGCAGTCAGCAGCTGCGGATTCACCGGGTTCACATTGATCGGACGGTTGAGGTGACGGCCACCGGTCAAGTTGTAAGCGATATTCAACGACATGTTGTGGCCGAGGTCCTGCTCGATTCCAAAGGAGACCTGCTGGACGTAAGGCGTTTTGAAATAAAGATCGGCGGGAAGGCCGGAGGGAAGAATGGGAAGGGGGAAGCCTGTCGTTAGAAAGTTCTGATTGACGAAGAGCGAGTTCGAGTTGTTGGGATCGAAGCGTTGCTGGCTCGCGATATAGTTGAAGCCCGCTGCACTCGCTGCGAGGCAGTTGGCGTTTCCGAGGGTACCCTGGAAGGTGTTCGTCGCATTAAGATTCAGCGGGCTCGTATTGGTAACCGGCGCATTCACTGCGCAGGGAGAGCCTCCGGCCAGAATCACAAGGGGCACTGTCGTCGTGTTGAACGCTAGGGACTGCGCCTCGAGGTTGCCTGGCGCGCGATCATAGAAGATACCGTAGTTCGCGCGAACCACTGTCTTGGAATCACCTTTGACGTCGTACGCTACGCCAATCCTTGGAGCAACGTTGCTCGGCTGCAATCGAATCCCTTCGCGAACTCCATAGGCACTTTCGGCGGCGTTGGTATCGGCGTTAATCGCAAGTTGGGTCGGGTATGCCTCAATGTCATAACGCACGCCGGCGTTGATGGTGAGCTTGCTGGTTGCGCGCCAGGTGTCCTGGAAGAACGCTCCGAGTACTTTCAGGTCATACTTGGTTTCGGTATTGCCGATGCCCTGCACGAAGGACTGCGGAATGCCGAGGCCATAAGCCTGTATTGCAGAAAATCCTGGAAGGCCAACGAGCGTCGAGGAGACATCGGTGCTGTTCAGCGCGCCGAAACTGTAGTCGCCACCGCCATAGAGCTGACCCTGGAGAATATTGATGGGAATATACCGCAGATCGATTCCCGTCTTGAACGTGTGTGCACCGTGGGTGTAGGTGAATTCATCCTGCAACTGGTTCTGATCTTCAATGCGATTGACCACCGAGAAGGGCGTTTTGCCGAAATACGCAAAACCGGGAATATTTACGGCCGTATTCGCCCCGCCCGGCGAGTTGCTGTTGGCGAAGAGCACCGGGTGGCGCGCAAACTGGTAGCGGAGCTCGTTGATCTTATTAGGGCCAATCGCCCATGTGTGTTGTGCCGCGATGGCCCAATCATGCAGGCTCTGCGTCGCCGTGCGCGAGAAGGAGTTTTCCCCAATGTTCTGGTTGGCCGCGCTTTCCTCAATGCCGCTGATGAAGCTGGGGCTGGCGCTACCGTGCAGGGTGAGCTGCTGATTGTTGGTCAGCTTTTGATCGATGCGGAGCGAATAGACCTCGGTCCGCTCCGAGATGGGGAAGTTGCCCACGATGCTGTTGAGGGGAACAAACGACGATGGCAGCACCTGGCCTGACGTTACGAAGTTCTTTGCCCCAATCGCCTGCTGCAGAAATGCGGGGTTCTGGCCCGAGGTTGCAATCGACGATCCCGAGCCCACCAGCGCGATGTAACTTTGGATGCCGGGAGTATTTGCCGGAAGTTGTGGATTCTGGAGAAATGCCTGCTGCTGCGCCGTTCCCTGAACGATTAGGGCACCGGTTGGAGCGCCGTAAAACCGACTCACATCGATGTTGGTGAGTCCGAAGTTGTTTGCGCCGATATCGGAGAAGCCCGTCTCCTGCCTCCGCGTAATCTCCGCCGAAAAGAAGTAGAACGTTTTATTCGGAATTAGCGCGCCGCCGATGGTGGCACCCGCCTGCACCCGTGTATAGGCCGGTTGATAGACCGTGGAAAACGGATTCGTCGCCTGAATATAGCGGTTGCGAAGGAAACCGTAAGCGCTGCCGTGGGTCTGATTTGTGCCCGACTTGGTCACGATGTTTACCACGCCGCCGGAAGCGCGGCCATACTCCGCCGCGAAACCATTTGTAACAATCTGGAACTCCTGGACGGCATCCTGCGAGACCGTCGTGCGCGTGCCGCCGGAGATGTAGTCGCCCGCGTCGGCGCCGTCGATGTTGATCGAGTTCGACCGTGCGCGCACACCGCCGAAGTTCAGCCCGGAGGTCGGAATCGCTCCGATTGAAGGTGCCGCATCGCGGGCGATCTGCGAGTTGGTCAAGGTGAAGCTGATGTAGTTGCGGCCATTCGTCGGCAGGTTGCCGATGCTGAGCTGGTCGATGGTGGTGGACTGCGAGCTGCGCTGCGTCTCAATGATGTCGGCGCTCGCGTTGACGTTGACGGTTTCGTTTCCGGTGATGGTAAGGGTGAGCCGCAGCTCTGCGGTCTCTCCTACCGTGAGGACAACATTCTTTTCCGTAAGTTTGGCGAACCCTGGCGCCGTCACCGTGACGACGTACGTTCCGGGGGGAAGGAGCAACATCTGATAGTTGCCGGCGCCGTCGCTGGTTGTTGCACGAGAGAAGCCCTTCGACTGATCGTCGATTGAGATGGCGGCATTGGGAACGACCGCGCCGCTGGGATCATGCACTGTGCCGTGCAGTTCTGCGGTAGAGATGTTCTGGGCCGGAAGAGTCGCGGAAGAGAAGCACGCGAGGAAGAAGATAGCGGCCGCAACGGTTGCGAAGAGAGGCCGCGAAGAACGAATCAGCATGAAAGAAGCTCCTGTGCAATCCGCCGCGCCGCATCAGTACGCGACCAGAAGGATTACTTTGACAACGCGAAGTTCTACATGAATGACCATTCAGTGCGCAAGTGCTTTGCTTTGTCCGCGGTTATACTGGGCCAGTTCCAGTGCTCGGGAGTTTGCCATGCGTCCTGTTTTGTGGGGCTTGCTCGTCTTTGTCCTCTGTCTGCCGCTTATCTTTGTCCTCTATCTGGTCGCCGCAGCAAGATACCCGGCGATGGACGGCTTCACCGCGAAGTTGCCGTCGGAGGTGGGTGCTGCCGTCGCCCAGATTGCCATGCGAAAGGTTCGGAGCGGCAAGGACGAATCGACGGCATTGGATCGCGTAATCAGGCTCGACCCGGAGAATGCGGAAGCATGGAGTTCGCGTTGTCACAGGAACGACAATGCGACGGCGGCTGACGAGCCAGCGTGCAGGAAAGCGATCGCACTTGGACCTACAGCGTGGAACTTCAGCGGACTGGGCGATGCTCAGGAACGCGCTGGCGAGTTCTGCGCGGCGGAGGAGTCCTATACGAGGGCGGTTCAGGCCACTGCAAACGAAGCGCTCTATCTGCGCAATATGGCGCGGGCGGCGATGCGCTGCGGACACACGGGAGCCAGCGTCGCGGGATTTGAAGTCGCCGAAGGTCTTGATGCAAAGGCCGCTGCGGATCCCGACGAGGATGAGCTCACAAAGGATGACCTACTTAAAGACCGCGAATATCTGGCGGTCGCCTACGACCGCTCGAAGCAGCCGGACAAAGGCGCTGCCATGTGCACTAAAGCCCATCCGGAGTGGAAGATCTGTCACTGCGAGCTCACAGAAACCAGCGTGAAGTGCGGCAACGGGGTAGGATCTTTGCAATCAAAGAAGTAATTGCACCCTGATCGAGGCGC
>Ga0210388_10003955_pt1 | contig 11586 bp, 11 predicted proteins | sample IncBWC19OmetaG_FD_155485 | JGI IMG/M metagenome (GOLD analysis project Ga0210388, IMG submission 155485) | Forest soil microbial communities from Barre Woods Harvard Forest LTER site, Petersham, Massachusetts, United States - Inc-BW-C-19-O ... | reverse complement strand
GGCTTCCGCGCCGACCCGGATTACGCGCTGGCGGTGGTCAAGGCCGCCTCGGCCGCCGGCGCCGACTGGATCGCGATGTGCGACACCAACGGCGGCAGCCTGCCGGGGACCATCACCGAGGTGGTCTCCGCGGTCAAACGGGCCGTCCCCACGCCGCTCGGGATTCACACGCACAACGACTGCGACGTGGCGGTCGCCAACGCCTTCGCCGGGATCGAGGCCGGCTGCACCCAGGTGCAGGGGACGATGAACGGCTGGGGCGAGCGGTGTGGAAACGCCAACCTGATCTCGGTCATCGCCGGGCTGCAGCTGAAGATGGGCCGCCGCTGCGTGCCGGAGGAGAACCTGGCACGCCTCACCGAGCTGTCGCGCGCGGTCAGTGAGATCGCCAACATCCGCCCGCGCGCGCATGCCCCCTACGTCGGTCACTCGGCGTTCGCGCACAAAGGGGGGATGCACGTGGCGGCGGTGGAGAAGATCCCCGCCAGCTACGAGCACATCGTCCCCGAGCGGGTCGGCAACCGCCGCCACATCGTGGTCTCCGAGCTGTCGGGGCGCGGCAACGTCCGTATGCGCGCCGGAGAGCTGGGGATCGACGTGCAAGGGAACGAAAAGCGCCTCCTCGAGCACATCAAGGAGCTGGAGAGCCAGGGATACCAGTTCGAGGCGGCCGAGGGTTCGTTCGAGCTGCTCGGCCGGCGCAGCCAGCCGAGCTACGTCGCCCCCTTCGACGTCCTCGACCTGGTCGTCATCTCGGAGCGCCGCCGCGGCAATTCGATGTTCGCCGAGGCGACCGTGAAGCTGAAGATCGGCAGCGAGATCGTCCACGAGGTCGCCGAGGGCGCGGGGCCGGTGCACGCACTCGACGGCGCCTTTCACAAGGCGCTCAACCCTCACTTTCCATCGCTGCGCGACGTCCGCCTCGCCGACTACAAGGTTCGCATCCTCGATCCCGATGCGGCGACCGGCGCCAAGACCCGCGTCCTCATCGAGGCGGCGCGGGGCGAAGAGCGCTGGAGCACCATCGGCGTGTCGCAGAACATCATCGAGGCCAGCGCCACCGCCCTGGCCGACGCCCTGGAGCTGCCGCTCGCCCGCCTCGTCTCCGCCCGAATCCCGGAGTCCGCCGTCGGCTGAGCAGACCACCCTCGGCTGGCAGGCGCGTCCGGAACGCGCCCTGCCTTTGAAATGAAGCTGGTCGACGACCTGGAGAGGCTGTAGATTCGCGGCGTTCGAAACGAGAGCGCCGCGTGATCCGCGCAGAACAGAAGGTTCATGTGACGTCCGCCAGACCGTCCCGTCTGAAAGCGGCGCTGAAGGTCATTCGGCTGCACCAGTGGTCGAAGAACGCGCTGGTCGTGGTGCCGGTGCTCCTGGCGCCGCGCGGCCTATCGTCGATCCAGGTCGCGCACGCGGCGCTGGCGGCGCTGGCGCTCAGCCTCTGTGCCTCCGCCGGCTACGTCTTCAACGATCTCATGGACGTGGCGGCCGATCGGGCCCATCCCACCAAGAACCGCAGGCCATTCGCCTCCGGCGCGCTCCCGACCGCCTACGGTCCGCCGCTCATCCTGGGCCTCCTGGGCCTCAGCGTGGCCATCTCGCTCTATGCGCTGCCGATGTCGTTCTTCGCGATGCTGGTGCTCTACTTCGCCATCACCCTCAGCTACTCGTTCTACCTGAAGAGCCTCCTGCTGGTCGACGTCATCGTCCTCGCCTGGCTCTACACCCAGCGCGTGCTGGCAGGGGGATTCGCGACCGGCGTCTCCATCAGCGCCTGGCTGCTGGCCTTCTCGATGTTCATCTTCCTGAGCCTCGCTTTTGCGAAGCGCCACATCGAGCTGCGCCACGCCCTCGATGAGAAGGGCAAGCTCCGCAGCCGGGGCTACTACGCACAAGATCTGACGATGGTCATCTCGATGGGAACGACCGCCGGCTACCTGGCCGTGCTGGTCTTCTGCCTCTACATCGAGAGCAGCGCGGGGAACGTCATCTATTCGCAGCCCAGGCTCCTCTGGCTGATTTGCCCGGTGTTGCTCTACTGGATCAGCCGCGTCTGGTTTCTGACCCACCGCGGGGAGATGAACGACGACCCTGTGAAGTTCGCCCTCACCGACCGCCGGAGCTGGCTCTGCGCGCTGGCCGTCGGCGTCGTCGCGGTGGCGGCCCGCTTCTGGCCGTAGCGCGGGACTCCAGGAGCGGCCCGCTCAGGAGACCGCGGGGCCGCGCAGTTTGCGCAATCCCGCGCCCCCCTTCATCACCAGGTTGCGGGCGTCCGGGTCGATGAGAGCGATCAGCACGACATAAAGTGGCGTGCCGACCAGCGCGCGGACCGCGACCGTCAGGAGGTGACGGCCCGGACAGAGGTGGGTGAGGGACAGGTACATCGCCATCGCGGCGAGCGTCGCGCGCGCCATCGTCATCCAAGGGATCTTCACCGCCAAGAAGCGGCGACCGACCAACGCGAGAGCGCAGGAGGCGACCGCATAGCTCGCCAGCGTGGCGATGGCGGCGCCCATGATTCCAACCCGCGGCACGAGCAGGAGGTTGAGCACCAGGTTGAGGATGGCTGAGCTGAACACCACCAGGCCGATGTGTTTGGTCTTTCGGTGAATGAACAGCCCCGCGGCCACCATCGCGTTCGCCCCTTCGAGGACCATGCCGGCAATGACCCAGGGGAGGATGGCCGCGGCGCTGGCGTATTTTTCGGACGCCAGCGAGGGGAGCAGCTGCGGGCCCACCGAAGCCAGCCCGGCGATCACCGGGGCCCCGAAGAGAATGTAGGTCCGCAACGAGCGCGCGATGAAGGCCGCGGTCTCCTCGGGCCCTTTCTGATCCCACATCTGAATGTAGAGCGGCATGACCGCCTGGCCGACTGAGGCCACGAAGATCGATTGCACGTAGGTGCAAAGGTTGTAGGCGGCCGAATAGAGCCCCAGCGGCGTCGAGCCGATGCTGCCGTGAATGACGTAGCGGTCGCCGACGGCCAAGATGATCCCCGACATCTCGTATCCGATCATCATCGGGATGCCGAACCCCAGAAGCTCGCGGTAAAGGGGTCGGGAGAAATCGCGGCGGTCGATTCGAATGCCCCCCTCGCGGCGGAAGAACACCGTCGCCAGAACGGCGATGGCCAGCGCCTCGGTGGCCACCGTCGCCCAGTAGAACGCCGTCAGGGTCCGGGAGATCACAAACAGGGTCAGCAAGACCAGGGCCAGACCCAGGTACCTCTTGCCGACCTGGTACTTCATGAGCACCGCCGTCTCCTGATCGGCGCGCAGAAAATTGAAGAGCACGCTCTCGAAGACCTGAATCACGATGATCAGCGCGCCGACGGCGAAGAGTCCTTTGAGACGCGGGTCGCCCAGCCACTCGGCCGGCAAGAGCTCGATCGCCGCGATCAGGATGAGAGTGACGGCGAGACCGCTGGCGCTCATCCCGAAGAAGGTCGTCGAATAGAGCTGCGCCGTGCTGAACCTCCCCTTGCCGGCGGTGATTTCCGATCGATAACGAATGATCGAGTGCTGAACACCGATCTTTCCCAGGGCCACCGAGACGGTCAGCGTCGCGGAGATCAGGTTCATCACGCCGTAGTCGGCCACGGTGAAGATCCGCGTCATGAGCGGGAAGGTGATGAGCCCCGCCGCCGTCGTCAGGAGGTTCGCCGCCGAGTAGTGCGACGCCTGGACGAAGAGCCGCCTGATGGGGGATTGCGCCGCCTTCACCGCGCGGTCAGGCGGTCGGGTTACAGGGTCTGCCGTCCCCAAGGGATCGATCATAGGAATGACGACGCTGACGAGCGGCGCGCGCACGTCGCCAAGCCACAATAGCAGACAAACGAGCGGCTCTCTCGAACCTGAGCCGCGAGCGGCATCGTGCCATTCTGATGTTTATTCTTAGTCGGACCGGCATGAGCGACCCCTCAGAGACCTCCCGCGGTGACCGAGCCGCCTCCGAGACCGCGGCGCCCTTGCTCCGTCGCCGGGACCGGCCGGCGGCGCTGGTGAGGTCGATCGTCAACCTGTCGGCGATCCTCTATCTGTTGGCGCTGCTGGCGGTGGTGGCTGCGCTGCGGCTGATCGGAGAGCGTTGGTGGGTCACCACAATCACCCTCTACCTGCCGCGGATCGGGTTCGCGTTGCCGCTGCCGTTCCTCACCGTGGGCCTCTTGCTCGTGCGATCCCACCGGCTGCTCTTGACGCAGGTCGCGGCGGCTTACGTCCTCCTTTTCCCGCTGATGGGACTGCACGCCGGCGGGGCCCGCGGCGCCACAGCTGGGGCGCTGCCGTTTCGGCTCTTCGCCCTGAACATCGGCCTGGGGAAGAACGGCACCGGGGAAATCCTCGATCGCATCCACGCCGCCAACCCCGACGTGATCGTGCTGGAGGAGGTGGACGACGACAACGTGGAAACGTTGCGCTTCGGCCTGCCAGGCTATGCCTTTCGGCATCTCGACCAGTTCGTGGTCGCCAGCCGTTTTCCCGTCGAGGAGGAGGCGGTCCCCCCGCCGATCTGGATCGATGGCCAGGCACGATCGGCCCAATACACGCACTGCCGGCTGATCACGCCCGCCGGGCCCCTCCGCCTCTTCGCCGTCCACCCCCTCTCGCCTCATGACGCCTTCAATCGATTGCGCGGAAGAGGGCTCCGGCACGAGCTCCTGAGCGGCCGTGTTTTCCAGACCGCCTCGGCGAGGGCGATGGAGGCGAACACACGGGAGCGCCTCGCGCAGGTCCGCGCCCTGGCCACGGACGCCGCGAAGTCCCCCGATCCGGTGCTCATCGCCGGCGACACCAACCTGCCCGGTCTGAGCTGGGCGTTCTCACACTGGTTGGGCGGGTTCAGCGACGCCTTCGCCGAGGTGGGACGCGGATTCGGCTACAGCTACCCGGCACAGAGAATGGTCTGGATGCGCATCGACCGCATCCTCGCCGGGCCGCGCTTCCGGTTCCTCGACGCCGGCACAATCTCACCCCCCATCTCCGACCACCTGGCCGTCACCGCCGATCTCGAGCTGCTCCCCTCCGGTCGCTGATCAAGTGGTGATCGCGTCGGGGGAGGGACGGCTTTGCCGGCCCGAGCCCATCGCGGGAGGGCTGGGGAACCCTCCCAGGGTTCCCCGAGTGATCGCGTCGGGGGAGGGACGGCTTTGCCGGCCCGAGCCCATCGCGGGAGGGCTGGGGAACCCTCCCAGGGTTCCCCAACTTACGTCACTTCGAAGCGAAGCAGGACGTTCCCGATTCGCATGACGTCGCCAGGAACGAGGAGGTGGTCGGCGCGCAATCGGAGGAATGTTCCATTCGAGCTTTCGAGGTCCTCCAGCTGCACGTCGGTGTCATGAAGCGAGAGGTGCGCGTGCCGGCGTGACATGAACTGATCGTCCGAGAAAACGATGTCGCCCTGTTCACGCCCAATCACCACATGTTCGCGGCTGAGATAAAACACGTCGTGGGCCACGCCGGTCGGCCCAATCTGCCGCAATCTGGCCCAGGCGGGCTTGCTGTACGTCCCGAAGTGCACGACGTTGTGTTGAACCGCCGGGCGGAGGTCCTTTTCGAAGTCGGGAATCAGCTCGAACTCCAGCACCTGCCGGCCGACCAGGATCAGATCGCCGTCTCGAAGCTGTGCGCTGGCGCGCAATCGCATGTAGATGCCGTTCTTGCTCTGAAGGTCGCTCAGGACTTGGCCCGTCGCGGCCGACACGATACGCGCGTGCCGCGGCGACAGATGAGCATCCTCGAACAGGAGATCGCCCTCCGTGCGTCCGATGTCGATCTGATTGCCACGCATCACGTAGCTGGCCCCGTCCGATCCATCATGGTGCACGAAGATCAGTCGGAAGCCGTTCGGCCCCACCGGCCGCTCTGCCATCCTCTGCGCGGCCGCAAACTCCATCGCGGCGCGCAGCTTCGCCACGTTCACATCCTCCCGTTGGTCGCGTCGCGGGTTGCCGGCCGCCAGGTGCGTCCCGCAGGCGAGGCAATAGGACGCCTCCTCGGGGTTGTTGGTTCCGCACTGGCCGCAGATCATCGCGAGATCCGTATGTAACCGCCGCGATGGGATCGGTCAAATGACGGCTGCGCCATCGACTCTGATAGTTTCGCGGCCGGCGACATGAGCCCAGTCAGTTCAAACGCCCGGCTGGCGCTGTTTCTTCCCACGCTCGACGACGGCGGAGCGGAGCGGGTGATGCTGCAGCTGGCGGCCTCGTTCTCGGCGCGCGGTCATGACGTCGATTTGGTGCTGGCGATCCCCGGGGGACCACTCGACGCGCAGGTCCCCCAGGGACCGCGCGTCGTCAGCCTGGACGCCGCGCGCACGGTCCTCGCGCTCCCGGCGCTGGTCCGCTATTTGCGGCGTGAACGTCCGATCGCCTTGCTGTCGACGCTCGAGCACGCCAACGTCCTCGCCGTCGGCGCGGGCGCCTTCGCTCGCACCGGGGTCCCGATCGTCCTGCGGGAGGCGAACGTGCTCCTGCCGCGCGCCGAGCTCGATCGGCAGGCGCGCCTGCTGCGCAGTTTGATGCGCCGCGCGTACCGTGCCGCCGACCGAATCGTTGCCGTCTCCGGCAGCGTCGCCACCAGCCTGACCGAAGAGCTCGGCCTCGACAGCCGACACATCCGCACCATCTACAACCCGATCGTGACCGCTGCGCTCTTCGAGAAGGCGACCGCCGCGCTCGACGATCCCTGGTTCACGCCCGGCGCGCCCCCGGTCGTGCTCGGCGTCGGGCGGCTCGCGCCTCAGAAGGATTTCCCGACGCTGATCCGTGCCTTCGCCCAGCTCCGCGCGGGACGTGAAGCGCGCCTGGTGATTCTCGGTGAGGGCCCCGAGCGCCGCCCGCTCGAAGCACTCACCCGCCAGCTCGGCGTCGCTGCCGACGTCAGGCTCCCCGGCCACGACCACAACCCGTTCCGCTACATGTCGCGGGCCGCGGTGTTCGCCCTCTCATCGATCTACGAGGGCCTCCCCGGCGCGCTGATCCAGGCCATGGCCTGCGGCTGCCGTGTCGTCGGCACCGATTGCCCGGGCGGCACGCGTGAGGTTCTCGAGAATGGAGCCGTCGGTACCCTGGTTCCACCGCGCGACCCCGCGGCGCTGGCGCGGGGCATCGTTTCGTTGCTCGACGACGCCCGAAGCGGGCCGGCGCGCCTGCGCCATCCCGTCGACCGCTTCTCAGAAAAGACCGCGGTCGACGCCTATCTCGACCTCCTCGGCGCCAACCGCACCCGATGGGAAGGCCCAGCCATTGCCGGGACGATCGGCCGCGCGTGATCGCGCGCTCAGCCGATCATCCATGGAACGATCCAGAGGCGGCGCGTGAACCGAGTGGGAAATCGGCGCCGGTCGTTTTCCGCGACACCTAACACTTCGCCACCGTGCGGGTCTGACGTACGGAGGGCGAGAACATGATCGCGAGACTCATTGGTGTTGTGGCGCTCGGTGGTACGCTTGCCGTTTCGGCGCTCGGGTACGCGCAATCGGGGCCGCCGGGGCCGCCTCCTGAGGAGGGCAACGGCGATTTCGCGAAAGTGCACGTCGCCTGCGCGGCCGACGTGGAACGCCTGTGCAAGGACACCAAGGCCGGCCGCGGTCACGTCCATGCGTGCCTCAAAGCGCACGAGGCAGAGCTCTCCGATGGCTGCAAGGCCGCGCTCCAGGAAGCGCGCGAGCACCATCATCCCCACGGTTGATCACCGGGTCGGAGCGGGCAGCGACGCAATGCCAAGGTGACGACACCAGAACGGAAACGAGATGTCCGCTGGCGTATTACCTGACTCGACGCGGGCGCCCTTTGTGGACGCCCTGGACGGCGTTTTCGCACATGCGACCGACGTGCTCTTGGTCGAATCTGATGACCTCATCCGGCACGCACTGAGGTGGTTACTCAGCTCCGACCGCCGTGAATGCGTGGCAGTCGCGTCCGCAGAAGAGGCACGGCAGCTCCTCGCAGCACATGAGCCGGCCCTGGTGGTCACGGATCTCAACCTCGCGGGGCGATGGAGCGGGATCGACCTCCTCTCGTGGATGTCGCGGAGCTCGCGTCTCCGCGGCGTTCCCATGTTGCTGATGACCGGAGATGATCCGAACGGGGCCCGTGTGCTGCTCGAAGCAGCGGGGCTTGACCAGGTTGAGATCCTGCCCAAGCCTTTCGAGCGCGTGCAGTTGAAAGAGAGATTGGCCCTGCTCACTGGTCGGGCCGGACTGGATCGTCGACCGTAGATCGGGACCTGACGACCCGCCCTCGGTGTATCGCCAACCCGTCGCTGCGGTACGCGTTATGCAGTTCGGGAACAACGGAGGCAAAGTCCAATGAGGTCGCTACGAAGGCTCGGCGTCGGGATGTTTTTTCTCGTCCTGTCCGTCGTCGCTCCCGGCGCTGCGTTCGCGCGGGGGGGCGGGCACGGTGGCGGCCACGGTGGCGGTCATGGGGGTGGCTGGGGCGGCCACGGGAGCGGGTTTCACGTGGGCGGGTGGGGCGGCGGTTGGCGTGGCGGAGTTGGATGGAGAGGATTCGGCGGTGCGGTGCGTCCGCTTCGGCCAGGTGGTTACTGGGGTTGGCGCGGCGGTGCCCCTATCTGGATCGGGATCGACGGCGGCGCCGTGACGGCCAACGACGGGTGGATGTGGGTACAGCCCCAGTGGGTATGGAACGGCACGCAGTGGGTGTGGCAGAACGGCTACTGGGCTCCTGTCCGGTAGATGAACACACGCGTTCGAGGCAACCCCCACCGCCGGTCGGAGGCCAGAACGGGAGTATGCGGGCGACGTGCCTGAGTTTTCTCCTCGGATTGGTTCTGTCGCAGGTGGCGTGCGCCAGCCAGCCGCCGCCCCCGCAGCCCATTGCACCCGTTCCGAGCAATCCGGCACCTCTGCCACCTTTGCCACGATCCTCCATCGCCGCGGTCGTGCTGCACCGAGCGGAGCTGGGGCTGACGGACGAACAGGTCGGCGAGATGGAGCAGAGAGATCAAGAGCGGGAAAGGGAGAACGCGGTCGTTCGGGAGGAGATGGAAAAGAAGAACCAGAAGGTGGCGTCAGCGTCATCGAGTGGCAGCGGCGGTGCCGCTCAGGGGATGCATGGGGGTGGGACAGGGGGCGGCATGCACGGCGGTGGCATGCACGGTGGCCGGATGGGTGGCCGATCTCCTGCTTCGGGATCGGGTAGCGGGAAGGAGTCCGATCGCGCGGCGACGCTCGAGGATCGCTTGGATGAGAATGATACCAAGGCCTATCTCGACGTGGAGAGCGTGTTCACCGAAGCGCAAAAGGCGGGCGCGAGAGAGATCGCTTCAGACTATCGGGAGCACCTTTACGAACAACGCGAGAACGTGCGCAGCGGGTCGGCGCAGCCCAAATGACGTGAGGAGCAGGTTGCCGGGGTCCCCCTGAGAGATCGATCGGCTCTCGTTCGGCGTCACGCCGCCCCCGCCTGGGTTCGTCATCCCCACGTGGATCGATTTCCCAGGTCGTGCGCGGCCACCAGCTCGAGCGGAACCATCGCGGCTCGCGGACACGCCCATCCCGCGTTCTAAGGCCGTCTCCCGATTCCCATGCGTCCGGGGGGTCCGCAAAGTGAGACGCAATCGCCCGCAACAGCCATGTCCGTCGCGCCCCTCACTGCTTGTCCCGAATGCGACCTGATCCAGCGCGAGCCGCCGCTGGCCACGCGCGCACGTGTGCGCTGCGCGCGTTGTCGCGCGTTCCTCTATCGCAATGTTCCTGGTGGGCTGGAGCGGGCGCTCGCCTACGCCGCCACCGCGGCGGTTCTCTTTCTGATCGCCAACTGCTCGCGGATGGTGGGGCTTGAAGCCCAGGGGGACCGGACCTCGACCACCCTCCTGGCGGTGGTCCTGGCCTTGCGCGACGAGCACCTGCTCGATGTCGGGGCGTTGATCTTGGCGACGGCGGTCGTGATGCCGGCCCTCGAGATCGGAGTGACCCTCTACCTGCTCGCGATCCTGCGCCTGGCGCCGCGCCGCCGCTGCCTCCCGCTGGCGCTCCGCGTGCTTGGCGCCGTGCGGCCCTGGAGCATGGTCGACGTTCTGGTGCTGGGGACGCTGGTCGCGCTGGGGAGGTTGGGCCGGTCGGCGCACGTCGACGTGGGGGTGGGCTTATGGGCCTTCGGCGCGCTCATGCTGGCGATGGCGGCGATCCCCACCGGGTTCGACGTCCGCGAGCTGGCGGGAAGGCTGACCTGGCAGCCGCCGGGAACCGACCGCGCATGAAACCGCCGACCGCCGCGCGCGCGGGCCTCCTCCTCTGTCCGGCCTGCGGGATGCTCAACCGTTGCGATCCGGCGGATCGGCTCCCGCGGCGCCCGGGCTGCGTCCATTGCGGCCTCCCCCTGCGTGCGCGCAAACCGCACAGCCAGTCGCGGGCGCTGGCGCTGCTCCTGGCGGCGGCGGTGCTTTACGCCCCCGCGAACCTGTTGCCGATCCTGGAGACCAGCACGCCGTTTGGATCCCAGCGCGACACGATCATGAGCGGCATCAAGTTCCTTTGGAGCGGCGGCGCCTGGCCGCTCGCGCTGGTCATCCTGATCGCCAGCATCCTGATCCCGCTGGCCAAGCTGCTGACGCTGGGGGCGCTGCTGTTCTCGGTGCACCGGCGCTGGCGGGGTGCTCGCCTGCAGCGGGCGCGCCTCTATCGCATGGTGGAACGGATCGGCCGCTGGTCGATGACCGACATCTTCGTCGCCGCGATCCTCAGCAAGCTGGTGCAGCTGCGTGGCCTGGCCAGAATAAGCGTGGGGCCGGCGGCGGTCGCCTTCGGGGCAGTCGTCGTGCTCACGATGATGGCCACGCGGGCCTTCGATCCTCGGCTCATCTGGGATCCCGAAACGGTGGAGGCATGAGCGGCGGTCCCGACCCGCCGGAGGCGGTGGTCGTGCCGCGCTCCCGCTTCTTCCCGGAGCTGATCTGGGCCATCCCCATCGTGGCCGCCCTGATCGGCGGCTGGCTGGCGGTGAGGGCCGTCCGCGCCCACGGCCCCACGATCACCATCAGCTTCCGAGATGCGGCCGGCCTCGTCGCCGGGAAGACCAAGCTCAAGTACCGCGACGTCGAGGTCGGAGAGGTCCGGGACATCGGCTTCAGCCCCGATCGCGCAACGGTCGTGATCACCGCCGAGCTCATACGCGAGGCGACGCCCTGGCTGGTCGAGGACACGCGCTTCTGGGTCGCGCGGGCGCGCGTGGCCGTCGGCGAGGTGACGGGCCTCGAGACCCTGCTCTCCGGCGCCTACATCGGCCTCGACGTCGGCTCGTCCAGACGGGAGCGTCACGATTTCCTGGGACTCGAGGAGGTGCCCATCGTCAGCGGTGGGACGCCGGGAAGGGCGTTCGTGGCGCGAGGTGCGCGCGCCATCGGGGCCGGATCGCCGATCTTCTTCCATCACCTTCAGGTCGGAGAGGTCACCACCTCGGATCTCGACGCCGATGGCCGCCAGGTCTCGATCGGCATGTTCGTGCGGGCGCCGTTCGATCGTTACGTCACCACCAGCACCCGGTTCTGGGAAGCGGGTGGCATCCGCGCCACGCTGGACACGGCCGGCGTGAAGGTCGACGTCGAATCATTGGTGACGTTG